>FRDC01000398.1_pt2 | contig 33078 bp, 34 predicted proteins | sample 1106171 | NCBI WGS metagenome assembly FRDC01 (sample SAMEA3930566, study PRJEB13176) | freshwater metagenome | biome: Drinking water system; feature: drinking water; material: water | place: Singapore | collected 2014-12-20 | reverse complement strand
TCGCGCTGCCCGAGGATATGTTGAGGGATGAGGTGGAGGCAGAGGATATTGCCTCCCGCCCCACCGGTGAATGCGGCAGCGCAGGGGCGCAATTCGGCGAAATTCTGCGCCTTGCCGAGCGCCCCATGATCATCGCAGGTGGAGCCGGATGGAACGCGCGCGCCGGGCGGATGATCGCGCGTTGGGCCGAAGAGCTGAACATCCCGGTGGCCGCCGCGTTTCGCAGGCAGGATTGCATCCCGAACACCAGCCCCGTGTATGCCGGCAACCTTGGTTATGGCCCCAACCCCAAGTTGGTGAAGCGTGTGCGCGAGGCTGATCTGATCATCGCCATCGGCGCGCGGCTCGGCGAGGCAACGACCGACGGCTACACGCTAATCGAACCGGCAACCGACCGCGGGCCGACGATCGTGCACGTCCATCCCGACCCGGCCGAGCTTGGGCGCGTTTATCCCGCGGTGCGGATCTGTTCTGGCATTGAGGATTTTGCCCGGTGGCTTGGACCGGCAAAGAATTGGTTCGTCCTTCATGGGCCGTTGTCCGCGGGGCATGAAGCCCATGCCGAATGGCTCGACTGGTCCACGCCCAAACCGCGCGAAGGCGTGGCGCTCGATCTCGGCATGTGCGTGCTCGCCATGCGCGAACGGCTGACGCCCGAAGGCACGATCATCTGCAATGGCGCGGGCAATTTCTCCGGCTGGTGGCACCGTTACTGGCATTATGGCCCGCCCGGCACCCAGCTTGCCCCCACCGCCGGCGCGATGGGCTATGGCGTGCCGGCAGCGGTCGCGGGGGCACTCCGCTGCCCGGACAAGACCGTGGTCGCGGTGGCGGGCGACGGCGATTTCCTGATGAACGGGCAGGAACTGGCCACCGCCGTTCAGCACGGTGTGAACATGATCGTCATTGTGGTCGACAATGGCGGCTATGGCACGATCCGCATGCACCAGGAGCGCGAATACCCGGCGCGGCTGTCGGGCACGGCACTCCATAATCCCGACTTTGCCGCGCTCGGCCGTGCCTATGGCGCCTGGGCGGAAACGGTGGAGACGACCGAGCAATTCGCCCCCGCGCTCGACCGGGCACTGGCGCAGACGGGCGTGCGGCTGCTGCATCTGAAAACCGATATCGAAGTGATCACCAATTCCACCACGATCAGCGCGATCCGGAGAAAATAGGGGACAGTCCCTATTTATCCGGAACTCAGCGCAACCGCGCGCGCGGGACTTCGCGGGCGAGGAAGGCCTCCACCGCGCGCCAATTATCGTCAGCGCCGGCGGCGTTGCGGTCCTTCAGCAGGGTCGAGGAACCATGCACCCCGGCCTTGGCGGCGTAGAAGCTGTTGTCGGCACCCGGCACCGCATCGAAAATCGCGCGCGCGGCCTGCTGCTCTTCGGGCGTGCTCGCCGCCGTCACGAACACCGGCACGCGCAGTTGCGCGGCGGCGCGCGCCACCTGGCCCTTTTCATCCAGATATTCGCCCGGCGAAAAGGCGAGCACGCCGGAGACATCGGCCGGGTTCTGCGCCGCGACCAGAAACACAAGCGCCGCCGAATAGCTGCTGCCCCAGATGAAGATCGGCAGCCGCTGGTCGCGCGCCCAGTTCACCGCTGCCTGCAGATCCTGTTTGGCCTCCAGATAAGTGCCCGGTTTGCCGCGCAGGATGACAGTTTCATTCTCGCCAAACAGCCCGCTGCCGCCCGCGCGCGCGTCGATCGCCAGCGCATTATAGCCGTCCGCCGCCAGCCGGGGCCCGATGTCGTTATATTCGAACTTGCTCGATCCGGCCTGGTGGAACAGCAGGATCGTCGCGCGCGGCGCCTTCGCGGCATAGAAGCGACCGAACGCGGTAATGGTGTCAGCGGCGCGCACATTCTTCGCCACCGATCCGTTGGTGAAAGCTTTCTGCTGAGCTTCCTGCACCGAGACCGGCCCGGCCTTGCCGCCGCGATCGCACGCCGCGAGCGCCAGCGCGCCGAGCATCACCCCCATCACGATCCGCACGCCACGCCCCATGCCAAACAACGCTCCATTCTGGGTTGCAGACAGCAAAAGTGCCGGAGCAACATGGCCCCGGCACTTCGGTCGTCCTTATGCGATCAGCAGTTGGCCATGCCGCAATCGATGCCCAGCACCGCGCACGCCGCCACGCAGGCCGCGCTGCATGCCGCCGATACCGATGCCGGCGCGGCCGCATAAGCGACCCCGGCCGTCGCGACGAGACCCACAGCGGCAAACTTGATCATGCGAAACATCATGTTCCTCCCCGTTTCAGCATGCCGATATACCCAATCGGCAGCGCCATGACATAATATCTAGCAGGTCAGATCAGCCCCGCCAACGGGCTGGATGGGTCGGCATAGCGGCGCTTGCCCATCCGCCCGGCGCGATAGGCCATGCGCCCGGCCTCGACCGCCGCTTTCATCGCCTGCGCCATCAGCACCGGATCGCGCGCCTCGGCAATGGCGGTGTTCATCAGCACGCCGTCACAGCCCAGCTCCATCGCCACCGCCGCGTCGCTCGCGGTGCCGACGCCGGCATCGACCAGCACCGGCACCTTGGCCCCTTCGACGATCAGCCGGATCGTCACCTGGTTCTGGATGCCAAGGCCCGAGCCGATCGGCGCGCCCAGCGGCATGATGGCGACCGCGCCGGCATCCTCCAGCCGCTTCGCCGCGATCGGATCATCGACACAATAGACCATCGGCAGAAAGCCTTCTTTCGCCAGGATTTCGGTCGCGCGCAGCGTTTCCACCATGTCCGGGTAGAGCGTCTTCGCTTCGCCCAGCACTTCGAGCTTCACCAGATCCCAGCCGCCCGCCTCGCGTGCCAGCCGCAGCGTGCGGATCGCGTCTTCGGCGGTGAAGCAGCCGGCGGTGTTGGGCAGATAGGTGATCTTCCTGGGGTCGATATAGTCGGTGAGCATCGGCGCCTTGGGATCGGCGACGTTCACGCGGCGGACCGCGACGGTGACGATTTCCGCGCCCGATGCTTCAACGGCGGCTGCGTTTTCCGCGAAATCCTTGTATTTGCCGGTGCCGACGATGAGCCTTGAGCGGAAAGTGCGGCCCGCCACGCTCCAGCTGTCCTCCGCCATCGTTGCGGCGTGATCGCCCCCGCCAACAAAGTGCACCAGCTCGATCGCGTCGCCCGCGGCCACGCGCACATCGGCAAGGGTGGAACGTGGCACGACTTCGAGATTGCGCTCGACCGCGAGCTTTTGCGGGTTGAGGCCGAGATGCTCGGCCAGCCCGGCGAGCGAGAGCCCGGCGGGAACGCGGCGCTGCTCGCCATTGACGGTGATGATCACCGTGGCATCGACTTCGGTATTCATGGCCCGCGCCTTAAGCGCTTGCGCGCCGGGCTTCAAACCGAAACGTGAAGGCGTGGCTTAGTTCTTCGTGGTCCAGGCCAGGCTCAGCCGGTCGGTGCTGCGCACCGGTTTGCCGACGAGATCGGTGGCAGGCTGATACTTCCCTTGCGCGATCATCAGCTGGCAGGCCTGCTTGTCGAGATCGGCAAGACCGCTCGACTGCACGATGAGGCAGCCATCCACCTGGCCCGCTTCGTTGATCGACAGATCGAGCACGGTGGCCCCGGTCGGCTGCACCGCGGCCGTCTGGTTTGCCGCCAGCGCCAGAAACACGCTCAGAATCATCATATCCGTCTCCACCTGATGGTTCTGTTCTGTCCCGAAACTGGTTAATCTCCGGTTGCCATCAGATGCAGTTCCTGTAGCAGATTGCCGTAACCGCAAAAAGCCGGCACGATAATTACAAGGATCAGGTCATTGGCGACCGTTTTTGTCTTGAATGGCCCCAATCTCAACCTGTTGGGCTTGCGAGAACCGCATATCTACGGTGCTGAGACGCTCGACGATATCGCCGGCATGCTCGAAGATCGCGCCCGGGCGCTGGGTCTCGAGATCGACATGCGCCAGTCGAACCATGAAGGCCATCTGATCGACTGGCTGCACGAATCGCAAAGTGCGGGCGCGAAGGCGGTGATTCTCAACCCCGGCGGCTATACCCACAGCTCGGTCGCGCTGCACGACGCGGTGCGCGCCATCACAACGCCCGTCATCGAAGTGCATCTGTCGAACCCGCATGCGCGCGAGGCTTTTCGCCACATCAGCCATGTCAGCGCGGTTGCGCGCGGCACAATCGCCGGTTTCGGCGCGCAATCCTATCTGCTGGCGCTTGAAGCGGCGGCCCGGTTCTGACAGAGCAGCGCGTCACTCTGGGCAGCGCGTTAATTCAGGAAGGCGGCCATGGCTGAACCCACATCCCCCGAGGACGAGCAAACGGACTCGTCAACCATGCGCATCGAGATCGATCTGGTCCGCCAGCTCGCCGAAGTGCTCAACCAGACCCAGCTGACCGAGATCGAGGTCGAGGATGGCGAGCGGCGCGTGCGCGTGGCCCGCACGGTGACGGTGGCGGCAGCGCCCGCCGCCCCGGTTGCTGCCCCTGCCGCGCCCGCCGCCATGGCCCCCGCCGCCGCGCCTGCCCCGGCAGCAGCGCCCAGCGCGGCCAATGCCGTCAAATCGCCCATGGTCGGCACGGTCTATCTGGCGCCTGAACCGGGTGCCGCCAATTTCGTTGCCCCCGGCCAGCGCGTGGCGGAAGGCGACACGCTGGTCATCATCGAGGCGATGAAGGTGATGAACCCGATCACCGCGCCGCGCGGCGGCACTGTGACGGCGCTGCTCGTCGAAAACGGCCAGCCTGTGGAATTTGATCAGCCGCTGGTCGTGATCGACTGATGGCGGAGATCAAGAAGCTGCTCATCGCCAATCGCGGCGAGATTGCGCTGCGCATCCTGCGCGCCTGCCACGAAATGGGGATCGAGACGGTGGCGGTGCATTCCACCGCCGATGCCGACGCGATGCATGTGCGGCTGGCCGATCAGGCGATCTGCATCGGCCCGCCCAGCGCCGCCGACAGCTATCTGAACATCCCGGCGATCATTTCCGCCGCCGAAATTGCCGGCGCGGATGCCATCCATCCGGGCTATGGTTTCCTGAGTGAAAATGCCCGCTTTGCCGAAATCGTCGAGGCGCACGGCATCATCTTCGTCGGCCCCAAGCCCGAGCATATCCGCACGATGGGCGACAAAGTGGAAGCGAAGCGAAGCGCCGGCGCGCTGGGCCTGCCGCTGGTGCCGGGGTCGGACGGCGCGATCGAAAGCGTGGAGGAAGCCCGCGCGATCGCGGCGCAGATCGGCTATCCGGTGCTCATCAAGGCAGCATCGGGCGGCGGCGGGCGCGGCATGAAGGTGGTGCCCGACGAAAGCCAGCTTGAGACGCTGATGCAGCAGGCGGGCAGCGAGGCGAAGGCGGCGTTCGGCGACGCGACCGTCTATATGGAGAAATATCTCGGCAACCCGCGACACATCGAATTTCAGGTGTTCGGCGACGGCCAGGGCAATGCCATCCATCTGGGCGAGCGCGACTGTTCGCTGCAGCGCCGTCACCAGAAAGTGCTGGAGGAAGCCCCCTCGCCCGTGCTCAGCCATGCCGAGCGCGACCGCATGGGCATGGTGGTAGCCAATGCGATGGCCGAAATGGGCTATCGCGGCGCCGGCACAATCGAATTCCTGTGGGAAAATGGCGATTTCTACTTCATCGAAATGAACACCCGGCTGCAGGTGGAGCATCCGGTGACCGAGGCAATCACCGGCCTCGATCTGGTGCGCGAGCAGATCCGCATTGCCGAGGGGCATCCGCTGACCTTGCGCCAGCAGGATGTCGAGTTTCGCGGCCACGCCATCGAATGCCGCATCAATGCCGAGGATCCGCGCACCTTTGCTCCCTCGCCCGGTCTGGTGAAACAGTTCCATGCGCCCGGCGGCATGAATGTGCGGGTCGATTCAGGGCTTTATGCCGGATACCGCGTGCCGCCTTATTATGATTCGATGATCGCCAAGCTGATCGTTTGGGGCCACACGCGCGAGGGCGCTTTGCGGCGCTTACGGCGCGCGCTCAAGGAATTCGTGATCGAGGGGGTGACGACGACGATCCCCTTGCACCAGGCGCTGCTCGACGATCCCGAGTTCCAAAAGGGCGATTATACGATCAAATGGCTGGAGGCGTGGCTGGCCGAGCAAGGGTGAGGCTTGCGGGCCAACGCCCTGGCGCCAAAATCCTCCCCGCGCGCGGGGAGGATTTGACTGGCGCGTGATGCGGCATAATCGCGACGGGTGATTATGTGCCGCTAGTCCGCTACGCTAGCGTCGCGAACCCGCCGGAGTCGCTCGATGCGTGCCCTTCTCGCCCTGCCCCTGCTCCTCGCCGCCGGCCCCGCCGGCGATCCGGTGCAAGACCTCGCCGGCCGCTATTACCGCCAATTCGCCAACGGCACCGTCTCGGGCGAGAAATATACCGGCGAGGATATCGTCGAGATCGTCCCCGTCACCCCACGTGCCGCCTATGTCCGGCTGAGCCTCGATTTCTTCAACGGCCATGTCTGCGGCCTCTACGGCATCGCAACGGTCGACCGCGACGCGCTCGTCTATCGCGACCCGCGCGATCCCGGCGAAGGCGGCAAGCCCTGCGTGCTCACGATTCGGCGCGCGGGCGCCAAGCTCGCCTGGAACGATGCCGAGGGGAGTTGCCAAAGCTATTGCGGCGCGCGCGGGTCGCTCAACGGCGAGCTGCCTTTCGCGAGCAAACGCGCGATCCGCTATCTGCCGCGCCTGAAAGCCTCGCGCCAGTATCGCGAGGCGATCGAGGAATGGCGCACCGGCCGCGCGGTCAATCCTTGAGTTTGCTCGAAGCCGCGCACTAGACTGCGGCCGATGCGGCGATTCTGGCGATTTTTGGCGATTGGCGCCGGGCTCATCGGCATCGCGCTGGTGATCGCCTTCCTCGCACTACGCACCCCCGATACCGACCCGGAAGCGATGCGCGCCAAATATGCGCCCGCGCCCTCGCAATTCGTCGATCTCGGCGGCGGGCTCACGCTCCATCTGCGCGATACCGGCCCGCGCGACGCGCCGGTGCTGGTGCTGCTCCACGGCTCCAACGCGTCGCTCCACACATGGGAGCCTTGGGCCGAGCGGCTGCAAGGCGTTTACCGCGTGATCCGCTTCGATTTTCCGGGGCACGGCCTCACCGGCCCCAGCCCGATCCATGCCTATGGCCCGCGCGCCTATGCCGATGTGCTCGAACGGCTGCGGTTGAAGCTGAAGCTCGGCAAATTCGTGCTCGCGGGCAATTCGATGGGGGGCTCGGTCGCCTGGCATTATGCGCTCTGGCATCCCGAGCGGGTGCGCGCGTTGATCCTGGTCGATGCCTCGGGCCAGCCCGAGCCCAAGGGCGCGACGCCGCCCTTCGCCTTCCGCGTCGGGCGCACGCCGGGCTTGCGCGACATCGCCGCCGAGATCACGCCGCGCAGCCTGATCGCCGACAGCCTGCCCGGCGCCTTTTATGACCATCGCCTCGCGACCCCGGCGATGATCGACCGTTATTGGGAGCTGCTGCGCTATCCCGGCAATCGCGCGGCGACGCTCGAGCGCTTCGCGACGGCGCCCGATCCGGCGACCCCGGCGCGGCTCCACGCGCTCGCGATGCCGGTGCTGATCCTGTGGGGTGCGAACGACGCGCTGATCCCGGCGAGCTCGGCCGCCTGGTTCGCGCGGCACATCCCCGATGCCAAGGCGATCGTCTATCCCAAGACCGGCCATATCCCGATGGAGGAACGCGCCGATCAAAGCGCGGCGGACGTCGCGGCGTTTCTCCGTGAGCGGCTGGGGCTGCCGGCGTCCACCACGCCCGGCAGGTCTGCACGTTAGCGCTGTTTGCGATCACACCGAACCAATGGCCCGACTTAGAAAGCTCCTCCCCCAGAGGGGGAGGGGGACCATTCGCGTAGCGAATGGTGGAGGGGTGTCGCCCTCGAACTGCTGGGGACACCCCTCCGTCAGTCGCTGACGCGACTGCCACCTCCCCTTACAGGGGAGGAGCGAACTGGTGTGATCGCAAACGGCGCTAGCCCGCAACGCGGCCACTCACCGTCATGCCGGACTTGGTCCGGCATCCACCGCCCTGCTCGCTCAACAGCGACAAAGCCTGGCGCGCCGGTGGACCCGGACCAAGTCCGGGGTGACGGTTGGTCTTGGGCGCACGAGCACCGCGCAATGGCCGTTGCGAACGGCTTTCTTCACGCTCGGCAACGCTCTAAAGCCCCTGCCATGACCGAGATGACGCCCGAGATCACGCCCGAGATCGTCGCCCAGCATGGGCTGAGCCCCGAAGAATATGAGCGCGTGCTCGCCGCGCTCGGCCGCGCGCCCAACTTGACCGAGCTCGGCATCTTCTCGGTGATGTGGTCGGAGCATTGCAGCTACAAGTCGAGCCGGCTGCACTTGAAGAAGCTGCCGACCAGCGCCCCCTGGGTGATCCAGGGGCCGGGCGAGAATGCCGGCGTCATCGATATCGGCGACGGCCAGGCCGCGATCTTCAAGATGGAGAGCCATAACCACCCCAGCTATATCGAACCCTATCAGGGCGCGGCGACAGGGGTCGGCGGCATTTTGCGCGACGTGTTCACCATGGGCGCGCGCCCGGTCGCGAACCTGAACGCGCTGCGCTTCGGCCGGCCCGATCACCCCCGGATGCGCCATCTGATCGCGGGCGTGGTCGCCGGGATCGGCGGCTATGGCAATTGCGTCGGCGTGCCGACCGTGGGCGGCGAGGTGAATTTTCATCCCGCTTATGACGGCAATATCCTGGTCAACGCGATGACGGTGGGCGTCGCCGAGACCGCCAAGATCTTCTATTCGGCCGCCGCCGGCATCGGCAATCCGGTCGTCTATGTCGGCTCCAAGACCGGGCGCGACGGCATCCACGGCGCGACCATGGCCTCGGCCGATTTTGGCGAGGATGCCGAGGCGAAACGCCCGACGGTGCAAGTCGGCGATCCCTTCACCGAAAAGCTGCTGATCGAGGCGTGCCTGGAACTGATGGCGTCGGACGCGATCGTCGCCATTCAAGACATGGGCGCGGCGGGGCTCACCAGCTCGTCGGTCGAAATGGCATCCAAAGGGGGCGTCGGCATTCGGCTCGACATGGACAAGGTGCCGTGCCGCGAAACCGGCATGACGGCCTATGAAATGATGCTCTCCGAAAGCCAGGAGCGGATGCTGATGGTGCTGAAGCCCGGCCGCGAGGCCGAGGCCGAGGCGATCTTCCGCAAATGGGAGCTCGATTTCGCGGTGATCGGCGAAGTGACCGACACCGGCCGGATGGAGTTGTTCCACCACGGCGCGCGCGTCGCCGACATTCCGCTCGCCCCGCTCGCTGACGAGGCGCCGCTTTACGACCGGCCCTACACCCCCGCCCCGCCCCCGGCGCGGCTCGCCGATGCGCCGCGCACGAGCGACGTGGCGGCCGATCTGCTGAGGCTGATGGCCACCCCCGATCTCGCCAGCCGGCGCTGGATTTGGGAGCAATATGACCAAAAGGTCGGCGGCGACACGCTCCAGCCGCCGGGCGGTGACGCGGCGGTGGTGCGCGTCCACGGCACGCGAAAGGCGCTGGCGATCACCACCGATTGCACCCCGCGCTATTGCTTCGCCGACCCGCATGAGGGCGGCAAGCAGGCGATCGCGGAAGCCTGGCGCAATCTCTGCGCGGTCGGCGCGACGCCGCTCGCCGCGACCGATTGCCTCAACTTCGCCAACCCGCAGCGCCCCGAAATCATGGCGCAGCTCGTCGGCTGTATCGAGGGGATGGCCGAGGCGTGCCGCGCGCTCGATTTCCCGATCGTGAGCGGCAATGTCTCGCTCTACAATGAATCGAAGGCGACCGGGGGCGGATCGGCGATCCTCCCCACCCCGGCGGTGGGCGGCGTCGGACTGCTCAAGGATTATGAAAAGGCCGCGACGATCGGCTTCAAGGGCACGGGCGACGTGCTCGTGCTGATCGGCGCACCGGCTTATGATCTCGGCCAGTCCTTGTGGCTGCGCGAGCTGCACGGGCGCGAGGACGGCGCGCCGCCGCGCGTCGATCTGGAGGCCGAGCGCCGCCACGGCGCCTTCGTGCGCCGCCAGATCGAGGCGGGGGCGCTTTCGGCGGTGCATGACGTGTCCGACGGCGGCTTGCTGGTCGCGATCGCCGAGATGGCGCTGGCGAGCGGGATCGGCGCGATGGTCTCGGCGCCGGTGCCGCATGGCCTGGCCGCGACCTATTTCGCGGAGGATCAGGGGCTGTATGTCGCGACGGTGCGCGACGAGCATCTCCATGATTTCCTCCACGCCTCGACCCGCGCCGGAGTGCCGGTCGAGCGGATCGGGCGGACGATCGTGGGGCGGATCATCGTCGATTGCCCGGCGCGGGACCATGTCGTGACGCTGGAGGAATTGCGCGCCGCGCACGAGGCGTTTTTCCCGGCGCTGATGGAAGGGGCGTAACGCGCGGCCCCGCGGTCTACGCACGCGTTTCGATTAGGAAATTGCCGTCACCCCGGGCTTGACCCGGGGTCCCGCTTTTCTTCGGCGGTTGCTAGGCAGCGGGACCCCGGCTCGAGGCCGGGGTGACGGAACAGGTCGAGAGGGTCTTTCCCGGCGTTGGGGGCAGCTATCTGGTGGCCCCCCGGTGGCCAATCCCCCTAGCCCGCCGCGCGCGAATCGGGCAGTTAGGGGCCAAGGGGGTTTCATGCGCGATCATCCAGCTCAGCCTTGGTCTGGCCTGGCGCCGCTTAGCGACGACGAGCGCGTCGCGCGCGCGCGCGGGTTTCGCGATGCGCTTCGCGAGCGCCGCACCTGCCGCTATTTCAGCGACGCCCCCGTCCCGCGCGCGGTGATCGAGGCGGCGATCGAGGCCGCCGGCACCGCGCCCTCGGGCGCCAACCATCAGCCCTGGCATTTCGCGGTGATCGAAAGCGCCGAACTCAAGGCGCGCGTCCGCGCGGCGGCCGAGGAGGAGGAACGCGCCTTCTACGCCGGCAAGGCGAGCGACGAATGGCTCGAAGCCCTCGCCCCGCTCGGCACCGATCCCGACAAGAGCTTCCTCGAGGTCGCGCCCTATCTGATCGTCGTCTTCGCCCAGCGGCGCGGCGGGATCGAGCCCGGCGAGGATCGGCAGAATTATTATGTCAACGAATCGGTCGGCATCGCGACCGGCTTTTTGCTCGCCGCGCTCCACGCCGCCCATGTCGCGACGCTGACGCACACGCCCAATCCGATGAAATTCCTCAACGAAGCCTGCGGCCGGCCCGAGACCGAAAAGCCGGTGATGATCGTCGTCGCGGGTCATGCCGCCCCCGACGCGACGGTGCCGCTCCACGCGCTGCGCAAGAAGCCGCTCGCCCAGATCGCGAGCTGGCTATGAGCGGCTATTCGCCCCGCCCGCTCGCCGAGAAATTGGGGCTGAAGCCGGGCATGCGCGCCTGGTTCTGTCATATGCCCGAGGAAATTCGCGCCGAACTCGCGCACGAACTCGCGCTGCTCGACGTGCAGACCGCGCCCTCGGCGGGGCTGGAGGCCGCGCATCTCTTCGTCACCGAGCGCGCCACGCTCGAGCGGCAATTGCCCCGCCTGCGCGATTGCCTGGCGCCCGCCGGGTTCCTGTGGGTCTCCTGGCCCAAAAAAGCCTCGGGCGTCGCGGGCGACGTGAGCGAGGACGTGGTGCGCGCGGTCGCGCTGCCGCTCGATCTGGTCGATGTGAAGGTCTGCGCGGTCGACGAGATTTGGTCGGGCCTGAAATTGATGATCCGCCGCGAAGCGCGCTGAACCGGAGACGCCCCGATGTCCGAAGCCGTGCCCCAGGCCGATCGCATCGCCACGCTCGACGTGATCCGCGGTGTCGCGGTGATGGGCATTTTGGTGATGAACATCATCGCCTTCGCGATGCCCGATGCCGCTTATGGCAATCCAGCGGCTTATGGCAGCCATGCCTGGATCGATTACGCGCTTTATAATTTCAACTACCTGTTCTTCGACGGCAAGATGCGTGGGCTGTTCAGCTTTTTGTTCGGCGCCTCGGCGCTGCTCGTGATCGAACGCGCGACCGCCAAGGGGGAGAGTCCGGCGCGAATCCATTATGCGCGAATGTTCTGGCTGCTGATCTTCGGGCTGGCGCATCTTTATCTCATCTGGTGGGGCGATATTCTCCAGCATTATGCGCTGATCGGGCTGATTCTTTTCTTCTTCCGCAATTTGCGCATCCGGCGGCTCGTTCAGGTCGCGGTCGCGCTGTTGATCGTGCAAACCGCGATGTTCGGCCTGCTCGCCGCCAATATCCAGCGTGTCGAAACCCAAATCGAAAGCGGCAAGGCGAGCAAGGACGACCGCGCGCAATTCCAAAGCCTGCGCGACTTTTTCGGCAAGCCCCCGGCCGATGTCATCGCCAAGAACATCGCCCTCCATCGCGGCGATTATCCCACGATCCTGCGCGAACGCGTGAAATCCAATGCGTTCGCGCCGATCGGCACCTTCTTCTTCGTCGGTTGGGAAACGCTTGCTTACATGCTGCTCGGCATGGCGATGCTCAAGAGCGGGCTGTTGCGCGGCGACTGGAGCGATGCGCGCTACCGACGCTGGCTGATCATCGGCGCGGCGATCGCGCTGCCGGCCTATGGCTTTGGCGCCTGGCTGATGGCGTCGCGCGGCTATGACACTTTGGGCGTGGCGCTGGGAATCGGGCTGGTCTCGGTGCCGTTCCGGCCGTTCGCGATCCTCGCCTGGGCAAGCGGCCTGGCGCTGCTCGCGCGCCATGGCGGCGGGTTGGCCGCGCGCATCGGCGCCGCGGGGCAGATGGCGTTCAGCAATTATCTCGCCACCTCGCTGATCTGCACCAGCCTGTTCTACGGCTATGGGCTGGGGCTTTACGGGCGGCTGAGCCGCGCCGAATGCTATTTGGTGGTGCTCGCGATCTGGGGGCTGATGCTGCTGTGGTCGGCACCCTGGCTCGCGCGCTTTCGCTATGGGCCGATGGAATGGCTGTGGCGCAGCCTCGCGCGCGGACGGATCGAGCGGCTCAGCCGGCCGAGCGGAAAATTTGCGACCGCGACGCAATAACAGCTTGCGAGTCACTCGCATTAGCGCCATGATGCGTGGCGAGAGCGAGAGACCGCATGATCGTTTGTGTGTGCAACAACATCCGCGAAACCGAGCTGCGCGAGGCGGCGAAGACCGGCTGTCGCACCGCCTGCCAGAGCTATAAGGCGCTCGGCCACCGCGCCAAATGCGGCCAGTGCATCCGCTTCGCCCGGTCGATCCTGAACGAAGCGCGCGACGCGGCTTGACGCCCCGGTGCCGAGCGCCAATAGCCATGGTGCTCAATCGAAAGGATGCGCCATGAAGGGTGATGCCAAGGTCATCGAATTCCTCAACCTGGTGCTCAAGAACGAGCTGACGGCGGTCAACCAATATTGGCTGCATTACCGCGTGCTCGATAACTGGGGCGTCAAGAAGCTCGCCGAGCACGAGCGCCACGAATCGATCGACGAGATGCGCCACGCCGATCGCCTCGCCGAGCGCATCCTGTTCCTCGAGGGCCTGCCCAATTTCCAGCTGCTCGGGCGGCTGCGCGTCGGCGAGACGGTCGAGGAAATCTTGCGCGCCGATCTCGCGCTCGAGGAAGAAGCGATCGCGGTGTTGCGCGACGCGATCCAGCATTGCGAAGCGGTGCGCGATTATGTGAGCCGCGACTTGTTCGCCGATATTCTGGCGAGCGAGGAAGAACATGTCGATATGATCGAGACGCAATTCGAGATCATCGCGCGCGTGGGCTTGCAGAATTATATCCAGCTCAACAGCAGCCCGGCCGAGGGGCATGCGCATTGAGCGCATACGCGCCCGATTAGCTGATTGATTGTGGGCGTCGCCCCAGCGAAGGCTGGGGCCTTTCTGAAACCGAAGCGCCCCATTGGCACGAGGCCCCAGCTTTCGCTGTGGCGACGCTCTTCCCATAGCTCCCCGTGAACCGGGAGGATTTCAAATTTGGAGTCGGTCGCTCACGCCCGCCCGAACACCGGCGCCGCGCGCCGGCCGAAGCCGCCGGGGCGGCGGGTGACGAGCGGGCTCGCCTCGCGCTTCAGCAGCACCAGCGACCGTTCGTACAGCGCGCGCAAGCCCACGACATGCTCCAAGGCTTCCTCGGGGGTGTCGTGCGTCTCCACGCATTTGCGCGCGATCATCTCGATCGTCTCGGCGGCGAGCGCGAGCGGTTCGGCGCCGAACTGGCGGGCTTCGCCCTTCAGCGTATGCGCCGGGCGCACCAGCGCCGCCGCGCTCTTGTCGCGCATCGCCGCTTCGATCGCCGCGACCGACTTGACGCCGTCTTCCTCGAAATAGCCGAGGATGCGCACGAACGCGCCGCCCAATTCGGCGCGCGCCTGCTGAAAGGCGTGCCAATCGATCAAGGTGGCGTCCTCAGGCGTCACCAGCCACTCCCCGTCTCTTTTCGTCCGGCGCGACCGGCCCCTGGCCCCGCCCCCTTCGATCTATCGCTCAAGCGGTAAAGGATGGATTGACGGCGCCGCCCCGCGTTACCCGAAACGCGTCGCCGACCACCGCGAAATCGGCGCCCGCCGCCCGCGCGACGGCGGCGAGTTCGCCTGGTGCCGCCGGATCATCGGCGCGGATTTCGACCGCTTCCGCCCCCTCGCGCAGCGCGCGCGCCAGCCGCAGCGCCGGCCAAGGGCAGCGCATCCCGCGCAGATCGAGCCGCATCATTTGCTGTCGAACGGGTTTTTGGGCGCGCGCAGCGTCAGCCGCACCGGCACCGCGCCGAAGCCCAGTTCGCGGCGAATGCCGTTCACCAAATAGCGCTGATAGCTCTCCGGCAATTGATCGACGCGGGTGCCGAACAGCACGAAGCCCGGCGGGCGGGTTTTCGCCTGGGTGAGATAGCGCAATTTGATGCGCTTGCCCCCGGGCGCGGGCGGCGGATTGGCCTCGACCGCGCGTTCGAACCAGCGGTTGAGCTCGCCCGTCGGCACGCGGCGCGACCAGGCCTCGCGGGTGACGAACGCCGCCTCGATCAGCGCGTCGATCCCCTTGCCCGTCACCGCCGACACGGTGAGCAAGGGCACGCCGCGCACCTGCGCCAGCCCCTCGTCGAGCGCCGCGCGCACGCCGTTGAACAGCGCCGAGGCATTTTCGGCGACGTCCCATTTGTTGAGCGCGATCATCAGCGCGCGGCCTTCCTGCAGCACGCGATCGGCGATTTTGAGATCCTGCGCTTCCAGCCCGCGCGTCGCATCGAGCAGCAGCACGACGACTTCGGCGAAATCGACCGCGTGGAGCGCATCGGCGACCGCGAGCTTCTCCAGCTTGTCTTGCACTTGCGCGCGCTTGCGCATCCCGGCGGTGTCGATCAGCCGCACCGCGCGCCCGCGCCATTCCCAATCGATCGCGATCGAATCGCGGGTAATGCCGGCCTCAGGCCCAGTGATCAGCCGATCCTCGCCGAGCATCTTGTTGACGAGCGTCGATTTGCCCGCGTTCGGCCGGCCGACGATCGCGAGCTTGAGCGGCGCCGAAGGGTCCTCGCCCGCGTCGTCCTCCTCGGGCACGTCGTCGTCGCGCTCGAGATGCGGCAGCAGCGCCTCGAACAGATCGGCGATCCCCTCGCCATGTTCGGCCGAGAGCTGCACCGGATCGCCGAAACCGAGCGCGAGCGATTCGAGCACCCCGCCCTCGCCCGCGCGCCCTTCGGCCTTGTTGGCGACGAGCACCACCGGCGTGGTCGATCCGCGCAGCCAGCGGGCGATTTCCTCGTCCAAGGGCACGATCCCGGCGCGCGCGTCGATCAGGAACAGCGCGACATCGGCCTGGCGCACCGCCGCCTCGGTCTGCTGGCGCATCCGCCCCGGGAGCGACTGGGCGTCCTCGTCCTCATAGCCGGCGGTGTCGATCACCCGGAAATCGAGGCCCAGCAGATGCGCCTCGCCCTCGCGCCGGTCGCGCGTGACGCCGGGGCGGTCGTCGACCAGCGCCAAACGCTTGCCGACGAGCCGGTTGAACAGAGTCGATTTGCCGACATTGGGCCGGCCGATGATCGCGACCGTGGGGATACGTGCCATCGCCGCCCCTTACGCGCGCCGGCCAGCGCGCGCAAATCACCGATAGGCGGTCAGCTTGCCCTTGGCGTCGAGCACGTAGAGCATGTTGTTCGCGATCACGGGGCCGAAGGTGAACGGCGTGCCGTTCTTGATCCGCGTCCCCACCACGCCGGTCGCGGCGTCGACCGAGACGATCTGTCCGAGCGAGCCGAGCACGATCAGCCGCCCGCCGGCGAGCACCGGACCCGACCAGTAAACCGGCGCGCCCTTGTTCTTCTTGGGGTTCTTGAACGCGCCCAAATTGGTGATCCAGCGGATCTTGCCGTTCGCGCGCGACAGGCAGATCATCCGCCCGTCGTCGCTCATCACGAACAGCCATTCGCCCGCGAGCCAGGGGGTCGAAAGGCCGGCGATATTCTGCTCCCACAGGCGCTGACCGGTGGTGAGCTGGAGCGCGACGGTGCGCCCGCCCGCGCCCATCGCATAGACGCGGTCGCCCTCGATCACCGGGCTCGCGTCGATATCGGCGATGCTCGACACCGAAGTCGTGATGCTGGTGCGCGAGAGCTGATCCTGCCACAGGGTGCGGCCGTTTTCGTAACGATAGGCGTTGAGCTCGCCCGAGGAAAAGCCGGCGACGATCGTGCCGCGCCCCACCGCCGGCGCGCCGACGCCGAACACGCCCTGCGTCTCCAGCGTGCCGAGCTGGGTCCATTGCGTTTCGCCGGTCGCCTGGCTCACCGAGAAGAGCTGATTGTCCTGGGTGAGCGTATAAACCGAGCCGTTCGCCGCCGTCGGCGCGCCGCGTAAGGGGCCGCCCGGGCGCGCGCGCCAGAGCACGCTGCCGTCGCTCGCGTTCAAGGCGACGAGATCGCCCAAGCCATCGGTCGCGAACACCTTGCCATCGTCATAGCTCGCGCCGCCGCCGAAGCGCGCCTGGCGGTTCTTCTTGTCGGCGGGCAACCCGTTCGACCAGAGCTTGCGCCCCGTATCGGCGGCGAAGGCGGTGACCTTGCCATCGACATCGACGACGAACAATTTGCCCTCGGCCACCACCGGCGGCGCGCCGAGCCGCAGCCGGGTGTTGCCGCCCTTGATCCGCGTGCTCCACACGCGCTTCAAATCGGTGCCGAGCGCGAGATGGCCGAGCGATTTGGACGCGTCGCCCCCCGGTTGCGTCCAAGCGTCGTTGGCCTGCGCGGGCGGCAGCAGCACCTCGACATCGGCGAGGCTCTTATCGACTTCGGCGCCATTTTCGGAAACCAGGATCGGAACGCGATCGCCGAGCGTGGGGGTGCGCTTCTTGGACTTGGTGGTGCCGCAACCGGCGAGCAATGCGAGCGCGATCAGCGCCGCTGCGGTATGTTGACGCTTCATTGGGCCTTGCCTTGATTACCTTCCGGGGCCGCATCGCGCGCGGCGCTTTGATCGATCGCGTCGACACCGAGCGCGCCCGCCATCTGCACCGTGCGCTGGCGCAGCGAGGCCGGCGTGTTCTTGTCCTCGGCGATCGCGGCGAACAATCGGCCCGCCTCGCGCTGGCGGCCGAGGCGGAGATAAGCGGCGGCGACGAGTTCGCCCGCGCTGCCGATCCACGGGCTGCCCTTGGCGGTGAGCGGCTTCAGCCGGGCGATCACCACTTCGGGGCTCACGCGGTCATATTCGGCGCTGGTCTGGCGGATGAGCGCCAGCTTGCGCAGCGGCTCGGGGATCGCCGGATCGGTCGCGACCTGGCCGAACAATTGCGCGGCCTTGGCGAAATCATTCTTCTGCAGCGCGACGCCCGCCTGGATGAGCAAGGCGTTCGCGCGGTAACCCGGCGTGCCGTTCTTCACCAGCTCGGCGAGTTCCTGCTCGGCGCCGGTGCCCGAGGCGACGCGCAATTTATCATAGACGGCGTTGAACTCGAGCGCTTGCGCCTCGGCCTGGCTGCGGCGCCACTCCTGCCAGCCGAGAAAGGCGGCGAAGCCCGCGAGCGCGACGAGCACCAGCGCGATGCCCAGCCGCCCATAGCGGCGCCAGAGGGTGAGCGCCTGATCGCGGCGCAATTCTTCATCGACTTCGCGCAGGAAAGCTTCGTTGGTCGGCGGCGAGACGGCCACATGCGGCTCCGAAAGGGACTGGGAATGCCCGGTCTTAGCGGCCGCGCGGCGCAAGGGCTAGCGCGATTTCATGGGGTCGCGCTCGGGCCGGGGAAGCAACGGTGGTGCGGGCGGTCGGACTCGAACCGACATTCTGTTGCCAGAGGCGGATTTTGAGTCCGCTGCGTCTACCAATTCCGCCACGCCCGCGCGCCGGTCCGCCGCCGATGCCACGCGCGCGCGCGCTCGTCCAGCCCCTCGGTGCCGCGCGGTGCTCAGTCGTTCGCGCCGCGCACCGCTCAGTCGTTCGCGCCGCGCACCGTGCAGAGCAGATCGGGCGCGCCGCGCCGCCAGCGGCCGGGCGACACCCCGGTCGCACTCGTGAACACCTTGGTCATCTGCTGCTGCGAGCCGAAGCCGCAGCCGAGCGCGACCTGGGCGAGCGGCAAATCGCCGTTCGCGAGCAGCAGCTTGGCGCGCTCGATCCGCCGCGCGAGCAGATATTGGTGCGGCGAATCGCCCGTCGCCTGTTTGAACGCGCGCGCGAAATGCTTGGCCGAAAGCCCCGCGACCTCGGCGAGCGTGTTGACGCACACCGGCTCGTCCAGATGCTGGTCGATATATTGGGTGACGCGGCGCAGCCGGTGCGGGGCGAGCGCATAGTCGCGCCCATCGCGCCCGGCTTGCGCCCGCGCGGCGGCACGCGCGGCTTGCGCGATCAGCGCGAGCGAAAAGGCGTGAATCAACAGATCGCTCGCGAGTCCCGCCATCTCGCGCTCGGCGAGACAGGCGCGCGCGAGCGCGACCAGGGTCGCGTCGGCGGGGTTGCAGCGTAGCGGCACGGGGCTTCCCGCCGCGAGCAGTTCGGCGGGCGGATCGCCGATCGCGAGCAACTCCCCGCCCGGCGCCAGGTTGAGCTCGGTATCCGCGCCCGCCGGCAGCAAGCAAAAGGCGCCGGGCTGCGCATGATGCGCCGCCGCCTCGCAGCCCGCGCGCAGCACCAGATCGGCCGGGGCGAGCGCGATCAGCAACCACGCGCGTTCGCCTTCGAGCGTGATCGGCAACGCCTGTTCCCCGGCAAGGAAGTGCGCAAGCGCGGGGGGGCGCGGCAATGGCAAGACGGCGCCTTGCGGCGCGGTATCGGTGTGCATCGATCGCTTCCTAATCTCTGGGCCCGGGCCGGACCGCCGGGCACTGCGCGCCACCTGGCTGCGCTCGACATTGGCATTACCCATAATCCGCCGCGAAATGCGTTTCGACGCGTGCGCCGCCGCGCAGCAATTGCGCCCCGCCCCCGCGCAAGCACTGCACCGTGCATCAAAAGCCGCAATCGCCGCGCAGCGGGGCAAGCACCGCGCACCCTCCGCCGGGCGGCGTTGCTAAGCCCTGCGCCATGGGGAGACGACATGTTGACGCTTGAAACGCTGCGGCTGTTGCTCGCGGGGCCTTTCGCCGCCACCGCTTGGGATCGCGTGACGGGGACCCATCTCCACGTGCGGATCGGCAATGCCCCGCCGATGATCCGCCGCGACGAGGCGCTCGCCGCGATCGAGCAGCTGTTCGCGCGGATCGAAGGGATGGGGCACGGCTTCTGGTACGGCTGCGCCGACCGCGAGGCGCTGTTCGCCGAATGCGACCTGCGCTTCCACGACGCGGCGGGGCGCGGCCAGACCATCCCCTGCGCCGTGGTCGCGCGGCTGGCGGGGGGCGCGCTGATCGACCTGCGCCTGCATCTCGATCCCGCCCCCATTCCTTGAGCTTCGCGCAAGGGCGGAACCATGATATTGGCGAAGCGCAACCTGGGAACGAGGCGATGAACGCGGCGGAGCGGGCATTCGAGCAGAGCCATGCGCGGCGCCGCGGCGGGATGATGCACGCCGATTGGTATCGCCAGACCGTCGAGCCCAGCGTCGCGCTCCGCCCGCTTTCGGGTGGCGCGATGGTTTTGTCGCGCAATCAACCGATACCGGAGGTTGATCCGCCCCCCTTGGCGCTCCTGTCGCTCCAGATCGCTCGTGGCCGCGACACCCACCGGATGAACTTCGGCGAGGGTGCGTTCACCGCGCGGCTCGGCGGCGGCGGCACGGGGTTCGTCGTAGCGCCGGCGGGGCATGCCAATCGCTATGAGGTCGTGTCGCCGATCGATCTGCTCGCGATCGACTTGCCCGATTGGGCGACGCTCGACGCTCATGGCGAGCCGCTCCGCGCCATCCCCGGCCTCCACGGGCGGATGTATACCGATCCGCTGGTCGAGGGGTGCGCGCGCCATTTGTGGGACATCGCCCCCACCGCCCCCAAGCTCGAAACCGATGGGCTAACGGTCGCGCTCGTCGCGCTGCTCAAGCGGCTGGTCGAAGAGCAACGCCCGCGCGGCGGCGGGCTCACCGGCTGGCAAGTGCGGCGCTGCGAGGAATATCTGCGCGAGAATCTCGCCGAAAACGTCTCGCTCGCCGAGGTGGCCGAACTGGCCCGGCTCTCGCCGTTCCATTTCGCGCGGCAATTCAAGGCGACGATGGGGCTGCCGCCCGCTGCTTATCAGCGCAAGCTGCGGCTCGAGCGCGCGCAGGAAATGCTGCTCGGCACCGATTTGGAGGTGGGCGAGATCGCTGTCGCGGTGGGTTACGAAACCCCGCAAGCCTTCGCCCGCGCCTTCCGCCAAGGGATCGGCGCGAGCCCGAGCGACTGGCGCCGCGAGCGGCGGCGCTAACGGGGTCGCCCGATCCCCCTACCCCGACTCCCTCCGTCCTTCCCCCGCGAAGGCGAAAGCCGGGGCTAGAGCGATTTCCAGGCAGGTGGAATCACCTGCCGACTCGGAAATCGCGGCAAATGAAAGATTTAGAGCGGCGATCCGATGCAATCGGATCGAAAACCGCTCTAGGATGCTCCCAAGCCCCGGATCGAATCCGCAGCGACGGGTGTATTTCAACGACGGATAGGCCTGGTCGGCGAACGCCCGAGGCGATCAGCGCGGGCTGCTGCCGCCCGCGCTGCTCGTGCCGCTCGCGCTGGAGGCGGCGCCGGTGCCGCTCCACGCGCCGGTGCCGCGCGCGGCCTCACTGTCGAGCGTCCCGCCCCGGCTGAGCCGTTCGGCCTCGGGCGAGCGCGCGTCGAGCGGCGGTGTCGTCTCGTTGCGCATCACACCATTGTCGGCCTGGTTGCCGAGCCGGTCCTCGGTCGGCACCGCGCTCGAATTGGCGAGCGCGTCGGGCCGCGTGTCGTTCGCCGCCGACTGGACCTGGTTGTTCCCCGCGCGTGGGGGCGGGTTCACGACTTGAGCGAGCGCCGCGCCGGTAATGCCGACCAAGCCGATCGCGATGGGTGTGGAAAACTTCATGACCGCCTCCTGAATGCCTGCCCGCCAACGGGCGAGCGCGGTCAAGGTTGCGTGCGGATCAGCCGCATTGCGCGCGGTGGCGCAGCTTGTGATCGGCGAGCACCAGCGCGACCATCGCCGCGACCACCGGCGCGCCGCGAATGCCGACACAGGGGTCGTGACGGCCCTTGGTCGCGATTTCGGTCGCTTCGCCCTCGCGCGTGATCGTTTCGACCGGGGTCAGGATCGAGCTGGTCGGCTTGAAGGCGACGCGCAGGGCGATCGGTTGGCCGGTCGAAATCCCCCCGGCGATCCCCCCGGCATGATTGGCGAGGAACAAAGGCCCGTCATTGCCGGGGCGCATCGCATCGGCATTATCCTCGCCACGCGCGGCGGCGGCGGCGAAGCCATCGCCAATTTCCACCCCCTTCACCGCGTTGATCCCCATGCAGGCGTGGGCGAGCTCCGCGTCGAGCTTGGCGTAGAGCGGCGCGCCCCAGCCCGGCGGCACGCCTTCCGCCACACACCCGATCACCGCGCCGAGCGAGGAACCCGATCGCCGCGCGCTGTCGATCAGCCTTTCCCAGCGGGCGGCGGCGTCGGCGTCGGGGCAGAAAAAGGGGTTGCGGTCGATCTCGGCGGGGTCGAAGCGCGCGGGATCGATCGCGTCGCCGCCGATCGCCTCGACCCAGGCGGTGATCCGTACTTCGGCGATGATCTTGCGCGCGATGGCGCCGGCCGCGACGCGCATCGCCGTCTCGCGCGCCGAGGAGCGCCCGCCGCCGCGATAATCGCGCCGGCCATATTTCGCGTCATAGGCATAATCGGCGTGGCCGGGGCGGTAAGCTTGCGCGACTTCGGAGTAATCCTTCGACCGCTGATCGACATTGTCGATGTGGAGCGCGATCGGCGTGCCCGTCGTCACCCCCTCGAACAAGCCCGAGAGGATGCGGACCTGGTCGGGCTCCTGTCGCTGGGTAGTGAAGCGCGATCGGCCGGGGCGGCGCTGGTCGAGGAAGGGCTGAATGTCCGCCTCGCTCAGCGCGATGCCGGGCGGGCAGCCATCGACCACGGCGCCGATCGCGGGGCCGTGGCTCTCGCCCCAAGTGGTGAAGCGGAGCAGATGGCCGAAGCTATTGTGGCTCACGCGGCGTGGGACTTCGCGCTTTTCTCGGCATCGTCGAGCAAGGCGCGCAGCCGCGCGCGTTCCCGCGCCATATAGGCCTCGCTGCCGAACCGGCCCGCCATCAGGCCGCCCACGGTGAAATCGGCATCACGCGATTCCCAGTGCAAGCCATGGCCCATGCCGATGATCTCGACCGCCGCCAATTCCTCGTCGCTCGCGTTTTCCAGCCCCTGCAACCGTCGCGGCGGAAAGGCGAAGGTGCAGCCATTGTACAGCTCGACCACCGTCATGCCCGATTGCGAATCGTGACGGACGGCGCGCGCGTGCGGCTCGGTCTCGAACAGGATGCGGCCGCGTTCGCGCGCGGCCTCATATTCCTCGGTCGTCAGATCAGCCATGAATTCGTTTCCATGCCTCCAGCAGCATGCCTCGATTTTCCCTTACCACGTCGAGCGCCCGACCGACATCGGCTTGTGACAGGCCGCGCGCGTTGACGAGGGCGATCGCCGGTTCGAGCATGATCTTGGCGATGCCGGGACCCGTTACATGCACGTGCGGCGGCGGGTGATCATCAGTATAGATGATGAAGCGCAGGCCATGTTCGCGGTGAACCGTGGGCACCGCCTCACCCCAAAGCAATATCCGGCGCGTCCTCCGCCTTCATCCCGATCACGTGATAACCGGCGTCGACGTGATGCGTCTCGCCCGTCACCCCCGCCGACAAGTCGCTCAGCAGATACAAAGCCGCGCCGCCGACGTCCTCGATCGTCACGTTGCGCTTCAAGGGCGCATTATATTCGTTCCACTTCAGGATCAGGCGGAAATCGCCGATCCCCGAGGCGGCGAGCGTCTTGATCGGCCCGGCCGAGATCGCGTTCACCCGGATGCGGTCGCGCCCCAGATCGGCGGCCAGATATTTCACGCTCGTCTCGAGCGCCGATTTCGCCACGCCCATCACATTATAATGCGGCACGACCTTCTCGGCGCCATAATAGCTCAAAGTCAGCAGCGCGCCGCCGTTGGGCATCATCGCCGCGGCGCGTTGCGCGATCGCGGTGAAGGAATAGACGCTGACGTTCATCGTCATCAGGAAATTGTCGAGGCTGGTGTCGCAATAGCGGCCGCGCAGCTCGTTCTTGTCCGAAAAGCCGATCGCGTGGACGACGAAATCGATCGCCGGCCAGCGGCTGGCGAGCTCGGCGAAGCAGCGGTCGAGCGCGGCCATGTCGCTCACGTCGCAATCGATCAGCAAGGGGCCGTTCGCCCCGCCGCCGCCCTCGCCCAGCAACGATTCGGCGAGCGGGCGGACGCGCTTTTCCATCACCGCGCCCTGATAGCTGAAGGCGAGTTCGGCGCCGGCCTGGCTCAGCGCCTTGGCGATCCCCCAGGCGAGCGACTTGTCGTTCGCGAGCCCCATGATCAGCCCGCGCTTGCCGCGCATCAATTCACTCAAGGCTCAAGCCTCCCCGTCGAAATCGTCGCTCCTTACGCCCTGTTCCTCGGCTTCGGCTAGTGCCGCGTTGAGCTGCGCGCCGACGACGAGCCCGAGCCCGACCAGGAAGAAGAAGATCAGCGCGATCATCACCCCGGCCAGGCTACCATAAGTCAGATCGTAATTGGCGAAATTGGCGAGCACGAAGGGGAGCGCGGTCGTCACCGCGAGCCACCAGATCGCGGTGAACACGGCGCCCGGCCATTTCGGCGCGCGACTGTCGCGATATTGCGGCGGGGTGAGCGAATAGAACAGCATGTAGAGCGCGCCGAACAACGCCGCCGCCGGCGCCACGCGCGTGACCGAGACGATCGAGAGCGCATCGGTCGCGAACGGCAGCACGCGCAGGATGAACTGCTCGATCGCGATCAGCGTCACCTGCAGGCTGAAGGCGAGCAGCACCAGGATCAGCGAGCCGATGATGAGCGCGACCGACCACAGCCGGTAATGCCAAAAGGGCCGGATCGATTTGACGCCATAAGCGCGGCGCAAAATGTCGCGGATCGTCTCGACGAAGCTCGCGGTCGACCACAGCCCGACGAGCGCGCCGAGCCACAAGAGCGATCCCGAGCGCGCGGCGAGCACGTCGGCGATCGGCGTCTTGAGCACCAAGGCGACCTCGGGCGGCACGGTGCGCAGGAAGGTATCGACCGTGCGCATCCCCTCTTCGGTGCGCCCCACCAGCCGCGCGACGGCGGCCGCCACGATGAAGAAGGGAAACAGCGTCAGGATCGAGAGATAAGCGAGGTTACCGGCGTGGATGAAGCCATCGGCGATCACCCCGGAGAAAACCCGCCCGAGCACCTCGCGCGCGTAGCTCCCCGGCGCCATGAAGGCGAGCCGGCGATCGAGCTTGACCCCGCGTTCGGGATGAAGCCGCCGCTCCTCGGGCGACCGGGCGGAGAAATGCTGCATCCTGACGACCCGACCCTGTTGACCCCGTTGATCTAGCTACCGTCCATCCTGGGCGACGTCGCGGTGAAAATTCGGCGCGGACTGGCATAGAGCCAACATCGAATTCGTCCAACGGCTCCTCCCCTGTAAGGGGAGGGGGGACCACGCGAAGCGTGGTGGAGGGGTATCGCCCTCGAACTGCTGGGGACACCCCTCCGTCACGCCTGCGGCGTGCCACCTCCCCTTACAGGGGAGGAGCATTCGGACCCTATCGAAACCCGCTCAATTCCCACCATTGTCAATTGTGCCCGCCGCGATCACTATTTCTTCCAACGCTTAGGTGACGAAGCCTATCCCCCTCACCCATCGAATTTGCCGCGCGGATTGCCCTGATCGCGCGCGCCCCAGCGTTGGACGAATTCGACCAGCGCGTCGTCGATCACCGGCAGATCGACGAGCAAGGTCACGAGCTGGTCGCCGCGCTTGGTCTTGCCGTGAAAGCCCTTGCCCTTCAGCCGCAGCACCTTGCCCGAACTCGATCCCTTGGGGATGTTGAGCATCACCGGCCCTTCGACCGTGGGCACTTTCACCGGCCCGCCGAGCACCGCCTCGGCGAGGCTTACCGGCAGATCGAGCCGCACGTCGTCGCCGTCGCGGGTGAAGAAGCGGTGCGGCAGGATGTCGAGCGTCACCAACGCGTCGCCCGCGCCGCCGGGGCCGGGATCGCCCTTGCCGGCGAGGCGCAGCTGCTGGCCGTTCTCGAACCCCGCGGGCAGTTTGAGGTCGATCGTGCTGCCGTCGCGCAGCGCGATGCGCTGGGGCTTGAGCGTCGCCGCGTCGACGAAGGGCACGCCGAGCTTGTAATTGACGTTGGCGCCCTTGGGTGCCTGGCGCCGGCCGAAGCCGCTCGCGAAGCCGCCGACACCGCCACCGCGCCGGCCGCCGAACAAACCTTCGAAGATGTCGCCGAAATCGGCGCCGTCGCCGCCGGAAAATTCGAAGCCCCCGGGTTGGAAGCCGCCGCCCGGCCCGCCCGGCCCCTGGCGGAACTGGAAGGGGTTGACCGGATTGCCGTCGCCATCGATCTCGCCGCGATCGAAGCGCGCGCGCTTGTCCTTGTCGGACAGCAGATCATAGGCCGAGGTGACTTGCGCGAATCGTTCGGCGGCTTTGGGGTTGCCGGTGTTGCGATCGGGGTGCAGCTCCTTGGCGAGCTTGCGATAGGCTTTCTTGATGTCGGCCTCGCTCGCGCCGCGCGCCACGCCCAGCAATTGATATGGGTCTGCCATGGGGTCCTCTTCGCCGCCTATTTGGGCGATTTGCGGCCGGCGTGCAAATGGGGGCGGGTTTGCGCGCGCGGGGACGTCAAGGCGCTAGGCGCGCTGCGGTGTTCGACGGTGTTCTTGGATGGCAAGGGGTGATGGTCTCACACGAAGCCACGAAGCCACGAAAAGAAGGCAAAAAAAGACAATAAGTGCGTCGCCCCAGCGAAAGCTGGGGCCTTTATGATATGGGGCGCCCCGGTTGCTCGAGGCCCCAGCTTTCGCTGGGGCGACGCCTCTTTTGGTGACTTCTTCGTGTCTTCGTGGCTTCGTGCGAGCAAAAACCTTCGCACCTTCGCGCGCGCGAACAACCCTCACACGTCCGGCAGAACCTGCGCCGCCACCCCCCACCCCGCCAAATCGGCGCTCGCCGCCCGGGCGAGCAGCGCCGCGCGGTCGGTCACCCCGAACATCGCCGCCGTCTCCACCGCGCGCAACTCGGTCCAGGTCACGGGCGCGGCGACCGGGGCGCCGGGGCGGGCGCGCGCCGAATAGGGCATCACCGCCGTCGCCCCGCGCTGGTTGCGCAGCCAATCGATGAAGATGCGTCCGCGCCGCTTGGCTTTGCTCATGTTGGCGGTGAAGCGATCGGGATAGGCCTGGGCGAGCGCCTCGGCGAAGCGGTGGGCGAAGCTTTTCACCGCCGGCCATTCGGCCCGTGGCGTCAGCGGCACCACGACGTGCACGCCCTTGCCGCCGGAAAGCATCGCGAAGCTCACCAGCCCGATCTCGGCGAGCTGGTTCTTCAGAAACGCCGCCGCCTCGCGCACTTCGGCGAAGCCTAGCCCCTCGTCGGGATCGAGATCGAACACCAGCCGATCGGGCCGCTCGATATCGCCCGCCCGCGCGCCCCAGCCGTGAAATTCGATCGTCCCCATCTGCACGCAAGCGATCAGTCCTTCCAGATCGTCGACATAGAGATAGGGCTCGACCGTGCCGTCCTTCTCGCGCACGTCGATCTGGCGCACCGCGTCGCCGAAGCTGCCGGCGTCGTGCTTTTGGAAAAAGCAGCGCTTGGCGCGCCCCTGCGGACAGCGCACCAAGCTGATCGGCCGCCGCGCCGCGACCGCCAGCAAGGGCGCGGCGAGCGCGGCATAATAATCGGCGAGCTGGCCCTTGGTGACGCTCGATCGCTCGAACAGCACGCGCTCGGGATGGGTGACCTTGGTCTCGAAGGCGGGCGCGGGCACGGGCGCGGCGGGTTCTTCGCGCACCACCTCGGCCGCTGGCTTGTCGTCGCGCAGCCCCAGGAAGCTCGCGTGGCGCAGCACCTTGTCCGGCGTCCATTCGCTAAAGGCGATCTCGGCGACGAGCTCGGGCGCCACCCAGCGCGCCCCGCGCACCGCCGCGCGCGGCGCCGCGACCGTCGGCGCGTCGCGCGCCCGCTGTTCGAGCTTGCCGAGCAGATCGGCGATGGCGGCGGCGTCGAAGCCGGTGCCGACCTTGCCGGCATAGCGCAGCGCGCCATCCTCATGCAGCCCCAGCAGCAGCGATCGGAAACCGCGCGGCGCGGGCATATAGCCGATGATGACGAACTCCTGCCGGCGCGTGCATTTCACTTTCAGCCACGCCTTGCCGCGCCCGCCGCGATAGGGGGCGTCGGCGCGTTTGGAGACGATGCCCTCCATCCCTTCGCGGCACATCGTCTCGAACAGCGCTTCGCCGCTCCCCGCGATGTGATCGGCGAAATGGAGTCGCGCGTCGTCGGCCGGGATCAGCGCGCGCAGCCGCGCCTTGCGCTCGACGAGCGGCGCGTCGCGCAAATCCTCGCCATCGAGTTCGAGCAGATCGAAGGCGAAGAAATCGAGCGGCACCCGGTCGTCGATGCCCTGGCGCAGCGTCGCGAAATCGGGGCGGCCCTCCTTGAAGGCGACGATCTCGCCGTCGATCAGCGCGCGCCGCGCGGGAAGCTTGGCGGCGGCGTCGGCGATCGACGCGAATGGCGCGCTCCAATCATGGCCGTGCCGGGTGAAGACCTTGGCCTTGCCCCCGGCGAGCGCGATCAGCGCGCGATAACCGTCATATTTCATCTCATGCACCCAGCCGCCACCGCTGGGGACGGTATCGACCAAGGTGCAGAGCTGGGGTTCCTGGAACGGCGGCAGGGTGGGCTTGGCTTTCGCGCGCTTCGAGCCGACCCCAAGAGAGGCGTCACCCCGGCCCCCGAGCCCGGGTCCCGATTCTTCTCCAGCGGCGCCAGAAGGCGGGGCGGCTGCCAGGGGGTCGGGGCGACGCATGGTTTTGTCGCGGGCCTTGCGCTTCGGCTTCACCCCATCGGCGATCTCGCGCATCGTCCGCCCGGTCTTCACGCTGGTGAGCGCGGTTTCGGTGAGCGTGTCCGCCGCCCCCGCCTGCGCATCGTCGATCTTGCGCAGCAGCCAATTCTCGCGCTTTTCGCGACCGCGCGGCTTCAGCCGGATCAGCAGCCATTCGCCTTTCATCCGCTGCCCATCGAGCACGAAATGGAGATGGCCTTTCTCCAGATCGGCCGCGCTTTTGCCCGCGATCGGCGCCCAACTGCCTTCGTCCCACAGCATCACCGTGCCGCCGCCATATTCGCCCGCCGGGATCGTGCCCTCGAACTCGGCATAGGAAAGCGGGTGATCCTCGGTGCGCACCGCCAGGCGCTTTTGATCGGGATCGAGGCTGGGGCCGCGCGTCACCGCCCAGCTTTTCAGCACGCCGTCGATTTCGAGCCGAAAATCCCAGTGCAGCCGGGTGGCGTCGTGCTTTTGCACGATGAAGCGATTGCCCTTGCCCGCCGCGCGCGCGCCGGCGGGCTCGGCGGTCTTGGTGAAGTCGCGCTTGGCGTTATAGGCGGCGAGCGGGTCGGCCATCGGGCGCGTCGCTAGGCCCGCTTCTTCGCCGCCGGCTTGGCCGGGCTCTTGCGCGGGGCGCGGCGCGCGGGGGGCTTGGCCTTGGGCTCGGCGGCGGCGCGGGTGCCCTCGACCGATTTCTTGAGCGCCGCCATCAGATCGACGACGTTCGAGCCGCGCTTGGGGGCGGCTTCCTCGGCCTCTTCGATCACTTTGCCCTTGGCCTTGCGCTTGCGCTCGATCAGGCCCTTGAGCGCGTCGACATAGCGATCGTGGAATGCCTGCGGGCTGAATTTGGCGGTCTTGCGCTCGATCAGCGCGGTTGCGAGGTCGAGCAGTTCGGCGTCGGGCTCGGCATCGGGGATGTCGCGGAAATAGCCCTGCGCCTTGTGCACCTCATCGGCATAGCGCAGCGTTTCCAGCACCATGCCGCGCCCGCAGGGTTTCAGGCTGACGATATATTCGCGGCCCCGGAGCGCCAATTGGCCGAGCCCCACCTTGCGGCTGCGGCGCAGCGCCTCGCGCAGCACGATGAAGGCTTCCTCCGCCAGATCATCGGCGGGGACGACGAAATAGGGCTTCTCATAATAAAGCACGTCGATCTCGTCGGCATCGACGAACTGGGTCAATTCGAGCGTTTTCTTCGATTCGAGTTTCACCGCGTCGATTTCGTCCTGATCGAGCAGCACATATTGGCCGCGCTCGATCTCATAGCCTTTCATGATCTCGTCGGGGTCGATCGGGCCGATGCCGGTGACGATTTTTTCATAATGCACCGGCTTGCCGCTCGGCTCATGGATTTGCCGGAACGAGACGGCGGCGCCCGATTTGGTCGCCGAGTAAATCTCGACCGGGATCGAGACCAAAGCGAGGCGGATCTGCCCCTGCCAATATGCGCGCGCGGCCATGTGTCGCTCCGATACGGAGCCGATTCAACCGCGCGGCGGGCTTGGGGTTCCGGGGGGCGGACGATCGACCGACGCAAGAGCGCTAGCCGTTCAAATAATCCCAAACTTTGGAGATCACCACCGATCCCTCGCCCACCGCCGCCGCGACGCGCTTCACCGATCCGGCGCGCACGTCGCCCACCGCGTAAATGCCCGGGCACGAGGTCGCATAGGCCGAGCCGTGCCCGGTGACGATGAAGCCCTTGCAATCGAGTTCGACCAGCCCCGAAAGCCAGCCGGTGTTGGGCGCCGCCCCCACCATCACGAACAGCCCGCAGGTCGGCACATCGCGCGCTTCGCCGGTCTGGCGGTTGGTGATCGTCACCTGGCGCAGCGCCTCGTCGCCGGCGAGCGCGGTGACTTCGCTGTGATAATCGATGGTGATGTTGGGCGCCGCCTCCAGCCTTTCGCTGAGATAGCTCGACATCGACGCGGCGAGCGAGGCCCCGCGCACCACCAGCCGCACGCAGCGCGCGCTGCGGCTGAGATACATCGCCGCCTGTCCCGCCGAATTGCCGCCGCCGATGATCACCGCCTCGGTGCCCTGGCAATAGCGCGTCTCGATCTCGGTCGCGGCATAATAGACGCCGCGCCCCTCGAACTCGATCAGCCGGTCGAGCGGCAGGCGGCGATATTGCACGCCGGTCGCCACCACCACCGCGCGCGCGCCGACGCGGCGGCCATCGTCGAGCGTCGCGCAGAAGCTGCCGTCGTCGAGCCGCTCGAGCGCGCCGACGCGGTAGGGCATCACGAAGCGGGTGCCGAATTTCATCGCCTGCACCTCGCCGCGCCACACGAGGTCGGCGCCCGAAATGCCGGTGGGGAAGCCCATGTAATTCTCGATCCGGCTCGAGGTGCCCGCCTGGCCGCCCACCGCCAAATCCTCGATCACCAGCGCGCGCAGCCCCTCGGCGCCCGCATAAACCGCCGCCGCGACCCCCGAGGGGCCGCCGCCGACGATCAGCACGTCGAACCTTATGTCCTCGTGCAATTCCATATCGAGCCCGAGCAGCCGGGCGACCGCGCGCGGCGTCGGGTCCGCGACATATTGGCCGCGCCCGAAGATCACCGCGGGCGTGTCGCTCGGCGTGTCGCAATCGGCCGCCGCCGCGCGCGCGTCCGCGCTGCCGAGCGCGTGGCTGGTATAGGGAATGCGGTTGCGGCTGGCGAATTCGGCGATCCGGCGCACCGCGCGGTCCTCGTCCTCGCCGATCAGCGTCAGCGCGCTGTCGCGCTCGTCGAGCTGGCGGCGGCGGCGCGCGGCGAGCACCGTCAGGATGATGTCGCTCATCTCGGGCGTGCGCGCCATCAGCGCGAGCATCTTGTCGCGCGGCACCTCGATCACCCGCGTCGGGCAGGCGGTGCGCAGCGCCATCGACCAGCTGCCGCCGTTCAGAAACGCGATCTCGCCCATGAATTGCGTGGGGCCGAGCGAGGTCGGCAAATGGCGCTTGCCGGTGAAGGGGTTGAAGACCTCGATCTCGCCCTCCTCCACATAAGTGAAGCGGTCGATCGGCTTGCCGGGCTCGGCGAGCACGGTACCGGCGGGGTAATCGACCACCGCCCCTTCGGCGCGCATCGCCTCGACATGCTCGGGGTGGAGCGGGGTGCGCTGCATGCGGCGCAAATCGCCGGCGATCGTTTCCATGGTCCCTCCCCGCGAGCGGCGGCGGCGCGGCCATAGCAGCGCGCGCGCGGGAGCGCCACGCGAAAGCCCCGGGCTCAGCCGACGGCGGCCATCCGCGGGCGTTCCTCGGCGGCGGCCAGCGCGAGCCCGGGCAAGGGCGCGGTCGCCGGCGCGCCCGCGCCGCGCCGATAGGCGCTGGGATCGACGCCATAAGCGTCGCGGAACGCGCGGCTGAAATGGCTGCGGCTGGCGAAGCCGATCGAGGCGGCGATCACTTTCACCGGCATGTTGGTGGTGCGCAGCATGTCCGCCGATTGGTGGAGCCGGGTGCGCGCGACGAACGCCATCGGGCTCATCCCGAAGGCGGCGTTGAACTCGCGCGCGAAGGACGAGCGGCTCATCCCCGCCGCCGTCGCCAGCGTCGCGACCGTATAGCGCGCCGAGGGGCGATCGAGCACCGCCGCCACCGCCTTGCCGAGCCGCGGATCGCGCAGCGTCGAGAGCAGCCGCGTCTCGCGCTCGCCGCGCCCGAAATGGCGGCGCAGCAGCATCAGCACGCATAATTTCATCAGCGCGCTCGTCAGCGCGCGCGAGGCGAGCCCGGGGTCGGCCATTTCGGCCATCATCATCTGATAAGCGAGCTGGACGATCGGCTCGCCCCCCAGATTCTCCGAGATCGGCCGGCGCACCGTGTCGAGCAGCCCGAACGAGCCCGAGATGTTCGCGGTGATCGCGCCGCAGACGAAGCGCAGATCGGCCTTGCCGCCGCGCGCGCCATCGAAGCGCAACATGCCGTTCGACGCCTGGTCGCAGCAATCGCTCGCGAGCAACGGCTTGCCCGGCGCCGCATCGGCGCTGATCGCCTGGCGCGTATAGGGCGGCACGAGCACGACGCTGCCCGCCGGGCACACCAGCGTCCCCGCGCCCGGGGTTTCGAGGTAAAGCGTGCCGGTGAGCACGTAATGAACCTCGATATCGGGCACCGGCATCACGATGAATTGTTGGCCGCGCTGCACTTGGCACACCGCGAACGCGTCGATCGACACGTCGAGCGTCCGCAGCAACCGGTCGACCAACTGCCCGTCCATTACGCCAACTCCACGCGCTTCCCGAGATTTGCTTGAATTATCAAGGGATGACAGCGGAAGCTATCATCCCAATGTATTCAAGCACGCCCACGAGACGATAGAGCACCATATTTATTAAAGTTTCGCAATATCAGGTAAAGCACGTTACTTTGCGCCAAGGGACTCGGGCGACGATCGCGTCCCCGGCGCTCTGGAGCTTTGCGACCAAACCGGTTCGCTCCTCCCCTGAAAGGGGAGGGGGACCGCGCGAAGCGCGGTGGAGGGGTATCCCCAGCAGTTCGAGGGCGACACCCCTCCACCATTCGCTACGCGAATGGTCCCCAGTTCAGGGTCGGATCGTCCCCCGGACGATCCTTGACCGT
>FRDC01002299.1_pt5 | contig 33117 bp, 31 predicted proteins | sample 1106171 | NCBI WGS metagenome assembly FRDC01 (sample SAMEA3930566, study PRJEB13176) | freshwater metagenome | biome: Drinking water system; feature: drinking water; material: water | place: Singapore | collected 2014-12-20 | reverse complement strand
ATCAAACTCTAACGGCATCCGGGACAAGGTCCGCTTCAGGTGGAGCCTTTAAGTTTAACCGCTATGACTTTGGCGCGACTTACCTCACGCCGATCCCGTGGGGGTTTAGTTTAGCAGGCGGACTCTCCTACTTTCAGGCTTCATACCCTAACGACACCAATAGCCGCGTAGATCAAAATTATATGCTCAACACCGTGACCTCGCGACCGCTACTCCCTTGGCTTGCCATCAATTTGATGGCGAGCTACATCATCAACAACTCCAACGTGAGTTCTCGCCAATATCGAAAGTACGTGGTCGGGGCCCTTTTGACGGTCGATCAAAAATTTTAAATGGCTTCGTTTCGAAAGTATTCCAGAGTTCTCTTCAATCCTTCTTCCAAAGGCACCTTGGCCTTCCAGCGTAGAACACTTTCTGCCTTCGCCAGTGAGGGTTTACGCTTCTTAGGATCGTTCTCCCGACCGGGAAGATGTTGCACTTGCGATTTTGACCCTGCCAATCGCACAATCATTTGCGCCATCTCGACCACCGTGTGCTCGTCCGCACTTCCGATATTGGTGGGTTTATCGTCAGGTCCTTGCATTAAAGCATAAAGCCCCTCGCAAAGATCCCAGACAAAACAAAAGCTGCGAGTTTGTAGACCGTCCCCATGAACAGTCAGGGGTTCATTTGCGAGTGCTTGAGACATGAAGGCCGGGATGATTCGGCCATCGTTGGGTCGCATACGGGGACCATAGGTGTTGAATATTCGAGCGACCCGAACCTTTACGCCATGTTCATTTCGATACGCCATGGAAAGAGCTTCGCCGTACCGTTTCGCCTCGTCGTAACAACTTCGAGGCCCAATCGGGTTGACGTTGCCAAAGTATTCCTCAGTCTGAGGATGAACCAAGGGATCACCATAAACTTCAGAGGAGCTGCAGAAAAGTACTCGAGCTTTCATACGCCGCCCCAACTCCAGGAGGTTCCGATGCCCCATGGACGCTGTTTCCAAAATAAAGTTAGGCATCAAATCAAAATCCACAGGCGAGGCGGGAGAAGCCAAATTGTAGATTTCTGAATATTCTCCGTCTGGCTCCCAAGGTTTGCGAACATCGTGCTCAATGAGGCGAACACCCTTGCTTAGAGCATTCTCTAGGTTTTTGCGACGACCAGTCGTGAAGCTATCAAGCACCGTCACCTGATAACCTTGGCCTACAAGCAGCTCCGCTAAATGACTCCCAACAAAACCGGAACCTCCAGCAACTAGGGCTCGGCGAGAGGCGTTCATACTGACTCTCTTTTTGAAAGTGTCTGCCGGCCTATACAGTAATAATGAAAACCCATTTCTTTCATCTTGGCCGGTTCGAAAACGTTTCGACCATCAAAGACGACTGCGGTTTTGAGTTTGGATTTAACTTCGCTAAAATCTGGACTCCTAAACTCGTTCCACTCGGTCAGCACGGCTAACGCGTCGGCTCCGTCTAACGCCTGGTAAGCCGAGTCCGCAATTTCAAATGGCGCGGCGCTGGCGGCCTTAGCAGTTTCTTTAGCAACAGGGTCGTAAGCCACAACCCGAGCCCCCTCCGAAACGAGCTGTTCGATTAAAACAAGCGCAGGAGCCTCTCGCACATCGTCGGTGCGAGGTTTAAAGCTCAATCCCCAAATCGCAAACTTGCGACCTTTAAGCGTACCGAAATGAGTTTTTATCTTTGAAAACAGCACACGCTTTTGCAATTCATTGACCTCGTTTGCGGCGTTTACGATCCGCATGGGACTGTCGTTTTTTGTTCCCGTCTGCACCAAGGCCTTCACGTCTTTTGGGAAGCAACTTCCACCGTAACCCACACCCGGGTAGAAAAATGCGGGATTTATTCTTCGGTCCGTGGTGAAGCCTTGCCTAACCGCATTAATGTCAGCTCCAACCCGATCTGCGAGATTAGCGAGTTCGTTAATGAAACTGATTTTGGTCGCCAGAAACGCGTTCGCAGCATATTTTGTTAGCTCCGCCGACGTATTATCCATAAAAAAAATCGGGTGGCCGTTTTTCACGAAAGGCGCGTAAAGGTCTTGCATCATCCCTTTGGCTTCATTGGTCTTACAACCCACGATGATTCGATCAGGCCTTAAAAAGTCGTCGATCGCCGCACCCTCTTTCAAGAATTCGGGATTGCTCACAATCTCGACTTTATAGGGACATGACGATTGAAATCGAGCGAGCACATCGGCGGCCGTTCCAACAGGCACTGTGCTTTTCAGGACCACGTACTTGGGTCCGTTGGCAGCAGCTGCAATGGCATCAACCACCGCAAATGTAGGGCGTAAGTCGGCGTTGCCGTCAGGCAAGTCAGGAGTGCCAACGGCTATAAAAATGACGTCGGTGCGCTGTACGGCCTCTGCTAGATTTTCTGTAAAGACGAGTCTCCCCGAGCGAATACTGGGTCGCATGAGGTCTTCGAGGCCCGGCTCATAAATCGGAACACGCCCATCTTTTAGAGTTTTGATTTTTTCCAAGTCGCGGTCGATGCAGATCACATGATGCCCGGTGTCGGCGAAACAGACCCCCGCCACAAGTCCAACATAACCCGTACCAACAATCGAAATTTTCACTTTGTCACCTCGAACTCTGCAAAAAACTATTTGGAAATCCACATTTAGCATGCTGCATTGGGAGTGATATGACAACTCAGAATCCAAGAGCTGACCGCAGTCATGCACTAGCCTGGGCCAAACCACTCCTGAAGGTGGCAGTTGCAGGTGCTTTGATTTATTGGATCGTTTCACGAGGAAGCCTGGACTTTTCGGTGATCGGCAAACTTGTTCATCCCGGCTTTATACTGGTTTCATTCGGTCTCACGCTTTTTAATATTGCGACCAACAATTATCGCTGGATGCTCCTCATGAGAGCCCAGGGGTTTGAAACCAGCAATCGAGAAACGCTCCCGCTTACCTTTATTGGCCTCTTCTTCAACTTTGCGATGCCAGGAGGAGTCGGCGGCGATGTGATTAAGGGCTATTATCTGGTACAAGATCACGTCACTCGTCGTCTGGCCGCCGCCACGAGCATCATTATGGATCGCTTGATCGGGCTGTTTTCGATGATTTTATTTTCGATTGTTGCGATCCTCGTGGATCCCTCCATTGTAACTCGAAGTCCGCATCTCAAAACTCTTTCTGTTTCAATCATCGGGGTCTTTTTGGCCTTTTGTTTATTTTTCGGGGTAGCGCTCTCAAGACGCGTGAAACGCTGGGCGGTTCTCGATCGAGCTTTTTCGCTGCTGCCGGGAGGAAACCTGCTGCGTCGCTTTTTTGACGTGCTTCACTCCTACCGGAATTCCATAAAGACTCTCCTGGTGGCGCTTGGATTGAGTGTGATCTCGCAGGCGAGTGCGCTTATGGTTTTCGTGGTGTCAGGCGAGGCCATGGGATTCTCGCTTCCGCTTTCGATTTATTTTATGTGCGTCCCTTTGGGACTCATTGCCACTTCGCTCCCCATTGCGCCGGCAGGCTTGGGAGTTGGACAAGCCGTGTTTTTATTTTTATTCACTTGGGCTTCGGGTCAAGAGTCCCCCTTGGGGCCCAATCTCATCACCGTGAATCAGGCCATTCTCTTTGTGTTTGGGCTTGTTGGAGCGGTCGTCTACTTTGCTCGCAAAAGGCCCAGCCTTGCTGAGGAGTTATGATCCAAAATCGGCTGCGCATACTCACGACCAGCATCAGAAAACTCATACGGCGAGGGGCGTTCCGAAATATACAACGGATTTTATCGAAGAGTCACACTGCCGATATTGGAGCCCTGCTTGCGGAGCTCGATACCGAAGATCGCGTCAGACTTTTGCAACTTGAGATCAGCGACGAGCGACGTGCTGAAATTTTGAGCTATTTGGATAAAAGAACACAACAAGAATTATTGACTTCTCTGAGCAAAGAACAAGTTCAAAGACTCGTTGGTCTCATGGAGTCCGACGACGCTGTGGAACTCTTGCGAAATCTCGAGGAGGGTTTTTCGCAAGATATCTTGAAGTCCATGGGGCGGGAAGATCAGGACGAGGTCCAGAATCTTTTACGCTATGCCGAGGACTCTGCCGGCGGCCACATGACGAGCGACTATCTTTCGTTTGCAGAGGATAAAACCGCGGCGCAGACCATCTCCGAGATTCAAGCCCGAGCTGACGAGTCGGTTGTTGCTTTTTACATCTACGTGGTCGACGACCCGGGCCACTTGGTCGGAGTTCTTAGCCTTAAACAACTTCTTTTAGCTAAACCGACCGAACTTCTATCCAGCATCATGTCTTCAGAGGTGATCAGTGTGCGGGTCGATGTTCCACAGGCCGAGGTCGCGAAGATGGTGGAGAGATACGACTTTCTGGCCGTTCCCGTTGTCGATGAAAACAATCACCTGGTTGGAGTCATCACCGTCGACGATGTCATCGACATGATTCGCGAAGAGGCCCAGGAGGACCTGCTTGCCATTGGACAAGTGGGATCGGCTGGAGAAATTGACGGCTCCCTTAAAACTCAGGTTCGAAATCGACTGCCGTCCTTGTCGTTGAGTTTTTTAGCAGGGTTTAGTTGTTTTGTACTAATCCACTTTGTGTTCGGCGGCCGAGAAGGCCTGTCGCCCATGTTTGCTGTCTCGGCATTTTTGCCGCTATTGCTCGCGTTTTCCAGCACCGCCACGACTCAAGCCGCGACGTGGACGATTGGCCTTATTCGCGGCGGCCAACTTGATCGTCGTTCCATGGCAAGTCATCTTGTGGCCGAGTTGCAAACAACTTTGATTTTAGGCGGCGGATTTGCTCTCTTGCTCTTCGTACTGGCGCGGTGGACGACCGACGGCTTCGCGCTCAGCGCTCTTGTGGCTTTGGTTCTGTTTGTTCAAATGGTGATGGCCGCCCTCGTGGGCAATGTTATCCCGGTTTTGTTACAAAAAGTTCTGTTGGATCCAGCTGTGGCCGCCATCTCGATTTTAACCGCGGCCTCTAATTTTGGGAGCGTGGCCTTGTTGTATAGCGTGTCCGCCTACTACTATGAGCTGACGGTGTTCTCTTCGTTATGGTGAATGCCAAAGTTATAGTCCTGCGCACGATCAAACACGGAGAGGCCGATCTCATTGTCCACGCGCTGGATTCGCAGGGGGCTAAGCAGTGTTTTTTTGCAAGGAGCGCGCTCCGGAGTCGTAAGCGATTTGGTGGAGGAGTTTTAGAAGCCACTCACGCGCTTCAAATTCAATACGAACCAGTCAAACGAGAGTCAGGCCTCGCACGCCTGCAAGAAGCCCAACTTATTGATGGATTTACTGGAATTCGGCAAGATTACGACCGCTTGCAAATCGCACTCGAGATGATGAATTTGGTAGATCGTTCGAGCGTTGAAGGCAGTTCCGACTCTCCTCAGGTGTTCAATTTACTTGGGCACAGCTTAAAGTCGCTTGAGTACGTAAAGGCACCACAGTCTTTAAAACTCATGTTTGTCGTGAAATTTTTAATACTCCATGGAGTTCTCGCTTCACACGAAGCACTTATGCCTCTCATCAGGCTCTCGGTTCGTGAAGCCGACAGCCTGGAACTTGCCCCTGCTCAATGGGCATGGGCCCAGGCGCATGCGCGAGAAGCTTTGCGCGAGTACATTTTATGACGACGACGCGGGCTTAGTAGGCGTGAGGCGAAACAAAACCCTTAAAAACCGTCATGATCATGATCTTGAGATCTAAACCCAGAGACCAGTGATTGATGTAATAGAGGTCGAGCTCAATACGTTTTTCGAGGCTCGTGTTCCCACGAAAGCCATTGATTTGGGCCCACCCTGTCATCCCCGCCTTGACCTTATGCCTCAGCATGTAGCCCGGAATCTCGGACTTAAATTGGTCCACAAAAACAGGGCGCTCAGGTCTTGGGCCAACACAACTCATGTGACCCATCAAGACATTGAAAAGTTGGGGAAGCTCGTCAAGCGAGGACTTCCTTAAAAAACTTCCAATTCTTGTAACTCGGGCATCCGACTTTTTGGCCCAAACAGCACCTGTTTGTGACTCAGCATCAACTCGCATGCTCCGAAACTTCAACATGGGAAAGGTCACGCCATCCAAACCCATTCGCTCCTGCGAATAAAAAATCGGCCCTCTCGAAGTGAACTTGATCAACAGAGAGATCAAAGCCATGGCCGGTAGAAACACGATTAACGCGACCGAAGCATAGGCAATGTCGCTCGCCCTCTTCACAACGGCATTCCATCCCTGCAATGGAGAAGGATTCACGGCCACCATGGGTAAGCCGTCAAAGTCCTCGACTTCTAAACCCAATACCGCATACTGGCTGACATCTGGAATAATTCTCACCTGGACATGGCTTAGAAACGAATCCGACAGGATGGAGTCGATGGCTGCCGCATCTTCGTTACGTAAACAAACAATGAGTTGGTCCACGTTCTGGGTAGTTAACAGGCTTCGAAGCTGTTCAAAAGGCACGATCGACTTTGAAATTTTTTGCGCAGCCCGCCCCTTTTGAACAAAACCGACGACGCGCAATCCCAGTTCTGGCCGCTGATAGAGTCTTTCGACGAATTGATCCGCCAGCATCCCGTCACCAACCAATAAAACATTTCGTAAGTTTTCGCCCCTAAAGCGAAGAGCTCGAAGAGTCACACGCAGAACGATTCGACCCGCCACTAGGCCAATCGTCGAAAATGCCAAAAATAATCCAAAAACCGCTCGCGAAAAATCCTCCCGCGCAACGAAATGCATACTCGTCACAAAAACCACAAATGCCAAAAGCGAGGCTCTTGATACCGCCCAAAGCTCGGGGATGATATTGGAAAGTCGCCAGCTCTTGTAGGCCCCAAAAATCTGCAGGGAAATAAAATAAACCAAAATTACAGGCAGCAGTGCAGGGAGGTAATCTTGAAAGGGCACGACCGACTCTTGGATCGGAAAAACCTGGGAGGAGTGAAAAAATCGAACCCAATATGCTAAAGACCAAGCGAGCGCCACGATGAGAGCATCAGACACCTGAAATAACAGTCGAAAAAAGTGATGATAAGTCTTCAGCATGGCCTTGGTTTATATTGCCCAGTCGCTTTAGACAAGGCCTTGAAGAGCCTTTACTTGCCGATATAGGCCCTGGAAAACAGCCGAGATTTCCCCAACCGACCTGCCATTTGATACTTGCCGGCGTACCCACTCCGCCGAAACCAAAAGTCCGCTCCTGAGCTCCTCGACCGCCCACCCCTTATCCAAAAGGTACGCATACACGCTATGCTTTGCGCCTTCACAGCCAGCGAGAGGGATGAGCTGCCCCTTTTCCGACACAAGTTGGCCCTCCTTTGCGCCCAATTCCAAAACGGCGTGCGCATCGACCCCGGAAAAACAAATTAACGTTCGATCTCGAAGACCTCCTGAGGAGCGGGGATGTAAGAGGCCTTCCTGCTTAAAAAATTTGTTCAGCTCGTTGAGCTCTGGATAACTCTTTATTGGGTTTTCTAGACTCCACGATACAGAAGCTTCATGCCCGCTCTTTCCTAACAAGAGCTCGTCAACTCGATACCTCGAACCCAGCACCCCAAAAGCTCCGTAACTTCCGCAGTTCACGATCCAACCCTCGTTTGAGCCAATTGACCTTGGTTTTTGGATCCAGTCCCAAACCGAATGTGTCACCCGTAAATAGAATATCTTTTTTTCCGCGCAAGCCTGGGCCAGTGCCTCGAGCTCGTAGACCTCCCCGCTTACCGGGTCGCAGGAATCCCAAATGGTAAAGAGCAAGTCCTTTCGCCACTTTTCGGTTGCCAAGTGTTTGGCTTCGACCTCGGAGAGGCCATAGTGAATAACTTGTATCCCGTCCTTAGCAAGCGAAACGACTTGTCGAAGTCCTGCGGGGCCAGTTCCTGCCACTGCCGCACAACTTCGGCGGTGAGCATAAACGTTGATAATGCTTCTCAACACTTCGGTCGTAGCAAAGTCCCAGTTGGGATAGTAGCGAACGAATTCAACGTCCTTAAAGCCCCGCGCTTTGAGGTCGTCGAAAAAGGAGTTCTCGGTCGGTAGCGAGGCCTCGCGTGGATGACCTATCTGAAGATCCAAAATTGAACTCACTCTCGTACCACCAACTATTTAGCGTTCACGCCGCATCGAGCGGGGAATATGAACCAAATCAATCTTTAAACTTGCGGCCTGCACCTTGGGCGGAAAGAGATGTCGATCAAAGGTCAAAGATCCCGTTGGGCAAGCCGCGACACAGATGCCGCAAAACACACACTGGCTGTAGTCAATTTCAAAGCTCTCCACGTTCCGCTCAAAACTCACTCCTTTAGAAGTTTTAGGAAGTCCTACGGTATGGGGAAAGGGGCTTGCCCCAATTTTGATGGCCTGAGTGGGGCACTTCGCCTCGCACTCCAAGCAACCCGTACAATCCGGGAAATGATTTCGTAAACGTGTTCGAGCCATATGCGGAAGTGGTTTTGAAACAAATGGATACTCGATGGTAACCGGGCGGTACCGAAACCCCTCGAGCACTCGCTCCCAAACTGACCTTCCGAACATGAGTAGCCTAGACATCTATTTCTACTCCCACCTGAGATCGCCATCGATGGCTTCGTATCCCAATGTCGCAAGTGCGATTTCAACATCTTCTAAACAAGTTCCAACTAGTAGATCCTCCACAACGGGTTGGACTCTCATCGAGGTTGTTCGAATTCGCACGGAGCCATCGGTCACAACCGCCACCACCAGACCTGAGGCACCTTCACAAGCGGCCGTAAACACACCTTCGTGCGGTATCGAATGCGAAACTTGGGAAACGTCCGAAACTGCAGGGCCCTCAGGAAGTGTTTCGAGCGCGTTCAAAACAAGGCTTTGCGTGCCTCGAGCGAGGTGTAGCGCCATCGACAGCCTCATCCAAGCGTCGGAAGATCTACGCACTTCGGTGCCGGGCATCCTACAGAGGGTTAGCTGATCTTGAAGTTTTTCATAAACACCATATGGTGAGACTTCCCGTAAGTCGAAATGATATCCCGAAGCGCGGCCAACGAGCCCAGTCCACCTGGCGAGCTTACAAAATCGCTGTGAAATCGGCACAAGATCCGTGAGCCTTCGCTGCAGCAATAAATCCAGATCAAGGGAAGAAAAAAAGCGAGACAGTTCCCGCGACGACGCCAACACGGCCTCCCGGATTTTGCGGACTTCACCTAAAGATAAATCTCGCTCGACACCTCCAATACAAATCACCTGAGGCAATATGCGGGAACCCGAGAAGATTTCCTGAGAAGAGAGTAAGAACTCTCGTAAACGCAACGCCTGTTGCAATCGTATTTGGTCACCTAGGAAACGAAATAAATTCCCAAGAAACGAGTAGATCCAAATAAGTCTTTGCACTTCGGCCGCGATCGTCCTGAGGTGTTCTCCTCGCTTAGGAACCTTCACTGCAAAAGCCTTTTCATAACATTGGGCCAATGACCATTCACAGGCGATCGACTCCAGGGGATTTAATCTATCAGACCACTTGATCGCCAAGTTGGGAGGAAGTCGCTCAAGAGTCGAAAAGAGCGGCCTTAGCTCAAGTCCACGCCGGAGCTCCACGCGAGACACATAAGACCCAATGGCGTCAATTTTGGAAAAGAGCTCGAACACGTTTTACCTCTACATCCAGCGCAGCCAAAATCGGATCGTGATCCTGAGTTCTAATCAAAATAAGTTGTGTTGCTCCGTCATCGTCTAGGAACGCCAATACGACTCCCTCCGAGGCAGGGCTTATACTCACCGGAAGCCCCAGAGTTTCGATGGTCGCAGGTAAATGAGACAAAAACACTTGGTTGTCGCAAATTAAAATCTGTTCAGCGCCTGGTCGGCGCTCCACCTTGGCCTTTAGGAGTCGTTCAAGTTCTTGAAGTGTCACGGAGTGCCTCATGTAAAACCGACTCATGATCAGGACCTGGAACAATCTTTTCTTTCAATAAACGTATCGCGTCTAAGATCAACTCAGGTCGAGGGGGACACCCCGGCACGAAAACGTCAACGGGCAAAATATCAGACGCCAGAATCAAGCTCTCTCCGCTCATTCTATATGGCGAGCCAGATAAGGCACAGGCACCAACGGCAATTACCGACTTACTGCCCCGAAGTTGAGCATAAACATTTTCAATTTCAGATTTCATTTCATGGTTAATCCAACCCGCAACGATTAAAGTGTCGGCCTCGGTTGGATGCAGAGCCAGGTTCTGCACACCCAATCTCCGCCAGTCGTAGGTCGCGGTGGAAGCGTTTTCGACCTCAATTCGGCAGCACCCAGAAGCCATAATCCAAGGGAACTGCACCATGGCTTCGAGGGAATTTCGGAATTCTTGAAGACGGAACGCATGCCAGGCCATACCAACAAGCTGTCTTCGAGATCACAGCTCGTCAACACAGATTGTACTGCACTTCTCGTAAATTGCGCGTCCTAAATCCCAGACTTATGGCGTTCCTGATCGTCAAGTACCGAAACCACTCCGCCCTTCAGCGCGGACCGGTGAGCCAGATAGTCAATCCCCATTATAAAATTGGCTCCGTTAACGCCAGGTTGCTGCCACTCGGGCCCCATTCGGACTGCATCAACAGGGCAGGCCTCCTCACAAAAACCACAAAAGACACATCGGAGCATGTCGATCTCGTAGCTTATTGGATACTTCTCGACTGTTGGGTCATCGTGCTCCGAAGCCACAATGGTGATGCAATTGGCGGGGCAATTTGTCGCGCAAAGCATACAGGCGGTACAACGAAGACTCCCATCGGCTTTTACGGTCAAGACATGTGTTCCCTTAAAGCGAGGCCCGTATTCGTACTTCTCTTCGGGATAGTTGAGGGTCTGCATTTTTTTGGGGTTCTTAACGTTTCGAACAAGATGCTTCAAGGTGATTCCAAGACCCCTGACAATTCCCGGTAGATACCATTCTGAGGCTGCTCCTGGTCTTTTGACTACACTCATAAATCTCCCTAGCTCGCGTCTATAACGTCTTCATCAAATCGTAGATGCAACGTAACTTGAATGACCTTCAAAACGAAGCGGACGCCCAGCTAAAATATCAGAAACCTCAGACAAAGTAAGAGCTTCTGAAACGATCGTGGTTCCACGCTTGATCTTCTGCTGGACGCCTTTAAAGTTTACAAAAGTTCCAGTTTTTTCGACAGACGCCTTCACCGGAATTTGAAACGTCAATCCTTCGAACTCCCCACTTTTGCAGCTGGACAACCAAACCGTGAATTCGGCCTGAGTTACCAAAGCCACCTTTTGCTTGAGATCGGGATAAGCCGAAAGATTTTCAGGACCCGCAACAACAATTGCTTTCAGCTGACCTGAACGAACCTTGTTTTCGAGGTCACTCCATGTTGTGGAAAGGCCCTCAGCCTTGAGTGCATCCTTGAGCCCTCGCGTGTTGGGATTCTTATCACCCCGATAGAGGATGCCGTCAAAGTCCTCAATATTGTCCGGATCGTTGATCCAGTGATAAACATTTTTGGTTCGGAAATCCTGAGTGAAAGTCTTGATGATGGAGTCATACTCTTCGTTCGTGTATTGTCCCGTTAAAACAAGGCCGATTTGATCCGGCGAATACTTTTTAAGTTTTTCTGCAACCTCGCGCGCAGCTGCCCCGGGTAACAACTCCTGAACTGTTTGATGGCCCTTTTTAACCGCCTTGATCAAACGGACCTCGCGGTTGGAAAACTTGTACATGTCTCGTCCCACATCGCACATCCAATAGCCATTCACTTCTGGATTGTGCACAGGCTTAACTCGATATAAACCATTTTCGTTGTGATAAACGCGGACATTACAACCCGTCGAACATCCGGTACAGACCGTTTCGAAATCCTTTAAAAACCAGACCCGTTGCTTAAAACGAAAGTCGGTGGAAGTGAGGGCGCCGACGGGGCAGATGTCCACCGTGTTGAGCGAGTAGTTGTTATCGAGCGGTTTGTCTTCAAACGTGCCGATTTCGCTGTGGTCGCCCCTGTTAAAAATCCCCAGCTCGTGCGTTTTCGACACTTCATCGGTAAAGCGAACACACCGGGAACACAAAATACACCGTTCACTATCCAGAGTGACTTTTTCGCCCAGCTTGATCACTTTTCTCTTCTTCACTTTGGGCTGACCCATGGCCGAATTGTACTGGCCGTGTTTCATGTAATATTCTTGCAGCCCGCATTCTCCGGCTTGATCACAAATAGGACAGTCCAGGGGGTGATTGATCAAGTGGAACTCCAGGGTCCACTTTACCGCGTCCTTCACCTTTTCAGATTGATTGGATGCCACCATACCCTCGGTCACCGGGGTGTTGCAGGCAATCTGCATCCGAGGGTTCCCCTCGATTTCGCACATGCACATGCGACAAACGCCTGCGACTGAAAGGCCGGGGTGCCAACAGTAGTGAGCAATTTCTTCGCCGGCCTTCATAAAGGCCTGAATCAGAGTACTACCTGGCTCGACCTCGACTGGCTTTCCGTTAATGGTGCATTTGAGCATAGATCTTCCCTCGAACCTTCGAACGTTTTTCACGGACAAAGAACTCAAACTCATCTCGAAATTTACTGACAAAACTCAGCGTGGGGAGCGCAGCTGCTTCTGCAAGAGCGCAGATCGTGCGACCCTTCATATTCTCGGCCACCTTGATCAGCATGTCGATGTCAGACAAACGTCCCTCGCCGGAAATAATGCCGCGGCTGAGCTTCTCTAGCCAGCCCGTGCCTTCGCGACAAGGGGTGCACTGCCCACAAGATTCGTGATGGTAAAAATGAAGAATGTTTTCCAGCAAATCCACCATACACCGACTGTCATCGATGACAATGACGGCACCGGAACCCAACATCGAACCTAAACCCGCAAGGCTCTCGTAGTCCATGGTGGCTTTGGCACACTCTTCCGCAGTCAGGACGGGAGCCGACGACCCCCCTGGTATTACGGCCTTTAACTTTCGCCCCGGTCTTAGGCCGCCACAAACTTTGTTGATCAAATCTATCAACGGCAAACCCAAGTTCACTTCGTAATTTCCGGGCTTAACCACGTCGCCGCTGACGGAAAATAGCTTTGTCCCTGGAGATTTTTCAGTCCCAAACTTTCTGTAACTTGCAGCTCCGTCTCGGATAATGGGGATCACGGCAGCAAGGGTTTCAACATTGTTTACAATGGTGGGCTTTCCCAAATAGCCCTTAACGGCCGGAAAGGGCGGCTTGAGCTTAGGCTGACCTTTAAGACCCTCTAATGAAGAAATTAAACCGGTCTCTTCCCCCACAATGTAGGCCCCGGCACCTCGATAAACATCCATGTCGTGGGAAAAGCCCGATCCCAAAATGTTCTTTCCTAAAAATCCCGCGTCGTAAGCCTCGCGAAGCGCTTGCTCTACCACCTTGATGGGATACCCGTACTCTCCACGAATATAAATATAGCTCTTCAAGGATTTGATCGCGTGAGCCGAAATGATCATGCCTTCGATAAGTTGATGGGGGGCGCGTTCCATCATCAACCGATCTTTGAAGGTGCCCGGCTCGCCTTCGTCCGCGTTGCAAAGCAAGTAACGTGGCTCACCATTATTTGGCAAAAACCCCCATTTCGTACCGGTCGGGAAACCGGCGCCACCTCGTCCACGCAACCCTGCCTTTTTGACTTCGTCGATGATGGCCTGAGATTCCATTTTCAAGGCCTTCTTGAGAACTTCGTAGCCTCCCCGCGCGACATAACCCTTTAGCGAACGAAAGCCATCATCTGTATAGTGTTCAGTGAGAAGTTTTGCTTCCACTCCAGACGCCACACTCATCGTAGCTCCTCCAGTAGCCGGTCTACACGTTCACGGGTCAGGTTTTCATGGTAGGTGTCGTTGACTTGAGCCATGGGAGCTGTACCGCATGAGCCCAAGCATTCCACTCGAGTGATGGTGAATCGTCCGTCTGCCGTGACCTCACCCTCCTCCACCTTCAGTTTTTCGCAAATATAATCTGTTAGCTCGCGAGCCTCGGCCATAGCGCACGAGAGCGTGCAACACACCTGGATGTGGTACTTGCCGACGGGCTTTTTGTTGAACATCGTGTAAAAGCTCAACACCTCGTTAATTTGAGCCGTTGGGATTTCCATCACGCGACTGAGCTCTTCCACAACGTCGTCGCTCACCCATCCCTTGTTCTCGCTCTGCGCCCGATACAGGGAGGGGATAATGGCCGACTTTTTATCTTCATAACGACCGAGTTCCTTTTTTACAAACTCGACGCCTTCTTTTGACAGATGAAACACGCAAACCCCCTATCGATCCAACTCACCCGCGATAAGATTGAGGCTTCCCAAAATCGAAATCACATCTGACAACAAGCCACCTGTGATCAAATCCGGGAAGGATTGGTAGATCGCAAAACAGGGTGGTCGCACTCTGAGTCGATAAGGTTTTGGACCTCCGTCACTTACCAAATAAAACCCAAGCTCGCCATTTGCCGCTTCGGTTGCGGAATAAACTTCGCCTTTTGGAGGCCTGATTCCCTTAATGATCAACATGAAGTGATTCATGAGGCCTTCAATGTTGCCATAAACATCCCGCTTCTCAGGCAAAACTACGTCTTTGTCTCGGATGGTCCAATCGCCTTCGGGAACATTTTTACAAACCTGTTCCACGATCTTCAGCGACTGCCGCATTTCCTCAATGCGGACAAGATAACGATCATAAACATCGCCTGTTGTCCCAACCGGAACATCAAAGTCCAACTCGTTGTAGAAGTAATAAGGGTCGGCCTTTCTCAAATCCAAGCTCATTCCCGTGGCGCGAAGACAGGGGCCCGTGTACCCGTAGGCGATCGCGTCCTCAATTGAGATTCCGCCAATTCCACGAGTCCGCTCGATCCAAATTTTATTTCCAGAAAGAAGACGGTCCAACTCCTCAACGTCTTCGCGAATTTCGCGAACGGTCTGAATGACATCATTAAACCAACCCTCTGGTGGTTCGTTGGCCATTCCCCCAACGCGCGTCAAGGATACCGTCAGGCGAGCGCCACAAAGTTTTTCAAACAGCGTGTAAACCTTTTCACGACAACCAAACAAATAAAAGAAGCTTGTCAAAGCTCCCAGGTCAACCGCATTAGCTCCGATGCACACAATGTGGTCAATGACTCGGCTCAGTTCCGCAAGGATGATGCGTATGGCCTGCGCCTTGGGAGGAACTTCAACACCCAACAACTTTTCAACGGCCATGCAGTATCCGATGTTATTCATCGGCGCCGAGCAGTAGTTGAGGCGATCCGTGTAGGGAATCACCTGATTGTAGGGATGGGTCTCGGCCATCTTTTCAAAACACCGGTGCAGAAAGCCAAGTTCCACACCGGCCTTATGGATTTTTTCACCGTCTAAAGCGGCCATAACTCGCAAAGTTCCATGTGTGGCCGGATGAGATGGTCCAATATTGAGAGGCACGAGGTTCTTGTTCGGATCCTGTTCAAATCGGGTGCCGTCTTCAAAATGGATGGGCATCACGTCAGTGCAATGCTGCTGGTGAGCAGCGTCGTAGTCCTTGCGAAGAGGATGCCCCTTAAACTGATGATGAGTTAAAATTTTGGTCAGATTGGGGTGACCTTTAAAGACCACGCCAAACATGTCGTAAGCCTCCCTCTCAAACCAATTCACGCCCTTCCAATGGGGAGTAAACGACTCGATGACCTCTCCTTCACCCAACTGCGTTTTAATTCGAAGGCGACGTTGGTCTTTGGAAGAGTACAGGTGATAGACGACCTCAAAACGGCGTTTGCGTTCGGGGTAGTCAACGGCAGAGAGGTCCATCAAAAAGTCGAAGCGTTTGGTGTCCTTGAGAAGATGCTTGAGGACCGGTACGACCTGATCCTTTGGGACTTCTAAAACATCATTTTTAACCGCAGAATAAAATGACCAGTCGACGATGGAGAATTTAGCAGCCAAGTCCCGCCTGAGCTCTTCGAGAGGAACACTTGTGCTACTTTTTTGATCTGAGCCCGTCGAGCGAGACGATGCCTCTGTCGTCATTGTTGCCGTCATCAGGGAGCCTTCCAATTGTCTCGCCAAGGGCGAGGTTGATGAGTCTCGATCATTTTCTGAAGCACCATCACGCCGTCGAGAACGGCCTCTGGGGTGGGAGGACAACCTGGCACATACACGTCAACGGGGATCACCTTATCAATCCCCTGAAGCACATGGTAGGCGCGATAAAATCCTCCGGAGCTAGCGCATGCACCCATAGACAAAACATATTTAGGCTCGAGCATTTGTTCATAAATACGAATCAAAACGGGGGCCATCTTTTCAGTTATGGTACCTGCTACGATCATCATGTCGCTTTGGCGGGGGGAGAACCGAACCACTTCCGCGCCAAAGCGAGCCAAGTCATAACGAGGACCCATCACGGACATGAGCTCGATGCCACAACACGCAGTTCCATAGGGCAGAGGCCAGAGAGAGTTTTTTCTCCCCCATGCCACAATGTCGTTGAACCGAGTCGTTAAAACGGACGACGTGAGCAAATCCTGCTCTTCAACATTGGTGACTGAAACCTGGGTTTCACCCATTGCGAACTCCATTTTCTCAAATGACTTACATCAATATGCTAACCCCGTGTTTCTGGCCAGAAAATCTGAAAGTGATCGAAAAAAATCGAGACCTCCCTAAATCTCGCTGTGCGCGAGAGGTTCACTCATTCCTGAGGCGCGTCAGAACTCTGCCATTATCAACACGCAAAGCAGCACATAAGTTGATTTTCGTTGCGATTAAGTGCGCCAGCCATGTGAGAATCTTGAATCATTTGAATGCCGACCAAGGACCAGGTCAGCGAAATGAGCAGAGTAAAACCAACGTCAAACCTACGCCGTCAGTGGGGTGGCTGTAGGAGGAGGGGAACATGAAAGGTTTTTTGGTCGGTTTAGCAATCGCGGGACTTACAAGTTTTAGTGGACGAGCCGCCGTGATCGGGATCGTCGACAGCGGTAACGATATGGAGCACCAAGAGTTGGTCGCGACGGCCTGGAGCAACCCGGGTGAAGTCGGAGTCGACAACCAAGGTCGCGATAAACGATCCAATGGGGTCGATGACGAAAGCAATGGGTATGTAGATGACGTGCACGGTTGGAATTTTGCCAACAACAACAAAGTGCTCGTCGATCGCTCGCTCATTGGAACCTTCTCAAGAGATGTCTATACGTTTTTTGAAGTTCAGGGGAGACAGCTGAGAGGCACGGCCACCGATGCAGATCGGCAGTGGATCGCAAGTCGGCGGGCTGACCAGAATTTTATCCAAGAGTTGCAGAAATTTGGGAATTTTGCCCATGGCACACACGTTCAAGGAATTTCCACCAAAGATGTCGCCAACAACCAAATGATCGGACTGAAGCTCATCGGTGGAAGTGCAGCTGAAATGTTTCGTTCGACTCTGCCCTTTCAGCTCGAAGCTCTGGGTATTCCATCAATCGAACAGGTGGGACCTTTTCAAGATGCGCTTCTTCGAATGATGCTCCGAACAGTCGCGGGTCGCCAAGGCCAGGCAATGGCTCCAATCGGGGACTACCTTGCTAAACAAAGTGCCAAGGCCGCAAACTGCTCGTTTGGGATTGGACACAAACAGGCCGTGCTGATTGTTGAGCAGTTGGGCAGTAGCTTAAACGTCACCATGACCGATGCCGAAAAGGAAACCTACGCTACATTTTTTGTAGAAGAGATTTTGGCTTCTCAGGCCACAAACTTTACGGGTCGTTCGACAGGTACCCTTTTTGTTATGGCTGCCGGGAATGATGCCGCTGACAATGATACGAAACCTTCTGCTCCGACCAATATCCGAGCAGACAACGTCATCAGCGTCGCCGCCACGGTTGATCGCGTCCAGCTGGCAAGTTTTTCGAACTTTGGCGCAACCAAGGTCGATGTCGCAGCTCCCGGAGTTGGCATTCGATCCACTTCACCTGGAAATGAACACGTCGAAATGAGCGGAACAAGTCAGGCGGCTCCTTACGTGACTCGCGCTGCGGGCTTGATCGTGAACGCGAATGCGGCTCTTACGGTTGCGGAAGTGAAGCGAATCTTAAAAGAGACCGTTGATGTGAAGGATTGGCTCCGAGGAAAGGTTGAAACTTCAGGCATCGTAAACCCAGAGCGAGCCGAGCGAGCAGCACAACTCAGTATGACGATGAGCTTAGATCAAGCCATCCGCATGTCAAAGAATGAGATCTCAGATCTTTCCGTGGGACGCCCCTTTCGCACTCTTCGGGTAAACGACGCCGAGATTGTGCCGGTATCTCTATCACCATTGTTTGAGTAACAACTGAAACGAAAGATCGAAAGGAACCCTAAATGATATTAATTGAGTCAAAATCCACTTGGTCGTTCCGTCGAATTGCGTTTTTGGCGGCGGCGACTTTGGTTTTAGCGGTAGTCGCCAAAGCCGAGACGGGCTTCCGCGATTATCTTATTAAAGTCGACTCGAATTCGAACCGAGTTCTAGCGGACCTGTATTCCAGGCCCGGAGTTGAAGTTGAGTCCGTCGGTTTAAACGGTTGGTTTCGAGTTAAAGAATCCGCCGTGGTGAGCGAACGCTTCGCCTTGAGCCTGCAGATTCTTTCTCAAACCGAAGGCGTACAAAGAGCACAACCGAACTACCGTATGCATGCCTTGGTTCCACAAAAGCCCTTGGTTCCACAAAAGCCCGTGGGGCTGCCCGCGCTTGCAAAACTCCAAGCTTTGTTATCTCAACAGTCTTCAAGCTCCCGTTGGGGAGCGATGCGAGCTGGTGGGATGCCTGACAACCCGAACTTCCCGGTACAAACGGGCTCACCCACAACGGGCCCAGACCCGCTGTTAGGTGAACAGTGGGGAATGACCGACAACAATGTCACACAGGCATGGCAGCGCTCGGCAGGCAATCGTTCGATGGTTGTGGCGGTTATCGATACCGGAGTGGATTACACCCATGAGGACCTACTCGAGGGAATTTATCGCAATCCTGGAGAAGTGGGCCTGGATTCACAAGGGCGAGATAAATCTACAAATGGTGTTGACGACGACAACAACGGTTTTGTGGATGACGTGTCGGGCTGGGATTTTGTTTCGAATGATAATAAACCCTATGACCTGACCACGTCGGAGTGGTCGATGCTTCAAGGCGCCGGCAATCCCGGCCATGGAACTCATTGTGCCGGCGCGGTTGGTGCGCGTGCTAATAACGGAAAGGGCGTCGTCGGAATGGCACCCCAAATTAGCATCATGCCGCTGAGGGGCTTGAGTGAACAGGGCCAGGGAGATACGGCTGGGCTCATTAGGGCCATGAAGTATGCGGTCGACAACGGAGCTAAGGTGCTATCCAACAGCTGGGGTGGCGAAGGCGAAGACGGCGCTGAGAACCAAGCGTTACGTGAGGCTGTGCAGTATGCGGAAGCGCGAGGAGTACTCGTTGTGGTTGCGGCAGGAAATGGCCGCGCCGGAACAGGGTGCGGACCCAACAATCCCCAGGCGTGCATCCCCGCGGGATTTGATCTCGACACCGATTCAAAACCTGTTTGGCCAGCAGCATTTAATCTTCCCAACATGATCACGGTCGCCGCCGTTGATTCGAGTGATCAGATCGCAAGGTTTTCGAACTTTGGGGTCAACCGAGTTCACATCGGCGCTCCAGGGGTTAGGGTCATGTCCACGGTGCCAGGCAACGATTACAGCGATCGAGTCTTTCGAAATCAGACGCTGATTATGCTTTTGAGAGCGTTGGGTCAGGAAAATCCCAGTTGGGATGGGACGTCCATGGCGACTCCCCACGTCGCCGGCGCAGCGGCGCTCTACTGGTCGTTCCATCCGGAAAAGACAGCGTCAGAGGTACGCGCAGCGGTTCTTCAAAGCGCAGTCCCGATCGCGTCTCTTAACGGTAAAGTCTCGACGGGCGGAAAGCTAAATCTCCTTCGTTTAATGAATGTTCCTTAAGTTCGTCCTTAAATGACTTCGGTGCCGCACTTTACGTGCGGCACTTCAGTTGCGCAGTCGTTTGTATTTCTTGTAGTTGGAGCCCGAGGCCTTGGCCTCGGTTTTCCACTTCGAAACTTCCGCTTGATAGGATTGTCGTTTGGCTAGCCAGCTGTCCTTTTCGACTTGGGCGGTTTTCTCTTTACTGGTGATCTCGTTCTCAATGGCCGTCACTTGATCTTCCTGGGCCTGCCACTTCTGGATTTCGCCATCGATCTGCCCGATTTTCTCGTTATATTGGCGGATGTTTCCCTCTCGCTGACGTTGCTTTTCCTCGAGTGCGGCCAAACGCGCCTTCAGTTTTTCGATATTACGGTCTTCATCTGCAATCCGAGATTTTTCCCGGTCGATGAGACCTTCGTTGCGTTGGCGAACGACCTGGAGGTCTTTCTTATTTTTCTCTGCGGTCCTTTTGTTCTCCTGAATTTGTTGCCGTTGCTTTCGCAGTGTCTGAAGGGCCGTTTCCACCTCGGTGATATTCTTTTCGACAACGGCTAAATTTGTCTCGTACTGCTCAAGATTTTTTTGGCTGTTCTCCGCATTAATTTTGAGTTGCTCGACCCGTTGATCCACATTGGTTTCAGCCAAGGCCAGATTCGGTGAGAAAAACGCGATGCAAAGGCCGGCAAGACATCGGCACGACCACTCTTGAGATGTTGTAACCTGAACCATACGCGATCTCCCTCTGGGCTTCAATTCGTCTCTCCAACTGGTTGTTCAACTGCGGCGGCGCGATCGGTTCTACGAGCTCCGTTTTCCTCCGGACAGTTGTTCTTCAAGCTGGAGCGATAGTGTCCAATCTCATCCTGCCAGTATTCTCCGTCAAAATTCCATTGCAAATCGCGATTCTGAGGCCGCACCGAAGCGGGTATTCGATTCTCGCCCGGCGTACCTCCGGCCATTTGGAAACGCAAGTTCTCGCCACTGCCAGAGAAGACTTCGTATCTCAGTAACTCATTGTTATCGAGAATCTGCAAGAGATCCTGATGCATCCTCGCCACGCGGTAATGTAAAACCTGACCAGCCTTTTGCTTGAGCTCCGCAGCCAGAGCTTCAACCCGAGGTCGTGCCAAAGTTTTCAGTTCCTCAAAGTGAGTCATCGATTCCGATGCAATCGAGGCCTCAAACTCGTAGTATTCTGCCGCATCCTGTTCAATCGCCTTTGAGTTTTTCCAGTCTTCCAAAAATTGACTGCCGTTAGGAATACGATTCACAGACGCGATCTTTTTCTCAAAATCTTTTGCTCGCTTTAGGGATTGCTGCTTAAACCAAAGCGAATTGGTGCGATCCTTCTTGAGTCGGTCCGTGTTCATGGTGTACCGCCCCAACTCGTCCACTCGGTTGTTAATGGCATTCTGATGGTTGAGAAAGTCACGGTGTCTTGCGGCCTCTTTTAAAATTGACGTCGGTACGGTCTCGATCACAGTCTGCTTTTGGTCTTTAAGGGCCTGCACCACTAAACCATAGAGCTTTCCGCCATCGTAGTCCTCTCGCTTGAGTCGATCAAACGAGAGCAACATGGGCCGATAAATTTTTTCCAGCTGCGTGAGTGTGCGATAGGCATCGCCGTATTGGCAAATGTTGAGGTAGCCGATGGTGCGCACAACATAGCTTTCCGGTTTATAGACATTTGAAAAAAACGGGGCATGAACCGAGTACATGTTTCCGATCGCACCGGCATTGTCCTTCACCATGAGTTGCGCCCAGCCCTGTTCCGTCAAGGCTTGCAACCAAAGTGGGTTATCTCGGCGAATCTCTTTAAACTGCAAAATTGCCTGATCATAGTCCTTTTTTAAAAACGCGGTACGAGCAAAATTGAGAGTCACAAACGCCAAGAGAGCGTTGTCGGTTTTGTTCTCTTTTAGTCGATCCACCAGCAGGCGTTGTCGGTCCATACTGGCCTGAAGTTTACCTTGAGTGTATTCCGCGACCGAGATCAAGTATTGGCCATGGGCATAGTGCGGGCTTGATTCTGCAATCAACCGGCCATAGCGTTCGGAAGCTTTGAAGTCTCCCAAGCGAGAGGCCGCACGTGACAAGCCCAAATTTAAGCGATCTAACAACTCGCCGGGCACAACTTTGGTATCTGGAAGTTTTGACAGTTGGGGATAGCTGTAGACTTCGAACTCAAACGGTAGGTCTGCTAAGAGCTGGGTGATGGCTTTTGACGCGTACTCGCGCTTTTGGTCTTTCACAACCAATAAAAGGCGCTCGACGGATTCTGTAAACAATCCTGATTTATGTAGACATTGGGCCAAATTGAAGTTAGCAAAACTTCGATACTCCACCCGTTCCGAGTTTGAGAGTTTATGTAAAAGTCCCATTGCGGAATGACATGAATCTCTTTTGTCTGTGACGATCATGGTCCGTAGAGCGAACAAGTCCTCTTCAGTGAAGAATTGAACGTCATAAACTTTGATCGTGGGTTCCGATGCCACCGCGTATTGAACATTTTTAACTCGCTCAACCGTGATGTATTCATCTTCACCTAAAACACGGAATGGAATTTTTTCGATGGGTTGCGGGGCCTCGACGTTGTCCTGCATGTACGGGATAAACTCAGACTTTGCCATGAGAACCGGTGTGTCCAAAACGACCTCCGGAAAGGTCTTTGGAACGGGAAGATCCAGTTCAGGTAAAGTCCACTCGGCGGCTTTAAGGCGAGGTTCCTCACCAATGTCGAGCTCAGGAATGTCGTCCACCTTAACCAGAACCATGCGATCTTGGACTGGAGGTTTAACTGTAGTGCCAACCTTTGGACGCACCGGCACCTTGGAGGACTCAAACAACGAAAAGGTGGGAACACCCGCTTTTGACGATTCCAGTTTGGGGTCTGCGGGCCGACCCGGGCGCTCAACGCGCACAACGGGTTTGTCCTTGAAGTTCATCAAAACGCTTTCTGAATCGAGTTTACCCTGATCTCCAGATTTCCCATCAACCACCACTGCCGCAATACTGCGACCGCCTTGAACGGCAACAGGCGGAGCGGACTTCTCCAAAGCTGGCTCGGGAATAGACTCGGAAACTGTGCTTCTGGGGCTTTGGCCCGAAACCGCGACCACAAGAGCCTGAAGTTTGCTTTTCGCTTTGCTCACCAGACTGGACCAACTCCAGCCAGAAGAACCTCGCTGCTCATCCATCTGCGCCGTTTCGGTCTCAAGTAAACGCGCATGGGCGCTTCCACCGGATACCAACAATGCGATCACTATAAACAGCGCTCTCATAAACTATCCCCGTTAAGGTAAATAAGTAATGCCGAGTAAGACCGAAATGGCATGTCGCCCCACGGACCCTCTATCCGTTCCAAAGTTGAAGTCGGCAACCTTCTCGGTCCAAAAACGATTTTTCATGTCCAAACGGATCGCGAAGTGCTTGGAAATATAGACGTGCTGTGAAATGTCGAGCGAATAGGTGAACGACTGTAGCACATCGCCGTTTCCAGATGCCCTTTGCTGCTTGTACTCGCTCATGCCAACTCCGGGTGAAATGGCCAAATCAAAATACAAGATTTTTTTCTCAAGAAGACTCATCTTTGCGTAGATCGGGATCCAGTTGAAATTGACACCCATGTACCCCTGTAACTTTCCGTGATTAGGAACTGTACCCGACAGGTTGACTTGATTGATGTAGTCTTGAGTGCTTTGGTTATTCCTTGAGTTCGTTCGGTGATACTGTGCTTCGAGGCCCATCGTCTCGCTAAAGTAGTAGTTGACCGCTCCTCCGTACTGAGTGCCCTCACTGTACGGATCGTTGATCATCGCCCCACCTTGAAGAGAAACTCCAAATCGCCCCGCTTTAGTGTAAAGTCGATTCTGTACGACACTAAACTCAGTATCTTTAGGAGCCCAATACTTTTGTTCCAAGTCTTGGATGTCGACTTTTTCAGGAGTGTCGGAAGCGCCGCTGGCCGCAGAGTCTTTCCGTTTATTCGATTGAGCATGGGAAAGCGGTGCGTTGACCGCCACCCCCAGCGATATCAATGATGCAATACAAGCTGTCTTCCAAGCCATGTTGGCCTCCTCAAACTATTCTGTGGTCTTGAACAAGAAGGGGTAGCTGACCAAAACAGCCGTCCCTCCTTTGGGTGCCGGAAATCTCCACTTGGCAACACGCCTCAGAATACATCCCTCAACGCTGGCGTTGTTCAGTGTCGTTGTACCAACCCGGGGTGCCTCCACAGCGCCCTCGGGGTTGATTTCAAACTTAACTAAAACCTTTCCGTATAACTCAGGCTGAGCGCTCAGCTGTCGCTCGTAACAAAACCGGATCTGCCCGATGTCTCGGCGAATGATCTCGGCAATGATGTCGCGATCAAGTCCACCCTCTACGACACCTTCCTCTTCGACCAGGCCCACTTCGCCCGTGCCCACGGATCCGGCCGATAGACCGGTGCCCTGGCGATAGGAGGTGGAGGCACCAGCCTTTCCAGCTGTACCCACCGCACCGATTTGAGCTGACTTCGTGTCAGTCATTTTACCATCGCCAATCACTTCCGAAGTGCGCCCCACGGCTCCAAGTCGCGAAGGGCCAACTGCTTGATCAGGAGAAACTCCAGAGGTGGCAATTTTTAAACTGGTTTCACTAGCTCGTTTTGCGATTTTACCAATGAGTTGATCCAAACCGGATGCTCGAATTTTTGTGATGGTCTTTGAAACCGCGGGCGAAGCAACTCCACCACTTGCAGGTTCCTGAGTTGGGGTTGCAACTGCGCTCTGAACTTCGGGCGGCCTCGTCTGTGCTTTCTGGACAACGGTAAGTTTATCGGACTCAAGTCGCTTCTTTTGAATCACTTTGGCATTGTATATGAGCTCCGACATGTTGCGATCGATAGGCTCCTCGTAGTTCAGATCGGGTCCTGTTGAAGGGAGCACTAGAGCCAACAAAAGAAGTAGAGCAAAGGCTCCGGACGCGATCGAAAGTGGTTTGCGAAAACTCGGATCAATCTCGATACCAGGCGAAATCATTTTGTCTGGGCGTTGGATTAGACGATGTCGCACTTCCAGATCGCCAATCTTGTGCGTCACCCATCGAAATTGTGTCGGTGCCTCAAGGAGAATAGTTTGTCCCTTAAAGGAACTATGGTAGCGCTCGTTCGGAGCCAGCAGATCTGCACGAACTACCCGCCCCTTCTGTTTGATCACAACCTGGTGCATGGTCTCGCGAGGTGCATCTGTCGCGTCAACATTTTCACTCTCAGCCACAAACAAGGGGCGACCGGTTGTTGTGACTTTGAGTTGCAGTCGATTCTGTCCAATTTGAACCACGGCTTTGTCAGTCACAATTCGCTCATCGATGGATTCCCCGTCAATCCAAGTGCCGCTTGTGCTTCCAAAATCGAATATGACCCACTGTCCTTCACGACATTCTAAAACAGCGTGGAAAGGACTCACTTCGGGGCCAATGATTCTGATGTCGGCATTGGTAGAGGAACCAATCAAATACGTCTTCTCAGACGACCGGAATCGCATGGAGCGTAGAAAACGATCTCGGTGGCGGTGTTCTAGGAAGAGTTCTACTGCGCCCATGCTTTACCTCATATACTCCACGGAATCCCGAATGTTTCGATCAAACTGCTCTCTCACCTTATACAAGGGTAAAAAGTCGATGTTTCTCTTCTGCACCATGTAGAGTCCCTCAGGACGTCGCACCGATCCGCTCACATCGGTCTCGTCAAAATTTACTTCCTGAACTTTACGCGCAGAGCTTGCCTTTTTTGCAAACGCAGCGGGAGCGTGGAAGCTCAACAGGAGCACTGCTAAGGTGAAGCGGAAAATCATTGTTTTGCCCCCTGTGGCTTGACGGAGTCTGTAGCCAAAGCTCGCTCTGCGGGCTTCTGGACCTTTTTCTCTAAACTTTTGATTTTCGCTTCGATCGCCAAGGTGGGAACGTCAGTCGCTCTTTTGTTAGCCAAGGCCTCTCGATACAACTTTAAAGCAGCTTCCAAATCTTTGCGCTGTTCTTCGAACAATTTAGCTAGTCGCATTTTGGGTTCACGACGGTCTTTGTCTAGCGTGGCGAGTTTCTCCAAGTCTTCGATAGCCTCGCCGGTCTTACCTAGCGCAAGTGCGGCCTCCGATCGGTACAGAAGTCCCTCGCGATCCTGAGGTTGGACAGCTAAAACCATTCCCCAATGCTTCCAACTACTCTGGAACTCTCTTTCGCGATGCTCAGCAAACGCAAGCATTCGCGCAGCTTCTGAAAGTTTCGAATCCAACTCCAGGGCCTTTTCGCACAGGCGTATGGCTTCGCTGGTCTCTCCCATTCGCCAGTGAATTCGAGCCTTTTGTAAGTGCAGCATGCCCACTTGAGGTGCTTTTCTCAGAGCCAAATCGGACATCCATAGTGCCTTTGGAAATTGGCCGCGCGACTCCGAAACCAAACTTAGATAGTAAGGGCCCCAAGGTGCATGGGGTTCGCGAACAGCGAGGGCCTCGCCTAGTCTCTGCACTTCAACCCAGTTTTCGCTCCGAGCACAGCTGCTGGCGATGTCGGCAACCTTTCTCCAATCGGCTTCCAAAGGTTGCCCCGAATATTTAACGCACAATTCGTTCGTCAGCGCTTGTGTGGGCTGAGCTTGCAATCCGTCAACGTAGAGGTGACTTTCATCAGGAACGGGCAGTTTCACTCCACCGGAGGTGGCGCAGCCCCCAAGCCCCAACAGACAAAGAGACAAACTCGCTAAACAAGCTCGCGGATTTTGTTTAAAAACAGCAAAGGTTAAATCTGTGTTCTGATCAACCATTGGGTGCTCCTGACGTGATACCGACTCCAAATGTGGGCAACTGTGCCGCAGGCAAACGGAACACAACTGATTCATTTCCAACCGGCTTCATGTTGAGTCGGTCCATCTCGCGCGACATCTCGCCCAGCGAGCCATCGCGGATCTTGGATTTTCTCGCTTCCGCGATGGCCACACCAAGGGCTTCGACCTGACGCTCCTCCATTGGCATCGCAAGCTTTTCGAGTTCGCCCTCGAGAGCTTGCCGATCTTGAGGCGCAATTTCTCCCTGAATTTGAGCGCCGCGCACACTGGTCGCGTAGTGACCGTAAAGGCCAGACATCCGCCTGAGAGCTTCAACGCTACTGGACGGCCAGCCATAGCGAGTTACGTCTTGGTAAGCTCGCTGAGCTTTGTCGAGCTTTTCGGTCTTGATAGCCAAAACCATGGCCATTCGATCAGCTCGAGTTTTTGTGCTTTGATCTCGAAACTCTCGATCGAGCACTCGAGCCTGAACAAGCCTTGCTCGAGCCTTCCATTCCGCATCGACTCGCTTCTCCATGGCAACAACTTGAGCGGCTGTTCGGAATGCCTCGGGCAACCGATTCGCTTGGAAGTGTTCCTCCGCAAGCATCGTCCAGGCTCTGGCCTTCTGATTGAAATCTGGTGAATTCGCCATGGAGTTCATGGCGCTTTGCTTAATGAGCGGATCAGCACTGCTCAGTTGTTGAACTTCGATCCAATTGAGACGGTTTTGCGCATGGCTCGCAGTCTCCGGCTTTTCACTTCCACGGAGAGAACTCAGGATTTTTCGCGATTTTTCGTATTGTTCGTCGATCGCATAGAAATCTCCCGCGAGAAGTTTCCATTTGTCTGCATTCTGGGAATCAAAACTCGCAAGCTCCTCACAAGCCTGCGCCGCCCGAAAGAGCTGGCCCGTCTCTTCGTAAATCCGAGCAGCCTTTGTCAACCCCTGTAGGGCGTACTCAGATTTGGGAAATTTTCGAGCTGTTAGGCGAGCGGCCTCGGCGGCCTCACTCCACTTACCTTGCTTGACTAAAATCTGAATGTGATTCCACCAGGCCTTGTCTGCAAGTTTCGACGACGCATGCTCCTCGGCAAATTTTTGGTAACCCACGAGTGCCTCGTCAAGCCGACCCTTTTTTTCCACTTCTTGCAGAGACGTAAAGCCAGCTTCGTGCATAACAAGAGTCAGAGACTTAACCCGTTCGGGATCTTGTTCGTCCGAAAGGGCCTTTCGGGCAAAATCGCTCATCTGCGCGTAGCGCTTAGTATGATTTAAAATGTCGAGGTAAAGATCCTGTGACTTGCTTCGGACTTTGGCATCTTTCGAAGTGCTGAGTTGCAAAAAGACCTTTTCGCAATCGTTGAACCTCTCGTGTTCATAGTCAATGAGAGCACCTTTGAAGGCAACCTGGTCGCGGTATTGACCTACGGGATTGTATTTCAAATAAAGTTGAGCCAATGATCGAAACTCGTTTTCGCTTTTTTCGTCCCATTTTTCCCCAACCGAGCGCTCCAGTGAAACGAGAGCGCCATAGGCAGAGTCATGCAGCAACTTTGGATCCACAGATTCATCCACATTCGAATTCGAGACCACTGCACTGGCGGGCATTCGCTTACGCTTGGAGCGCTCGACGAGCTGGCTTAAATCCTCGGCAACCCGTCTGTACGCAGTACTTGCATTTCGAAAATCTTGAGTCGCAAACAAGAGTTCCGCATACCCAAATCGCGATTTCTGGCGATCCTTAGAGGTGATTGTCGATTTAGGAAATTTTTCCAAAGCGCCAAATAGGACACCGTAGGCTTTGACCGCTGAGTTTTTAAGCTCGTCGCGATTTTTGTCCTTAAGCCACATGCGATGCCACTTTGCTGAAAGTCGAAGGCTAAGTTCAACTAGCGTGTCCGCACAGGTCCTGGCCGCATCGACTTCGCTAGACAGCTCGTCCTGATCCCTGCAGTGGTCCTCGAGAACCAATAGCCTATTCACGGCCTTTTCTCGATCACGCACAAGCTCAAAAGTCTGAATCATGTCCCGCTCGGCAAGAACACGTTCTTTGGACCGAGGCGCAATTTTGACGATATCCAAGAGCACCACCGATTGGTCTGCATGGCGGGAGTGCCGTTCGTAAATTCGGGATAACTTCAAGAGGTAGGGTAAGCATTCCTCGTCTGAAACAAACCGAGCAAAGTAGGATCTCGCGTTTGAGGCGGGAAGACCTTCCGAGTAAAAAATAACCATGTCGGAAAGGGCCTCGCGCCGGAGGTCGAGACCGCCACCGACTTTCGTTCCACTTGAAGCCTTCACAAGTCCTTCGAGTTTTTTGAGCGCTTCCTCGGTACGTTGCAAGTTATAGAGGGCCCACGCAGCCTTATAAACTCCGTAGGGATAGACGCGAGATCCAGGATAGCGTTCGACCTTTTCGTACTGGTTCAGAGCTCCTTCAAAGTCCTTTGAGTCAAACTTCATCTCGCCCAATGCAAGATAAGCGTCCGGCACTAGATTCGAATGTTCGTATCGCTCAATTAACGTTTCGTACCTTTTTGCAGCCTCTTTGTTCTGACCTAACACCTGGCGAACAAATGCATTGTTAAAGAACACAAGATCCAGATCGGTTCCATCGGGAAATGTCTGCTGAATGTATTCGTAGGTCTCAATCGCCTTCTCCATGGTTTTGCGATTGCTGGGCTCAATAGGAGTGTGCATACCCCGACGCACAACCTCCCCATCTCTGAAGTATTCAAAAAAACGAGCGGTCTTAGCCTGCCGCATGTAGAGCTCGGCCTTACGAAGCCAGAGCTGACTTTCGAGTCGCGTTCCTCGGTACTTCGCGAGAAGTTTATCCAACTGCGACATCGCGCGGGCTTCGCTTTTGGCAACCAGCATCTCGGCTCGAAGGGCTTTGAGGTCATTCAATGCATCGGGAGATTGGGCGCTTCTCAACTCAACTGATATGTCGGTATCAACTTTTTTGGTCCCCGCCGCTCGCGACTCTTGCGGTCCGCCCAGCAATCCAAGGCCGTACAGACAGGTTGCGAGCAAAGCCAGAGCGCTCAATCGAGATGAGCTCTTTGGATCTTTGAATTTTATTCCCGACTCGATCACCATTTCATTCACCCTTAGTCACTCGTTCACCTTTAACCAATTCGCTCCACTACTTAGTGATCACGGCCAATTTGACATCGGCGTATCCAGCAAGCATCGACGTGTACATCACCTTTTTGAGGGTTTCGTAACTCAGGTCGCGGTCCGCTTGGACGATGATTTTTCCGTCAAACTTGAGGTCCTCGTTAACCTGCGAAATCTTTTTCGACTTCTCGGCATGCTTATCGAGCTCCTCAAAAAGTGCTCGGATAAAGTTAGGATCGGCTTTGTCCACATTTGTTTTTGAGACCGATCCATTTTCAAGCGTTACGATTTTGAGGTCCTCAACATAAATTCCCTGCTGCGATACGACCATCTTAAGACCATCAACAGGATCCTTCGTGCTGGTACTCGCGGGCAGAGTCAGCTCCTGGCTGGGAGTGATTTGCACGGGGCTCGTGGTGAAACTCTTAAGCAAAAACACGAGGAGTATAACAAACATGTCGACCATCGATGTGATCTGGATCTTAAACGTTCCATCTGCTCGCTTGTTTACGAATCGTTTGGCTAGTCCCAAGTCATCCTCCCTTTTCCGAAGAAGAAACGTTGGCAAACACCACGTCAGGAAACAGCAGGTCGATCTGCACTTTTTTAGACGTGCCCTGTTCAGTGATGTAGATGAGTGGGTCGGTGGAGTTTCGGTTACGAACCGCATCTAACACTGATACAATTTCGCTGTAGCGCACGTTGCTTGCGGGATGAAACTCAAATCGAAAAGTGTCTGGATAGCGTTGTTTTAATTTGATCATCGCCTCGTGCAGGCCTTCAAAGTCAAAACCTCCCGCCTTAAGCTGAACTTTTGACTCTTCGGACTTTCCATCGTCGCTGAGCTGCACTCGAAATCCCGAGTTGCGATCGGCGTACACACTGATGCTGAGGTCCTTGTCTTTATCCTGACGATCATTTGCCATGGCCTGAGCTACTGGCTGAGGAATGGGGCTTTCAACCATCGTCACCTGAACAAAGACCGTGCTAAGCAAAAGCAAAGGTACGATCGAGACGATGATGTCGAGCATAGGTGCCAAGTTTAGGTCAAACGTGGAATCTTCTGCTCGCGTCCTGTGGATCCTCATAACAACTCTCCCCTATTGAGCGGCCCTAATTAAGATGCCCGAGGTGCTTTGACTTCAGGCATTTTGCCTGGAGGTGGCATCTTTTTGTTGTTTGCGATCGCCATCGTGTTGGGGAAGGCACCCTTTTCAGAAAAGCCTTCGTAGGAGCGAGAACGAAGCAAGTCCAAGAGCTTCCCGGAGGCCTCGTCAATATCTGCAAACAATCGATTTTGTTTTGCCTGCAGGAACGAATAGATCACCATCATTGGGATCGCAACGGCAAGGCCCATGGCGGTGGCGTGCATGGCCATCGCAATACCTTCTGCAAGCAGTGTCTGCTTTTGAGCCGGATCAGCAAAGCTAATCGCCTTAAAGGACATGATGAGTCCAAATACGGTACCCAAAAGGCCTACCATCGTTGCCACGTTGGCAATCATGGAAAGATAACCCAACCTTTTCGACATATGTGGTGCAACTTCGCTCAAGGCGATCTCACCGCCTCGCTCCATTGCGGCGTCTTCGCGGTCGGACCGCTCAAGAATCCCCTTCAATACGTGAGCCAGAGGCTTCTGCGCGTTGCCTCCGCAGAACGCGACAGCCTCTTCGATTTTATCCTGATGAATGAGCTCCTTAAGCTGACTCATAAAGGCATCAGTGCGAAGAGCGTAGTCAAAGTACAGCGCCTTCACGCGATCCGCCACTACCGCAAAACCAAACAGACCCATCGCCACAATTCCAAAATCGAGAATTTTATACTCAACTATGATTCTAAAAATTTCGCCCATCGCTCTCTCCTTTATTACTTCGAAGACCTTGGTTGAAATGCAATTCGAACATCGCTTCCCGCCGGTGGGACGCTATTTCCGTTAAAACGAATGATAAAACCGTTCGCAATGTAGCTCCAGCCATTGACGTTATCCTTGGCGAGCGGAACACCTTGGACCCAAACTTGAATTGTGCTCTCAATAGGTTCACGGCCCAGACGATAGTCGCTGATCATTTGAGAAATTCGCTGCCGAATGCTCGACAGGGCCTCTGCCATGTTATTCGAACAGATGCTGGCGGAAGCGCCGCCCGACTCGCTCGCCAAAGCTAAGTAACGATCGGCGGGCTCAGTGTAGCTTGCAGATGTTGTGCAACTTGTCCCCACATCCAATAGACCAATCACATTTGCTATCCAGCCACGCGCTCCGTACGGAAACTGAGGCTTGATCGCGTCTAATGCCGCGATGACCTCCGCGGTGGAGCCAGCACTTTTGTCGTCTTCGTTGGTCACGAAGACGATCGCCAGTACCGCATCTGAGCGTAGAAATCCCGCATTGGCACCTGTTGAGAGAGGGGGTGTGATGGCCGCCCGAAGAGTGTCGATGCCACGTTCAATTTCGCTCCCGGTTTCTCCCACGCTTACGTTTTGCCTGAAGGCACTCTTGAGATTTGGAGTTGAAGGGCTAAGAACTTTATTCGTTCCATGAAAGGCCCCGCGGGCGCCCCCGCCACTCATGTCCATGGTCGTGACGGCGAGGCGGTAGTCGATTCCCTTCTGGTCCAAGATGTCAATAAAGCTTCCCACCTGATCGGCAATCGCAGTTTGATGTTTGGCCATGCTGGGCGTGGAATCCACAACAAATAGGACGTCGACTTTGTTGTTGTATGTAACCTGTTGTCCAAATGAAACGTCCTGGCCTGGCAGGCCAAAGCCGGTGTTCCCGCTGCAACCCGCAAGCGCGATGCAGACAAAAACAATTTTCATTTGAACCAAGACACGTAACACGAAACCTCCCAAAACCAAACTCAGACTTTTCGCTCGGGAAGTTACATGCCAGTGAAAGAGCGACTTAAATTTTTAACCAGACCTTAAGAAGCAGCCTTAGCTGCTATATAGGTCTTAATTGCGTCCTGAACACCTCGGTTGATTCTCACAAACTTCACTCCGTAAGTGATGGGAGCATTTTTGTCCTTAACACCCTTCACATACTTTTTACTCACCACTTCAACCACTGCGTTAAAGGGTGGAACATTGTCACCCGCCTTAAAATGGACATAGAGAGTTTGACCGGGTAATACCATTGCATTGTTCATCAGGATTCCGGCCCCACCCTCGCTAATCTCAATGCCCTGACCTTTCCACACGGTCTTGTTGTCATGTACGAGAATTGATCCATTGTATTGAGTGCGTAGATGTCGACGCCTAAAGAATATCTCCTGAAGTCCTGAATCCGATGATGCGCCTCGCATCTCACGAAC
>FRDC01003814.1_pt1 | contig 33138 bp, 65 predicted proteins | sample 1106171 | NCBI WGS metagenome assembly FRDC01 (sample SAMEA3930566, study PRJEB13176) | freshwater metagenome | biome: Drinking water system; feature: drinking water; material: water | place: Singapore | collected 2014-12-20 | reverse complement strand
ATATGGAAAAAGCTTGTATTAACAGTGGAGAAAATTAAACTCTTATGATTATTTTACCTGTACTAACAACGCCAACGGAGTTGCCTAATGAAATAAGTATTAGAGTCAGGTATATGGACACTTATCAAGTAAGAAGGTTTACAAAGAAAACTTTGATAGAGGACTGTGCGGAGAACTGTACTCCAATTAGGTGTGGCAAAGGACCAATGAGTAAAAAAGAGTTCATAAGAATAATGAAAAAGTATTGGAGCAAATAAAAATGGATTCTACAGGTTTAGATGGCTCTAAGGAGTTAGAGTAAGAATGTCTTGGGCTGATTCTTATATTGAATCTTTACTTAAAGGAAAAATAACTTCTTTTAGACCTAAAGGTAATTCTATGTCTGGAAAGATTGAATCTGGACAACTTTGTACACTAAGTCCAGACATAGCAGATTTGGCTGTAGGAGATATAGTTTTATGTAAAGTTGGCGGAAAGGTATATTTACATTTAATAAAAGCTATTAAGCAAGATTCTACTCGTAAATCTTATCTTATTGGAAATAATAAAGGGCACACTAACGGATGGACAAGCTCCATTTATGGTAAGTTAATTAAAGTGAGTAATTAAATGAATATATTTGCAGTAGATGAAAATCCTTTTAAGGCAGCAGAAATGCTTTGTGATAAACACGTAGTAAAGATGATTTTGGAGTCATGTCAATTACTTTCTACTTGGATTTATCTTAAACATCCTGATAAATATGACTCTAGTAAATTCTATAGACCTACTCACATTAACCATCCTTGTACTAAATGGCTTTTAGAATCTGATGCTAATGTTTGGTGGTTATATAGACACTGTTATTCATTAATAAATGAGTACTCTATTAGATATAAGAAAACACATTCTTGTAGGTATATTTATGCTAATTTTGTAGATGTAGTTAATTACCATATGAACCGAGAAAAAATGACTCCTTTTAAACAATGTATGCCAGAACAGTATAAAGTTCCTGGTAATGCTATTCAAGCATATAGAAACTATATGATTGGTGAGAAAACAAGATTTGCTAAATGGAAATTAGGTAATAAGCCTGGGTGGTGGAGTTAGTGAGAGAAGAGAGTGGTGAAACAGAGAAATCTTATTTAGCTTCTATATCTGAAGCTGATTGGATTGCTAGAGGTTATAGAATAATTACCGAGTCTGAATATCAAAGGCTAATAGCAAAAAATAAGCCAATAATTGACTTGTCCCTATTTACTAGAGGACAGGTTAGAATAAGTTTCTGGATGAAATTTATACTTGTAACATTATTCGATCTTACTATCCTTGCAGTAGTAAGCTCTTGCTCTTGTTTTAATGATATTGCTGTTTTCTTTATTTATCTAGCTCTAACAGCAGCAACAGTCTTTGGATGTATACATGAATCAGGATGGTTTAATTAATGGACCTAATTGATGTTAGAGAATATGCAAAATATTTGCATAGAAAACAGAAATATGATCAATATCCTTATTCTTTTCATCTACAGTCAGTAGAGTTAGTTGCTAGGTGCTTTAAAGATTTAATTGCGGATGTAATTGATCCTGACTTAGTATATAAAGCTGCGTGGCTTCATGACTCTATTGAGGATACTGATGTAACAGTAAGAGGCTTACTTGATGAAGGTATTGAACCAGAAGTAGTAAGCATGGTTTGGAGAGTTACTGATGGTAAAGGTAAGAATAGAGAAGAAAGGAGGCTTGCCATGTATGAAAAATGTGGCGGAGCTGTTGCAAAAGGAATTCTTTGTCCAAATATAGGATATAAAGGGGGTGAAAGAGAAAGATTTGTTAACCCTAGTCTAATTAAATGTTCTCAATTTCTTAAACTTTGTGACAGAATCGCTAATGTAGAACATGGAATTAAGAGTGCATCTTCTTTATTCTTTATGTATAAAAAAGAACAAGGCGGATTTCATTATCAGTTATATTCTAAGGAGCTTGATCCTCCATGGGAATACCTTCACACCCTTATAGAAACTTCTTGGTAAAGATTGTTTCCAAAATAATTACAGTTACTTGTGGCTTTTTATTTAATTTAATTAGGAAAATAAAATGGCTTGTGAAAAATGTAAATGGAATAATCCAGTTCCTGTTGCGGTTGGAATTGTTCCATATAAAGACGGAATAGTTTTAGTAAAAAGAAGATTTGATCCACGGGCTGGATTTTTTGCTCTGCCTGGTGGGTTTGTTAATGAAAGAGAACATCCCGAATCAGCAGCCATTAGAGAGGTTAAAGAAGAGACTGGACTAGATGTACAGAATCCAGCACTTTTAAAAATACATCTATCAGAAGAAAGAAATCAACTTGTATTCTTTTATATATTTAATAAGGTCAGCGGTCAGCTATTGGCAGGAGATGATGCTCTAGAGTGTGTTAAAGTTCAACCAGAAGCTGCTTTAACAGATTACGAGATAGCGTTTGACAGTCATAAAAATGCCATTAAGCTATTTTTAATGTCCTGACGAGGGAATTGTTATGAAAATCGTAAGAATTTCCAACTTGGCTGTAAGAGATGGTACATTTGTCCTATCCTGCCTCATGATTGGAGAAGATGGTGGAACTTACTACAAAGATAGATATATTTCAGACAGTTTTGCTTTGAAGCTGCTTAAAGCAGAAAAGAATACAGGCTCTTTAGTTTCTAGATTTTCTAAATCTTACAAAATCAGACAATGATAGCCCAGACCGATTACCAGAAAAAACTACTTCTAAAAATTCTTAAAAACTACTTAAAACTAAGAAAGTCTCATTTTCTTGAGATCAATGGAGGTCTTAAAAGAGAGAAAATCTGTGATGAGTTAATAGTGATTAGAGGGTGGATACAGGAGCTTGAATAGTGTATACAGTAACAGCGCTACTTTCTTTAATAAGTTTAGTAACCGTAGCAATCTTAATTTGTGTGATCTCAGAATAAAATTATTACAAGTTGACACTTAGCAAAGGAGACTATATGCTTACAGTAGAGAGTAAGTTAAAGGTGTTAGAGGCAGTTCCAGAAAAGATTGCTCCAGACCTCTTTGACAGAGTTCTTAAAGAGCTATCAGCAGGAAGAAAGATAGAAGCTGTAAAAGAGCTTCATGGTAAAGCTACATACGGACTAAAAAGATCTAAGGATATAATAGACATGATTGAGAGTTTAATGGACAAAGAATTGAATAAGGCTTTTGTATTCAGTGGCCCCCCTGTGCAGAAAGAGAAGAGTCCTATACAAATTAGAATTGATAGAACTTCTGATGGCCTTAATCTTTATCTAAAAAGCTATATATTGGAAGCTTTTATTAGAAAGACTACTGTTAGACCAGATCTTATAGACTCTCATAATAAGAACCTCTTGACAAATGTAAACTGGCCTGGATATGTATTCTATCACCTTCCTAATCATCCGATATTTACTTCAAAAGTGTCTGTTGGAGGGCCTTTATTAATTAACACGGAGTATGGAAATACTGCAAACCTAGCCCCAATTCTAGCTAGAGGCCTTTCTGATGGAGTAACTATTCCATTTAAAGGTTTGTACACAGAAGATCAGATACATGAGTTCCTATCTAAATTTAAGCTTTCTGTTAAGGAGATATATAGAGAATTTATGAAACCATTTTCCCACACCCTTACATTTAGACTAGAAAAAATGGAATAACTATGCCCAAGGTTGCTGTTCTTAAAACTTCCAAGAGTAAGAAATTAAAACATTCTGACTTAAAGTTTATTGATAAGATAGGTATAGAGCTTGAAGGTGGGTGGGACACTGTTATAAATGGAATCTATTCGGATTTATCGGTAAAGGTTAATGCTCCTGTTAAAGGTGAAATTTGCAGTCCTCCTCTTTCTTTAGAAGAAATAAAAGAGTGGCTTAGAACTAGAGTTCCTAAATATATAGACCAAACTTGTGGTGTACATGTTCATGTATCATTTAAAAATAAGGTATCTAACTTTCTTACTTTAATGGACCCAAAATTCTATGAATTCTTTAAAGCTAAAATGGCTAAGTGGGCTGCCGAGGATGTTAAGTTAAGAGCTACACACGAGTTTTGGAAAAGGTTTAGAGGGGAAAACAGGTTTTGTAGGGATGTTTTTCAGCCTGAAAAACAAATATCTATCTCTCATAAAGGGGTTTTAGATTTAGAAGGGCATGACTATAGATACACACAATTAAACTACTGTTTTTCTATGCATGGAACAATAGAGTGCCGGCTACTTCCAGGATTTACTGATTATGACACCACTGTATCTGCTATAGAGGCTCTAATAAATTGTTATGAGGCGTATCTAACTTGCCACTCTGCAAAAACTGTGTCAGTATTTGAATCTAACATTTCTCAAGAAGAGATATCTAATGAGTGGTAACATGGATAATAAGATAGTAACTATAAGAGCCTTTACTAAAGAGAAAGGTCTTGGATTGTATTTTTGCTCTCCTATATTTGAATCTTTTTTTAAAGGTAGACAAGAAGGTCTTCATGAAAATGGATCTTGGGGAAAGGGCAAACTCTATTATAGTCCACCAGCTCAGCTAGACTTTTACTGTTTTCAAACTATTGGAGGCAGGCTCTTTGAAGGGAATAGTCCTAATCTATCTTTCCTTTTAGCTAAAGGAATTTCCAATGGAGTAGAGTTTACAGTTAAGAACACTGTGGTTACTGAAAAAATTATGGATAAATACATAGAAGACGCCAAAAAGGAAATATCTAAAATATATAAACTATATATGAGGCCAATCTCGATTGAGGAGAGTATTGAATTTTAATATGGATAGAATTAACAAAGTAGGTATAGAGCTTGAAGGTGGGTGGACTAAGGCCAGATCTCCTAAGAATCCTGTACATGACGGGTCTGTTAAACTAGGAACTGCTGACATTCCTTTACATTATATAGGAGAAACTGTAAGCCCTCCGTTAGACATTACTTTAATCGGAGACTGGATTAATTCCAATATTCCTGATTATGTAAATGAAACTTGTGGTGTTCATGTTCATATTAGTACAAAATCAGACTCTGACTATATGGCTCTTATGTCTTCAGAATTTGAAGTTTTCTTTCATAACTCAATGAAGGAGTTTGGAAAGAGAATGGAGTATAGTCAATCTCATCCTTTCTGGGAAAGGTTAGAAGGTAGTAATCCTTTCTGTGCTAGAGATTTTAGACCAGACGAGCAGGCCATTAGAACAGATAAGAGAGGTCCAAGATATTCTCAACTAAACTATTGCTATAGCCTACATGGAACTCTAGAATGTAGACTGTTTCCTGGCTCTACTGATCCTGGAGAAGTGTATAGTTTTGTTATGGCATTCTTAGAGTGTGTTAACAAATTCTTAATGACAGAAGCTGTTAAGAAAAGCCCATTTGACAAAACTTATGAGATCTGGGAGAATGAGATTCTCAGTATAGAACACAAGCAGCCAGTAAGGCTAAAAAGGTCCAGAAGTGCCTTTACAGACTACACCTTTACTTCAGACTTTTCTTATACAACTGCTTCAACAGGTACTCATCCAGTAATTCAACTTTTAGAAGATGACATTCTTCCTCCCATATCACAAGGATAAATTATGTGTTTACTTATTGCATCTCCTAATAAATTCCCTTCAACTGAAATCCTATCTTTAGGAGCAAATCAAAACGCTGATGGAGCCGGTATTGCCTGGATAAAAATTAAAAATGGGCAGCCTATTGTAGCGTGGGAAAAGGGACTAGAGCTAAGTGATATCCTTAAATTTAAGGATAAGATAAATGGTCCACATTTAATTCACTTTAGGCTATCGACAATAGGCGGAAAGAATGAGAAGTTATGTCACCCGTTTGCTATTGGAGAAGAGGCAAATCATGAGATAAGAGGTGAGGCTGACTCAGTTCTTGCCCATAATGGAAATTGGGCTAGCTTTAGTAGAGAGTTACTAACAGTTCTTAATGATGAGATTGTATTGCCTAAAGGTCCTTGGTCTGATAGCCGGGCAATGGCCTGGCTTGCACATAAGAAAGGACTTCCTTTCCTTCAAACACTAAATGAAAAAATTGCAATTCTCAATAAAAATGGAGAAATTAATCTAATTAATAAAAACATGTTTCACGAGCATGAAGGGATATTCCTTAGTTATGACCCTTTCTCTAGAGTGACCAGATCTAATAGAACTAGTTCTCACTATCCTCAATATAACTACCAATATGAGGATTGGGTTAGTCCAAATGAGGAACCTGAGATTGGATGCTCTTATAGAACCGGATCAGTTTGTACCTCATCTGGATTAGCTCACTACTCTGGATTCAAGAAATTTGACACTATTAAACTTTGTCCACTAGACGCCTAAAGGAGAAACCACTAAATGTCTACTGAAATACCTGCAATTCGTCTTCAAGTTTATAGATTAAATAATGGAGAAGGTATTGGAATCTTTGCTCAGAGTGAGATGCTAGAGCAGTTCTTCAGAAAGGTTGCCACTAATCCAGACAGCACAAGTAAAAGTAACTTTAATGCCGGTTCTACACCAGGATGGTCTAGTCACCTTGGTTATAAACTCCCTCCTAAAGATGAATTTAAATTCTTTAATATGTGGGGACAAAACATACTTCAAGGAAACTCTGCTAATATTAGTTTTCTAACTGCCAAAGGGCTTGGAAAAGGTATTACTCTTGAGCTTGAAGGGATTTACAATCAAGGCACAGTAGAAAAGTTTTTACTGGCAGCTAAAAGGCAGCTTAAACAGCTATGGCAGGATAGTATAAAAGAAGGTAATTGTGCCCTTATCTGTGACTATAGGGAAATAGAATGACAGGAAGGTCTGAACTACACAACTCTTTTAAATATATAAACCTTATTGGAATAGAGTTTGAGGGTGGGTGGAATGATAAGCCAGTTGGTTTAAAGTCTGACGGATCTATTGCAGGAATAACCTCTCCACACTATGGAGAGGTTATATCTAAGCCGTCCACTCTAGATGATTTACTTCAATGGGTTAAATTTAATATTCCAAGCAGTGTTAACTACTCCTGTGGGACACATGTACATGTGTCCTTTAAGTCTGTAGATAGTTATTTGCAGCTGACCAAGAAAGATTTTTATGAGTTTTTTCTTAGGCAAATGGAAGATTGGGGACATAAAGAGAGTCTTCCACTAAATCATGAGTTTTGGAAAAGGTTAGAAGGGGAAAACTCTTTTTGTAAAAGGGTTTGGACACCAGAATCTCAATTCATAGGTGGAGATACAAGATATACTCACCTAAATTTCGCTTACTATAAATACAAAACTATAGAATGTAGACTATTTCCTGGATTTACTGATCCATCTCTTGTAGAATCTGCGGTTAAGATCTTAACCGCTACTTATGAGTCCTGGCTAGATCAACAGCTTCCCTTAACTTCTGTTTATGAAGAATTAATACCTTGTTTTGAGGATTGACTATGTGTTTACTTATTGTAGCTTATGACAAGTTTCCTTCTAGGGAAATACTACAAAAAGCTGAAAAAGCCAACTCTGATGGAGCAGGCATTGCTTGGAGAGAAGGCGATAAAGTTAAATGGGCTAAAGGTTTAAAAGCTAGAGAGCTTTCAGATTTTGTTGCTTATGGACCTCCATGGATGATTCATTTTAGAAAGGCTACTGTTGGAAAAGCTATTCCTGAGCTATCTCATCCTTTTGGAGTAGATGAAACTGCTGATCTGTCGGTTGCAGGAGAAACTACTGGTGGAGTTCTTGCCCATAATGGTGGCTGGTGGGACTGGCATTCCACTTTAGTAGGTCTGATAAATGAAGGACATGTATTGCCTAAAGGTCCTTGGTCTGATAGCCGGGCAATGGCCTGGCTTGCGTATATTAAAGGAGTGGATAAGTTAAAAGGTCTTAGTATAGGAGATAAAATAGCATACTTCTCTCCTACTACTATAGAAAGGTTTGGTAACTGGGGACATGAAGATCATATTAACAAGATAGCCTATTCTTACAATCCCAGTTTTGACAGGTTCTATTCCTCTTACTACAATGATGATTATGGAGGACATGTCTATAATTATCAAAATAAGACTATAGTTACTCCCTTTGAACCAGAAGTGAAGGAATTTGATAGTGTGTTATCTTATATTGACGATAACCCCGACAGAAGTAGGATATTTAAACAAATTCAAAATTATAGGAAAAATACATCTACTAGGACATAGGTAGCTAAGCTATGAGATATAATAAAAGGCATGCTCCTATATGTACAGAATGTAAAAATGTAATAAATAGACGGGAATTAAGGAAAGGTTTTAGAGAAGTGTGTCAGATATGTGAAAAAGGGCATCCTGTTACACCTACTAAAGAACAAAAGGAAGCATTAAAATTCGTGAAGAAGATAGTCCAAGAAACTAATAAAAACTCTACAAAAATTACTCACTTTTACCACGCATTCCAACTAAATAGAACATACCTAATATCAAATGATGGTAAAGTTTTTGTTGACGGAGATGTAAAGGGTCCAGTGTATTGTAATTATGCGGAGAAAGATCCAAACGCTCCAGTCTATATTAAAGCAACAGAATTTCTATACTTTATTGGATTTCCTATACATAGACTTGCTACTGTAGCATATCCTAATGGAATAAAAGACAGAATTAAAAGGCTGATAGATGATATTGAGTCTATGGATAGTCCTAATCTGTGTCTACCTGCTACTATTACTTAAATTTTATATAGAGGACGGAGTAGATATTGAGATGTCTAAAAAGAAATGCGACTATGAGATGTTAATTGATGACGAAGTGAAGTATGTAATCTCCGCGAAGCATGACGATGATGCCTTAGAGGTAGTACTAGATGTAATAAATAAAGAAGGGAATTTTACTGGAATAACTTTAATTTGTACTAGGCATAATAAGAGAAGGATAGTAGCTAAGATAGAGGGTGAATAATGACTAGAAAGGTAGCTAAAATTCCAGTGAGGTGGATAATGTCAGGAATTGTCGAGATTCCTTATAGTATTCCTGAAGAGCTAGCATCTTTAATTCAGCAGATAAATATGCCAAAAGGATCTGCAATTCCAGACTCCTTTTCTTTAGATACAGAATCAATAGAAACTTTAAATAAAAAGGAAGAGATCTTAAAAGACATATTTCTTGCCTTGGAAGACTTAAGTAATGCCTAACTCTGTAAGTACAAGAACGCCAGTAATTTCATTAACATTTCAAGATATTCTCTATTTTGAAGAGGTTCAATTTATCTACAGGTATGTACAAAAACAAAGCCAATTCTCTAATATTGTAGAGGCCCAGTTCTTTAAGAGGGGGGACAATGGACTGTTTATATTGAAATCCTCAATAGACTATCCTATTAAAATGGCTGATATTTACAGAGAAACCGATTTACTAAAGAATAATCTAACATGCTTACTAGACAGAACAATTCTAATATCAATAATGACAGAAAGCTTTTCACACTAACCTTATTCCTATATACAGTTCCATTAGACTTAATTAAAGCAATAGATGAGAGAGTTATTTCATTTATTGAAGATAGTACTCATATAGTACTTGAATATTCTGTCTGTCCAACTATGGGTAATCTAGCAAACTTAAAATATAAAGTTGTTTTTCTTTTAAATGACTCAATAATAAAGAATCAATTCATAGCCTGGACATGTGACATACTCAGATCTTTTAAACGAATGTACAGTAAAGAGCTTCCTTCTGGATTTAGCTATGACTGTGCTACTGGATTTATACCTGCCTCTGACTTGGAGGGAACAGTCCATGTTTCATGAAACTCCTGGATTTAAATCTGCCCTAGCCATAGCAGAGTTAATTAAAGAAAATGGAGGAAAAGTGTTCTTCTTTGGACACTGTGTACGTAATTTTTTATTTGGTAAGCCAGTTATAAAATACTCCTTGATTACAGACATTCCTGGAAAAGTCTCAGGACTTGTTCTGGCATCACAAGTTATTGGACATCCAGATCTAGTATCTACTAGTCATGATACATCTAATTCTATTGATGTTAAATTTACAACAAAAGACGGAACTCAGATTAACGTATACCCGTTTCAAATAAAAAGAGGTTTTTCAACCTTAAAATTCCCAAACAGGCAAGATAACGTATATATCAGAAGCCTTCTGACTAGTACCAGATCTATAGAATCTATCTTATACGCTGATGCAAATTCTAGAGCTTTTACACTTGACGGTCTATATTATGATCCTTTTGACTTTAAACTTTATGACATGTTTGGGGCTCTTGATGATATTAGAAGAGGAATCTTAAAAGCAGTTCCCACTAATACAGACGGTCTAGAAAAAGATTATGAAGAAAAACTTAAGACAAATCCTGATCTGATTTTAAGATCGGTAGCTCTTGCATCTAGATACAACCTAATAGTAGATGACAGAATTGTTAGCATCAACAGTGATAAAATTGAGCATGTTAAAAGTATAAACAATGCCGCCTTACAAAAATACCTTCCTATGTGTTTTACTTCTACTGGTTTAGAGTTGCTTACAGACTGTGGCGCTCTTGATGCACTCCTTCCTGAACTAAACCTATATACATCCTTTGAGCTTACCGATGGAATGGATATGATGGATATGTTAGACTACCTAAATAAAGTTCTAGATAAGATAGAAGTATTTCCGTTTTATGATCCAGCTCTTAATTGGGCTGGAGTCCTTCATGAATTGGGAAGGGTGGTACATGGAGAAGAAAAATGTTATCTTAAAACCTGCGCCATGGCCAAAATACTCCTAGAAAAGTTTGGGTATAACAGTGTATTTATTAAAGAGGTGTGTAATCTAATACATTATCTTGAGTATGCATACTCATGGGAATCTTTTACACTGACAGAAAAGCTCCTCTATTTAGATAAGATGGGACACTTAGTACCTAAAGTCAGTAAATTGGTTTTTGCTATGACTTATGCTAAAAAGGACTTTTCAAGATCTAATCAAAATGCCCTTATGATTCAACTGTATGATAGATATAAAAACAACTTGAGTAAAGATGCCTTAGTTACAGAAGAAGTTGTTAGAAATAGTTTCTATGTGGATTTTAAACCGGAGCTTCTTACAGCCTTAGTAAAGGACTGTAAGGTTCAACAGATTAGAGGTCTAATTTCTAATGAAGAAAATGCAATTAAATATATTGAAAAAAATTACATCTTAGTTAGACGAAATAGAAGAAATTACACAGAAGTAACTGTACTGGATTGAGGGAGTATAAATGGTAAAATTAATTTGCTCAAAAGGTATACTAAATTTAGACAATGAAGATGCGGTTAGTCTTATTGCTGGTTGGTTAGAAATACCAAAAAAGTCAGCCGCAGACTATCTTAAACATATGAAATATTTACCCTTTAAGGGTACAGTATATCCATCCGAAGGTTTTACTTTCTTTGATACAGAAGGTAATAAGAAAGTTGCCTCTGAAAATGAGGTATTTAATGATGAGGATTGTTTAATTGTTAATGATGTATAAAAGACATGCCAAGTAATCTAAAGGCTCTAGTATCTAAAGGATTTGCCTCTGTTCCAAATGGAGTAGAGGACTTACTTCAATATGAAGTTTATATGGGGTCTGCTGCTTATGGCTGTTCTAGCGATACAAGTGATGTAGATGTCTATGGCTTTTATATTCCTCCTAAGAAGGAAGTTTTTCCTCATTTAAATGGACATATTTGGGGTTTTGATGATCCTCCACAAGGACAGAAGGAGTTTCAGCAGCACCACATAAATGATAGATCCTCTGGGAAAACCTACGATTATTCCATTCAGTCTATTACTAGATATTTTAATCTAGTCATGACTAATAATCCCAATATGGTGGACTCTTTATTTGTTCCATTAAGGTGTATTTTATATACTACTCCAGTAGGGCAGCTTGTTAGGGATAATAGACACTTATTCCTACATAAAGGGTGTTTCCATAGATTTAGAGGATACGCTTATCAACAATTACATAAGCTTAGGACTAAATCTCCAGAGGCTGGAAAAAGAAAAGAACTAATAGAAAAGTTTGGGTATGACACTAAATTTGCTTACAATATTGTAAGACTTCTATTAGAGGTAAGACAGATACTAGAGTTTGGGGACTTAGATTTAGAAAAAGACAGGGAAGTTTATAAGTCTATACGAAGAGGGGATTGGAAACTTCAAGACATAGAAAAATTCTTTACTGAAGAAGAAGCTTCTCTAAAGTCTCTTTACGAAAACAGTAAGATTCCTTACGGACCTGACAAATACAAAATTAAAGGTCTTCTACTAAATTGTTTAGAACACCATTTTGGAAATTTATCTGAAGCCATAAGTATTAAGAAAGACTCTGACAGGATTTTAGAAGAAATCAGGAAGATTTTACTTTAGAAAATACGAAAGTGGACCTGTGTACAGGAACTACTATATCCTATAGTACTATAATGTCGGTAAAAGAAAAACGCCCGCTTTCGCGAGCGCTTCGGTACCTATCCCTGAAATGCTTCTCTAAAATCTTAGCGCTGCAGATTGTATACAATGAAAGTAGTCAGGGAAGCAAAAGCTACTGGCAGATAGTATTGAGCAGCTAGTGGAGGTTTAGTCATGCTATTTAGTTACGTCTTCACTCTCATCTAAGTAAACTGCTCCTAAATATCCACCCAAACTAGCGCAGACTAAATAAATAAAAGCTGCAACAAAACCTACTTGCTGGCTACCATAGAGAACTGTAAACACGCCTAGACTTAAAGAATACAAAACTATGCCTTGAAGAATAAAAGCAGGAAGGTTCTTATACTTATCAAGAAACTCGGAAGTAGGACCATACTTCAAATTTAGTTCATACACAATACATAACAATACCGCTGCGGAAGAAGCCTTATCTATACTTGACAGGGGTAATAGACAGTCTGCTAAAAGTCCTCCTAGTAGGAGATATAAAAGATAAACAAAAAACTTTATATTCTCACTTAACTTATTCATATTCTCTTTCTGAACCTTAAGTACTGATCCACTCTCTTATCTTGGACTTGGCAATTTCTTCTGCCTCTTTAGCTTTCATATTTATTGAGTTTCTATCTATTAGCTCTATTTGATAATCTGAAAGCTTTTTTTCTGAGGTAAGCAGATCTGATCTTATCTGAGACAGTAGCTGCTCAACTACTTTAACTTCAATAAAATCTGTAGACTTTTTGGCATCTTGCTCTGTAGAGTATATTGTTTCTTTTATAAGATCTCTTAAGTTTAAGAGGGTTTTAAATGATTTTTCCATTACTCTCCCAAATTCTTCTTTTTAATCTCGTCTAATAATTCACATGCAATGCAGTTTATGTTAATTATTACCAGTAGGGATGACGCCACAATTAGGAACTTTAGCCCACCTTGTGTACAATATCCATACATCAGTCCTACCATTAAGGCAAAATTTAACCAAAAATGGAATTTCATCATTTATTCACCAACATGCTTAAATGGGACATCATCAGACATAAAAGCGGCGGTACAGAAACACTGATTTCTGTTGGATTTAACATATAAAATATGGAAATTCCTATCCATGCAAACGGTATAAATGGCGCAATCATGATCTAACTCCTTTTACTTGCTTCTCTCTTTTACTGTTTATCTCTTTTTTCCTGGCTTTCCAGGCTGCGTTAGCGGTGTTGTTTTTCTTTTCAATGTGACTTTTTGTATTTTTTCTAAGTCTTCCCATTACTCACCTACTGCTGGTTTTCCTACAACGCCACTAGTTAGTGACTTCTCTGCTCTAAACTCTTCTTCTGGAATAAGCCTTACCTCATAAAACCCATCATCATAAACATGAATAACCATACTGACCCAAGGAAGCTTTTTAAGTGGCGCAACAGATGGAATTCGTACTTTTCCTCCATTAAGTCTTGCATAATTTCCTAAAGACTGTAGATTATACTGGATGTATTCTGCTGAAGGGAACCCAAGAGATGAGGTATCTACGGACATTCTGTTCTGAGCCATTATTTGATCTCCTTTATAAGATCTGTATATTTTACTTGAAGCAGCCTTTTAAACTGATCATCATCTGGAATCTGCATTCCTTTTTTATCTATAATATTAGATAAGGCTTTGCGGAGCTTAATTATAGTATTAAGCTCTCCAAGGGTCAAATAATAGTTTTTTAGATCTAAATTTTCTCTAACCCTCTTTTTAGAGGGTCTCGGTAACATGCTAAGTAATTGATGAAGGTTTTTATTTTGGTCTTTTAGTCCTAAAGAGAACTTTCCTAGGCTCGATTTCTGCTTAAAAAGCCTTGCAACCCCCCTGGCCAGTAAGATTTTTGCAGAGACTCTTTTATCAGCACCTGTAAAATGGGCTAAATCATCTATAATAGTATGTAATTTTCTAGTCTTAAAAGTATCAATATTTTTGCTTGAAACCTTCAATGGGTTAGGTTTATGAGATTTTTTAATCTCTTTAGATTTAAGAACTGGAACTGACTTTTCTGTAATCATTTTGGCCTATAATTCCTTTTATAGTTTTAATTTTATCAAAAATAAATTAACTGTATTTTTAACAGTTTAATAATTATTCAATTTTGTACAGCTAATTTTCACTCTGGGTTAATTCAATAAGCCTATCTTTTGAGATTGCTTTAATATATTTTGTCTCTACACAGTAAGAGTAAGCGGTAGGAACATCTGACATACACCACTTTACAGGTACTTTTGTATCATAATTCTTGGATAGTATTTTTCTATATTTAAAAGGACACTCCATAGCATCAATTACATTATCATGATTCTTATCTATCTTAGCAAAATTCAAAAGTAAAAGAAGGGCCAAATCAATCATTATCTGTCCACTTTTTTACAGTATTTGACTGCCTATCTGTTTGATCTTTTTTAGATGTTTTATGTACTGTTGAGGGTCTATATTCTCCGTTTTCTAGCCTAATCTCTCTTTCTATGGCCTTTTCCATTTTACGAATATCCTCACTAGAAATAGTGAATTTACTCTTCTTCAATTTCTTCTTCCTTTTCATATAGCCATTTAAACCCTAGATGTATTAAATATGCTCCAATAAGATAGCAGAATAAATTATACACATTACCTACTCGGTACAAAGGTGATATTATATGTTTCCTGCCATTGATAGAACCCACACCCTGGAGAAATTGTAACTATCCATCCTGCCTTTTCTGCAGCCTTAATTAGTCTCTCATGGTAACATTTACTTAAAGAACTAGATATGACAATTGGAGTAAATCCATCTGACCTCTTTCCTAGGCAGTAGTTGATATAAGACTCTTCTACATCGTACTCATAGGAATCTTTTTTAGGAACACTTCCTGAACTAATAATTTCACTGACAAGTATATCTAAGATCATTTTGTAACTGTCTCCTTAAAAGGTATCTTCAAATCTATACCTCTATATATCTCATCCTTCCTGGCCAAGTAATCCGTGTCAGAGAAGTCATTTCTTTCCTGTTCCTTTAAAAACCTATCTGCATCTCTAATGTTAATGTATTTATAGGCTCTTTTCAGTAGGCAGAACTGTTGAGGAAAGTATCCAGCAGAAGCTGATATCCTCATTTGCCAGAGTTTTAAAGATCTTAGACAATTATCAAACATTCCTACTGACTCTACTGCTAGCCTACTGGCAAAAATTAGTACATTAGAAGGCTTCATTGACAGATACACAAAATCGTCTTCTCCAATAAAGTGCCTATTACCTACCTGTCCTGTAAATGCAGACTGTACTGGAAACTTATTATGAGCGTAAGACTCTCTAAATTCTGAAATAATGTCCATTGGCCCTACTATAGGGTTTATCTGAAACTGTATATGATCCGAGTTTACAAAACATATAAAATCAAAATCTTTTTTTAAGAAATACTCTAATGCCTCGTTATTAGTCTGTACATCTTGACCTACTAGAATTAAATCTCTATACCTTCCTATATGCTTTATATTTGGAGAAGTTGACACTACTAACATGGCGGTACAGGAAATTTTTCAGAGAAGTAGGCCTCTAGAACTGCCATGAGTTTTTTTCTTGACATCCAGGCAGAGAACCCACTCTCACTATTCTTAATGGTACATTTGGCTCTAAAATTTCCTCCCTGACAAACAATCTCTAGCCCTTTCCAATAAAAATTAATCTGGCCATAGTTTAGATACACTGTTGGCAACTCTTTTAAATAAAAAGAATATTGAGTGAAACACTTCTCAAAAGAATGAAGACTATTATGTATAGTTAACGGAGATAGGTTCTTATTATCGTAATTATCTGTAATTTCTTTACTTATAGACCTATGCCTTTCTTCTATTAGGTCTTTTTGCTCTTGTTCTGAAAGATTGCTTACAGATTCTCTCTTTACTGACTTTTTCATTTAAACTCTCCGCGAAACTGTTTATTGAAAATATTCCTTTAGGCTCATCTTTATAGATTAACTGAACCTTTTGACTTTTATTAAACCTAAGCATTATCCTACACTATCCTATATATAGAGATGTCAGGTGTTCTGAACATAAAATTCCTGATACAGCGCTATGGGCCACGCTCCGAGTCCAGCTGCTAGCATCTCCTATTATATAAAGGTTGTGAATCTTAGTCAACATATTTTTAGTTAATGGTATGCGGTCAGGGAAGCTCTTTATCTCAGGAGCATACAGCAACGTATGATTGGAGGACACTCCATCACATACCTTATTCAAAGCCTCCATGTACTCTAATATACCTTCTAAGACTCTATGTGGGTATGCCAAGGAAATATCTCCTGGCATGGCTTCTAAGGTAGGTTTAATCATGTTATTTTCTAATGTCTTTGTCCTTCTTCCAGCTTTCAGATCTCCCAGTCTTTGAACTAGCGGTCCTGCTCCAGCTAGCATGTTAGTTACTTTAGCTATATGTTGAGAGTATAGCTGAGGATTTTTAAACGGGCGCGTAAAAGTCTTAGACACTAAAACTGCAAAATTATTATTCTCTGACTTTTCACTACTCTTACTGTATCCGTTTACTAGTACATATTCTTCATGATTTTCTGGAGTTACAAACCCTCCAGGATTAGAACAAAAATTTCTTACTGTATCGTTATGTCTTGAAGTCTGATAGTAAAGCTTTGGCTCATAAAACCTTCTGTCTAATTCTTCAGTAAATACTTTAGAAGTTTCAACTCTAACTCCTATATCTACTTGTCCTGGTTCTGGTTGAAGATCTTGATAGAATTCCTGTTGGCTGAGCCATTTAGTTCCTCCACGCCCAACTGAAATAATGATAGCATCAAATATTTCTTCTCTAATTCCTAAAGCCTCATACTTTCTAGGTCTATATACTTCTGAAATAATGACAAACTTTCCTTCTTGCCTAACTATAGAAGTTACTTTTCTTCTCCAGTTAAACTTCATGTTAGACTTATCTATAGATTCTAAAATATTTCCGTTTATCTCTACTGCGTTATCAGTTCCACAATGGATCAGGGATTGGTAGTGATAAGTCATTCCTGCCTTCACTGTCCTACTATTTATCCAGTCTAAATCTTGTTGATCTGGATGGACTTCTGGAATAGGTTTGGGAGAGGCGTTTAGTATTAAAGATTTTACCTTATCTAGTCTTAACTGTAATTCTTCCTGCCCTAGCAAGCTAAAAAGCCTTCCACCAATTACAGGACTGGCAGAAGTTATTACTTTATAATCGTTAAAAATTCCGCCTGAAGTTGCTGGAATGCACGCAGGCCAGCAAGGTACTGGAGGACATTTAGATATTTTACCAGAGTCAATAGGACAAACTATTCTTTTACTAAAGTCTACCCCTACATCAAATACATGAATCTCATGCTTAGATTTTTGTAGCCCGTATAAGCAAAACAGTCCTGAAGCTCCTAATCCTATTAGAGCAACTTTCATTTTTACTTACTTAAACTAAGTTTTAGGGTATAGAGGTTCTGGTAGTGTGTTGTTTAGTGGGTGGACAGAAAGCCAATGGACTCCTTTATACCTCATACTATTTATTACACCTTAATTGATTTACAAGCCTATACAGCTCTTGGATTTGCTTTTCCATGTTGCGGATTCTATATGAAAATTTTTGTTCTATTTCTTCTGGAGTAACCCCTTGTCTATCATCAAACATCTTTTTAGTGGAACGTGTATCCTTTATACATAAATCACAAGGAAACGACTGTAGTAGTATTTCATTTTTCACCTCGCAAACACTATCTTCTCCATATTTACAGCCATGAATAGAGCAACAATGTTCTGTGTGTGGGGTTTTCTTCATTTTAGCCTTATTCTCCCTAGACTTAGGAAAGTGATGGATCGTCTATCTATATGATCTGGCACTATAACAAAAGTTTTGGTCTTATGCTCAACACCGTCTTCGGTATAGGAACGGTCTAATAGAATCTCAATATAAATAGATGTTATCTTATGCCTAATACTAATAAGCGTTCCTGAAACTTTACGACCGAAATCATAAGAATATATGGACATTCTTTGTCCAGGACTAACCTTCGCCATATCTTCAACGCTTACCATGCTTACTCCTCAACATATAGAGAATAGAGGACTCTAGGATATACAAACTATCCATGCAGCTATCTTTATATTTATCAAAGAGTTTGGTTTGAGTAATAATAAACCTAACCATGCTTAAATGGTGGTGTAGTTGATTATACAGAACTATTTCATAGTTAGTCTGTCCTTTACCTAGTTCAACTTCTAAATCCTTATCCATCTTATCAAGAGCACTTCTTTATCTTTTCTAATTTTCTGTAATTCCAAGGCTCTACTGGATTATCTTTACTCCAAAGTCCTACCCTACAATTTCTGGCCCACGACTCTAAATCTTTAATCTGCTTATTCTTTATACTACAAGGAATCCAAGCCAAGCCTAGCCTTACTAGGTTATTATTTAAATTCCCTCCAGAATACTCTACAACAATTAAATCTCTATTGTAAAGATCTTTCTTTTTAATTGTGCAAACAAAAGCTTTATCTTTACTAAGCTCTAAGAAAGTATAAGCTAAAGCAATATCTCCATAGTCCTGCTTTAATTCTGGACAGTCAATAAATGCTAGCCTCCCTACTCTAATTTTAGAGTCTCCGGCTAGTCTATAGTTAATTGTATCTCCATCTTTTGCTGAAACAAATTCAGCTATAGAGGATCCTTCGTTTGGCATTGAGTGATTAACGAATAAAGATATAAGAAGAAGTTTAAATATTTTTATCATTCAATTACCTTTAGGAATAGTCTTCCTATATTGTAGGAGTCGTCATGGGCTCTATGAGGAGTTCCTACAAACTCTAGTCCAACCCTATCCAGCATATCTTCCAGCGATAGGTTTTTAAATTCTCCATACTTTATTTGAAATAAATCAGATACATTTAATACCTTATTTCCAAATGGATATGGAACATTTAAATATTCGCACTGTCTCTTAATAGGGTCTAATTCATTAGAAGAGTCTACAATTATAAGTCTGTTCTTAGATCCATAATTTTTTAATAGTTTGTCACAGATTGTAGAAAATGTAGTTCCCTGTTTGTTAAGCCTGGCATTAGTCCATCCTGTAAGATCTTCTACATACTTATTTATAGGAAGACAATTCCTAACAGGGAAGGTCAGCTTCCTAATTAACTTCTTATTTACTAAATCTACCTCAGTAAAGCCAAACTCAATTACCTCTGTAATCCTTTGGTACTGGTTTAACTCTAAATCTAAAGCCAGGGCTATTGTGTTCATTTCATTTTTTCTTTCTTACTTCCATTACCATGTTTGCAAAATTGTATGCGGCCTCTGCATCAGGTTTAGATGATCCAGACTTACATAGATAGAGACAGGCAAATAAGTCTTTTGGACTCATCCCCTCTACTGAAACAGACACCCTATTGTGTCTAATAGGCTCATTTCCTGTCTCTGGAAATGAAGTTAGACATAGCATGACTCCAGATCCTATAACAAATCCAGCAAGCACAGCTAAAACAGGACTAAATAAATTCATTCTTTCCTCTCCTTGAAAATAAAAATTTTGTCTATACACCAAGAGATATATAAAGATATTAAAACATTAAAAAAAGCACAAACGAAATTTCCATGAATAGTGTTTATTAGTACCATACACAGATTAATTACTAATAAACAGTAATAAACCGTTACCATCCAAGTGCCTCAGCTGTATTTGGAAATACTTGGCAAAATACCGTCTTACACCCTTCTGCAATGTCTCTATGCTCTTTTTGTGTTGAAGGATCTGTTCTGACTTGAATATAGTGAATCCAGTCCCTACAAGTCATTTTCATATACATCACGGTTTTTGTATTAAGAGGTAATAGGAACCTTGCCTGCTCTTTTGCTATTCCTATTTTAAGAGCCTCTTCATATAAAGAGTAAGACAGGTCCCAAACTTTTTCTTGGGAGGATTGAAACCAGCTTTTATCCTCGTTGGACATGTCATCTATCGAGTTTTGCCTGTTCTTTTTGTCCTGACGTCTAGCTGGATAGCATATGTAGGACAGTACTTTCGAGTAACGCTGGCTGGCTTCTTGAAAATTTGCACTTCTGTGCCGTAATAGTTGTGCAGCTATTCCTCTACTTGTTTCAATTTCAAGTGTCATATCCGCCTGTTGAAATATAGACCAATGCTTTTGATCTATACAATATTTTAGAAGTTTTGGGGATGTCTCAAAGTTCATTTGATTTGAAGGGTTAGAGACCCTTGCAGTGTACACAATAACATCTTCGGCAGACCTTCCTGCTAACTCTCCAGCTCCGTGTGTTAATGCTATTAACCTTACTGTCATTTTAATACTATTCTTTTATTAATAAGCTCAATATCACTATGATGGTATGCTAAATCTACTGTTCCATACTTATGATCTCCAGCAGAGAACTTATAATCTGATCTAGCCAGGAGGTCAAAACTGCTAAATGTATAGAAACCTGTAACAGTTCCTAAGACTTCTGAATCTGTAGAAATTGGCTCTGCTCCTCGATAAGGTCTTACTTGCTTTATCCTTATCCTATCTCCCTTTATATATTTATGGACAGTATTCTGGCTCATACTCTTCTTTTCCTAACCTTTGGGCCAACTCTCCTAAAGAGTAACACCCATCAGAATCTATTGGGTACACAAATTTTGTGTGTATTTTAGAATTCTCTACGACTACAAAAATTTGATTTAATTCTGGAGAGATTAGCACATGAGCATTCCATCTGTTTATGCTATTTGTATTAATAGGAGCTGGCATTTTACACATAGACAGTACTTTCTTATAGAAAATATTCTCTCTTTTGTTAGATACAGTTACCCTCTTTACAGTGTATATAGTATCTAAACCCTCCCCATCTTGCTGAATTTCAATAGAAGCTATCGGCGGAACCTTATCGTAGTGTGTTTGATTGTATGGTAACTTTTTAAAAACTAGATATTTCTTCACTCTAGTATAGATAACTCCAGAGTCCCTGGTCCATACATAGATCTTATGTCCCCACTGAAGTGTATGTTCTTTAGTTAGGTCAATTCCAAATTTCAAAAGCTCTGGCGTGACTTGTTTTTCTAGATTAGTAGTAGCAGAGATAAAATAAATCTGCATTAGATCTGTTTCCTGTTTTTAAGCTCTCTTACTCTACATTGAATCCAATAAGGACATAACACGATTAATACTGCTAGCCGACGCAGTATATTCTTGAATATAGATATTATCTTCAAAACCCTTTACTGACTCCATACAAGATAAATGGTAATACTCTATAGCATTGTCATAGTCCAATGCATAATCTTCACTATCTACTATCTCATTTAAACAAATATCACACTCTTTTTTCATTAGACGAGCACCTAGAACAGAATTTTTCTTCCAGTATACTCCATAGATTGATGTGTGTCAAGGATTCCTTGCCTCTATGTATCAATTTTAAAACTATAAAGCTTTCATGGGACTCAATTATGACAATTTTGTCATACAGTACTCCTTCTTTATTTAAGTAAGACTTAACGGACCCATACAATGAGTCCGTTAAGGTAAGAAAAGTTTTATATTCTGACAGCCTCATCTACACTAATTTAATTTTCTTTTTGCTAAAATAGTCCGCTAGAGAGTCATGTAATGTGCGAAGTTCTTCTACTTTTAAAGTGACTCCATAAGATGTTCCAAGTCCATCTGATATAACTAATTCTCCTATACTTGAGCTATGCAGAATATCTAATTTCTTGTTCTCGCTGATTTTATATCTAGAAAGCATTGGATATGTCATACAATTTCCTCTGGGGCTGTATAGGTTCCAAATTTTGCTTGTCTTGTATATCTAGCAGAGTTTGAATTGAGCATTTGTCCAGTTTTAGCTGCAGAGAACATTATAGTCTGCCCTTTAGAAATTCCTAAAGACTTGGCATCATTGAATGTGTCTAATGAAGATCCAAAATATTCAAAATTCCACCCTTCTTTTGTTCTGGACTCGATTAAAGTTTTTACAGTTTCTTTTGTGTACTCTTTAGATGAGTTTTCTTGTCCGTCTGTTACTATTAAAACTACTACGTCTGGCTTGACCTTTTCTCCTTTTATGGCAGTGTCTATTAAAGAGACACTCTCCCCAACAGAGTCTAATAGGGCCGTCCACCCGTTGGGTGAATACGTCTCTTTAGTTAGGTTTTGAACAGATTTAGCGTCCTCTCCATTAACTAGTGTAGTAGACTTACTATTAAACTTATTTATCCAAATTTTCACTGGACGAATTTCAGAATCCTTTGCCCTATCTCCAAGGAACTCATTTACCCCACTAATAACTGTATCTCTAGTGCTGTTCATAGAACCAGACTCATCTAGACAGACAGCTATCCATAAATCTTTTTGCTTTGACTTTCTAGGTTTTTTAACTTTTGACTCTTTTACTATCTTAGACATAGTTATCCTCTTTCTTTGTCATATCAGCATATATTATAAACGAACTGTCAAAAAATTTCAAGCGTGCGCTTTCGTGTATTTTCTTTAGTTGTTTTAATGTCTTCACTGCTTCAGCAACTACTTCTACATAATGATCTGGACTAGCTTCATCTGTAATAGGAAACGAGGCTAGGACCTGTGTATCAGTTAAAGGATACCTAATCTCTGAATTTAATATTAGCTCTTTAGTAATCTGATCAGAATTTTTCCAAACATAATCTAACCTGTTAGACAGCTGCTCAATTATCCTTCCTTGATATCCTCTAACATCAGAAACACATTCATAGCAGAAATCTTTTCTATTTGAATGGGTACATTTATGCATTTATTTCTCCTATATACATCTTATTAATCCAAGTATGCTTGGATTTTATTACTTCAAATGCCTGATCTATAGAGTATTCCAGTGGAATAGAGTATTTCAAATGAAGCATCTGATTTCCAAATGCCTCATAGTTATTATCTTGAAAAGAATTTTTACTATAAGTACTGCATCCAGTACTGTATGATTTTATCCCTTTAATTCGTGCTCTAAATGAGAACTCTTGAAGCTCGTATCCATGCTTAAGCCAGCTATCTAAATATCCAATCTCAGATACTACTTCTCTCTTTATAAACAAACAAGAATTTTTATCTGGGACTCCTTCCTGTATGGAATTAATTACATTACTGTTATACTGGTTTAAATCTTCTAAACTCTCTAAATAGACAGGATTAGTAAAGGATATGTCAAAACTAAACAACGGAGATAAAAACTTATAGTTAGGTAATGTAGTTCCTTGAGGAACAATTAATACATTTCCATCTGTATTATGAATCGCTTTGTTAATTAAATCTACTCTGGATTTTAATGTTGTGAAAATATTATTTTTATAAGGTATTTTCTCATTTAATAGGAAAGAATCTATAAACCGCTCTGGCAGTCTTGACCAGACAGGAACTATATTAAACTCTTCTGGAATAGACTTAATAGTCTCTTCTAGAAAGCTGTCTTCTTTAAGAATTGGTAATATTACTGTTGTCATCATAGTATAACTTGTTTAATTGATTTACTAAATCGTCATGGAAAAGATCATCGCACATATAAGAAATAAATCCATACCTTTCGTCTTTTGTCATAATAACTTTTGGAGCTAGCGAACCGCATTTACTACACACTTTTTTTGGCTTTTTCATATTTATAACTTGAAACCTAAGCCAATTAATAATAGATACAATCCTCTCCATCATTTAGATATTCCTGAATTAACGGAGTTATTTTTTTGCATTCTTCCTCAGTGAGCCAGCCAAGAACTTTCATATCTTTACTATATAGTGTAGTAGACTTGACCTGATTATTTTGATAGGTTACATCTAGATACATACCAGCAAGGTATAAAGTAAAAACCTGTACATGTTTCTCTTTTTTTCCTTCTTTAAGAAAGTCTCTAACTATAGAAATAATATCCATATTATACCATAAAAATTTAATTATTTAAAGTATTTTTTATTACTTTTGTGATAATAGGTCCTTCACAGTTTACATCATACTTACAGGCAGAGGATATAGCTCCATACACTACATCAATTGCGTCATTAGTACTTTTAATTCTATGATAGGTAGACTCTAAATAGCNNAATAGCCTAAAGCGTAGGATGCTCCAGATCCGGCACACCAAAACGTCCCTATTTCAAATACACTAGGGCCATTTATTACCCACCATATTTTAGATCCGTTGGTTAGTAAAAACTCATACTTTAAATCCTCGTTTCCAGTTTCTGGAACCCTTTCTTGAAAAGTATCTACAAAATGAGTAATGAAATTTATACAGTCTTGCCTGCTGGACACTCCAAAACCTAACCACTCTTCTGAGGAGTCTTTTATAAACTCTAAGACATCTACTAACGGCCCATCACCTGAAGTTAGAATTGTAAAATATTTAAAGTCTATGATTTTAGACTCGTTACATACATTAACTAATTTAGTTGTTTCTAGAGTAGTTAAAGATTCGCTACCTACAACAATATTATTTTTATACCTTAAAGCTACAATACATGTCATTTATTTAATCCTTTAGTAATCCAATTAATTGAGAGGACAGCCTTACACTTGAGCTATTTTCTCCATCTAAAATTTTGAGAGCGGTTTGAAAGTTTCTTGTTATCAATCTTAAAGCACTTGGCTCTATAGTATTTTTACACACTAAGTACTGTGTAGATACAAAGTCTCTTTTTTGTCCTAATCTAATTAGCCTGGAGGTGGCTTGATAATTTGCACTAGATAGGAAGCTATAGGATGGAAGGATTTGACGATTGCATGGGTTGTCTAAAGATGGACAATGTAAGTCAAATCCAAGAGAAGATTTTGGATCAATAACTCCTGCCCATATTGGAGCTTCTCCTGGATTGAATGGATAGCTATACTTATCCTGTAGTCTCTTATATGTCTCCAGCTGATCTTTATCTTTTACTCCATTAAATGCCCAAATAGATAATTGCTTTAGGGGATCTGATATGTCTCCATTATATATTGCTACCTTATTAGGATATAGCTTCTGAAGGATATATGTTATCGGTTTAAACCTTGACCATATTACCAACTTTTCATCTGTATTATCTATCTCATGGGTTAAATACTCTAATTTAGTAGACTCTAGGCTCTCTTCGTAAAAATTAAAAAGTCCCTCACACGCCTGCAAAAGCCTTAACATTCTAACTGGAGCATGCTGAACAGATAAGGTCTTATTAGCTAACTCTATTACAATCTCTTCCTTAATAGAGTTGTACAGCCTTTCCTGCTCTTTAGTTAGGTCTAAATAAATAAGTTCCTGGTCTTCTTGACACTCTAATGCCTCCTCTCTTGAAACCCTAAACATTACAGATGATAGTTTGTCTCTTAACTTATGTAAATTTTTAGTCTTTGTAATTAGAGGAACTTCTTTTTCAAAAGTTTTAGGATTTCCATTTAAATCTCTTACAATATTACCATTTCTATCCTTAACAGTTATCTCTTTTCTAAATGATCTAATCACTTCTTCGTATTCATGACACCAGTGTGAGTAAGATCCTGCCTTAATAGGATCTATAAAATGAACTAAAGACCATAAATTTTTGGGTTTGTGCTGTATTGGAGTTCCACTTAAAAGCTGTAAAGATTTTATATTTTCTAAACTATTAAAATACTTTTCAAAAGTTTTAAATCTTTGCTTGGTAGGATCTGATAATAAATGTGCCTCATCAACTATAAGATGCTCAAAATCAATCCTGGCTAGGTCTTTAATAGTTTCATATGTAGTAATTACTACATTCTTGGAGTTTAAATCTATCTTTGCTTTTTGTCTTGAAGTTCCCCAGTATATTACAGACTCTATTCCGAAATCTATTCTAAGAGTCTCTTGCCAATTTACTCTAAGTATCTTAGGACATATAATTAGTAAAGACTTGTCTCCAAGAACTTTATATCTTAGAATAGAGCTAATGCTCTTTCCGGCGCCAGTAGGAAGAGCTAAAATAGTTCTTCTTATTGAAGAACTTAGCCTCACATACTTTTCCTGAAAAGGAAACAGATTCCTAGGAGACTCTATCTTTCCTAAATAGGATGGTAATTGTGACAGATCCTTAGGCTTGTCATCTAAGGACTTAACAGCCTCTTCTAAATTCTGCCCTTTAAAAATTAATTCATGATCATTCCACTTAGCCTTGATCTCCCCTAAAGTTTCAATAGGGACTTCCCAAAGCCTGGAGCTTGGGTTCCACTTCCTAGAACTTAACTCCTTAACCTTGATAAGATCTTGGGAGAATAAATTTGGAAGGATTTTTATCTGTAGTGTCTTTTGATTCAATAAACTTAAGTACAGAGGACTCATCTAATTTTCCTGATTCAAGTGCAGACATAATAAATTTCTTCATTAAGAATCTTTCTATAAACTCTTCAGAGTTTAATCTCCATAAAGTTTGCTGGAATTCTTCCTTATCTAATGGTAAAATAGATAGAGAGTTGGATAGTTTTATCTCTGTCCGTGGAGATTGTTGAACTGCTAAATCTATTAAAGAGATGTAATTCATATAATTTCCTTAAAATTAATAGAATTATTCTAGCACACTATAGTTACAATTACAAGGCACCTAAATGACAGATTTTATTTTATACAGCCTCATTGGAATAAATAGTTTTTTCTTGTACTGGATGTATGTTCATTATAAAGAAACTCTGACTTTACTTGATAGACACTCCTATTTTATAGAGCTTTTAGACTATAATAATTTAAGTCTAGAAATGTATACTAAAGAAAATCCCCCATCTTTAGAGGAGGAGGCGTTTTTACACACTTTAGAGCAGAATTTAAAAGAAAAAGCCCAAGTGCTTGGGCTAGACATAAACTTTCCAGAAAGGCCGATTAATCCTAATGATTAGTTTTTTTGTAGTCGTCATGAATCATTTGCTTTAGCTTGGCTAAAATATCTCTCTCTTTGTCTGCCAACTCTTTTTCTGACATCTTTCTTATTAAGGTCATCTGACGCCTACTTCTCTGTTTTCCATCTATCAAACCATAAAGAATTGAAATAAAAACTTTATCTTCTTGTGGAAGTTTATTTACTAACTTAGTGATAAACTCTTTGGTCTCTTTAATCTCTACTAAATTCTCTGGAGTGTCTCCACTTTCATCAATAATATAATCTAAAACAGTTAGATTTTCATCTTCGCTGTTTACCTCATCTAAAGAAGATGTTGGCCTAAAGTACCTTCCTATTTCTGCAATTTCTTCTGGAGTTTTTGGCTTCAGTTTTTTCTTTCTATCCATCTCAATGGCTTTATTATATAGAACAGTTAATTCATCCGTATTAGGATAAACTCCCCACTGCTCTCTAAATTTGCCATAGAGTTTCTGAACTAAAGGGTACTCATTTAAAATATGTACAGGAATCCTTATTAATCTTGAAGTATTAGCCAAGGCTCTAGTTATTCTCTGCTTAATCCAACTGGTTGCGTATGTACTTAATTTTAATGGCTTTCCATTAAAAGTTCTGTCTAAATCAAACTTTAAAATTCCGTCCATTAATCCAAGCATCCCTTCCTGAATTAAATCCTCAAATGGGAGACCTTTATTAGTGTATCTTTTAGCTATAGATATTACTAACCTAACATTATGTCTCAATAATGTTTCCCATGCTGGGCTGTTCAAGTCTGCCTTTGCTTTGATTAGTAAAGCTCTCTCTTGATCATGCGTGAGAACTTTATACTTAGTAGCATATTCAGTATAAATACTGATGTCGTCATTACTCATTTACTTTTCCAAATTTCTCATACCAATAGCTTAATAATATTGCCTCTGCTCTTCCTTCATGTTTCTTGAATTTTAATTTTTCACTTAATTCAGGAAATAGCTTAATTGCGAGTTGTCGGCTTGCCTCTTTATCTGTATGAATAAGTTTAAGGTCTCTTTTCCATTTAGCAGGTCTTACATACACCAGTTTGAACCCGTTTGCTGCACAAAAACCTTCCCATGTACCAAAATTTCTCATTAAAGAAGATACTTGGTATTTTCCATCGTTTTCCCTGGCAGAGACCTCTTCAATAACAGCAATTCCACCTTCTTTTGGAAATAGGTTCTTAAGCTCTGAAAGATTTAATATGTTTTTCTTAGCAGTTTTACCTTTTCTTACCTTTCTCTCTAAAGTCAGAATTGGAGGATCTATGATCTCCATCCTATCTTGAATAAAAAGTGCTCCTTTAATTCCCGGATCTATAGAAATTATCATTATTTCCTCCTTACCGGAGTTTGTATAGCATCCTTTCTTCCATCCATAAGAGGAGCATACTTGTCTCTGACTTCACAAAAGGATAATGTCTCTCCATTGTATGTAATTAATTTATTATTTCTTTTATTTCTACAATTATTCTTTCTTATTTCTAAAATACAGTTGTCAGGAGAGTATCCTAGATCATTATCTACTCTCTCTACGTCTGGCTTAGATCCGTCTCCATACATTTCTACAGGAGGATCTATAATCTTACTCTTAGTGACTAGTGCACCATATATACCTGGATCTATTCCTAATATCATTTTAATACCAGCTTCTTTAAGGGAAGGTTACATTTTAAAATGTTCTCTTCTTTCTCTAGGAAAGAAGATTTGAAAAAAGATTCTACTAACAGTACCTCTAACTTTCTAGAGAGTCTTTTAAGTTCCTGTTTTACTTCTCTAATTAGAAGATCTATATTGTGATTATCAGGAAAGTTAGATATTAAAGAAATGGAAAGCTTATTTCCAATAATAGGAGTTGTATTAAGGTAAGGCTCAAGTTCTGTTAGATCGTTACCCATCCAAATTACAAAATGTTTAAGAGGTCCAACATGAATGTATAAAAGAGATGGTCCTAATAATTCTAGATCTTTACTTGAGTCTATAAAAAATCCGGCAACCCAAATACTACCTTTTCCTGTAGAAGTGAGGCTTCTCCACCTTCTTTCTATCTTAAGTGAGTCTACCTCAAAACTAATAAAATTATCTATCATAGTCCTCTACTCTTCCTATAATCTCAGAAATATGACAATAGTATAAGTTATCTTCTATTTCTCTTCCTGACTGCTGATCAATTATTACAATATCTCCTTCTTTTAAATTTCCCATTTTTTGCCTTGTTCCATCTGGCATTAGGCTTCCTGGACCGACCTTTAAAACCTCACAAAGAACATTTTTATATCTTTGCTGCGATCCTCCGTATAAAATTCCGCTGGCATCTAAAGACGCCTGCTCTGACCCCGGAAGAACTATCAGGCTGTCTTTAGTAAGCCTGTCCATGGAAGGAAGTCTTTTGTATATGATATTAGAGTGCAAAACCTTAACTATTTCCACTTTCTTCTACCCTCTTAAATAACCTCTCTGCAGCCTCTTCTAATATCTTTACAAAGTTAATTTCTGAAGGGTTGGCGCTTCCCTGTGCATCAAACGCATCTGCTGACCATGGATAGTTTAATGGCTCAGATATAATTCCTAAAGGCTCTGCCTTTATCTCTGTTAGCATTGTCAAAGTACTCTTAATATCCATGAAAATAATTACTTCTTTTCCTTTTAGCTCAGGTATAGACTCTCCTGACAAGGTTACTCTAACTGCCCTCTGTACTTCTGGTTCCATTTTCCCTCCATGCAAATCTGTATACTGGCCTGTTCTTATTAACTAAGTCTCTTAAAAAGAAAAACCTCTCCTCCGAGTGTAGCCTTTCTAGTCTAAAGTCTCTAATATGGTCTCTTGCAGCAGCTCCTAAAGCATTTCGTAGTTTTTCATTTTCAATTAAAAGTTCCAAAGCATCTCTAAACTCTTTAGAGTTGTTGTATAAAAGGCAATTTTTTCCATGACTAAACTCTCTTGTATATGTAATATAGTTTGGTAATACAGACGGGATACCCCACTGTGCGTACTCTATGGCCTTTATAGAAGATCTTGCCATATTAAATATATTACGTTTTAATGGAGCTATTCCTATATCTAAATTTCTTATATGATTTAAATACTGATCATGTCTAATTGTTATTGGAATATGTACTACTTGCTTTGAGTCCATGTATACATTCTTTGCAATAGACTTAAAGAAATAATCATCTCCTATAAACACTGTCCATATTTTATTTCTATAGTGTTTAATTATCTTCTCTAGGAAAGGTCTTATTTCTTCAAAGTCTTCTGCATGAGATATAGTTCCTGTATAACCTATCCTAACGGTTCTATGTATCTCATTATTACCCTTCCAGTACCCTGGAACACACATTATTCCGTGTTTACTGATAATATCCGGAGTTTTATTACCATTTGAATATCTTGCCTCGTGTATATCTCTTTTAGGAAGACCAGACTCTCCACAAGGAATAAACTCTACATTATTAGGAAAGACTTTAATATTACTATTATATGGATAATATACTCTTTTTAGCTCTTCATTAGGTACAGTTATTGCATCTGCCATTTTAAGGATTTCAATAAACTTTGCTTTGGCCTCGTCAGTAGACAGCTCTTCATATCCAGGATTATCAGGAGATATGTTTATATAGTCATCATCTGTATCAAAAACAAACGGTTTTCCAAGTAAATCACATACGTCTTTTAAACACCTTAAAGTATTATATTTAGGGCACCTTTGCGCAATTATAATGTCATAATCTGCTATTAACTCATACAACATCTCAAAAGTAGATCTTTTTGGATCTATTGGTAATGCTGCCATAAAAGTGGAAGTGACTCCAAACCTTTTCATTTCAGAAAAAGGGAGCTGCGCTCTGTAGTAGCTGCATCCAGAAAAATCAGAAATTAGGACTAAGGCCTTCAAATCTCTACCCTATCTACCCATGTAGATAGTATATCACAATTAATTTAAATTTTCCCTTAATAAAGAATCAAATTCAAGAATCTCTTGTGTATGAATCTCTTGTGTATAAGAGTCAAGTACGAGTGGTATTGCAGTCTCATATTTTCTTATGTCTTCCCACCACTTTCTGAGATTATATCTGTACTGTAAATACATTGTTATGTCAGGATTTTGAACTCCACTTCCTAAACAGTATATTGGAATATCTGGATAGTAGGAGTAATTGACGGAATCAAATTCGTTGCTATATATGTCTTTATAGTTTTTTCGTATTGTATAGTAATTATTTCCTGGATAGCAAGCTTCACAAAGAACAGTTAGGTTTTTCCTATTTTTAAATCTTTTTTCAAGTTCTGTGTATATATACCCCATAGACGCTCTTTCATAATCATAAGTCTCAAAAGGAATATACAAACAGGTATTATTGAACAAATCTATCTTTACTGTCTTAATAGTCTTAAAGCTAACATAGAATCCATCAAATCCGCCGTGTATGTCTAAATCAATAACTAATTTCTTATGACCGGCATTTTTCTTTGCTCTGTCCAAGAATTTAGGAAAATCTGACCAGGATTTATATACATACTTAAGATCTGGAGAGTAGTCAGCCCACTCTGATACAAACTCCTCACTAGTGAATACTGCTACGTAGGTATCTGGAAGGTCTGCATTTCTTAATCTTTCAGGTATACATATAACTAGGCTTATACAGATAAGTATTGAAGCAAGGAATTTTTTCATTACAATTACCGAAGAGTACTTCTATAATTGTATTAAAGAGTTAAATCCTTCAATCTATTTAGACCTTCGTAGTCTATCTTTACAGGAAAACGGTTTTTAAGAATTATTTGAAGCTGATCTGTCAGATAGGATTCGTCCTTAGTGTTATAGATAAAAGATCCTCCACAGCATTTATAAAAAGTATCAGAAGAGAGATCGCCCACCTCAATCTCTGAGATGTCATCATCTACCCTAGAGTCGTAAGTCCATCCTCTTTTAGACCTTGTGTAATTATCTGCATAAACTTTATAACTAACGCCACCTAGAATAAGTATGGTCTGCAGCTCACAAAGAAATCTTACATCTGATATTACGTAATACTGGAGTGGATCTAAGTCTTTTATTAACCTGTTAACAAATACAAACTCTCCATACTCATTTTTTAACTCTAAAGAGTAGGATTGTAGGCCTCTCCTGTGCTTTTCTTTTTTGGTAATATCATTTAACTCATCTTCTGGAACATTAAACTTCTCAGAGTATAGCTTTTTTAAACTTTCAGCAAAAGATATCTCCTTAAACCTTGGATCTAATGATGTAATTATTTTTGCACAAAAGCTCTTGCCTGACTTTCTGAGTCCTGCTAATCCTAAAATATTAAAAGATCCAACCTTTTCAGGATTATTTACATACTTAGAAGGAATCGTTATCATCTTTATCTCTTTTTAAGTAGGTTCCGATTATAGGAAGTGATATAGGAGATATAAACATAAGATATAGGCCTGCTACTTCCATTAAATTTAAAGTAGGCCCTACTTTAAATTTTAGGATAAAGTGATTAATAATTTCCATCAGTGCATATGTCCATACAAAACATAAACCTGTCCAGAAGAATATGCTGCTTATAAACTTAAAAATTTTAAGTATCAAATCTGATTTAATCCTGTCTATCATCTCTATTCCTATTATGAACATTGCAGTACTTATAAGTACACTCTAAACACGAATTATTTTGTAGGTAGGCGTCCCTATGTCTGATTAAGTTATGGACTAACTCTTCTACTACAGTATTCATGTCTTCTGTATAATCAAAATAATACTCATACTCTGACCCAATCTCTCCAGGAGCCATTGCAATATTTACATATCCAATAGCGCCCTTTTTTACTTTTTTTGAGTAATAATTATATTTATTAATAAGATAAATATATATAGCTA
>FRDC01001025.1_pt2 | contig 33244 bp, 31 predicted proteins | sample 1106171 | NCBI WGS metagenome assembly FRDC01 (sample SAMEA3930566, study PRJEB13176) | freshwater metagenome | biome: Drinking water system; feature: drinking water; material: water | place: Singapore | collected 2014-12-20 | reverse complement strand
CTACGGCTGCCCGACCACGGTGAACAACGTCGAGTCGATCGCCGTCGTGGGCACGATCCTGCGGCGCGGGGCCGGCTGGTTCGCAGGCTTCGGCCGGGCCAACAACACCGGCACCAAGCTGATGTCGATCAGCGGCCATGTTAACAGGCCTTGCAACGTCGAGGAGGCCATGAGCATCCCGATGCGGCAGCTGCTGGAAGAGCACTGCGGCGGCGTTCGCGGCGGCTGGGGCAATCTGAAGGCCGTGATCCCGGGCGGGGTGTCCGTGCCGCTGATCACGCGCGATATGGCTGAGACGGCGCTGATGGACTTCGACAGCCTGCGCGACATGAAGTCGGGCCTGGGCACGGCGGCGGTCATCGTGATGGACGAGTCCACCGATCTGGTGAAGGCGATCGCCCGCATCAGCTACTTCTACAAGCACGAGAGCTGCGGCCAGTGCACGCCGTGCCGCGAGGGCACCGGCTGGATGTGGCGGGTGCTGGAGCGGATGGCCGTGGGCGAGGCCGATCCGTCGGAGATCGACCTGTTGCTGGACGTCGCCGGTCAGGTCGAGGGCCACACCATCTGCGCGCTCGGCGACGCGGCCGCATGGCCGGTGCAGGGGCTGATCCGCCACTTCCGCCACGAGATCGAGGACCGCATCCAGCAATACCGCACCCGCCGCGCCAACTTCGCCGGCCACGCGATCGCGGCGGAGTAGGGATGGGCCGTTCGTTCGCTATCGCCTTCGGTCTACTGACGCTCACCGCTTGCGGCGAGGGGGCGGAGAAGGCTGAGCCGACGCCGTCGGAGACGGTTTCGGCCGCGCCCGTCGTTGCGTCGGACGCCGTGGCCGCCGCGCCGGTGGCGTTGGACGCCGCTGGGATGAAGCGTGTGTGCAGGGCGGGTCTGGCGGCAGTTCACGGGCAACAGCCGGGCGACATCGCCGTCGACGGGTTGGAGGGGCCGGTCGTCAACGCCTCGTGGCGCGCGCCCGTGGACGGCGGGCGGATGCGGGCGCAGTGCAAGGTCGAGGGCGATCTGATCGCCTGGAAACCGCTGGACCGTCCGGTCGCCGAGCAGAACCGCTGGATGACCCAGTCCGGCGATCCCGAAGTGCGCTTCGTCATGGACGGGGCGAAGATCATCATCACCCAGACGCTGCCGGATGGCGCGAAGGAACAGTCCGAACTGACTGTTCCGATTGAAGAAGAGGCCGCGTGATGCCCATCGCCAAGGTCAATGGCGTAGAGACGGAGTTCGAGCCCGGGATGACCGTGCTGCAGGTCGCCGAGCGCGCCGGTCACGAGATTCCGCGCTTCTGCTACCACGAGCGGTTGTCGATCGCCGGCAACTGCCGCATGTGCTTGGTCGAGGTGAAGCCCGGACCGCCGAAGCCGCAGGCGTCGTGCGCCCTCCCGGCCGCCGAGGGCCAGGAGATCTTCACCGACACGCCGATGGTGAAGAAGGCCCGCGAAGGGGTGATGGAGTTCCTGCTCATCAACCACCCGCTGGACTGCCCAATCTGCGACCAGGGCGGCGAGTGCGACCTGCAGGATCAGGCGATGGGCTATGGCCGCGACGGCTCGCGCTACGCCGAGAACAAGCGGGCGGTCGAAGAAAAGAACATGGGTCCGACGGTCAAGACCTTCATGACCCGGTGCATCCAGTGCACGCGCTGCGTGCGCTTCATCACCGAGGTGGCGGGCGTGCCGGACATCGGCATGATCTCGCGCGGCGAGAGCGCCGAGATCACGACCTATCTGGAAAAGAACATCGACTCGGAGCTGTCGGGCAACGTCAACGACCTGTGCCCCGTCGGCGCCCTGACCCACCGGCCGTGGCAGTTCCACTATCGGCCGTGGGAGCTGAAGAAGACCGAGACCATCGACGTCATGGACGCCCTGGGCTCGAACATCCGCGCCGACGCGCGCGGGCCCGAGGTGATGCGCGTGCTGCCGCGCGTCAACGAGGGCATCAACGAGGAATGGCTGTCCGACCAGAGCCGCTATGCGGTCGACGGGCTGCAGGCGCGACGTCTGGACCGGCCCTGGGTGCGCGGTGCGGACGGCAAGCTGAAGGCGGCAAGCTGGGATGAGGCGCTGGGCGCCGTGGCGGCCAGGCTGACGGCGGCCTCGGCCGACCGCATCGGCGTCATCGCCGGCGATCTGCAGGACGCGGAATCGATGAAGGCGGCGCTGGACCTGTTCCGCGCGCTGGGGTCCAAGAACACCGACTGCCGTCAGGACGGCTCGGCGCTGGGGCAGGGCCCGCGCGAAAGCTGGCTGTTCAACTCGGGCATCGCGGGCATCGAGACCGCGGACGCCATTCTGCTGATCGGGACCAACCCGCGCGTCGAGGCGCCGCTGCTGAACGCGCGCATCCGCAAGGCGTGGCTGAAGGGAACCCAGGTCGGGATGATCGGCGAGCGCGCCGACCTGACCTATGACTACGAGGTCATCGGTCTGGGCACCAAGACCCTGGCCAAGGTTCCGGCGACGGCCGTGGCGGCCCTGTCGGCGGCGGAGCGGCCGGCGATCATTGTCGGCGCCGGCGCCCTGACCGGACCGAACGGCGGCGCCGTGCTGGCGGCCGTCGGCAAGCTGGCGGCCAAGGTCGGCGCGGTGACGGACGGCTGGAACGGCTTCAACGTGCTGCACACCGCCGCGTCGCGGGTCGGCGGCCTGGACATGGGCTTCGTGCCCGCGTCGGGCGGCCTGAGCGCCGTGGACATGGTCAAGAAGGGCGCGCTGGACGTGCTGTTCCTGCTGGGCGCCGACGAGATCGACGCCTCGGCGACGGGCGCGTTCAAGGTCTATCTGGGCAGCCACGGCGACCGGGGCGCGCACGGGGCCGACGTCATCCTGCCGGGTGCGGCCTATACCGAGAAGCCGGGCCTGTATGTGAACACCGAGGGCCGGGTGCAGATGGCCGAACGCGCCGTCTTCCCCAAGGGCGAGGCCAAGGAGGACTGGGCCATCATCCGTGCGCTGTCCGAGCGGGTCGGGCAAACCCTGCCGTACGACACCGTCGATCAGCTGCGCGAGCGCCTGATGGCCGAACACCCGACCTTCGGCCGCATCGACTATCTGGCCCCGGCCGGAACATTCGACGTGGGCTCCATCGGGTCCAAGGGCGATCTGGGCGACATGGCCTTCGTCTCGCCGGTGCGCGACCCCTATCTGACCAACCCGATCGCGCGGGCCAGCGCGACCATGGCCGAGCTGTCCGCCCAGCGGACCTCGCCGGCCGCCATCGCGGCGGAGTAAGGACGAATGGACTTCCTGAACACGCCCCTCGGCTGGACCCTCGGCACCATCGGCGCGATCCTGCTGGTGACGGTCGGGATTCTGATCTCGCTGGCCTTCCTGCTGCTCGCCGACCGCAAGATCTGGGCGGGCGTCCAGATGCGCAAGGGCCCGAACGTGGTCGGCCCCTTCGGCCTGCTTCAGTCCTTCGCCGACTTCTTCAAATTCGTGCTGAAGGAGATCGTCGTCCCGGCGGGGGCCGACAAGGTCGTCTTCCTGCTGGCGCCGCTCATCACCTTCGTTCTGGCCTTCATGGCCTGGGTTGTGATCCCCTTCGCGCCGGGCTGGGTGATCTCCGACCTGAACGTCGGCATCCTGTACATCCTCGCGATCAGCTCGCTGGGCGTCTACGGCATCATCATGGGCGGCTGGGCTTCTAACTCGAAGTATCCGTTCCTGGGTTCGCTGCGGTCGGCGGCGCAGATGGTGTCCTATGAGGTCTCCATCGGCCTGGTGATCGTGAACGTCATCCTGCTGGCCGGCACCATGAACCTGTCGTCCATCGTGACGCAGCAGGAGGGGATGTTCTGGAACTGGTGGGCCTTCGGCGGCGGGGAGGGCACCTGGCCGCTCGTCGCCATCATGTTCCCGATGTCGATCATCTTCTTCGTCTCGGCGCTGGCCGAAACGAACCGGCCGCCCTTCGACCTGCCGGAAGCCGAGTCCGAACTCGTGGCGGGCTATCAGGTGGAATACAGCTCGACCCCGTACCTGCTGTTCATGATCGGCGAATACGCCAACATCGTCTTCATGTGCGTGATGATCACGCTCCTGTTCTTCGGCGGCTGGAACCCGGGCGTGCCGCAGGAATGGCTGGACGACCTGCCCGGCTGGGTCGAGCAGACGATCTATTTCCTGACCTTCTGCTTCAAGACCATCTTCTGGTTCACCATGATCGCCATGGTGAAGGCCTTCGTGCCGCGTTACCGCTACGACCAGCTGATGCGGCTGGGCTGGAAGATCTTCCTGCCGACCTCGCTGGTGGCCGTTGTCGCCGTCTCGGCCTGGCGCGTCTTCATGGTGGGGGCGTGATGCGGACGGTGCTCACGATCCTGATGGCCGCCATGCTCGGCGCCTGTGTAACCTATGAGGAGCCCCTGCCGACGTCGCCCGAAGGCTGGCAGCGGCGGCAGGACGGCATCGAACAGCGGCACCGCGCCGAACGCGAGCGGCTGTGCCGCATCACCGACAAGGACGATCCCCGGCGCGAGGAGCTGTGCCGCGGCGTCGAAGGAGCAGCGCAATGATCGCGCGGATCACCCAGACCCTGAAGGGCGCCCTGATGCTCGACGTGCTGGGCGCCGTCGGCCTGTCGCTCAAATACATGGCGCGGCCCAAGGCCACCGTGAACTATCCGTTCGAGCGCAACCCGCAATCGCCGCGCTTCCGGGGCGAGCATGCGCTGCGCCGCTATCCGAACGGCGAGGAGCGCTGCATCGCCTGCAAGCTGTGCGAGGCGATCTGCCCGGCCCAGGCCATCACCATCGAGGCTGAACCGCGCGCCGACGGCAGCCGGCGCACGACCCGCTACGACATCGACATGGTCAAGTGCATCTACTGCGGCCTGTGCCAGGAAGCCTGCCCGGTGGACGCCATCGTCGAGGGTCCGAACCAGGAGTTCTCCGTCGAGACCCGCGAGGAGCTGTATTTCGACAAGCAGCGTCTGCTCGACAACGGCGACCGCTGGGAGCGGGTGATCGCCAGGAACCTGGAGCTCGACGCGCCTTATCGGTGATCATCCTTCTCCCGCTTGCGGGAGAAGTGGGCGGCGAGCGTAGCGAGACGGTCGATGAGGGTTCGTGTTGGACATCACCCTCATCGTTACGGGTCGGCTGCGCCTCCCGTGACACTTCTCCCAGAGTGAGAAGGATTGGCGCAAAGCCTCAAACCTTCTCCGCGATGATCTCGACGACCGTCGGGGTGATCATGACGGCGTGAGGGTCCGCTTCAGCGGCTGCGAAAGCGGCGAGGACGCGGTCGGCCCATTCCCGGCTGACCTTGCCCTCGGCGGCGAGGTGGTTCGGATAGGAATGGCCCCAGCTGGAGGTCCACTGCCAGACGAAGTCCTGTTTGGTCACCGTGTCCACGATGGGCTTCATCGACAGGATGCGGAAACCGGCGGCGGGCAGGAGATGGGGCAGGGCGCGGCCGATGTCGGGCTCGCCTCCAGAGGCGCGCCAGTCGTCGATGACGAAACGCTTGAAGTCGGCGATGGGCGGGGAGTGGGGCAGGACGCCGAAGCTTTCGTAGTTCAGATATTCATGGATCACGGCCCGCCCGCCGGGACGCAGGGCGGCGGCCAGCTTTCCGATCACGGCCACCGGATCGCTGACGAAGGCCAGCACCCAGCGGATCCAGAAGAAGTCGGCGCCCGAAACCTCAAGCGGATCCGTGACCAGATCGGCGATGCGGGTGTCGATGTTCTCCAGGCCCCGCTGCCGGGCGCGGGCATTGAGGATGTCCATGAACCGCGCCGAGCGCTCGACCGCGTGGACGCGCCCCGTCGGCCCCACGATCTCGGCCAGATCGAGGGAGGCCCAGCCCGGCCCGGCGCCGGCGTCGAGAACCCTCTGGCCCGGCCGGATTCCGGCACGGCGCCAGGCGTCCAGCACCCGGGGACGCCAGACGCGATGCTGCAGTCCCAGCCGCTCGACCTCCGCATCATGGGTGCCCAGGAGGTAGTCGCGTTCTTCGGTCATGGAATCGTCTCCGGCGAGTGCGGAAGGTGGCGGCGGGGGCGCGTCACCGCAAGGCGGGCGCGGCGTTTTCCGGGCGTCGCATTCGGCCTTTGCAAAGCCCCGGCGCCGGTCTAGAAGTCGCGCGCTTTCCGAAGCCGGGCGGGTGAATCGCCCGGCGTTCGGATCGTTGTCTGAACGTCCGCTGGCCGCCGCTTCGCATGCCGGCAAAAGCGTGGGGAGCCGACCGCTCGATGCTTCTGCAAGGCCTGGCCTTCTATCTCCTGTCAGCGGTGGCGGTCGTGTCCGCCCTGCTGGTGGTGACGGCGCGCAATCCCGTCCATTCGGTCCTGTGGCTGATCCTGGCCTTCTTCTCGTCGGCGGGGCTGTTCGTGCTGATGGGGGCCGAGTTCCTGGCGATGCTGCTGGTGGTCGTCTATGTCGGCGCCGTGGCGGTGCTGTTCCTGTTCGTCGTCATGATGCTCGACGTCGATTTCGTCGAACTGAAGCAAGGCTTCCTCAACTACCTGCCGATCGGCGGGGCGGTCGCGGGGCTTGTCGTCGTCGAACTGATCCTTGCCTTCGCCGCCTGGTCGATGCCGTCGGACGACGCGCTCGCCCGCGCCCACCCGGTCGCGACAGCGGGTTCCGCGCTCGCCAAACCGGGCGCGCCGGGCAATGTCGAAGGGCTTGGTCTCGTTCTTTACACCGACTTCGTCCATTATTTTCAGATCGCGGGGATCATCCTTCTCGTCGCGATGATCGGCGCCATCGTCCTCACCTTCCGCACGCGCGAGGGGGTCAGGAAGCAGGACCCGGCCGCCCAGGTGGCGCGGCGGCGCGAAGCAAGCGTCGAGCTCAAGAAAGTCAAAACGGGGCAGGGGATCTGACGCGATGATCGGGCTCGGACACTATTTGAGCGTCGCGGCGGTCCTCTTTGCGATCGGCATGGCGGGCATCTTCGTCAACCGCAAGAACGTCATCATCATCCTGATGTCGATCGAGCTTATGCTGCTCGCGGTCAACATCAACCTCGTCGCGTTTTCGCAGTTCCTCGGCGACCTAGTGGGGCAGGTCTTCGCCTTCATGGTCCTCACCGTCGCCGCCGCTGAAGCCGCCGTCGGCCTCGCGATCCTCGTCGCTTTCTTCAGGAACCGCGGCGACATCGCAGTCGAAGACGCCAATTTGATGAAGAACTAGGGCCGAGCGATGGAACCCTTTGTCGTACTCCTGCCGCTCTTCGGCGCGCTGCTGGCGATGCCGATCGGGCGCATGGGCGGTCCGCGCGCGGCCGAGGTCGTCACGACCGCGCTCGTCGGCGCAGCCTGCGCGCTCGCCTGGGTGTTGTTCTTCGATGTTGCGCTCGGCGGTCACGCGCGCACAATCTCGCTCTTCACCTGGATTTCGTCCGGGGATTTCATCGCCGACTGGGCCGTGCGGCTGGATACGCTGTCGGCGGTGATGCTCGTCGTCGTCAACACGGTGTCGTTCCTCGTGCACGCCTATTCAATCGGCTACATGCACGAAGACGATAGCCGGCCGCGTTTCTTCGCCTATCTGTCGCTCTTCACCTTCGCGATGCTCTGCCTCGTGACGGCGGACAATTTCCTCCAGCTTTTCTTCGGCTGGGAGGGCGTCGGCCTTGCGAGCTATCTCCTGATCGGTTTCTGGTTCAAGAAAAAGTCCGCGAATGACGCTGCGATAAAGGCGTTCGTCGTCAACCGGGTCGGCGATTTCGGTTTTGCGCTGGGCATTTTCTGCGTCTTCTACGTTTTCGGCTCGGTCCGCTTCGATGACGTGTTCGCCGCCGTCGCTCAGAATTCCGTTGTGACGCCGTGGGGCGCTGTCGCCGGCGCGCCCGTCCGGGAGCTAACGATCTCGATCTTCGGGATCGAGGCGCACGCCCTCACCGCGATGTCGATCCTCCTCTTCATCGGCGCGATGGGAAAATCGGCGCAGTTCCTCCTTCACACCTGGCTCCCGGACGCGATGGAAGGCCCGACGCCGGTGTCGGCGCTCATTCACGCCGCGACCATGGTGACGGCCGGGGTTTTTCTCGTCTGCCGCTGCTCGGTCTTCTTTGAATATGCGCCGGATGCGGCCGCGCTCGTGACGCTCGTCGGCGCGACGACGGCGTTCTTCGCCGCGACGGTCGGCCTCCTGCAGGACGACATCAAGAAAATCGTCGCCTATTCGACCTGCTCGCAGCTCGGCTACATGTTCTTCGCCGCGGGCGTCGGCGCCTATGGCGCGGCGATGTTCCATCTCTTCACGCACGCCTTCTTCAAGGCGCTGTTGTTCCTAGGCTCGGGGGCGGTCATCCACGGCCTCCATCACGAGCAGGACATCAAGAAGATGGGGGCGGTCAGAATCCTGCTTCCAGCGACGCACGTGATGATGCTGATCGGCACGATCGCGATAACCGGCGTCGGCGTGCCAGGCGTGAAAATTGGCGATGCGCCGCTCGGAACGGCAGGCTTCGTCTCCAAGGACGTCATTCTTGAAAGCGCTTTCGCCGCCGGCGAGGCGGGCAAAGCGTTCGGCGACTACGCGTTCTGGCTCGGCCTTATCGCGGCGGTGTTCACCGCCTTTTATTCGTGGCGTCTCATCTTCCTGACCTTCTGGGGGCCGAGCCGCGTGCCGGAAGAAGTGCGCAAACACCCGCACGAGGTGCCGTCCATCATGCTGGCTAGCCTCGTGCCGCTTGCCATCGGCGCGCTCTTCGCGGGGATGGCTTTCAGCGGCGACTTCGTCGGCTCCAAGGCCGACAAGTTCTGGAACGGCGCTCTCTATTCCGCGGCGAAAGCCGATCATGGTGGAGCGCCGGCGCATGGCGACGCGCATCATGGCGCCCCCGTCGTCGAGGCGCATGGCGCTGCAGCGCCCGCCGCCGAGGATCATGGCGGCGAGCATCATGTTCCGCTCTGGGTTCTCTGGGCGCCGTTTTTCGCGATGGCGGCCGGCACGCTCGCGGCCTTCTTCCAATATATGCGCGGCGATCCGCTGCGCGCCGGCCTGCTCAGGCCCGGCGGCATGATCTACGGCTTCCTCAAGAACAAATGGTATTTCGACGAGATATACGACTTCCTGATCGTGAAGCCGGCGCTATGGTTTGGCCGCTTCCTGTGGACCGAGGGCGACGGCAGAACGATCGACGGAGTCGGCCCTGACGGCGTCGCCGGCGCGGTCGCGCAGGGGGCGAGGCGCATCGTGAAGGTGCAGTCGGGCTACATGTATCATTACGCCTTCATGATGCTCGTCGGCATCGCCGCGCTCATCACCTTCGTCGTCGTCCGGGCGGGAGGCGGCCAGTGAACGAGATCGCGGCGCAAAGCCTTTCCAGCCAGCCCTGGCTGTCGATCCTGACGTTCATGCCGCTTGTCGGCGCGCTTGCGATCGCGCTTCGACAGATGTCGGCGAAGCGCGAGGCGAACGGCTCGATCGGCGCTAGCGAACAGGCGAGCATCGACGCGGTGTCGCGGCGAATCGCCATGCTGTTCACGCTCGGCGCGTTCGTTCTTTCGATCTTCATCGCCGTCGCCTATTACGATCCGGCCGAGGGCGGCTATCAGCTAGTCGAAAGCGCGCCGTGGCTCGGCGCCGGCGTCGGCTACAAGATGGGGGTCGACGGGATTTCGATCCTGTTCGTGCTCCTCACGACTTTCATCATGCCGATTTGCATCGCCGCTTCGGGCGCGATCGAAAAGCGCGTGCCGGAATACATGGCCGCCTTCCTCATCATGGAGACGCTGATTCTCGGCGTCTTCTGCGCGCTCGACCTCCTCGTCTTTTATCTCTTCTTCGAGGGCAGCCTCATCCCGATGTTCCTCATCATCGGCGTCTGGGGGTCGAAGGGAACGAAGACGCTCGGCGGCGTCACGATGCCGAGCCGTGTTTATGCCGCGGTCAAGTTCTTCCTCTTTACGCTGCTCGGCTCGATCCTGATGCTCGTCGCGATCCTCTGGATGTGGAGCTTCGCCGGCACGACCGACGTTCCGACCTTGCAGCAGACGGCGTTCCCCGCCGAAGCGCAGAAATGGCTCTGGCTCGCGTTCTTTGCGTCCTTCGCCGTCAAGATGCCGATGTGGCCGGTTCACACCTGGCTGCCGGACGCGCACGTTCAGGCGCCGACCGCGGGATCGGTTATCCTCGCCGCGATCCTCCTAAAGATGGGCGGCTACGGCTTCCTGCGGTTTTCGCTGCCGATGTTCCCGGTCGCCAGCGTCGACTTCGCGCCCTTCGTCTACGCGCTGTCGATCATCGCGATCATTTACACCTCGCTCGTCGCGCTCGCGCAGGAGGACATGAAAAAGCTGATCGCCTATTCGTCAGTCGCCCATATGGGCTTCGTGACGATGGGGATCTTCACCGGCACGACGCAAGGCGTTGAAGGCGCGCTCTTCCAGATGTTGAGCCACGGCTTCATCTCGGGCGCCTTGTTCCTTTGCGTCGGCGTTCTCTACGACCGCATTCATACGCGCGAGATCGCAGCCTATGGCGGGCTCGTTCACCGGATGCCGTTCTACGCTTTCCTCTTCCTCTTCTTCACCATGGGCAATGTCGGCCTGCCGGGCGTTTCGGGCTTTATCGGCGAGTTCCTGACGATGGCCGGCGCCTTCAAGGTCAATTCCTGGATCGCGTTCTTCGCGGCCTTTGGCGTCATCCTTTCGGCGGCCTATGCGCTGCGCCTCTTCCGTCAGGTGATGTACGGCGATCTTGTGAAGCCGAACCTGATGGCGATCGCCGACGTTGACGCGCGTGAGGCGGCGATGCTCGGCATCCTGCTTGTGTTCGCGTTCGTTCTTGGCGTCTATCCGAAGCCGGCGCTCGACGTTTTCGCGCCGTCGGTCGACGCCCTGCTCAGGAATTTCGACGCGGCCGTTTCCGCCGCCGGGGTGCGCTGATGCCGCTCGTTTCCGATCTCAGCTATCTCATCCCGGAGCTGATGCTCGCCGGCGGCGCCATGGCGCTGCTGATTGTCGGCGTCTTCCTCGGCGACAAATCCTCGCGTCTCATTTCGTCGGCCTCGATCGCGCTCCTCGTCGCGGCCCTTCTCGTCGTTGCGGCGATGAGCGGCTGGCCCGAGCGCGACGTCTTCGGCGGGTCGTTCCGGATCGACGCCTTTGCAAGCTTCGTGAAGCTCCTCATTTTCGCGGCCGCGGCGCTCGCGATCCTGATGTCGGACAAATACCTCGCCGGCGAGGAGCTCGGGCGGTTCGAATATCCGGTGCTGATCACGCTTGCAGCGTTCGGAATGGCGCTGATGGTGTCGGCGAACGACCTCATCGCGCTCTATATGGGCGTAGAGACGCAAAGCCTTGCACTTTACATTCTCGCCGCCTTCAACCGCGACAGCCGTCGGTCAACTGAGGCGGGCCTCAAATATTTCGTGCTCGGCGCCTTGTCGTCCTGCCTGCTCCTTTACGGCGCCTCGCTCGTCTACGGCTTCACCGGTGCGACCCAGTTCGACGCGATTGCGAGCGTCAGCGCCGAGGCGAGCAAGAATGTCGGCTTCATCATCGGCCTTGTCTTCCTGATCTCCGGCCTCGCCTTCAAAGTGTCGGCTGCGCCCTTCCACATGTGGACGCCGGACGTTTATGAGGGCGCGCCGACGCCGGTGACGGCGCTTTTCGCCGCCGCGCCGAAGCTCGCCGCGATGGCGCTTTTTGCGCGGGCGATGGTCACGCCTTTCGGCGGCGTCGCCGACCAATGGACGCCCATTCTCGCGATCCTCGCCGTCGCCTCGATGGCGGTCGGCGCGTTTTCGGCGATCGTGCAGGCGAACATCAAGCGCCTGATGGCCTATTCGTCGATCGGCCATATGGGCTTTGCGCTGATAGGCCTTTCGGCGGGAACGCCCGAAGGCGTCCGGTCGACGCTTGTCTACATGGCGATCTACATCGTGATGACGATCGGCGCTTTCGCCTGCATCCTGCTGATGCGGCGGCGCGGCGGCATGACCGAGACGATCGACGAGCTTTCAGGCCTGTCGCGCACCAACGCCGGCCTTGCGCTCATCATCACCGTGCTCTTCTTTTCGCTCGCAGGCGTGCCGCCGATGGCGGGTTTCTTCGGCAAGCTCTTCGTCTTCCAGGCTGCGATCGACGCCGGGATGATCTGGCTGGCGATCGCCGGCGCGATCCTCAGCGTCGTTTCGGCCTATTACTATCTGCGCGTCATCTGGATAATCTGGTTCAATGAACCGGCGCCGGTTTTCGAGCGCGAGCAGGGCTCGCGCCTCGGGATCACGGCGACCTTTTCGGCGCTGATGATGTTCCCTGTGTTCCTCGTCCTCATCGGCCCCATCCGCGACCTCGCGGCGCGCGCGGCGGCCTCGCTCTTCTGACGTGACCGGGCATCGCAAACCCTCGCGCGTCGAAGTCTTTCCGACACTCGACTCAACGAGTCTCGAAGCAAAGCGCCGCGCAGCGCTCGGCGAGGGCGGGCCCTTGTGGATCGTCGCGCTGAAGCAGACCGCCGGCTATGGCCGGCGCGGAACCGAGTGGCTGCAGGAAGAAGGCGACATCGCCGCCACTTTTCTCTTTCGCGCGGAAGCGACGCAGGAACGTCTCCCCGAGCTTTCGTTCGTCGCCGCACTTGCGCTCGCCGATGCGGTGCGGCGCTTTGCGCCGCGTGCGGACATTTCCTTCAAATGGCCGAACGATCTGCTCATCGGCGGCGCAAAAATTGCGGGAATCCTCCTTGAGCTTGTCGGCGAGATCCCGCTCATCGCGCTCGGCTGCGGCGTCAACGTCGTCACCGCGCCGAAGGGGCTCGCTTATCCGGCGACGCGGTTGCTCGATTTTCTGGGCGGGCCCGCGCCGGCGCCGCGCCAGTTTGTCGAGACGCTCGACGAAACATTCGCCTTCCGCCGCCGCCAATGGGCAGGGGAGGGGTTCGGCGCCATCCGCACCGAATGGCTTGATCGGGCTGCGGGCCTTGGCCGCGCGCTGCGCGTCGAAACGCCCGCAGGCGTCGTCGAAGGCGTCTTTGAGGACCTCGATATTTCGGGTGCGCTCATAGTAAGCTCGAACGGCGAGCGCCGCACAATCGCTGCAGGCATGGTGTTGCCGCCCGCGTCACGGAGCCACTGATGCTTATCGCCATCGACGTCGGCAACACCAACTCAGTCATCGCGCTCTACGACGGCGACACACCGCTCATGCAATGGCGGATTTCGACCTCATCGACGCGGACCGCCGACGAATACGCCGCCTGGCTGTCGCAGATGACGGCGATGAACGGCTACAGTCTCGATCAGATCACGGACTGCATCCTCTCGAATGTCGTGCCGCAGTCGCTCTTTCACTTTCGCAATCTGTCGCGGCGCTATTTCAAGACCGAGCCCTTCGTCGTCACGGCGGCGACGATCCCGGGCGTCGAGGTGCGTATCCCGAAGCCTTCGGAAGCCGGCGCCGACCGCCTCGTCAACGCCGTCGGCGCCTTCGTGACCTATGGCGGCCCGTGCGTCGTCGTCGATAGCGGCACGGCGACGAATTTCGACATGGTCGGCAGGGACGGCGGCTTTGAAGGCGGGATCATCTCGCCGGGCATCAATCTCTCGATGCAGGCGCTTCACGATGCAGCGGCGCAGCTGCCGCGCGTCGCGATCGAGCGCCCGGCGAAAGTCATCGGCAAGGACACGGTCGGCGCGATGCAGTCGGGCGTATTCTGGGGCTACATCAGCCTCATCGAAGGGCTCGTCGCACGGATCAAGGCGGAATATCCCGAACCCTTGAAGGTCGTCGCCACCGGCGGCGTCGTCTCGCTTTTCGAAGGCGCGACAGCGTGCATCGACCATTTCGACGCCGACCTCACCATCAAGGGCCTTCACGAAATCTGGAAACGCATGAAGGCGAAACGCTGATGGCGAAAGACGAACTCGTCTTCCTTCCCCTCGGCGGCTCCGGCGAAATCGGCATGAACATGAACCTTTATGGGTTCGGGCCGCCGAACGCTCGCAAATGGATCATGATCGATTGCGGCGTGTCGTTCGGCGATCTTTCCACGCCGGGGGTCGAGCTTATATGCGCTGATCCGACGTTCATCATGGAAGAGCGCGACAACCTTCTGGCGCTCATCCTGACCCACGGGCACGAGGACCATATCGGCGCGGTCGCGCTCCTTGCGCCCGATTTCAAATGCCCCGCCTATGCGACCGCGTTCACGGCCAGGCTCATCGAAAGCAAGCTCGAGGAACGCGGCGTCAAGCTCGACCTCAATGTCATCGATCTCGGCGCGCGGTTGAAGATCGGGCCCTTCGATCTCGAATTCGTAACGCTGACCCATTCGATCCCGGAGCCGAACGGCGTCATCGTCAGGACGCCGCTCGGTGTCGTTCTGCACACCGGCGACTGGAAGATCGACCCCGAACCGACGCTCGGTCCGGTCACGGATTCGCCGCGCCTCAAGGCGATTGGCGATGAAGGCGTCCTCGCCATGGTGTGCGATTCGACGAACGTGCTGTCGGCGGGCGAGTCGGGTTCGGAAATGCGCGTGAAGGAGAGCCTCACAAAACTTATCGCCGCGCAGACGGGACGCGTCGCCGTGACAACGTTCGCCTCCAACGTCGCGCGCGTCGTTTCTGTGTGCGAGGCCGCCCATGCCGCCGATCGCTCGGTGTGCCTGCTCGGACGGTCGATGCTGCGGATCGTCGGCGCGGCGCGCGAGGTCGGCTTGTTGCCCGCCGGCATTCACTTCGTCGAGCCGGAGGAGGCGGGGTTCCTGCCCCGCGAGCACGTCCTTTATCTCTGCACCGGCAGCCAGGGCGAGCCGCGCGCCGCGCTCTCTCGTATCGCCCGCGACGATCACCGCGACCTGACGTTGAGCGAAGGCGACACGGTCATCTTTTCGTCGAAGATCATTCCGGGCAACGAGCGCGACATCTTCACGCTCATCAATGATCTCGTCGAGCTCGGCGTCCATGTTATCACCGAGAAGGACGCCTTCACTCACGTTTCCGGACATCCCAATCGCGATGAGCTCAAGCGCATGTATGAATGGGTGCGCCCGCAATATTCCGTGCCGGTGCATGGCGAGGCGCGTCACCTGGAGACTCACGCCGAATTCGCGCTGTCGCTCGGCGTGAAGGACGCGATCGCGCCGCGCAACGGCGATCTCATCCGCCTTGCGCCGGGCAAGCCGGAAATCATCGACGAGGTTCCCGCCGGCCGCTGGATGCTCGACGGCGACCTGCTCCTCCCCGAAGGTTCGGGCCCGATGCGCGAGCGGCGCAAGCTAGCCTTCGCCGGCGTCGTCACGCTGGCTATCGCGATCGAAGAACATGGCGAGCTCGCCGCCGAGCCGGCAGTTGCGATCGCCGGCGCGCCGCGCGAGGCGCCGGGCGCCGACGACCTTGCGGCGCTGGTCACGCAGATGGCGGAGGCTGCATTCCATGGCCTCTCAAAAAAGCAGCGTCAGGAGGATGAAGCCGTGACGCTCGCCGTCTCGCGCGCCGTCCGAACCGTCATGACCGAGCATTGGGGCAAGCGCCCGGGCGTAGCCGTTCTCATTCAGAGGGTCTGACGATCATGGGGCCGGTCGGGATCGCCATCGTATTCATTCTTGTCTGGTGGTGCGTATTCTTCGCCGTGCTGCCGATGGGCGTCAAAGGCCGCTGGGAAGCGGAGACTGATGGTGTCGACGGCGCCGATCCGGGCGCGCCCGCCAATCCCGGCCTCAAGCGCAAGGCGATCCTGACAACCGCAGTCGCGGCGGTTTTGACGCTCGTGATCGCGCTCGTCAGCGCAAGCGGCGTCATCAATTTCAGGGAATAGGGGGCGCCGGTCATCCGGCGCCCCCCGTTGTCGGCCTACTGAACAATCACCCGGCACTGACCGCTCTCGGCGGCGGAGCGCGTGTTGTCGCCCGCGAAGTGGGCCTGCACGATCGCTTCCCCGGACCCCAGAGGCTTCATCCGCGCAGCGTAGCGCCCGGCGCCGTCGGTCTTTACAAGCTGGACGTACCCTTTTCCGCCGGGCGCGCGCATCTCAAGCGCGATGGTCGCGCCGGCTACGACGGGCTTGATCTCGCCCGTGACGACGACCGGACCGTTCGCCGATGCGCGCATCGGCTCGGGCTCGGGCCGGATGAGCGACGTTGCACCAAGGATCTTCCGCGCCTCGGCGACCTGCGGCGCGACTTCGCCCTTGCCGCCGACGAGAACGTCCTTCGGCAATTTCGCCGCAAGCTGCTCCTGAATGGCGCGTGAGGGAGATACCGCCCCGGCAGCCCCCTTTCGGAGGATGCTTCCGGCGGGGAGTTGGTCGCCGAGATTTTTCAAAGTCGGCCGCAGATCCTTGAAACGCGGATCGAGCTTCGGCCGGTCCTGCGGATTGGCGATGTCGCCGATGCGACAGGTGAGCCGCGTCCTGTCGACGAGATGGGTCCACACTTCGACGCCGCCGATGGGGACGTATGTGTCCGCATACGGAATTTGCGCCTCCAGTTTCGGCCGGGCGAGGAAGCCGATCTGCGTCGTCTTGCGGCGCAGCTCCTGCATCCTGCCGTCTTCCTTTCCGCCAGGAAGACCCGACGGGAACAGCGTCACGCGCACCGACTCCGATCCGCCAGGCGGCAGTTCAGCCTCCATCGGCTCGATACGGAAGCCCCAGCCCTCCGGCACGTCGCGCAGATGATAGCGCACCGGCGTCGACTGCTCGGCGAAGGGGTTGTTGACGGTGACCTTCAGCGACACCGGCTCGAACGGGCTCCCCGTCGAGGTGTCGAAGGCGGAGACGTTTTCCTGCGCAAGATTGTCTGATTCCGACAATTCACCCGGCGTTGTGACGAGCACGACCTTGATGCAGGTGTGCTGGCCGACGCTCGGCGTCCAGTTGATGAAGTCCTGCGCGACGAGTCCGGCGCCGATCGACGGGAAATTGATGGTGCCGAGATAGTCCCAGCTTGCGCCGGCGTCGCCCATGCCGGGCGGCGAGTTGACATAGACCTGCGCGCGCACGTTTGTCGCAAGGCCCGGCCCCGAATTGCGCACGCGCACCATCACCCGGTTGACGCGCCCGACCCAGGCGTCGTCGCCATTGCCGGCGGGATTGCCTGCGCCGTCCGTGTAGCGATAGGTCCCCCAGCCGTTGCGCTCGCTGTCGATCCAGATGTCAGGCGTCTCCCAAGGCGGCGCGCCCCAGGGCATGATCGACGGATTAGGCCGCGATGCCGCCGGCAGATTGTACTGGATGCGGACATTGGCGTCCTCGCCCGCATTGCTTTCATAAGTTATCGACAGATTGTAGCCGGGATCGGTGTAGGTCTCGCCGAGATCGAGCGGGGCCTGGTCCATGTTGCCGGGCATGCTCGGGTCTTCGAGCGTGACGAGCTTCAAGATGGTGTCGGGGCGTTCATCGACATAGCTCACCAGCACTCCGGCGCTCGGCAACAGGTTGTCGCCGTTCACCTGGCGGCGCAGTTCGACGACATAGCCGGTGAAGACCGGCGAGTTCGACAGCGGGATCTTGATGACCTGCGTGTCGGTCCCTGACGGCGTCCGCGATACGGGCCGGAGGCGCACAAGCTGGTTGATGTTCGATCCGACGGGCGGCCCGATGGTGCGGACGAATCCGGCTTGCGTGAAATTGCGCTGCGTTTTCGCCCAGCCGATGAAATGGTTCATCGTCGGGCTGAAGCCCATGATGTCCCACGGCGTCACCACATCGCGGGTGAGCCCTGTCGACCAGCGCACGTCAGCATAGTGCGTCGGCATGCCGAGCTGGTGACCAATCTCGTGCGCCGTCACCGTATTGCCGTCGTCAAGCGCTCCCGCGCCGTAGGGCGCACCATAGCCCGCGTCAGCGAGCCATTCATTGGTGATCGACATCGTCATCAGGCGCGCGGGCGCCGCCGGATTGCCGTCGCCGAAGTCGATCGTCGCTTCGGAACCATCATTGACACGCCACCACCACGGGCCGCCGCCCTGGCCGCCGAAGCCGGCGAAATTGGTCAGCACGGCAACCCGATTGTAACTGGCGAAATTGACGCCGGGATCGGCGAGCGTCACGGCGGCCTGCGCGACGCGATAAAAATCATAGTCCGTCGTTGCAAGGCCGAGATCGTACCAGCCGTTATCTGGGCCCGGCGCGGCGACAAAATTGAACGTCGTGCGGCCGAAGCTCGACTGATTGTAAAAGGGGTTGATCTCGGCGGTCATCGAGTCGACCCAGTCCTGGCAACTCGTCCGCCGCGTCGTCGCGACATCCGTATATTTGACGCAGATGACGAGCATGTTCTGGTTGACGCCGACCGGATTGGGATCGGCGGCCTCGGCTGCGGTGATCGCTGCAAGGGCGGCGAGCCCGCCGGCGGCGAGCTTTGCAAATGCTTGCCCGGGTCGCCGCGAGGGCGCACGCAAGGCGCGCGCGTAATTACTTGGCATGAACCATCTCCCCAGATGTCTGAACGGCGCGAAATCGTCGCGTGGCGACGGCTGTCGCAGCAGGCACGCACACAATCGCTGCGGCGAAAGTAAACCTGACTCATGGCGGGCGGGCGATCAACAGAAATCCCGCCCATGGTGTGCGCCACGGCACAAACGCGTTCCGCAGCAGAGGGCCTTTTGGGCGGCGCGGCTTGATCCCGGCCGCGGGCTGCCATAGGCGTCCACGAACCCTTCTGTCCCTTCATCCTTCCTCGCGGGGCGAGCCATGTCCGATCAGGCCTTGCTCGACGATCCTGACGACGGTCCGCGCGCCGCCGAAGAAGCCGTGCGCGAGCCGGAAACGACGCTCGCCGAACAGAATGTCGGCCCGCTGACCGAGGCGATCGAGGCGGAAGACGTTACGCGAATCAACGCGCTCATCGACCAGCTGCATCCAGCCGATCTCGCCGACGTCATCGCGCTCCTTCATGAAGAGGACCGCCTCAGGCTGATTGACCTTCTGGGCGGGTCGCTTCCGGCCGAAGTGCTGCCCGAGCTTCACGCCGATCTCACCGAAGAAGTCGTTACGGCGATGCGCCCTGAAGCGGTCGCTGACGCCGTCGCCGAACTCGATACCGATGATGCGGCGTTCATCCTTGAGGACCTCGACGAGGACAAGCGCGCGGAGATCCTCGCAAAGGCGCCGGTTGTCGATCGCCTCGCGCTCAACCAGGCCTTCGATTTCGAGGAGGAATCGGCCGGGCGCCTGATGCAGCGCGAGGTGTTCGCCGCGCCGGCCTACTGGACGGTCGGCCAGATCATCGATCGCCTGCGCGGGTCGGAGGATCTGCCGGACCGGTTCTATGAGGTGTTCGTCGTCGATCCCGCGTTCAAGCCGATCGGCGCCGTGCCGTTGTCGACGCTCCTGAAGACGCAGCGGGAAACGCCGATTGAAGCGATCATGAACGAGGACCTGACGGTCATTCCAGTCTCGATGGACCAGGAGGACGTCGCCTACAAGTTCGAGCAGTACAATCTGATTTCGGCGCCGGTGGTCGATGACGCGGAGAGGCTTGTCGGCATGATCACCGTCGACGACGTCGTCGAGATCGTGCACGCAGAAAGCCATGAGGACATGCTCGCGCTCGGCGGCGTCGGCGCGGAGGCCGGGCTTACCGACACCGTCGTCGAGACAGTGCGCTCGCGTTTTTCCTGGCTTGCGGTCAATCTCGCCACGGCGGTGCTCGCATCGCTGGTGATCTCGGTTTTTGAGAAGGCTATCGAGCAGGTGGTTGCGCTTGCGGTGCTGATGCCGATTGTCGCGTCGATGGGCGGGAACGCCGGCACGCAGACGCTGACGGTCGCTGTCCGGAGCCTTGCGACGAAAGACCTTACCGCCGCCAACGCCGTGCGCATCATCTGGCGCGAGACTATCGTCGGCGGCCTCAACGGGATCCTTTTTGCGCTCATCATGGGCGCGCTTGCCGGTCTCTGGCATGCGAGCACGGGAGCGAGCGTCGATCAGGCGGTCCGGCTGGCGGCGGTCATCGGCGCTGCGATGATCATCAATCTCATCGCGGCGGGCCTTGCGGGCATTCTTGTGCCGCTTGGCCTCCAGCGCGCCGGCGCCGACCCCGCGGTATCGTCGGCGGTGTTCGTCACGACGGTGACGGATGTCGTCGGGTTCTTCGTATTTCTCGGGCTTGCGGCGCTTGTCCTGATGTGAACGGTGAACAGAAAGGCGGCCGCCTTTCTGTTCACCATGCGACGCCTATGCGCGGCGCCGCCGTCCAAGGATGAGCCAGATCGCGGGCAGGCCGATCAGGAGAATGAGCAGCGTTCCCGGCTCCGGCACGTCGTGCGGTGGCGGAGGCGGCGGCGGCGGACATTCGGGATCCTTCGACGGATCGCAGGGCGGCGGACCCGGCGGAACGACGCCCCCTGGCGGGATGAAGCCCGGCACGTCCAGCGGCGGGATATAAGGCGGCGCCCAGTCATTAACCCGCGGCGGAAATACCGGCGACGGCGTGACGGCCGGCGGTTCGCCCGATCCGGTCGGAACCCGCCCTGGTTCGCGCGGAACCGGCGTGTAGCCGGCAAGCCGCGTCGGAACGGGGCGGGACCCTAAAAAGGGCGCGCCTCGACTTTCTTCTCGCCTTCGCCGCAGCAACCGCAATTGATGACAATGTCATTGCGGATGTCGCCGACGGCGCGCGCATACATCGCGGCGAGCGCCTTTTCGTCCATCTGCTGCGGCCGGCCGAAATTATTCGACCATAGAATCGCGATCGCGAGGATCGCCGCCGCCACGATGTTAGCCAGACCGTTCCCAAACATGGGTCACCACACTTCCCGCCCGGCGCGCCGGACCTTCGGGCCGGTGCGATATTTGCCAATTCGGGATTGCGGCCGGGGCGCCGGCATCCCGGCCAATTCAATCCAATGTTCGTGCCAGCGCGAAACGCCCAATCCCCCGGATAGCCCCAGAGCGGGACGCCGAGCCCGGCGCATCCCGTTCAAAAGCCGAAGAAATCGGCCACCCACCGGCTTCGTCATTCTGCGGCCGATCAGCGGCCCGGACCAGATGAGGCGAATCCGACACAGGCCGGAGCCCGCCGGGGCGCCGGCGAGATGGCCGCCTACCCAATTTTCGGGGCCCGTGCTAGGAATCGTTAACGTGAAGGCGTGGGGAAGTCCCGTCCGGGCGGGCCTTAAAGGGTCCGCTGTCAGGCTTCTGGTCGCGTGAGAGGGGTTGGCGGGTCAGCATGAAGACGGGAACGACCGGTCTTAATCTGATCAAGGGCTATGAAGGGCTCCGCATGTCGGCGCATTACACGCCGAACGAGGAGTGGACCGTCGGCTATGGCCATAGCGCCACCGCCCGCCACGGGATGAGCGTCACCGAAGGCGACGCCGAACGCCTCCTGCGGCAGGACGTGCAGCCGATCGAAAAGCTGATCGCCGACACAGTGCGCGCGCCGCTGAACCAGAATGAGCATGACGCCGTCGTGTCGCTGATTTTCAATATCGGCGAAGAAAACTGGAAGCGCTCGACCGTTCTTCGCAAGCTGAACGAGGGCGACAAACTCGCCGCCGCGCGCGCTTTCGAGATGTGGACCAAGGCGCGCGTCAACGGCGAGCTTGTTCAGCTTGACGGACTTGTCCGCCGCCGCGCCGCCGAGAAATCATTGTTCCTGATGCCGACGGACGCGTCGCTCGTGGTGCCGACGGCTGACGTCCGTCCAGCCTCCGAATGCGAGTTCGATTTCAAGTCGGACCGCGAGCTCAAGGCCTCGCCGCTCGTCGATTTCGACCGCAAGGCCGACGGCAAGGCGCTTGTGCTGTCGGAGGAAGAACGCTCGGCCCGCGGCCGTGCGCTTTTCGCCGCGACGCAGGCGCTTTCGGTCGATCCCACGAAGATGATCATTTCAAAGGCCGAAGAGCATGCCGACATGGGCGTCACTATCGGCGCGATCCTGGCAGGGCTGCTCGCCTTCGCGATGACGATGCTCGGCGCCGTCCTGCTGATCGGACAGGAATTCCCCGGCGTCGCCGGCATGGTCGGCATGAGCTATGAAAGCTTCGTCTCGCTGTTTGAAAACCTGCCGATGTGGATCGCGGCCGTCGGCGCGGCGATCTGCTATTTCATTCTCTATATTCTGGTGAAGCGCATCGCGCGCCACGACCTCAAGCGCCAGCGCGCGCAGGAGTTCGCCCGCCTGCGCGTCGTCGAATAGGGCCACGCGCCCCGTCATGGCGCTCCATCTCCTCAAGCTTTGCGTCGGCGCATCGAGCGTCGCTGACATGGAAGACTGGGTCGCAGGGCGCGCGAGCGCCAATATCGCGGCAGGCGCGGGGCCGGTCACCCAGCATACGACGCGCCTGTTCCCGAAGCGGCGGGCGGAGCTTCTCGCCGGCGGGTCGCTTTACTGGGTCATCAAGGGCGTCGTGCTTCTCCGGCAACGGATCGTCGATCTTCGCGCCACGACCGGGCCTGACGGGGTAGAGCGCTGCGAAATCGTCCTTGATCGGACGCTTCATCGGACGCAGGCTCAGCCCCGGCGGGCGTTTCAGGGGTGGCGTTATCTGACGGCGGAGGACGCGCCGGCCGATCTCGACGGCAGGCGCGCGAAGGCGCCGCCCGAACTGCACGCAAGGCTTGCGGAACTAGGGCTCTTATAAGGGGGCGGCCTGTGGCGAAACCGTTGATCGTGGGGCTGGGCGCGGCGGGCGCGCTGACGGCGGCGGCCCTGACGGGCGTATCCCTCATGCGGGCGGAGCGGCCGGTTGAAGCGGCGCGCCTCAGCCTTGCGAACGCCGCAGGCGAGGACGCCTGCATCAGGACCAAGATCCGCCTCGTCGAGGGGATGACCCCGGCCTGTTATGACCGCGTCCAATTTGAAGCGATGCGCGACCGTGCGGTGATTTCGGCGGACGGCGCGCCGATGCGTGTCGCGCTCGCGCATCCGTCGGATGACGCGGCGCCGTCGGAAACAGCGTCCAACTGCACTGAATACGACTCGCTTATCGCGCAGGGCTATGGCGCGCTCACCAGCGCCGACATGCGGCGCGAAGAATATTTCCGTCGGGCCTGCGGCGCGCTTGCGCTCCTGTCGAAAGCCGCGCCGGCGCAGCGGTCGAGCTTCGCAGGCGGAAAAGCCTCGCAGGAGGACGTCCGCTCAATGGCGTCCACCGAGGCGACCGGCCTCGGCGAGACCGCGCCCGGCGCGCCCGTCGATGTCACGGCGGTGAGCGATGGCGTCTGGAGGATCAGGATCGGCGAGGGCGAAACCATGGTTTACGAAATCGCCCATGCCGACTTCACCGGCGACGGAACCGGCGAGATCCTCGCTTACCTAACCGTCGGCGCGGCCGGCGGCACGGCCCGTACCGGCGCGATCGGTCTTATGGAAAAGTCGTCGGCGGACGGCCCTTGCGGCTTCAGCGCGCGTTAACGCTAGGCGCGGCAGAAAACTTGCTCCGCTGCGGCGCTGTCCGCTATCAGCGCGGTACTCAACGGAGCCTTGGCGATGAGCGCGCCGCGCCGCCCCAATCTCTTTCTTGTCGGCGCGATGAAAGCGGGCACGAACACGTTGCACCGCCTTCTTGACGCGCATCCCGACATCTTCATGACGAAGAAGCCCAAGGAGCCGAGCTGGATCGCCGGCTCCAACAGCGACAAGGATGAAAGCTGGTATCTCGGCCTTTTCGCGGGCGCCGGCGAGGCCCGGTACGCTGGCGAGGCGTCGACCGATTATTCCCGCGCGCCCCGCCTCAACGGCGTGCCGCAGAAAATTAAAAGCTACGCGCCCGACGCGAGTATTCTCTATATCATGCGCGATCCGCTCGACCGCGCCCTCAGCCATTATTGGTGGGATGTCCAGTACTCCGCCGAGGGGCGATCATTCAAAGACGCCGCATCACGCTCGCGGGAGATCCTCGATGTCGGGAATTACGCAATGCAGATCGCGCCTTATTTCGAGACCTTCGGCCGCGACCGCGTGCACGTCCTGACGCTTGAGAACCTGACGGGCGATGCGCCCGCGACGATGAAAGCGGTCTTTGATTTTCTCGACCTCCCATTCGTCGATGTCACCGGCGGTGCGCCGCCGCCGCGCTATAATCCCGGCCGCGCCAAGGTGCCGCGCCTGCCGGGCGCCGGCGTCATTTCGCATCTGAAGGACACGCCGGTGTGGACGGCGGCCAAGGCGCTCGTTCCCCCGCACTGGCGCAAGCGCGCGATCGCCTCGCTGGCAAAGCCAGTCGAGCGCGTTATCTCGCCGGAGGAAATCGACGAAGCCGCCGCGGCGTTGCGCCCGCGTCTTTTGGAGGAGACGCAGAGGCTGTCGCGTCTGCTTGGCCGCGACTTCCCGGAATGGACCTGGCTCAACGGCGGGCCGGCGCCTGCCGCGCCGCGATGAGTTTTCCTTTCACCGGCCGCTGACGGAAGGCTAACGAGCGAATAGATGACCTCAGCACCGCTCCGCGTCGCCTGCGTCGCCGAGAAGACCGATCCTTCCTGGCGCTGGCTGGAGGGAAAAGTCCGCTGGCGCCGGCCGCTCGAATGGACCTACCTGCGCTCCGGGCCGCGCGGGCCCATCGACCGCCTGCTGAAAAGACCGCTCGTCGGACGGGTCTCGGCGGGATTGACGCTGAGGGCGGGCGCGCGTCAGGGCGCATTCGATCTCATCGTCACCCATCTTCCCTATGTCGCGGCGTGGATGTCCGATCTTGTCGGCGACGACGCCGGCGGCGCCAAGCGGCTCGCCTTCGCTTTCAATTTCACTGACATTCCCGAAGGCGCGCAGGCGGCACGGATGCGCCGGTCTTTCGCGCGCATCGACAGCTTTGCAGTCTTCTCAACGCTCGAGCGCAGCCTCTATGCGCAGCATTTCGATATCCCGATCGAGCGCCTCAACCTTGTGCTCTGGGGCGCCAATCCGCCGATCGACGAGGCCAGCCGGCGCGCGATTCCCGAACCTTATGTCGTCGCGCTCGGCGGCGAGGCGCGCGATTACGCCACCTTTGCAGCCGCCGCACGCCTTTCCCCGGAGCGCACGTTCGTTGCGATCACGCGGCCGTGGAGTCTCGAGGGGGTCACGCTCCCGCCGAACCTGCGCCATTTCATCAACCTGCCCTGGAAAGAGGCGTGGTCGCTCGTTCACCACGCGGACGCGGCCGTCGTTCCGCTGCGCGACGACCTCGCGCCAAACGGCATGGTGACCTTTGTCGGCGCCATGCATCTCGGCAAGGCGCAGATCGTGACGCGTTCCGCCGGCCTCGCCGATTATGCGATCGACGGCGAAACCGCGCTCATCACGCCGCCGCGTGACGCCGTCGCCATGAAGGCGGCGCTTGATCGACTGCTGGGCGATGAAGCCTTGCGCGCGCGCATCGGCGCAGCCTCGCGTGTTTTCGCCGCCGCGCGCTGCAGCGAACAGGCGACCATTGCATGGTTCGAGGCTTTTCTCGAACGCAACTTTCCGGAAACGACGCCATGACCGACTCCGAAAGACGCCCGAACCTCTTTCTTGTCGGCTCGATGAAGTGCGGCACGACGAGCCTTCACACGATGCTCGACGCCCACCCTGACATTTTCATGTCGCGCGGCCTCAAGGAGCCTGCCTGGTTCGCCGGGACTAACAGCGGCAAGAACCTGTCCTGGTACCTCGAGCATTTTTCGGGGGCCTCCGGCGAGCGCTACATCGGCGAATCCTCAACCGATTACAGCAAGGCGCCGCGTCTTGGTCCGGTCGCCGCGAAGATCAGGGAGTTTTCTCCCGACGCGCGCATCCTCTACATCATGCGCGATCCGGTCGCGCGCGCGGTCAGCCATTATTGGTGGGAGGTCGAATATTCCGCCGAGGGCCGATCCTTCGCCGACGCGATGAAATCCTCGCGCGAGATCGCCGATGTCGGAAATTACGCGATGCAGCTCGCGCCCTTCATCGAGACCTTCGGACGCGGGCGCGTCCATGCGCTGACGATGGAGACGCTGACCGCCGATCCGAAAGGCGCGATGGCGGCGATCTTCGACTTCCTCGGCCTTGAGGGCGCAGGCGCGGCCGCCCCGGCGCTGGTCCATGGTAACCGCGGCAAGCAGACGGTCGCGCGCGTCTCCGGGCCGTTTTCCAAACTTAAGGGAACGCCGGTCTGGGCTGCGGCCAAGGCGGTTATGCCGAAGGCGCTGCGCAAGCAGGCGCTTTCGGCTCTTGCACGCCCGGCGCCGCGCATCATCGCGGACGACGATCTTGCGGCGGGCCTTGCTATCCTCCGTCCCCGGATCGTGCGCGAGACTGAAGCGCTCTCAAGGCTTCTTGGCCGTGACTTTCCCGAATGGCGCGGACTTTCCGAGGGCGCTGCGCCGGTCGGGGATGATTAGGCGCCGATATCAACCGGCCAGTTGTCGATGAGACGCGTCTTGCCGACGATCGCAGCGAGGAAGACGCGCGAGGATTTCGTGGCCGGCCCCGGCCCCATCGGCTCAAGAAGGTCCGACGAACGCACCTCGAGATAATCGATCCGGTCAACCCCCGCGGCTTCGATTGCGGCGCGTCCCTCGGCGATGATGGTCTCGACCGCGGCGCCTTGCGCAAGTTTGCCGGCCATGTCGGCCATAATGCCGTTCAATCTGCCGGCGACTGCGCGCCCGGCAGGCGAGAGATAGGCGTTGCGCGATGACATCGCGAGGCCGTCAGCCTCGCGCATGATTGGCGCGCCGATGATGTCGATACCGAGGTTGAGGTCCTTCACCATGCGGCGGATGACGAGGAGCTGCTGGTAGTCCTTTTCGCCGAACACCGCGATGTCAGGGCGCGCCTGATTGAGAAGCTTCAGCACGACCGTCGCAACGCCGCCGAAGAAATGCGGGCGCGAGGCGCCGCAGAGGCCCTGCGCGATCGCGCCGACATTGACTGAAGTCTGGAAGCCCTCCGGATACATCTCCTCCGCCGTAGGCACGAAGGCCAGATGACAGCCGGCCTTCTGGAGAAGTTCGAGATCGACGCCCTCCTGGCGCGGATAGGAGCCGAAGTCTTCGGTCGGCGCGAACTGGGCAGGATTGACGAAAATGCTCGCGATCGTGCGCTGGGCGAGGGCGTTCGACCGCCGGATAAGCGACAGGTGTCCGTCATGCAGGGCCCCCATCGTCGGTACGAGACCGACAGTGAGCCCTGCCGACCGCCAGCCATCCACCCGGGCCCTCAGGGCCTTGATCGTCCTGGCGACCCCCATTTGCGAATCGACGGCGGCAGCGGGCATGCTATAGGACCTTGAGGGGCGTCAGGGCGGGCGGTAGGTCGGAGCAGGGCATGCGTCAAGCGTTGGGCGCTTTGAGGGCGAAGCCGATGGCGGCTGCGAGGCGCGCAGGGTTGTTCGCCGTTTTCCTTTTGCTCCAGTCCTGCGCCACGATTTTCGGGTCCGACAAGGCGGATGTCGCCGCCGTGCAAGCCTCCGAGCTGCAATCGGTGACTGCTGAGCGCAATCGGCTGCAATCTCAGGTTGAAGACCTCAAGGCCGAGAAGAGTCGCCTCGAGGCCGCGCTCGCCGAAGCGACAAGGAAGGCCCAGCGTTTAGCCTCAACCGACCAACCGAGTTTGCCGCCGGCGCCGCAGCCCGCCGACCAGCGCCTCGCGGACGCTGGCGCGGTGGTCGACAAGGGGTCCACGGCGGCGCCGACGGCGCCGGTCGTCGCGGCGCCCAATGCGAGTGTCACGCTGCCGGCCGCGCCGGTGCCGGTCGATGCGCAGCCGCGTCTCGTCCAGCCGAAGCTCGCATCGGCGAATGAAGTCTTCGAAAACGAGGCGGCGCGCCCCGAGATCAAGATGACGAGCGTGCTTTGGGGCGTACACCTTGCTTCCTATCGCCATGTCGAGGAAGCGAGCGCCGGCTGGGCGAAATTGCAGCGCGACAATCCGGATGAACTCGGCCTCCTGGAGCCGCGAATTGAGCGCGTGTCGATCGACGGCAAAGGCGCCTATCTGCGCCTCGTCGGCGGCGGGTTTTCATCGCGAGAGAAGGCGAACTCGCTGTGCGAGACGCTGGCGGCCAAGGGCGTATTCTGCCGCGTCTCGAATTTCGGCGGCGAGCGGCTGTCGATGCTCGACGTCAACGTGACGAACTAGACTTTCTCTGAACGACGGGCGGCGGGGCCGGCGGCGCCACCTCGAATGTTTTTGTCGCCAGCGATTGCGCGCGCGCCGCGCCCTCCGATGGCGTCGAATAAGTGACCGTCAGACGTCCCGCCGGCAGGGATTCAAGCCCGAGCGGCAGCGTGACCCTGCGCGCGCCGCTGTCGGGGTAGACCGCGACATTATCGAGCGCCGCAACTTGCTTCGATTTTCCCCCTGCTTCGAGAGCCGCGTCGAGACGGCCATAAGCGGAATAGCCGCCGTCGCTTTTCAGCGTTGTCTCAAGAGCGAGGAGGCCGTCCGCATCGCGGACAAGTCTCGATTGCTCAAACGAGATTGCTGGCGTTGCATAGCCCCCGCGAAGGATGACCGGCGTTGAAACGCCGAGGCCGACATCGACTTCAAGACCCGTGCTTGCGCGGCGCAGCGGTGTACGCGCCGGGACGGTCTGAAAAAGCAGGTGCGAGCGGCGCTCGCCGACCGGGACCACGGCGCCGGTTTTGAGCCGGACGATCACTTCCGCGCTTCCGCCGGGCTCGAGGCGAAGGCGGGCGGGCGAAACGACGAGAAAGGGGGCCGCGCTGAAGCGCGCCCGGTCGCTGGCGCGCGCCGGCGCATATCCGTCGGGTGTCGCGGCGAGGTCGATCCAGTCGACGCGCGCCTCGACGAAGCGATCGGACGGATTGGAGATGCGGTACCGCACTTCGGGTGTTTTTGCGGTGATGACCTGGCGCAGGGGCGCGACCATCAGTTCCGCGCCCGCCGCCCCGAAGAGGCAAAGCGCGGCGGCGAGGCAGCCGGCAAGGCCGGAGATCAAGCGCATGGTTAACCTCGTCGTGCTGTCCAGAATCGGGTGAGGCTTCCGCCCCGCGTAAAGCCGACCTGCAAAAGGCCGGCCTTCGCCGCGGCGCCGGGTTGCGGCCGGGCCGGAAATCACGGCGTTAATGGCGGGATCCGGGACGCATCCCGGCTTCGGGCTCGAAGGAAGCTTTTCGTGACGCATGTCATCGTACTAGGCAATGAGAAGGGCGGGTCGGGCAAATCGACCGCCGCCATGCACATCACGGTTGCGCTCCTGAAGGCAGGCTATCGCGTCGCTGCGATCGACCTCGACATGCGTCAGCGGAGCTTTTCTCGCTACATCGAGAACCGGCGCATTTTCACCGAGGCGAAGAAGTCCCCGATCGTCTTTCCACTGACGCCGCGGATCGAACCATCCTCGCTCGACAGCCGCGAAGAGGCGCGCCGTCAGGAGACGGAGCAATTCACCTCGACGTTGCAGACCCTCGCCGACTGTCAGTTCGTGGTCATCGATTGCCCGGGCGCCGACACGCACCTGTCGCGCCTCGCCCATGCCCATGCCGACACGATCGTCACGCCGCTCAACGACAGCTTCGTCGATTTCGATCTGCTGGCGCGGCTCGATCCGGAAACCGGCGCCGTCGTCGGCCCCAGCCTTTATAGCGAAATGGTCTGGAACGCGCGCAAGCGCCGCGCGATGTCGGGGGTGCCGGGCGGCATCGACTGGGTTGTCATGCGCAACCGGCTCTCCGCGACGCGCGCCAACAACAAGCGCGCGATGGGCGAAAAGCTTGAAGACCTCTCGACGCGGATCGGCTTCCGGCTCGCGCGCGGTTTCGGCGACCGCGTCATCTATCGCGAATTATTTCCCATGGGCCTGACACTCCTCGACCTCGGCGGCGAGGGCGCGCCCCTGCGGCTGTCGACCATGAGCCATGTCACGGCGCGCCTCGAAATCCGTTCTCTCATCGCCACGCTCAATCTCCCAAAACCGGCGCTGCCGACCGGCGCAGAAGCCGCGCCTGGCGGGCGCGAGGCTGCGTGAGGGCGCATGTCACGCGCGAGCGCTAGTTCCGCGTCTGTTTTCGTCGGAGACAGGGGCGTCCGGCGGCGTCGAAAACCGCCGCCTCTACTTGGTCGATATCAAGTCGGACAGACTCGCTATTGATCATTTGGACGATTGTCACGCCTGACGCCGGATAAGGCGCGAGCCACGTCGAGAAGCCGTCAATGTCGCCGCTATGCCCGATGCGCTTGCCGCCAGGCGTTTCCTTGATGAAAACGCCCATCCCATAATCCGAATTGAGCCCCAGCCTCCACGCCTCAGTCATGCCGAACTTCGTGGTTCGACCGTCGGCGAGCAAACCGGGTGAAGACATAACTTGTACTGATCGCTCGGAAATTACCCTTCCGCCGAAAAGCGCCTCGCTCCAGCGAACGAGATCGGGTGCAGCGCCCCGGAGGCCGCCGGCGGCGCCTGGCACTGTGGGGCTTATCCAAGCTGCATTGCGAAAGCCGATTTCTTCTTTTGGATCCTCGCGATAGCCGCGCACCCGCTTGGGCACGACGTCGGCGGGATCGTCAAAGCGGATCCCGGCAATCCCCGCGCGCTCGAACAACCGTTTATTGAAAATGGTCTGAAGTGTTTCCCCTGTCAGTCTTTCAGCGGTCGCCCCAAGCAGGACATAATTTGAATTGCTGTATTCCCACTGGCTGCCGGGCGTGAAATTCAGCATCGTTGACCGTCGGGTGATCAGGTCGACCATTTCGTCTGTCGACCTTCCGACAGACTTCGAGGTTGCGAGCGCTTCATCATCTGTGAAATCCGGGATCCCTGATGTCTGGATCAGTAGGTCGTAAATCCGGACCTTTGCTGCCTCCGGGGAAAGCTCCGGAAAGAACTTGCCGATCGGGTCTTGCAACGAGAGGTCGCCGTTTTCAACAAGTGAAAGGATCGACGTCGCCGTGAACATCTTTGTTACCGACGCGATCGGGAAGACGCTTTCGCGTTCGATCAAAGCTTCATGTTCTAGATCGGCATAGCCAAGACTTCGGCTAAACAGGGTCCGGTCGCTTTGCGCGATCTCCACGATCATGCCGGGGCTGCCCTCAGCCATTGTAGCTGCCATGGCGGCCTCGATTGAACGCACTGACGACTCGCAAAGTTTCGTACCGGCGCCCGACCCGGACAGCGCCGCGGAAGAACTTCCGACGACAATGAGCGTTGCGAGAATGACGGCGGCAGACGTCTTGTCGACGTTCATCAGAACCTATTCCTTCAACAAGCGCGGCGCCTCGCGCAGGGGCAGTGCGATCGGCCTGATCGGCGCGGCGCTTGCGCCGCGGAACTTCAGCGATCCTCCGATAAAGGCGAACTCATAGATGCGATCCCGCGCAAGCTCATCTAGAAATGCGAGCTCGATGATCGGTATCCCCTGCTGCGCCAGCAGATAAGTGTGAACAGGCACATAGTCCCCCTCAATTTCTGAGGGAAACGCCTCAAAACTGAGATTGTCCGCGCCGACAATCATTGCGCCGTTCTCGGCCAGAAAGCGTGCGGCGTCGACACCAAGCCCGGGTGCGTCGGCGATGAATTTCTCGCCGTCTCCGTAGAAAGACATTCGCCCAGTCCTGATTAGGACGACGTCGCCGGCTCGAAGGGTAACTTGCTGCCGGGCAAGCGCGCTCCGCAGGTCCGCGGCACTGATCCGCGTGTTGGGCGCAAGTACGCGTTGGCCGCGCGCGCCTGCGACGTCGATCATCACTCCTCTTGCAATTATTGGTGGAATGGTTTCCGCGCCCGATTTCTTCCAGCCGCGATCGCCAAGATGTACATCGGCGGCGAAGCCGTTGTAGATGCGTCCATTCAATCCGAAATGGTTAAGGGCGTCGATGTGCGTGCCCATGTGGGTGTACATGGACACGGCGTCGCCGGTGTAACTGACGTGCTGATTGACAGCGCTTCCGGCATTCAAGGGATCATCGACGACAGTGCCGCGGGGCGTGTGTGTCAGCCAATACTGGTAGCGTGGATCGCCAATGCCGTGCCAGCTCGGCATGCCGACGAAATATTCAACGGAAAGATCATAGGCGCGGCGCCCGTCGATGCGCGAAAGGATGTCGGCGCGGCTCATTTCATTCATCAGATTTAGCCGGCCGATCTCGTCAGCTTCGCCCCAGGGGCTTGCGCCTACTTCGGCGGCGGCGATGGCGGCTCCTGAGAGGCTTGCGGCGGCCGCAAGGGCGCTGATGCCGCCAAGGCTGATAAGATTCATCATTTGAACGCTCTCCTTTGAAGGCGCCTTGCACAGGCTCTGGTGGCGATTGAACCGTCGGCGGATCAGAGCGCAGTCGCTGTGCTCAGCCGACTTTCGCCCAAGCTGATACCCTGTTATATAATGCAAAAGAATTGTCGTTTTTCGAAATAGAAGTTTGCAAAAATGCAAAAGCAGCTGGAATGGGACGATCTGGAATACGTCCTTGCGGTCGGCCGAAGTCGGACATTGTCGGGGGCGGCCAAGACCCTCGGTGTCAACCACAGCACGGTCTTTCGCCGGATCGGGGCCGTTGAGGCTCGATTGAGCGTTCGGCTGTTTGACCGCCAGCGCGAAGGTTTTTCACCGACGCCCGCAGGCGAGGCGATGATTGAATTCGCCGAAGAGATCGATGCTCGCGTCACTGCGCTTGAGCGGCGGCTCGCCGGGGAGGATCTGAAGCCGCAAGGAACGGTGCGGCTGACGGCCAGCGACACGCTTGCTCAAGTGATAATTAGCATAATTCCTAAGTTCCAGCATGAATATCCACAAGTCCGTTTGGAATTGGTAACCGGCAATCAGATTCTAAGTCTGTCCCGTCGCGACGCCGATATTGCGCTCAGGGCGACCACATCGCCCGAGGCGAATCTTTACGGGCGGAAGCTGGCGACGATTGCATTTGCTGTATATGGCTCGGCGGAATACCTGGCGCGGGCGGGCAATAGCGTGTTTTCCCGTGATCATTCGTGGATAGGCCTCGACGACAGTCTCTCCAGCGTTCTCGCTTACAAATGGCTAAACCAGAATGCCTTGGCCGACAGGATCACTTTCACCGCATCTTCATTCACCGTAGTCCTCAACGCCGTTTCGGCCGGCATCGGCCTCGCAGTGATCCCATGCTACATGACAAAAGGCCTTCCGCTGGTGCGCTGTTCGCCCGTTCTTCCGGAAGTCGCGACTGATTTGTGGATGTTGGTGCATGAGGACCTACGGAACACCACGCGCGTCCGCGCACTGATGGACTTCATAACGGCCGAACTGACCGCGCTGCGCACCTTATTCGAGCAGGCCGAATGAGAGGGCGCGGGGGTGGCGGGTGCATGAGCGCTGCCTATCTCGTCGACAGGGGACCTAGGTTGCGGGCGGCCGCGAGCTTTCCCCGCAAAGATGCGCCTCCGGTGGTTCCGTCCCCCTGCGGTTTCGGGCATGGTGCGGTCTTTCGCAGCGC
>FRDC01000997.1_pt1 | contig 33310 bp, 55 predicted proteins | sample 1106171 | NCBI WGS metagenome assembly FRDC01 (sample SAMEA3930566, study PRJEB13176) | freshwater metagenome | biome: Drinking water system; feature: drinking water; material: water | place: Singapore | collected 2014-12-20 | reverse complement strand
AGAGGTCGGCGAGCGCGAGCCAAGCGGCGGGCGCAGCCGCCGGCGGCGCCGGCGGTGGCTTCCGCAAGATGGGCGGCGACGCGAGTGACGCCGCGCGCCAGGTCGACCGTGCGGGCGCGTCGGCGAACAACTTTGCCGGCACGATGACGCGCTTGCGCGGGATTCTCGCGGGCCTCGGGCTCGCCGTGACGGCGAAGGAGTTCCTCGACCTCGCCGACGGCTTCACGAACACGCAGAACCGCATCCGGCTCGTCACGCGGGATGGCGCCGAGTTTGCGTCGGTACAGGCCGAGCTGATCCGGCAGTCGCGCGAGAGCTTCGTCGCGCTCGAAGCGCAGGCGCAGGTCTTCCAACGGGTCGCGCAAGGGGCGGGTCAGGCGGGGCTGTCGACGCGTCAGGCGCTCGAAGTGACGGAAGCGCTCGGGATCGCGACGCGGCTCTCCGGTGCGGACGCCGCGGCGGCGAATGCGGCGCTTGTGCAGTTCGGGCAAGGCGTGAACGCGGGCTTCAAGGCGTCGAGTCAGGAGCTGAACTCGATCATCGACCAACTGCCGCGCGTCGCCCAGCTCATCGCGGACGCGCTCGGGGTGCAGCGCGGCGAGCTGAAGAAGCTCGCGGAGTCGGGCGGGATCGACTTGCAGAAGCTCCTCCCCGGGATCATCGGACAGCTCGATACGCTCAAGGCGGAAGCGGCCGATCTGACGCCGACGGTCGGCCAGGCGTTCACGAACCTACGCACGTCGCTCACGCTTTTCGCGGGTGATCTCTCGCAGTCGACCGGGCTCGCGGCGGGTTTCGGCGGCGTGCTGCGTGATGTTGGCGCGTTCATCGAGGGGCCCGCGGTCGATGCGATCGCCGAGCTGGGCGCGAATTTCCGCTTCGTGTTCGATCTCATCGGCGACGGGGTCGACGCCTTCTTCGCGCTCAATCAGCAAGCGCTCGCGCTCGGCGAGACGACGACCGACTTAGGCGAGGACAGCCCGCTCGTCGCGACGTTCGTGCAGCTCGTGCGCGACACGATTCCGAACGCGATTGCGCTCATCAAGCTCTTCTCGACCGAGATCGTGTCGTTCTTCGCGCAGCTCGAAACGCAGGCGCGGATCACGGCCAACAACATCGAGACCTTCTTCGCCGAGACGCGTGAAGCGGTCGCCGACACGATTCCGGGCGGGCGCCTGTTCCTGTCGGAGGAGGACTCGGCGGCCACGCTCAAGGGTCTCGCGCAGGAGAAGCGCGCGCTCAACGAGGAGCTGGAGCGCGAGAAGAACTTCCGCGAGGAGAACATCAAGAAGATTCTCGAAGAGCGCCAGGCGATGCTCGATCAGCGCGACGCCGCGATCGCTGACACACGCGCGCGCCGCGAAGCACGACAAGCCGCGCAGGATGCGCTCGATGCGAACACGGCCGGGCTCGCCGGCAAGGCGATCGCGCCGCTCGTGCAGTTCCGCGAGGCGTTCGCGGCGCTCCAGGCGAAGCTCGCCGAAGGGTTGCCGACCCGGATCTTCAACGAGCAAGTCGGCGAGCTTTTGACGCGGCTCCAGAACTCCGCCGTCACGATCGACGAGTTCCGCGCGACGCTCGGGGATCTCGCCTCGCAGGGTATTCCGGTCGGCAACGTCGGGCCGCTGAAGGAGTTCGGCCTCACGCTCGATGAGCTGGATCAGAAGATCGCCGCCTTCAAGGCGGGCCTCGCCCCGGGCGCGGCGGCGCCGACGGCCGGGCAGTTCTTCGACGCGATCGCCGCGGACGCGAAGGAGATCAAGTCGGTGCTGGAAGGCTCGCGCGCGCCGTTTGCGCAGTTCCAGGCCGAGTTCGCGACCTTGCAGGAGGCGGTCGAGAAGGGCCTGCCGGTCGAGCAGTTCCGCTTCGGCGTCGCGGCGCTCATCACCGACCTCGCGGGCTCGAACGCCTCGCTCGCTGAATTCGAGACGGCGCTGCGCCAGGCCGCCGCGGTCGACGCACCGCTCGCGCTCGCCGAGCCCTTCCACGAACTCGGGCTCACGATCGACGACACGCTGCGCCGGCTCGCGCTCTTCCGGGCGGTGTTCGGTGAGTCGAAGACGGTGGCGGACTTCTTCGATGCCGTCGAGGACGGCCAGCAGCGCGTCGCGCAAAGCCGCACCGGCATCGAGGAGTACGACGCGGCGATCGCGCAGCTCCAGCTCGACTTGCGCTCGGGCGCGATCACGCAGGGCGAGTTCAACCAGGCAATGTCGTCCGAGGAGGCGCTCGACAAGCTCGCGCAGACGACGGTGTCGCTCGAAGACTTCGCGCGCGCGCTCCGGGAAGCGACCGCGGCCGGCGCCGACGCGGGCCAGGTCAAGGCGCTCCAGGACTTAGGCTTCGCCGCCGACGACCTCCAGGAGCGCTTCGCGCGCTTCCAGCAGGTGTTCGGTGAAAACGTCTCGTTCGCGGACTTCATCGAAAAGACGAAGGAAGCGAAAACCGTCACCGAGAACGCGCGCACTGCGAGCCAGGAGTACGCGGAGACGATCGCGGATCTCAACAAGCTCCGCGAAGCCGGGCTGATCAGCCAGGAGGTCTTCAACGAGTCGTTGCAGGACCTGGAGAAGCAGCTCTTCGGCATCAACGACACGCTGAAGGCGTTCGCCGAGGAGGCCGCGCGCGCAACGCAGTCCGCGTTCGCGAAGTTCCTCTTCGATCCGTTCCAGGACGGCTTGGACGGGCTGCTATCGAGTTTCGTCGACACTCTGCGCGAGATCGCCGCGAACCAGCTCGCGCAGGCGATCCTCTCCGGCATCGTCAACTCCGCAGCCGGCTCGACCAATCCGTTCGTCGCGGCGGCCGGTGCGCTCTTCGGGGGCGTGAAGAAGCTCGCGCGCGGCGGGCCGGTCGATCGGGGCGAGGTGGCGGTCGTCGGTGAGCGTGAGCCCGAGCTGATCGTGCCGCGGCAGAACTCGACCGTGCTCAATCAGGAGCAGCTCGCAGGGCTTGCGCCGCAGATCGCGAACTATATCGTGCTGGACCCACAGGACATCGCCGGCGCCTTTTCGACCGCTCGCGGCTCACGAGCGCTCGTGCAGGCCGTGCGCCTCAACCCGCGAGCCATCCGGAGCGCTCTTTCGTGAGTTACAAGCTCGACCAGCGTGCACACGGCCAGCAGGGCCTCCTGCGGCGGCTGCGCTCGTTCGTGTGCGGTTATCCGCTGGAGTCGGAGATCCAGATCAAGCAGAACGGCGCGGGCTCGGTCGGCGCGGGCGAGATCTTCTTCGCATCCGGCCCGACCGCGAAAACCGGCCGCCTGCGCCTGACGTGCACGATCGCCGGTGGTGATGGCGTTGCGCAGTTCTCGCTCGCGTATACGACCTCCGGCTCGCCGCCGACGCCTGGCTCGCCGACGCCTAGCTACTCAGGCTCGACCCTCATCGCGGGCCAGCAGTTCCAGCGGAACGACACCTGGATACGCGTCAGCACGAGCGTCAACTGGGCGGTCGGCAACCTCATCGACATCGACATCTCGCCGACCACGAATACGACGCCGTGGCTGGAGAAGCGCTGGATCGACAACCAGAACAACTCGCCGAACTTCTCGGGCGAGCTGGAGTGGATCGTCTCGGGACCGGGCGCGACGAGCCCGCGCAAGAACATCACGATGGGCGTGCAAACGCAGACGCTCGCTGGCTCGAACCGCTTTAACTGGCGCTGCAACTACTTCGATGCGTTCATCGACACGTCGCCGATGACGGTCTACGCGTCGCAGCCGAACATCTCGCCGGACGTCTTCATCCACTTCAATCAGCAGCCGCTCGACTATCACGTCACGATCAACAACCGGCGCTTCATGTTCGCCGCCGAGCTGTCGTCGGGGGTGTGGCAGGCGGGCTACTTCGGCTTCATCCTGCCCTACGCCGGGGACGCCTCGTATCCGTACCCGATCGCGGTCGGCGGCTCCTCGCGCGACGGGACGTTCAACTTCACGACGGTGAGCGTCAAACACTCATCGTTCTGGGACCCGGGCGCGACCTTTCCGTCGACGGATGACGGAGCGCTCGTGCTACGCAACCCGGTCTCAGCGCACCAGAGCTTCCACAACAAGACCGACGGCTCGGCTGAGCCCGGCGAATTTGCGGCGACGGCCATTGATAACGTCGTCTGGCCGTGGGGCTCCTCGCACCAGAACGCGAACGTCTCCGCGATCGAGTCGCGCACCTTCTGGGACCAGATGGCGCGCACTCCGCGCTACCAGCTCGGCACGTCGCCGGACCCGCTGCTGCGTGCCTACGTGCCGTTTCAGTCGGTGCTGTTCTCGGTCGACTTCGCCGGCGGCGTCGCGCAGGCGATCGGCTTCCTGGATGGCGTCTTCTGGGTGACCGGGGAGAGCAACGCCGGCGGCAACACGTTCGTCCTGGAGTCGCCTGAGCGGACGTACTTGCTCGTGCAGAACGCGTTCCGCGGCACGCCGATCAGCTACGCCGCCTTCCGCCTCGACCCATAGGAATGGCATAGGTATGGCATTCAAAAAGGTGACGGCCGGGCTGACGGACATCAACGCCGTCATCAACGAGATCGTGACGTTCATGACGACCGACCTGCCGGCGCCGTGGACGCTTGAACTGAACAAAAACTCGACCGCGGCGAACGGTACCGACTCGAACACGGGCACGACGGGCCGCTCGACCTGGCTGTCCGCGGTGCCTTCCGACCCGAAGAGCCGGCTCGCGTTCTTGAACTCGCGCGCCGGCTCGCCGTCGCCGACGCGTATGTACATCGGCATGCGCAACGTGACGACGCCCGGTATCCAGGTCGCCGCGTCGGGGCGCTTTCCCAATTCGACTTCCTCGCCGCTGCCGGCCTTCTTCGGTGCGTCGGCGCAAGACGGGGTGTACATGCGCGGTGTGCGCGACGGTCGCACCTCGATCGCGCCGAAGGTCGTGAACCTCAACTCGACGGGGCCGTATACGGCGCTCTACTGCTTCGGCCCGCAGCAGTCCTCGCCGCTCAATCCGTCGATTCCGCAGTACGTGTACTTCGTGCTGGAGTTCTCACCCGGCCGCTTCGTGCACTTCCACTTCGGCGAGATGCGCAAGTTCGTCCCGTTCGTCGGTGGCTGGGGTGTGTTCCCGGGCTCGCGGGACGCGAGCGATACCGTGGACGCAGGCTCGAACGGCACGCTGTTCAACGATATGTACGAGACGGCGGCAATGGGTGCGCTCGCGGCAGACATCGGCCAGGCTGCGCTCGGCACCGCGAACGCCGCCTCACCGATCACGCGGGTGCGCTGGTTTCTTCACACCGGCTTTTCCGGGCTGACGCCTGGCAGCTCGACGATCGCGTCGTCGACGCCCGCGCCGCTCTTCAAGATCGGCCACGGCAAGCTGCGCGACTACATGACGGGGCCGTCGCGGGCGCTGCTATCGGGCTTCACGCCGCTCGTCACGCCGGCCTACTGTCTCGGCGACTTCTCCGGCGCGGCGGGGCCAGCGGATCGGAACCAGCTCATCATGCCGGCCTGTTATCCGGAGGACTTCTGGCTGGGTGACATCACGAACTTCTCGGCCGGTGTCGAGGTCACGGTCGGCGGCATCCCGATCATCCCCTTCCCGATCACGGCGACGATCGCGGGCTCGCCGCGCTCCACCTACGGCGGCTACTTCTACCGAAAGAGGGTCTGAGCGGTGGCCGTCGTGCTCGCGGCAAGGTGGCCGGCGCCGATTGGTGATCAGCTCGAACCCCTCAAGGGGCGCTACTACGTCAACGCGTTCCGCCCCATCTCGAACAACGCCGGGCAGGCGAACAACTTCCAGGTCATCGAGATGCAGCCGGACGCCCCTGAGGTCGTGCGGCTGTCGGGCTTTTTGCGCAAGGCGCGTCAGGCGCCGGCGACCTATCACCGGCACAAGATCATCGCGGCGCCGTATCCGGACGTCGGCGAGACGTTCTGGTTCGATCGCCTGCACGTGCTGCCGCAGACCGCGCAGACCGTCGACTTAGGGAACCTCGTGAACGACGTCGACACGACGTTCGAGGTCATGAACACGCACCGCCTGATCGACGCGACGATCGCGGAGATCGAGCGCGAGAACGCCGAAGGCTTCACCGTGCTCTCCGGTGCGACGCCGCCTTCGCCGGGTCTCGTCATCCGTGCGTACACCTCCGAGCTGTACACGATCCGCGCGGGGTCCGAATTCGGGCCGCCGACGATCGACGCCGTCTTCCGCTGGGTGCCCGCTAACGCGCCGTTTGCCGCAGTCGAGATCAACTTCACCGGCAACCGCATCACGATTTGTGTCTTCGAGCCGCAGGTCGAGCCGCTGACGCGCTTCGAGTTCCTGACGAACGTCGCGATCGCGCGCGACGGCAGTGAGCGGCGCGCCTCGATGCGCCCGTTGGCGCGTGAGTCGATCGGCTACCGCTTCGTCTTTGGTGGTGACGACGACCCGTACGGGTACCGCCCGCAAGCCTTCGAGCACATGATGCTCGACTCGCTCGGCCGCACGTTCGCGGTGCCCGTGTGGGAGGACCGCACGGTGCTCACCGCGGCCGTGAGCGGCGGCGCGACGGTCGTGAACGTGCCGGCGACGGCGAACCTCGACTTTCGGGTCGGCGAGCTGCTCGTGCTCTGGCGCGCGTGGAACAACGTCGAGGCGCAGGAGATCCTGTCGATCGCGGCGACCTCGATCACGGTCGCGAGCCCGTTCATCAACGCCTTCGCAGTCGCCGGGACGGTGGTGCTGCCGTCCTGGTACGGGCACTTAGACGACAACGTGCAGCAGGAGGTCTTCCGCTTCAACTTCACGCGTTGGGGCCTGCGCTTCCACCGTCAAAACAACGTCAGCTTCGAGGTGTCGACGTCGCCGACGCTCGCGAAGACCTACGAGGGTCTGCCGATCTTCCCGAAGCCCTGGGGCATGCCCGGCAACTCGATTACCCGCACCTGGCAGCGCGCGATCGAGGAGACGTCCGCGCCGCTCGGGCCGCCGGCGCGCGCGTACAAGTGGACCGTGCCGCGGCGCAAGAACTCGGCGATCGTGGTCGAGATGGCGGGCCGCACGGACTTCCTCGCGTTGCGCTCGTTCCTGTACGCGCTGCGCGGCAAGCAGAAGACGTTCTGGCTTCCATCCGGCTACCAGAACTTCATCTTGACGACGACCGCCTCATCGGGCGCCGGGCTCATTCGCGTGCGGCGCAACTTCTACCCGACGTTCGTCGCCGAGCGGCAGCCGTTCAACAAGATCCAGGTGACGCTGACGACGGGCGCGGTGTTTCGGCACACGATCGTCGACTCGGCGAACGTGAACCAGGACGAGACCGACCTCACGATCACGCCGACCCTATCGACCGACTACACGGTCGCGAACGTCGCGAAGATCGAGTACATCACCAAGCATCGGCTCGACTCGGACGTGCTGGAGTTCCAGGGCCGCCGCCCGCAGGACGATTACACTGTCGTCCTGCCGCTGATCGAGGTCCTTGAGTGAGCCTTCTCCAGTTCGAGCTGAGTCGCCAGGACGGCCGACCCGTCGAGCTGTTCCTCTTCAAGACGCCGCTCGAATCCGTCGGCACGGGCTTCACGAACAACGATACGGCGATCACGTACATCAACGAGACGTACCAGCCGATCGCGATCGCGCGCACGAGCCCGCGCTACGATCAGGAGAAGGGTGCCGATGCGATCGAGCTGTCGGTGCCGGAGGATTTGGACTTCGTGCGCCGCTGGGTGCCAGCGGCCCCGCCGGATCGCTACGTCGTCACGGTGTACCGCCGGCAGCTCGTCGATGGGGCGTCGCCCGAAACCGTCACCTGGTGGAAGGGCTTCATCGCGGACGTGACTTTCGATGACTCGCCGGATGCGATCATCCGCTGCGAGTCGCTGTTCTCGCTCGCGAGCGCGTTCGGGCCGCGCATGACGTTCCAGTCGAGCTGCAATCACTACCTGTACGACGGTCGCTGCACGCTCATCGAGACGGGCTTCCGCCGGCAGGCGGTGCTGACGGCGATCTCGGTCGATGGGCTCACGCTCACCGTGCCGGGGATCAACACCTCAGCGCCAGTCACCGCGGCACCCGCGCCGTACCAGGCGACGTACTGGGTCGGCGGCTTCGTGCGCACACCCAACAACGTCGACCACCGCACGATCGTCGAGCAGATCGGCTCCGATCAGGTGAAGGTCGACTTCCCGTTCTACGAGACGCCGACCGGGCTGAACCTCTCGTTCTTCGCCGGCTGCGATCACCAGATCCTGACGTGCCGCGACAAGTTCAATAACCTCCCGAACTTCGGCGGGCACCCGTATATCCCGGTGCGCAACATCTTCACGAAGGGGCTCTCGCGGTGATCGCGCAGATCGTCGTCCAGGCGCTCATCTACATCGGCGTCTTCCTGCTGTCCGAGGCGCTGCGGCCGCGGCCGGAGATCGAGAACGCGAAGGCGGCGGCGTTCGATGAGTTCTCGATCCCGGACAACGATCCGGAGCGGCCGGTGCCGGTCGTGTTCGGGCGCGTGCGTATCACATCGCCGACGATCGTCTGGTACGGCGACTACTCGACCTTCGCGGTCGATCGCGAGGTGCGCTCGTCGATCTTCAATACCGACGAGATGATCATCGGCTATCACTACTTCATCGGCCTCCAGCTCGGGCTCGCACGCGCGCTCGACTACCTGGAGACGTTCCTCTGGAACGACGAGGTCCTCGTGCAGTTCTCGCCGCGGCTCGCGGTGTCGACGGTCTTCAATGTCGATCTGAAAGACTTCCTCGGCGGCGCGGAGCCGGGAGGGCAGCTCTCTGGCGGCGGGGTCGTCGGCCAGTTCGCCTGGTACACCGGCGGCGCCGGGCAGGCGCAGGACCCGTACCTCGCCGCGCACCAGAACCCGTGCCCGAACTACCGGCACCTCTCGCACCTCGTGTTCCGACACGTGCGCGTCGGCACGCAGCCGAAGATCGACCCGCTCGCGTTCATCGGCGCGCGCTACCCGAACACGCTCGGGCTGAGCGGCGGGCGGCACATCGTGGGGCGCGCGGCGAACCCGATGGCGGTCGTCTACGAGCTGCTGACGAACGATGACTACGGGCTCACGATCGCCGCGGCGGACGTGAACGCGCAGCAGTTCCGCAACGTCGGTGATCTGCTGCATGCCGAGGGCCTGGGCTTCTCGCTCATGTGGGTCAAAGTGACCGAGGTGCGCGAGCTGATCAAAGAGATCGAGCGGCAGTGTGACGTCTCGGTCTACCTCGACTTCGCGACCGGCAAGTGGACGGTGCTCGCGATCCGCGAAGATGGGATCGCCTCGCCGGTGCTGCCGATTCCGGTCTTGAACGAGTCGAACATCACGAAGCTCGAAAACTTCAGCCGCGGCAACTGGAGCAAGACCGCGAACCATATCGTCGTGCGCTGGAAGGACCCGGACTCGCCGCAGAGTCCCTCGCCGGCCGTGGAAGACGACATGGCGAACTTCCGCATCCAGGGCCGCTCGGTTGAGGCGGTCTTCGACTTCCCGGGCATCGACAACAAGGAGACCGCGCAGAAGGTGGCCGCCCGCGCGCGCCGCACCCTTGCGTACCCGTTGGCGAAGTGCACGCTCGTCACGAACTCGGACGCGATCGCGCTCCGGCCGGGCATGATGTTCGACTGGGTGTACCCGTCGAAGAACATCGTCTCGATGCGTATGCGGGTCGTGCAGATCTCGATCGGCGACTCCTCGAAGACGCAGTGCCGGATCGACGCGATCCAGGACATCTTCAGCGTCGCGAAGGCCGTCTATGCGCCGCCGAACGCGACGCTTTGGACCGATCCCGCGCTTGCCGAGCCGACGGAGACGCTGTTCGACAAGGCGTTCGAGGCGCCGCTCTTCCTCGATCGGCTCTCGCCCCTCACCTCGCCCGTTGTCGCGTCGAGCGTGCAGGACTCACGCATCATGTTGGCGCCGGTGCCGACGCACCTGAACGTGACCGGTTTTCGCATGATGCAGAACACCGCGCCCGCCACGTCGCCGGCCGATCTCGTGGTCGCGGACTTCGGCAATCTCGCGCTCCGCGGCACGACCACGCACGCGATCACGGCCGCCCAGTACCTGACGACGACCTCGCCGCTCGGCACGCTCACGGTGACCGGGGTTGCGAATGCCTCCGCGCTCGTCAGCGCGACCGCCGCTGAGATTCGCGACGCGCTCGCGAACCTCTTCCTGGTCGACGATGAGTTCTTCGCGTTCGAGTCGATGACGCTGCTCGCGAACGGTGACGTGCGCCTCGGCGGCATTCACCGCGCGAAGCTCGACACCGTACCCGTTGCACACTCACTCGGCGCGCCGGTCTTCTTCCTCGGCTACGGCACAACGTATGGCGGCGGCATCACGACCTTGCGGCCGACGACGGCGGGCGTGGTCTCGGCGCGCCCGAACACGACCAAGGGCATTCTCGATGAGGCGCTCGACAACGAGATCGCCTACACGCCGACGAATCGCATCTTCAAGCCGTACCGGCCCGCGAACCTGCGGTACGCGGTGCCGACGGCCTCTCCTCAGATCGGGGCGACGTACTACCCCGCCGCGCTTCCCCGGCTCGACTGGGTGATCACCTGGGACATTCGCGATCGCCGCGAGCTGGCGGATGTCGACGTCAACACGAACACGAGCCAGGCGGTCGAGCCGTCGACGGAGGTCGTGCTGGAGTTCTGGCGCGGCTCGGTGAGCCCGAACACGTTGCAGCGCACGGTCGTGCTCTCGCCGCTCACGGGCGAGACGTTCACGTACACCGTTGCGATGCAGGACGCCGACGCCGGCGGCGCGGGCTCGCTGCCGATCCGCGTCAAGCTCTACAGCCGCCGGACCGCTGCGCCGTTGTCGGGGCTTGCCTCGCACACGCGCTGGGACCACGTGATTCAACGGGGATAGTAGGAGTCGGGGATGGGCGAGGTCTGGGCCGCGGTGCCGTCACCGCAGGAGCTGGAGACGTGGGCGCGCTTCGGGGACGGGATCGGCCTCGCGGGCGTCATCTTCCTGGTCGCAATGGCGCTGCTCGGCGTGTCGATCTGGTTCATGCGCGAGTCGCTCAAGAAGCAGAGCGACCTCATCACCGCGCAGCAGGCGTACATCATCTCGATTCAGAAGGTCGAGGCCGACCAGCGGCGCGGCGACGACAAGCTCCGCGAAGAGCTGACCGAGTACATGCACAAGACCGAAGCGCAGCTCGGCGCGGTGCGCACGGACGCTGCCGTCACGAAGGAGTCGATCGCGGCGATCAAGATCACGCTCGACCGCCTGCATGCCCATATCTGGAGTGATTCCCGGTCCAAAGGTTAGACTGACCGCCCAAGATGACGGCGCTCTTCGTTCAGGGACTGATCGACGAGGTCATTCGGCGCGAAGGCGGGCAGAAGCTCACCGACCACGTCGACGACTCCGGCGGCAAGACACGCTTCGGGATCACCGCGGCGACCGCCGCGCGCCACGGCTACGACGTCGAGACGCTCACCGAGGCGCAGGCGCGCTCGATCTACCTGGCCGAGTACTGGACCCAGCCGAACTTCCACAAGGTCGCCGAGATCTCCGAGAAGATCGCCTTCGAGCTGCTCGACACCGGCGTCCTCATGGGGCCGGCGACGCCGGCTCGGTACCTCCAGCGGCTGCTGAACGTCTTCAACCAGCGCGGCGCGGCGTACCCGGACATCAAGGTCGACGGCGCGATCGGGCTCGGCACGCTCGATGCGCTGCGCGGCTACCGCTCCCTGCGCTCAAACGAAAAATGGGAAGACGTCATGGTCGGCGCGCTGAACGGGCTCCAGCTCGCCCGGCTCGTCGAGATCGCCGAGACCCGCGAGAAGGACGAGTCTTTCGTGTATGGGCAGATCCGACACCGATGCCTCTAGCGCTCCACGTGGAACGTCTGCGCACCGTGCGCGTTTACCCCGAGTCGTTGCGAAGGCGCTTGTGCGAGCGCGCGGACGGGCGGCGCTATCCCGTGCTCTCCGCGACGCCCGAGTACCAGGCTTGGCGGGCGATCGTCGCGCGCTGCACGCGGACGGTCGACTGGCACCGCTGGAAGAACTACGGCGCGCGTGGCATTCGGGTCTGCGCGGCCTGGGAAGCCTCATTCGAGGCATTCGTGAACGACGTCGGGCTCGCGCCCGAGGAGGGCGCCTGGCTCAGGCGCAAGGACCCGAAGGGCCACTTCGAGCCGGGGAACTGTTCCTGGGGCAAGGCCGAGCGGCGCCCGCCGGCACGCGAGCACATCGGGGTCAAGGTGACGGATGAGCAGGTCGCCGAGATCCGCCGGCGCTACGCGATCGGCGGGGTCACGCAGGCGGCGCTCGCCGAGGAGCACGGGCTAGCCCGGTGCACCGTCACGAACATCCTTGCGGGGCGCGCGCGTTAGCTTGTCGGCCGTACGGCGCATGACGGCGGCCGTGTCGCTCGCCTGCTTGGCGGCCCGCTCCAGCACGTCCGCGACCCGCAGGTAAGCCGGCGCCAGCAGCTTCGCGTCTTCCGCGCTGACGATCTGCGGCGCGATCTGGATCACCGCCGCGTACTTCTGTATCTCGCGACACGGCTCGATGAAGTTCTGGTCGATGTTCGCGATCGCGCCGTCCGCCAGCTCGGCGGTGCGCTTCCAGTTCACTCAAAGCTCCCCGTCGTTGCGAACTTGTGAAGCTGGGTGCGCGCGACGTCGCTGCGGCTTTTCGCGTCCTGGCGCATCGTCGGCCCCGTTGTCTTGTCCTCCGCGGCGGCCGCTTCGAGGAATGCCGAGATCGAGAGCGCGACGACGCGGGCGAGTCCGGAGGGCTCGTCGGCGCTCTGAAGCGCGGCGAAATGCGTAGTCGAGAATGTCGCGGCGCTCTTCGGCGCCGGCGCTGCGGCGCTCTGCGTCGGCGGACTCCTCTGCGACCTCTGCGAGGATGCGTTTGGCGATCTGCGCGTTCATGGTCGGTGCCTCGATGTCGTGCGGCCCAGGGAGCGGAGTTCGAGCTGAAAGCGCTCGGCGATCGCCGCCTGCGCCTTCGTCATCATTTCCAGGATCGTAATGTGGAAGCGCTTCTTGCAGCGCCGGCACGTGCGCCGGTGATGGTAGACGTCGCGCCCTTCCTTCGACGTCGGGACCGGCACCTTCACCGGGCCGCCGCAGCACGGGAACTTCCCCTCGATCGCTTGCGTCATTGGCCGACCTGGAAGCTCGCGGGCTTCGTCCGTGCCGCTTCCGCTAGCCCTTCCGCCGGCGTCATAAGTGGGCAGCGCCCGCCGCGCACGACGACCTCCCAGGCTTGCGCGCGCGTCGCGTACTTGCACTGGGTGTAGAGCCCGCGCTCGTCGACGCCGCGCAGGTAGGCGGTCGGCTGCGCCGGTTTGTGCTGCGCCGGGATCATCTGCGCGTACATGAGTACGCCCCAGAGGGCGGCGAACGCGATCGCGGACCAGGTGAGGCGTTTCATCGGTGCGAACCTCGATCGGTAAGAGCGTTGATAATTGCATCCACGCCGAGCAGGTCGTGGAAGACCGCGCGGATCTCTTCGCGCGCCTCGGATCGGCCGTTACCTTCGCCGCGCACGAGCCCCGCGTGATACGCCGCGAGCAGCGCCGGGAGCGCGAGCTTGGCCGACTCCAGGTTCTCATCGTTGTGGGCGAGCGGCAGCGTGAAGAGGAGCCCGCCGAAGCGCTTCACGCAGATCAGGCCGCGATCGTCGGCGAGCGTGACTTCCTGGGGTGTGATGGCTGGGCTCGTCACGTCTTCACCTCGTGCTCGTAGCCGTAGGACCAGTGGAACGCGCGCAGGTACTGCTCGAAGGTCCACGTCGTGCGCCCGCCGCGGCCGTCGCCCATCTTCTCCCAGAGCGGCCGCGCGAGGTCGTGCATGCGCTTCTCGGGCTCGGTGCCCGAGTACACCTGCGCGACGTAGCGGCTCCAGCTACTGCCGGGGCCGTTCTCGTGCTGGGCCGTGATGATCCAGACCTTCATTGGAAACGCACCTCATCGTCGACCTGGAGCTGCGCGACGAGCCCGTCGTACACCTGCGCGAGGCGCTCGCGATCGAGGAACGGCGAGCCCGCCTCCTGGTTCGACTCGGCCTCGATGTACGCCTCATCGTCGGGCTTCAGGCACGACGCGAACTCGAAGCAGAGCGAGAAGCGCTGCGCGTCGGTCGGGTAGAACGGCAGCGTGCGGATCATCGGGCGTCCGCCCGCTCGCGGAGCACGATGTCGGCTTCGGCCGCGGTGTACGCTTCGGAGCCGTACGCCGGGTCGATCTCGATCCACTGCGTCTCGACCGGGATCGCCACGACGCGCGGGCGCTGGCACGTCTCGACGATGCGCTGCGCGTGCCCGAAGGCTTCCGTGCTGTTATCGACGAACGCCGGACCCTCCTCGGTGTGGCGGACGATCACGCCGCGGAATGTGTCCTGGTGACGCCAGCGGCGCCCGCGCTCGTTCTCGGCGACGACGTAGTAGCACTTCGCGACGAAGTCTTCGCCGTCCTCGGTGCGGCCGGCGGCGTAGAGATCGGAATGAACGAAGAAGCTCAACATGATCAGATCCTCCCCGCCTTCTTGTCGCGCAGGAGCGAGAGGTACAGCTCGCAGCGCGCGGTCGCTTCGCGCTTGGTCTTGAAGAGCACCGGGCAGCCGCCGACACCGAACATGGGCTGGAAGGCCCAGTGCTTCGAGCCGACGCGCTCGACGGGGTAGCCGTCGGAGCCCCAGCGGGCAACGTGGTTGAGGAACGAGGTCTCGCCTTCGCTGAGGGTCGAGACGGGGGCGGTTGCGTTGATCATCGTGCGGACTCCTGTGTGACGAAGAGATCATCTCACGATAGTGATATCACTATCAAGAGGCGCGTCACAAAAATCCGCATCACGTGATCCTCAACTGGTAGCTCGTGACGGTCTTCGTGTGCTGCGGGAGCTTGTCGTGCTCGTCGATGTACGCGGTCACCTTGAGCATATCGGGGACGAGCTTGCAGAGGTCCGGGTGCGCGGCGATGAAGGCTTCCTCGTTGGTGATCCGAACGGTTGAGCCGAGATCGGCGAACGACGCGACACCCAGGTCGCCCTCGCCGGGGAGGCGGAGCGCATCGGTGTCGACGTTGCCCGGCTCACCGGCCGGCATGAGGTAGCGCTCGACGCCTTCGCGGAGCTGCTCATCGAGCCGCTCTATCGTCTTTGTGACGCCGCCGAACCAGCCGGTATGCTTTTTGATCGTCTGCTGCGCCTTTGCGTTCTTTGCAATGCGGCGCGCGACGATCGCCTTCGAGTGCTCGCGCAGTAGCCAGATGAGCCGGACCGCTTTGCGCGCGGTCTTCTCGTCGTCGATGCGTACGGCGCCTTCGTCCGTGAGGCACTCCTTCACGAGCGCGTCGGCGTCTTCGGTGTGGCGCTCGGCGGAGAGAATCAGCTTTTCGGAGAGACGGTCCACGTGTGGCTCCTGTGTGACTCGGGCGCGGACGATATCAGGAGCGGGACAGTGATATCAATATCACTGTCACACGGTGCTCCAGAACCACTCGCAGCGCTTCGCGAGGAGCGCGATCTTCGCGTCGTCGCGCGGGATCTCGCGCACGAACGTCGCCTTGTGATCAAGCTCGGTGCCGACGAGGCGCGGGTCGTGCGAGACGAAGAGCCAGCGGTCGAAGCCGGTGATCCACATCGAGCACATGACCTGCCAGTAGTACGGCTTCGGCAGCTCGCCGGATTCGTAGGTGAGGTGGATCGCCTGGCGGAGCGGGCACTTCGCCTCGCAGCCGATCTTCTGCTCGTAGCTGATCCCGTCGGGTGAGCAGCCGACGTAGAAGAACTCCTCGTGCACGAGCGCGCCGACCCGCTCGAAGGTGATGCCGGTGAGCAGCGTCGCCCAGGCAAGCGCGGCGGGCTCGTGCTCGTGACCGTGTTCCATCGCGCGCGTCGGGCGGATCTGCTTGCCTTTACCGGTTTGACGAGCCGTGCGGATGCGCTCGCGCAACGACGCGAGCCCGCGTGTGCCGCCGACGATCACGGTGTGGATCTCGGAGGCGTTCAGCATGCCGGCCCGCACCTGGTGCCATTCGGTCGAGCCCTGCTGGATCACGCGCGCTTTTCCCCGTACGCGCTCACGCGCTGAAGCGCAGGTTCATAGAGCCGCTCGGGGAGCTTGTCGAGCGATTCGATGCCGTACGCATCGCACACCTTCTGCACGTCGAGCCCGACGGCGTCGATGTTCGCGCGCAAGGTCGCGAGGTGCTCCGTGGTGATGGGCGCGTCCTGCTCGGGCTGTGCTTCGGGCTGCTGCGTCGCGTGGTCGATCGTCTCGCCGTGCTCGTGCTCGATGACGTCTTCGTGCTCGGCCATGACCGCCTGCGCGGCATCGAGGCGCGCGCTCGTGATGCCAACGGTCTTAGTGAGGCGCCGGATCGCGATCTTCTTGTAGCCCTCGGTGAATAGCTCCTTGTACATCACCGAGTTCGGCCGCTCGCTCATGTTGCGGATGTAGTCGAGCGTTTTGCGGTCGACGAACTCGACGGCGACCGAGCCGTTCACGTATTCGCATATCGCGTACGCGCCGATGACGTTCTTCTGCTCGCGCGTCGTCTGCGTGAGGGTCGGCTCGTGCATCGGCTTCGTGATAGGGCCGTAGTAGCGGAACTTGTCGGCGGCGAAAACGACCTCCGCGCGGATCTGGACGACCATCTGCGTATCGCCGCAGATTCGCACGAGCCCGCGGTAGCCGGGATAGGGATAAGCGATGTCGTAGACCTTCTCGTCGGGCTTCGGGTTGCGCTTCGACTTCCGCGTCATGAGGTAGCACTCCTGCCGGATCGGGTTGAACGACAACCCCATCGACGCGGCTTGCAGGATCGCGCGGTGCAGTGTCGCCGGGATCGCGTTCTTCAGATCGGCCGAGCGCTCGACGATCCCGAGTATGTGTTCCTTCTCGGTCGCCCAGCGCAGCTCATCGACGCTTGAGCGCTTGTTGTAGAGCGTCGCGGCCGCGCGAATGGCACCTTCCCAGTTGTCGATACGCGCGAGCGACTGTGACTTCGGCATTGATTTGGTCCTCCGGGATATGGTGATATTGATATCACTCTCCCCATAGTGATATCAACCTCAATGGCTGCACCACGCAAGCGTGAAGAGAAAGACCACAAGTTCGCCTACCGGATGGCCGGGGATCTCTGGCTGGCGATGGATGAGCACCTGACGAAGATCAACAAGGGTCTGCCGTACATGGAGCAGACCTCGGCGAACGAGACGCTCAACGAGGCCGTGCGGATCGGCTTTACGAAGATGGGCATCCTTCCGAAGTGAGCGATCGCGCGCTCATCGACGAACTCGCCGACCTCGAAGGCTGGGCGCGGCTGCACCGCGGCTGGACGATGCGCGGCGCGCTCGTCGCGCTGCCGAGCGGTCCGCTCACCGACGCCGGTGTGATCGAGATGAAGCGCGCGCTCGGCCGGCTCGGGCAAGAAGGAGTCACGTACATCGAAAAGAAGGGAAGCGCGACGGTCTACGTGCGCTTCGCAGGCAAGCTCATCGAAGCGACCGACGAGTACGCCTGGCGCGCGTTCGCACGTGCGCGGATCGAGGTCGCACAGCTACAACCGGAGGAAAGTCATGCCGATCACGGTGACCCGTGAGATTCCATTCAACGTCGCCCTGAAGATCGAGGGCTCGCTGCCCGACATGCAGGAGCTGTACGACGCGCTTATCGCCAAGAAGCGCACGAAGCGCCAGGCGATCCTCGTGCGCGGGCTCGCGAGCGACATCGACAAAGCATGCGGCGGGATTGCGTCGGAGCGCCAAGATGCCGCTCCGCAGTAAGGTCTGCGAGGCCGAGGGCTGCGACACCGAGATCGTCTTCCTCAAGAAGGCGGACGGCTCGGGCGGCGCCGTGCCGGTTGACCTCGACTCGCTGAACGGGGACGAGGACGAGACGACGCAGTTCAGCTCGAAAGCTGGGCACGTCTCGCACTACAAGACCTGCAAGGACCCGAACCGCTTCAGTGGGCGCAACCAGCCGGCGAAACCGAAGGCCGGCTACGCGCGGCTCAAGATTCCACTGAAGGCGTTCGAGGTCGAGAACGACGACGGCGTCGGCAACCTCTCGGACATCACGTTCGAGCTGGTCGTCGTCGGCCGCGAGATCCGGCTCGGCGTGTTCGGCGTGAAGGGTGTGCTCGGCCGCGTGCAGCTCGCCGAGTACCGCGACGAAGCGAAAACGATCGAGGTGAAGTGATGGCGATCGAGCTAAGGGTCGAGCGCCCGCCACGCACGCCGGAGGAGTTCGCCGGCGCGATCTGGGACCTGATCGCGCGCTACCGCGAGAGCGACACGGAGCCCGGCATCACGTACCGCGACATGGTCGGCGTGCTGGAGTTCATCAAATACCAGCTCGTCGACGAAGCGATGAAGAAGTCCGAGGAGGACGATTGAGACTCGGCAAGCTCGACGTCGAGCTGAAGCAGTGGGCGGTCACCGGCAACGCGATATTAGGCATCCGCGGCTCGGGTAAGACGTACACCGCGACGTACCTCGCCGAGCAACTCCTGGAGGCGGGCGTGCCGTTCGTGGCGTTCGACCCGATCGGGGTCTGGCGCTACCTGCGCGTGCCGCGGGAGGGCGGCAAGGGCTACCCCGTGGTCGTCGCCGGCGGTCAGGCGGCCGACTTGCCGCTGACGCCGGAGAGCGCGCCCGCGATCGTCGAGGCGGCGATGAAGCACGGCATCTCGCTCGTCATCGACCTCTTCGACATCAACCTCTCGAAGGCCGACTGGCGCCGCATCGTCATGAAATGCGTGCGGCTGCTGCTGCACGAGAACGCGCGGTACGGCCGGCGGCACGTCTTCATCGAGGAGGCGGCCGAGTTCATCCCGCAGAAGGTGCTCGACGGCCACGTCTTCGCCGAGATCGAGAAGCTCGCGCGCATGGGCGGCAACGCCAGGCTCGGCTACACGCTCATCAACCAGCGGGCCGAGGAGGTCGCGAAGAGCGTGCTAGAGCTGTGCGAGAACATGCTGCTCCACCGGCAGCGCGGTAAGAACTCGCTCACCGCGCTCCAGAAGTGGCTCGCGATCAGTGACGTCGACCCGAAGAAGATCATCGCGTCGCTGCCGAATCTCCCGACCGGTGAGTTCTGGGCGTGGATCGGCGGCGACGAGAAGCCCGTGCACGTGAAGCTCGGGCAGAAGTCGAGTTATCACCCCGATCGTCACGCGACGGACGACGAGGTGGACACCGGCGCCCGCCCGGGCGGCATCGAGGTCGTCGACTTCGTGAGGAAGCTCCAGGGCGAACTCGCCCCGAAACCGAAACCGGAGGCGCCCGTGAAAGCAGCCGAGAAGATGCACCCGGAAGACCAGGCCNNNCAAATGGACGAGATGCGCGCGTTCCTTAAGCAGCAGCAGGAGCAGCACGCGCGGAAGGTCGCCGAGGCGTACGAGGCGGGCCTGGCGGAGGGCGCGCGCCGCGAGCGTGCCGTGCTCATCGAGATCATGCGCGCCGCCCGTGCGCGCGTTCTGGAGCGCCAGGAGAGCCTTGCGCAGGAGCTGCGCGGGCTCGACGCGGAGATCGAGCTGCGCTCGAAGCCTGAGACCGTGGCGAAGCCGCCGATCGACCTTATGGCTGAGCTGGCCGAGAAGCAGGTCGTCACCATTCACCCGCCCGACGTCTCGCCGGAGACGGCGCGCGCGCTGACCGAGGTCGCCGCGCACGCGGTGCGCGAGAAGTCGAAGAAGCCTATCGACGAGCGCCTGCTCTCAGCGGCGAAGGACCTCTACCCGGCCCTCCTCACCTGGCGGCAGCTCGCCGAGTGCACGGGGCGGCGCGGCTGGGGCGGGTCGTTCGAGACGCGCCGGCGCGGGCTTATCGACGCCGGGCTCATGAGGACCGACGACGCCGGGCATGCCGTGCCGACGCAGCCGCGTCCGTCGGGCAAGCCGGTCACGACGCCGCTGGAGATGCTCCAGCACAACTTCGGGCTCGGGGAGGCGGCGCGGAAGATGCTCGACGCGATCGTGAAGAGCGGCGGGCTCTCGAAGGAGGAGATCGGCGAGGCATGCGGGCTCATCGCGCGCGGCGGCTACTTCGAGACCGCGTTACGCTCGCTCAAGGACGGCGAGATCATCCTGCTCTCGTTCGGCCGCTACACGCTGCACGCCGGTTTCCACCAGAGGGTCACATGAACCACGGACTCGACACCGACACCGAGGTCTTCTTCTACGAGCCGGACTTCTACGTGCTCTCGAACTTCTCCGCGTTCGAGGTGATCGTCTGGGGTCACCAGTTCAAGACCGCCGAGCACGCGTACCAGTTCGCGAAGTTCACCGGCTCGCCGGATCTCTTCGAGAACGACGCGCACTACGACATCGCCGAACGCGTGAAGGCGGCCAGCTCCGCGCACGATGCGTACCAGATCGCGCAGCAGCACGAACTTGAGCGCCGCCTCGACTGGCTCTACGTGCGCGTCGGCAAGATGGCGGAGATCCTCGCGGCGAAGACGCGGCAGCACGCGTACGTGCGCAAGAAGCTCCTCGATACCGGTGGGCGCACGCTGATCGAGAACTCCTGGCGCGACGGCTTCTGGGGCTGGGGGCACGATCGAGAAGGGAAGAACACACTCGGCCGACTCTGGATGGATCTCCGTGCAGAACTCCGACGCCCCGCCGGAACCTGAATTCCGCGATCGCACGTGCACACTGGAGGAGCTGCTCGACTCGAACGGCCCGATCAAGATTGAAGCCTGGCCGACGATGCACTGGATCGCCGACCGGCGCTGGAAGGAGATCGTCGACTTCCTCGTGCCCGAATTCGCTGCGCATGCCGATGAGATGGCGTTCTTCGAGTGGAACGGCGCGCAGATCTGGCGCGTCTTGCCGAACTGGGTGCCCGATGCGGACATGCCGGACGTGATCATCAACGAATGGCCAACGATCAACGTGAGGGGCGACGAAACGCTCAAGCGACCGCGCTACCCGCACGAGGACATTGACGAACCGAGAACGTAAAAAGTACATTCCGATCCCGCTGTCGAGCGATCGGCAGTCGGAAAAGAAAAAAGCCCGCCGAGTGGCGGGCTTTGTGACCTGATTGGTTTGGCAGCCGTGACCAGGTCGAGACGCGAATCCTACCGACGACTCTACGCAGTCGCAAGCGCGCGCTCGGTTTCTTCACACGTTGTTCACACCTTTGGTCACCGTCGAGGGTGGCAGCCGCAAGCGACGTTAAAGGCATGCGGGGACGCCTGTACTCGGCTCCGGGCCGGACTGGGCGGACGCTTCGATTCTCTGCGGGGGGTCGGGGGGTCTTTGCCTCCCTCTTCCAGGCGGACTGACACACGGGAAGACATGACGCACTACGTGTACATCATCGAAGCCAAGCACGCGATTAAGGTCGGGTTCACCGACGACGTCGATCGTCGCCTGGCGGAGTTGCAGACCGGCTCGCCGACTCGCCTTCGGGTGATGGCGCGCTTCCCGGTCGAGAGCGAAGGCGCGGCACGAACGCTAGAGCGTGAAATGCACGACCAGCTCGCGCCGTACCACCTGCACGGCGAATGGTTCCAGCGCTCGGCGCTGAAGTATGTTCTCCGGCCGGAGCTGCGCGGTAAGCGTCGGAAGATCTCGCGCGGCTTCTGGCTGCGGGCGGAGGTGATGCGGCCGTGAAACGACAACCCTTCCCGAGCGCGACCGAGCAGAGCTGCGTCTACTGCGGGCGGAAGTTCCGCCGCATCCCCGACTCGCCGTACGAGGCGGCGCTCTGCTCGTGGCTCTGTCGGGATCGCTGGAGGCGCAAGCTATGACGTAGGGGGTGATTCGCGCGCGTACGCCAGGGACCGAAAGACGCAACGAATAACGGTCGGGGGACCGAATGACGCAACTCTTCAGCGAGCTACCGGAGTGGCTAGATCCGGAGCTATGGGCCGAGTTTCTCAAGCAGCGCAAGCTGCTCAAAAAACCGATGACCGAGTATGCGCAGAAGCTCATGCTCAAGCGCCTCGATCAGTTCCGCCTCCAGGGCCAGAACCCGATCGCGATCCTCCAGGAGTCGCTGATCCGCGGCTGGACCGGTGTCTTCAAGCTCAAGCCCGACCAGCAGCGCGACGTCGTCGACGAGATGTACGACCAGGGCTACCGGCTCACCCTCGGCCAGCGGCAGGGTGAAGCATGAGCGAGCCACGTCAGGAGGTCGGCTACGCGTTGAAGCCGGGCGGCATTCACCCGAACGTCGCCGCGGTGTGGATGATCCTGAAGTCGAACTGGCCGTCGCAGTTCGAGAAGAACGTCGACAAGCAGGACAAGGCCGACGCGTGGCGCTACAACCTCCACAAGTTCACCGAGAGCGAGATGCAGCGCGGCCTCGAAAAGCTCGCGCTCTACGACTCGCGCTACATGCCGAACCCGCCGCAGTGCCGCGCGATCATCATTGGCGCGAACCCGAACCGCGAGGAGGAGCAGGAGAAGCTCGAAGCGCTCCCACCAGGTGAGGTGCAGCGCATCACGTGGGGCGCGTACTTCGTGTTCTCGATGGGCATGATCGGGCTCGGCTACCGGGTCACACCCGACCACGCCCGCGAATGCGAGCGCGAAGGCAAGCGGCTGAACGTCGACTACCGGTTCGCGCTCGAAGACAAGACACTGCCGCTCGATGAGATCCAGGCGCTCCAGCTCTCGCTCAAGAACATCTTGCTCCGCGCGTGGATGGCGATCTGCGGGATCGAGGACGAGCACATCAAGGACTGGCCGAGCTTCTTGAAGCGCGCCGAGCATGCCTCGCTCGTGAAGCGCGTGCCGCTGGCGCGCTGATAGTGATGGCAATATCATCCTCCTCGGTCACACAGGGGTCCGCATGCCAGTCCTGACCGGGAAGCAGCTCGCCGAGATCGAAGCCCGCATCGCCGAGTACGTGCTGCACGCCGGCGAGTGCAACGTGAAGTTCATCGAAGAGGGCGGCGCCGACGGCAATATCGCGCTGATCGAGTTCCCGCCGAACGAGCCGCACCCGCTGAAGGCGTACTGCCGCACCGAGGAGGGTCGAGCCCGCCAGCGCATCGCGCACTTCGTGATCATCGGCATCGACGACACGCACGAGCCGATCAACGTGCAGCGCGAGTTCCAGATCCGCAACCAGGAGCAGAAGGGCGGCACCTGGTGCCGGCGCTTCCACATGATGCGCCAGGACGACAACTTCGCCCGCTGGCTCTACTCGCTTGGCGGCGACTGGCCCGCGCGGCTCACCGGCGCCGACAAGAAGCAGCGCGAGACGATCGTCGAGACCATGCTGCGCGGCGATCTGCTGCTCAAGGGGCAGTCCTCCAAGCAGCTCGATCACGATCCCGAACTCCAGAAGCGATTCCGCGAGACGATCTACGAGCCCTACACGAAGTTCGTGCACGACCGGCGCGCGGAGATCAAACGCAAACGAGAGAACAAAGGGGAGTCCAGTGAACCATCCGCCGCCGAACCCGGAAGCGACGATCGAGGAGAGGGCCAGGCGGGCACTGGCGACGTCGGCAGTGGTGCTGCACAAAGTGGCGATGTCCCTGCGCAACCTTCCTGAGCCGATCTACCACGACGTCATGCACGCGCTCGCGCTCGTGATCCAGGGCTCGGAGAAGGCGGCCGACGAGATCGCGCCGCCGGAGAACGTCGAGGTGCGCGCGGTGATCGCGAGACTCATCGAGGACGGGCACGAGGAGTCGAAGCGCTACGCGCGCGAGGCGTACGAATACGCTGCGGAGATGTTTCGTCGTGACGCCCACTGAGCACATTCGCAACCTGAAGCAGCTCCGCTGCATCTACTCGAACACGCCGCTCAACGTCGAGCTGCACCACTGCCACGGCGGCTCGATGCGCGGGCTCGCGGTGCGCGGGGTCGCGCAGAAGACGAACCCGTACCTCCAGATCCCGCTCGCGCACAAGTACCACACCGGGCAGTTCAACCCCGAGGCGATGGGCGTCGACACCTGGGAGGCAACCATCGGCCGGCAGATCGACTTCCTGCGCGACGTCGCGGATCTGGTCGGCTACGACGTGCTGCACCTCGCGGCGCGCTTCGATGAGGAGGAGGGATGGCGGAGACCGTAGGATTCGTCGCGATCGTGCTCGTGCTCTGGGCGGCGATCCGTTGGGAGCGCAAGCTCGCGCGCCGCGGGCGCAACTCGCTCGACTTCATCCAGCTCCCGCTCGGTGTCGATCTGACGAAGGTGCGCACGAAGCGCCCGTCGGTCGTGGCGAAGCGCGAGGTCGACTTCGTCGAGCTGCCCGAGATCCTGGAGGTCCGCGTTGGCAAGCGCCGCTGAGTGGGGGCTGATCATCCTATTCGCGTCGGGCCAGGTGCACGACGTGCCCGAGGTCGCGTTCCAGGATCCCGCGCGCTGCGCGGAGGAGGCGATTCACCGCTTCTTCGATGACGATACGATCGTGTCCGTCGCCTGCGACGACGGTCACCACTGCTTTGAGATCTACCGGCACCAACGGGGCATCTGTCGGGGGCCGGAAGAGCAACCACCACCGGAAGGAGATGAGACCGAATGACGATTCTCGCGTTACACCTCAAGGGCAAATTCCGCCTGCGCAAGTTCTCGACCACGAACAAGATCAACGAGGACGAGGAGATCCTGACCGCGAAGCTCCAGCTCGAAGGCAACGTCGAAGCGGAGATGTTCGAGGCGTTGACCGGCTGCGCCGAGCAGGGCTACCAGCTCCTCTTCTGGGGCGAGGACAAGGCATCCGCGTTCCCGGTGATGGGCTTCATCCCGCTCGATCTCGAAGCGCCCGAGCACGTCGTGAAGATTCAGTCGGGCGTCGGCTACAAGGACCAGAAGGCGCTGATCCGCGGCTTCAAGCTCAAGCCCGCCTTCGGCAACCAGTGGACGATGCGCTTCGACGTGAAGCTCTTCCCGAGCGATGAGGCGACGATCGGCAAGATCGCGCAGCGCGAGCACCACGACTTAAACATCTCGATCGAGGGGCCGCGCGATCGCGATCTCTTCGAGGAGATGAAGGCGAAGGAAGCGCGCGGCGAGTCGACCGAGGAGCAGCAGGAACTCGAAGAGGAGACCGAGGATTGAAGCCCATCACCCCGGTCCGCTCGGAGACGGTCGGCGGGCAGTCGCTCGTCGTCGTCACTGAGGAGGACTACGTGCTGCTGACGTCCGCGTACGACGTGGTCGCGATGGGCGTGATGGACCCGCCCCGCGACTTCCGCCACGCGATCGAGCGCGTGATCAACTCGTTCAAGAAGGAGAACGGCTCGAACACGCCGGACTTCATCCTGGCCGAGTTCCTGGAGGCGCAGCTCAACGCGTTCGACACCGCGGTCGCCGAGCGCGATCGCTGGTATCTCGGCCGGCAGATGTCGATCGGCCAGGACAACGGCCGATGACGACGATCCTCGGGATCGACCCAGGGCCGGAGCGCAGCGCGTACGTGCTCCTCGGCCGCGGCGACAACTACGGCGAGCCGGGCGTGCTGCTAGCGAAGGATCATCTCGACAACGAGCAGCTCCTGGAGGATCTCCCGCTCGCGGACGTCTGCGTGGTCGAGTTCACGAAGAGCTACGCGATCCCGGTGCGACCCGAGCAGGTGGGGAAGCGCGCGTACTTCCCGCAGGCCGTGCTCGACACGACGCTCTTCATCGGTCGGTTGATGGAAGTCTGGCGGGTGATGACGTCGCGGAAGATCGAGACGCTCACGGCCGTCAAGGTGCGGAATGTCGTCTGCGAGGGCTCAGGCAAAGGCACGCCGGGCGACGCGCAGGTCCTCGCCGCCTTGTGCGACCGTTGGGGCTTCAAGAGTCACCACGGCGCGAAGGGCACCGCGAAGAATCCCGGGCCGCTCTTCGGTGTGAAGGAGCACATTTGGGACGCGCTCGCGGTCGCGGTCGCATCCGGGGAGCTGAGGGACTTCGAGGAGCTGAGGGCGGCCCGCCGGAAGAAGAAGACGCAGCTCACGCTCGTCACTGGATAAGCGCACAGTCTCGCAAATCGCCGAGCGTGATATCACACTCCGCGCCTCTGTGAAGTCGCGGGGCGGACATGCAGATCGAGGTCATCACGGACGGCAAGCCGGAAGGCACGATCGTCCTGAAGAACGGCAAGGAGATCTCCTTCGAGATGGACGAGGTCGGCGGCAAGCTGCGGGTCGTGGTCGACGGCTCGATCTCGATGCGAAGGCCCGGCCCGTTCACGCGCGAAGGTGAAGGTGATCACAGTCCGCAGGCGAAGGCGCTGGACGCCGTACCCTGATATCACTATAGTCGCCGCATCGTTCGCCCCAATGTCGAACGCTACCTCGCGGTCTTCTCCTGTGTGACAACTGCGGGTTGTCCGCGAGGGGAAGAAGCCCGGCTCCGGCCGGGCTTTTTCTTTTGGGGTTGTGAACGAATTCACTTGATAGTGATATCACTATCCCATAAGATCTCCTCCGTCACACAGGAGATCGCACATGAACGTCTACTGCCCGCTCTGCTCCGAGATCATTCACCCGGTCGTCGACATGCCGTGCGCGGATCATCGCGTGCACGAGGTCGACGGCACGCTCGACTACATCGAACTCGCGCACGTCGCCTGCGCGAAGGTCGACAACGTCGACAACCCCGGCTACTGGGGCTTCGATGACGACCCGCTCCCGACGATGGACGTCGAGTTCATTCCCGAGGTCGAACTCGGCGACGTCTTCGTCACGGTGCGGGAGGCCGCCTAGATGAAAACGAAGGCAACCCACAACGGCACGTGCCAGGCATGCGGCCGCCGCCACGCGGCGACGCTTGTCACCTACAACCGCCGGCGCGACGACGGGCACTTCCAGGAGGTGACTGAGCGCTGGGTCGCGAAGCACGGCTACGCGGTCATCTGGAACACTTTCCAGGGCACGTGCCAGGGCTCGGATGAGCAGCCGATGGAAGACTCGCACGCGCTCGCCGACAAGGTGTGTGAGGCGCTCACCGCGCAGGCGACCGACCTCGAAGCGCGCAACTTCGAGAACACGCGGTCGATCGTCGTCGTGCTCAAGCGCGCGGAGACGTACCCGGCCAAGACGCCGCCGGTTGTCGAGGCGATGACGCGCGAGCGCTTCGTCGAGTACGCGATCAGCGTCGACGGCGACCATCAACTGCGCTCGACGATCGGCATCTACGGCCGCGTCGAGTACGCCGCGCCCGAGCGCTACGACACGCTCGTTAAGCACCAGGTGCGCGAGTGGCACCAGGAAGCGAAGGCGATGCGCGAGCACGTTGAATTCCTGACGAAGCTCAAGGCCGAGTGCTTCGGCCAGCCGCTCACCCCGCGCGCGAAGCCGCCGTCGACGGCGCGGATCGCCGGCATCCGGCTGCTGCGCCTGAAGAAGCTCGCCGACGGCTGGACGCCGTTCCCGTTCCAGCTCGGCAACTACTGGAAGACCTGGACGAACGACGGGCTCGTGCGGGTCGACTGGGACGAGAAGAACCGCAACGTCTTGAAGATCACCGAGAAGGGCAAGCAAGCCGCGGAGAGCGGCACGTACGAGAGGGCGCCGCGATGAACGTCACGAACCCCGCTCCGGCGCCGTCGTACGTCACCGTGCCCGATGCTCCGACGTACGTCGTCAACTTCGTCGAAGGCATGGGCGTCGCCTGGGAAGCGGACCCGATCCGCATCGAGCGCGCCGGCGACCGCTGGCGCGTCACCTGGGACGATGGCACGAAGCGCGGCTTCGTCGTCGAGTTCACGATCGCCCCGGTCGGCCGCGAGGCGATCGAGCCATGACGCAGAAGAAGTTCCGGAGCTGGGGCTTCGACTGGGAGCGCGTGCGCGCGGGCTGGTACCGCGCGACGCTCGCCGACGGTCGCACGGTGCACGTGATGCGCGACCGCCGATTCAAGCGCTGGGAGTGCTTCGTCAACCGCCGCCCGTACATGGTCGAGCGCGCGAGCGATCTCTGCTCGGGCACGACTGAGCACGCGCGCCTCGACGACGCGTTCGAGGAGCTGCGTCGCTACCTCGACGGCGAAAAAAGTCGCCAGGTGTGAGCGATATCACTTGATAGTGATATCACTATCGCCTAGGATGTCTTCGTCACACAGGAGATCCCGCAAATGTTCACGTACGACGACCTTCTCAAGTACCTCAAGCTCTCTGACGCGGAGTTCTCGGCTCTGCCGCGCTGGCGCGCGATGACCGAGTCCTTCCTTTGGGTCTACACCTGCCTCCCGGACGGCGGCTTCGTCGTCTCGACCGAGAACCGTCGCACCACGATCGCGACCTTCCGGATCGTGGTGGCCGGCTCCGATCAAGCGGACATGCTGCGCAACGCGCGCGATATGTCGGTCGTCGAGGAGGGCGCCCGATGAAGCGCGGCGACCACTTCGAGCACAAGCACTACTTCGACGTCGCCACGGGCCGCCCGCTCGTGTGCCGCGTCACGCAGGCCCGCCGCGACGGCTTCATCTACCGGGCCGTCTACCGCGACGCGCCGGAGTTCACGACCGTGCTCGGCAAGCCCTCGTTCATCGGGAACGACCAGATCGCGCGCTACGTCGGCGCGCTGCTCGATGACTCGGCGCTCGTGCGCCGCGGGGCGGCCGACATCCTCACGCTGCACGGGGAGCGGATCGCCGAGTCCGTGCACGTCGCCAACGCGCTCGCGAAGGAGCTGGACGAGGACGAGGACCGCGCGTTCTACAAGCGCGTCTCGGCGCTGCTCTGGATCGACCTCGTTGAGCGCAACGCCTCGCAGGCGGTCGTGTCATGAGTAACAACCGATCCGGAAAGTCGATCCGCATGCGCAAGGCGCAGAAGCTCGGCCGCAGGCTCGGCGCGTGCGCGAGCATTCCGGCCGTGAAGGTCGCGATCGCCGCGATCGTCGAGTCGATCCCGATCTTCTTTCCCTCGGCTCGACCGGAGGAGCAGATCGACCTCAGCGCCGAGGCGCTCCGCGCGTTCCTGCAATCGCGCGAAGCGAGCGCGAAGAGTTACGTCGGTCTGCCGCACTGGAGCGAGGCGATCGAGGACTGGAAGAACTACGTCGCGGTCGAGCGGCCCCGGCTGTTCGCGCTCGCCGAGTCGTACATGCGGGAGGCGAACCGATGAGCGACGCAAAACCGAAGCTCGCGCTAACGGGCATGACGAGCCGCAAGCTCAAGAACCGCGGCTTGCGCCCGATGCGCTATCACATGCGCGTCAAGCACGAGACGAGCTGGATCGAGGAGGTCCGGCACGGCGCGATCGTCAAGGTCGGCCGCACGAAGGTGCTGATCTGGCTCGTCGGGCTCGGCTTCAAGAAGGTCGACAAGGACGAGCTGCGCCACATGCAGGAGCTGGCAGCATGAGCACACACGACACCCGGATCGCGAAGCTGCCGACCTGGGCGCGCGAGTACATCGCCAAGCTCGAACGCGAGCGCGACGGCATGGCGCTGTCGATGAAGCGGCTCTTCGACAACGAGCGCACAGAGGGGCCGGTCGAGGTCGAGATCTACGGCACGACGTCGGGCGGCAAGTTCGACGTCGTCTCGCGCTTCTTCGACGCCTCGCGCGTGAGGATCAAGCACGCGCAGGTCGAGCTGACCGTGCACCTCGCGAAGGAAAACCAACCTCCATTCGGAGGACTGCATCAACCTGCAATACGAGACGCGTGAGATGGGGCGGCGCGGCCGCCGCGCGGTCGTGCTCCAGCCGCTCTCGTTCCAGTGTTTCGACCTGTACATCGACAGCGGAGGACCGCGCACATGAAGGAGCGCTTCGAGGCGCCGAGGTTTCGCGCGGCGACGCTGGAGGTGATCCAGCAGGCGAACGCGATCATCGCGGAGTACCAGGCGCAGGGCTACGTCCTGACGCTGCGGCAGCTCTACTGCCAGTTCGTCGCGCGCGACCTGCTCGCGAACAACGAGCGCAACTACGACCGGCTCGGCTCGATCATCAACGACGGCCGGCTCGCCGGGCTCATCGACTGGGAGGCGATCGAGGACCGCACCCGGAACCTCCGGACGAACCTGCACCTCGACTCGCCGAAGAACGCGGTCGAAGTCGTGCGCGCGCAGTACGGGATCGACATGTGGACGAACCAGGCCGTGCGCGTCGAGGTGTGGATCGAGAAGGAGGCGCTCGTCGGCGTGTTCGAGCCCGTGTGCCGCGAACTCGACCTCCCCTGGTTCGCGTGCCGCGGCTACGTCTCGCAGTCCGAGCAGTGGCGCGCGTATCGCAGGATCGCCGCCGCTCGACGTGAGCAGAAGACGGTCATTCCTGCACTTCGGCGACCACGATCCCTCGGGGATCGACATGACGCGCGACAACGCCGATCGCCTGGAGGTCTTCCTCTCGCGCACGGCGCGCTCGATGCAGGTCGAGGTCCGGCGGCTCGCGCTCAACATGCCGCAGATCGAGGAGTACGGCCCGCCGCCGAACCCGGCGAAGGTCACGGACTCGCGCTTCCAGCGCTACTCCGAGACGTACGGCGACGAGTCCTGGGAGTTAGACGCGCTGGAGCCCGCCGTGCTCGTGCAGCTCGTGCGCGACGAGGTCGACACGCTGCGCGACGACGACGCCTGGAACGAGCGCGTGGCGCAGCTCCACGCGGATGAAGCCCGGCTCGACGCGATCATCGAGGCGCTGGATGACGAAGACACCGACCAAGCGTAAGAGGCCGCTCACGCTCGCGCCCGGCGATCTGTGCTTCGTGCCGATCCCGGGCTCGGACGATCAGCGGCTCGTGATCCGCGTCGAGGTCGACGGCGCCGTCAACTTCCGCGCGACGATGGGCAAGCTCGTCCTCGCCGGGCGGTCTCGCCGAGGGCGTCACCGTGTACGTCGACGGTGCGAGCCGCCGCGGGCCGCTCGAATGACCGAGGTCGTCACGATGGGCGTCGGCAGCGAGATGCACGGCTCGAAGACGGGCTACTTCCGCCAGGACAAGGCGGCGAGTCACATCGGCAAGGTGATCGGCCCCACAAAAGAAAAACCCGAGCCGCTTGCATAGTGATATCACTATCGTCTAGGCTCTCCGGACCAGTCACACAGGAGTATTTGAAATGCAGTTCCACTCAACGACCGAATCACGCCGCGGCTGCGGCTACCGCAAGGGCGGCGGCCTGTACGTCGTCGCCGGCGGTCCGTCGCAGGCGTGCGGTCGCTTCCCGATCGCGCTCGGGGTGTGCCCGACGTGCCACGGCGGCATCAAGCAGACCCGCGGCTGGACGTGGATCGAGCCGGCGCCGTTCTTCCTGGAGCACGACTCCGACCTGGGTCACTTCGTCCCGCCGTGCAGCCTGGGCGGCGTGACGTCGGGCGGCCTCTGCTCGACGTGCCCGGTGAACGCCGTGAACGTGCTCATCTCGGCCGCGCTCCGCGTTGAGGCCGGGCTCCTCTGGATCGGCGAGGGCTTCTACAAGACGCCGGGCGAGTTCCTGCGCGAAGGTATCGCCCAGGGAATCTCGCGCCGCATCTCGGCGCTGCCCCTCGACTTCGTCGTCGGCGAGACGCGCGTCTTCTTCGCGCACGCGAAGGCGGTGCCGGGCTACGACGACGAGATCGGCGAGTTCGTCGACGGCGGCAAGGACATGGGGCCGGGCATCTTCGCCTCGTTCGTGCCGAGCGCGATCGACTACATCGTCACCGACGAAGAGCACGATCTCGCGCTCGCGGCGGATGCGATCTGTCAGGACCGAGGCGGCCAGGATGCAATCAAGGACGACAACCTGGCCGAGGTGCTCGGCACGACGATCGGTAACGCGGTGCTGAAGCTCCGCCGCCTCGAACGCCGCGGCGTGCGCCTGGTGCGCCCGACGCGCGTGAACGAGTACGGCAAGGTCGTCGACGAGAACGGCAAGGAGCTACCCGACGCGCCGGTGCCGATCGACGACGCCTGCGAGGTGATCGAGTCCGAGGAGTTCGGCGACATGGACTACGACGCGCACAACGAGGAGGCGCAGCGCGCGCACGATGAGATGATCGACGCGCAGGAACGCGAGGCGATCGACGGGATCTAGGAACAATGCGCGGTGCGGACCCTGCAACGGGTCCGCGGTTGCACGCCGAGTGATATCCGAGACGTGCGACGGGGGCATAGCGATCTTCACCGCGCTCCACTTCAACCGGAGGAAGGGCGAATGTTGATACTCACCAGGCGCGTCGGCGAGACGCTCATGATCGGGTCCGAGGTCACGGTCACCGTGCTCGGCGTCAAAGGGAACCAGGTGCGCATCGGCGTGAACGCGCCGAAGGAGGTGCATGTGCACCGCGAGGAGATCTTCCAGCGCATCCAGGCCGAGAAGGCGAAGCCGCCGCGCTCCGCGGCGTGCGGCGAGCGCATCACGATGACGCAGAACCTCTGCACGGCGCCGCGCGGGCACGACGGCCCGCACCGGTGCCTTGCGGCCGACGTCGACGCACGGAACGCGTCGTGACGGAGAGCCTGCCCGAGCGGCTGCGCAAGACGGCGAAGCTCGTGAACGACATCATTTGGCAGCGCGAGAAGCCCTCGATGCGCATCCCGGCCGATCCGGAGCGCGACACGGACCTTGTTGTTGGCGCGGTGTTTCGTGACGCCGCCGCGCGCATCGAGGAGCTGGAGAGGCGCGTGCACGATCTCAGCGTGTCACACGAAGAAGCGAGGCACGGCCGATGATTCGCGCGCATAAGCTCGTTTACTCCTGGCTCTTCATGTTCGTCTTCGGTGTGTGTGTCGGCGCGACCGCGGAAGAGGCGCCGATCGAGCCGCCGGCCGAACCGGTCGAGCTGNNCCGCTCCCGCCCGACCCGGTGCCGTCCGATGACGACCTGCTGGCGACGCTCGCGGTCGTCGAGGGCTGGAAGCTCCGCCAGATCGGCCCGCGTGCGACCGCGCGCTTCGAGTGGCGCGACGAGTACGGGAAGACGTGGAATCCGCTGCTCTCCGCCGGCGATCTCTGGCTGCTGATCCAGAAGCATCACGTCGGCGTGCGCTGGCTCGGTACCGCGATCCAGCCGACGTTCTTCGATCACGACATCCCGTACGCGTGCGATGAGCCCTTCACCGACCGCTGCGTGCTCAAACTCATCACGAAAGGGGTGCCGGTCGTCGTCTCGCCGCAGCCCGTCATGCCGAAGCCGGCGCCGGTGACGCCGTGATCGCCTCGAAGCACTGGGGGCTCCAGCTCCCGGACGGGTCGCTGCTCTGGCGGCTCTACCCGAGCCGCCNNCCGCGCGGCGAAGGCCGACCGCAACGTGCACTCGCACGTCGCGAACCCGGGCGACGGCCGCGGCTTCATGCAGATCGTGCGGCTGCACATCGTTGCGCACACCGAGGCCGAGCTGCGCGTCGCTGCGCAGAAGCGCGCGAAGGCGAAGCGCTCACAGCCCGACACGAAGAACGTGCTAGGCCGGCGCGAAGCGAACAAACCACCACGGAGGAAGGCGAACCGATGACGACTGAGCTGATCGCAACCGATGCG
>FRDC01000876.1_pt1 | contig 33368 bp, 23 predicted proteins | sample 1106171 | NCBI WGS metagenome assembly FRDC01 (sample SAMEA3930566, study PRJEB13176) | freshwater metagenome | biome: Drinking water system; feature: drinking water; material: water | place: Singapore | collected 2014-12-20 | reverse complement strand
TAACGGTAATCAAACCCGAATCAAAAAAGCTAAAGTTGGGCTGAATGAATTGTAACACCCCTGTGCAAATCGTAACAATTGCACAGAATAAGAAGACGGTTAATGGCTTTTCTTTGAACATAAGTGGTAGGGCGAAGGTAAGAAAGAAGAAGGGAGGTAATTAATAATTAATAATTAATAATGGAGGAGATACAAAGAAGGAGGAGGGGCAGGAATAGGGGGAATACAGGAACGAGGATAAGAGGAAACGAGGAGACGAGGTAAAGAGGAAACGAAGAATACTCTTTGCGACACCTTCGCGGACTTGGCGTTCTTTGCGTTGAACAGAAAACTCTTTGCGACACCTTTGCGGTCTTGGCGGTCTCTGCGGTGAACAGAACGGACGGTTACCACGAATTAGTTATTTTTGCAGCATGCGTATTGATATTATCAGCGTAATGCCGGAATTAATGGAAAGTGCTTTTTCTCATTCAATCATGAAAAGAGCGCAGGAGAAAGAACTGTTGTATGTTCATACCCATCAATTGCGTGAGTGGGCGGTGAATGAATACGGACAGGTAGACGACTACCAATACGGTGGTGGTGCCGGAATGGTAATGATGTGCGAGCCCCTAGCCAAAGCCATCGAAAGCCTGAAGAGCGAACGGCAGTACGATGAAATCATTTACATGACACCCGATGGCCAAACCTTTGATCAACCCATGGCCAATCAACTTTCGCTGAAAAATAACCTCATGATCATTTGCGGACACTACAAAGGCATCGATCAACGCATCCGCGACCATTACATTACAAAAGAAATTTCTATCGGCGATTTTGTGTTGAGCGGCGGTGAATTAGCCGCAGCAGTAGTTGTAGACGCAATTGGACGAATAATCCCCGGCGTGCTCAATAACGAAACCTCTGCCTTATTCGATTCTTTTCAGGACAAGCTCCTGGCCCCGCCCGTTTATACCCGCCCTGCCGATTTCAACGGCTGGAAAGTGCCCGACATCCTTTTAAGCGGAGATCTTAAAAAAATTGATGAGTGGCGATACGAACAGAGTATAGAGCGTACAAAGCAGCGCAGGCCTGATCTTCTCGACGAATAGTCGGATTTTTTTTAATATTTTCGAGGGCCTTAATCAACCAATCAACTCGAAAAACACCAATGTTTTGTAGAAAGCTGACATGGCTGCTCATAATGCTATGTCCCCTCATTAGTATAGCCCAGTCCACTCCTTCTTATCAGGATCAATACCAACTCCATATTAAGAAGGCATCTAAACCTGTTAAAATTGATGGGGTGCTCGATGACGTCGCTTGGGCTGAAGCAACCGTTAGTTCCGACTTCATTCGCAAATATCCCAACGATCTCGTAAATGCAAAACGCAGAACTGTTGCCAAAGTAAGCTTTGACGACAATTTTATCTACTTTGCTTTCATCGCCTATGATACTTCTCACCACGTTGTTCAAAGCTTAAAAAGAGACGGAGGCCACGAAACCAATGACGCCGTAGGGATCATTCTCGATCCTATGAACCAACGAACCACCGGCTTCTTTTTTGTTGTGAACGCATTCAATACTCAAACCGATGATCAATTAGATGGTACTTCTCAACCCTTGAGTTTGAGTTGGGATAACAAATGGTTCTCCGCCACCAAACGCTTGGCCGATCATTGGATCGCAGAAATTGCCATTCCCTTTAAAACCATTCGCTATTCAAATGAAAAATTAAAATGGGGATTGAATTTTCTTAGAAGTGATTTGAAAGAAAATGAATACACCACCTGGACTCGAATGCCGATCAACTTTAAATCGTATGATTTAGGTTATACGGGAAGTTTGATTTGGGACAATCCTCCTCCCCCTACAACAGGGAATATCTCGTTTATCCCCTATGTTACAGGTGGGGCAAATGAAGATAAAGAAAATAGTGAAGCCTTGAAAGGAACCGCCAATGCGGGTTTCGACGCAAAAATTGGACTCACTTCTTCTTTAAATTTAGACTTAACCGTTAACCCCGATTTCTCACAAATTGAAGTGGATCAACAAGTAACCAATCTAACACGCTTTAATATCTTCTTGCCTGAAAGAAGAACCTTCTTTTTGGAAAACGCTGATCTTTTTGCAGGATACGGCATTCCTCCCATTCGACCTTTCTATTCTAGAACCATTGGATTGGACAACAATGGCAATAGAATTCCTATCTACGGTGGAGCTAGAATAAGCGGGAACATTGCTTCTCGAACACGCATCGGGGTTATGAATATGCAAACAGGAAGAAAAGATGAATTTGCATCTCAGAACTACACCGCAGTTTCTGTAAACCAAGGATTTTTTAAACGCTCTTTGTTTAGAGCCTACTTCTTGAACCATCAAGCATTTATGACTGCCTCTGAAAAGGCCATAAAGCCAATGGATCAATACGGAAGGAATGCCGGCTTTGATATGAACTTTGCAAACTTGAAAGGGACCTGGAGTGGTTGGATTTCTCACAATCAAAGTTGGAAACCCAATATTAACGACAAATCGGGCTATTCTTCATTTGGATTTGAACACAATACCGCCAATTTCGGTTTTGTGCTCGATGCTACAAATGTTGGCACCAACTATTATACAGATATGGGTTATGTTCAACGTATCGAAAACTATGATGCGTTAAGAGATACTTCCATCAGAGTTGGGTTCAAACACTTGTTTACGGAAATGACCTACCGAATTAATCCAAAGCAAGGCAATATTCTGCGTCATACATTTCAACTATCAAATTACAACGTTCATAATCCGAACAATACTTTCAATGAGAACAATACGGAATTAAGCTACCGCTTTGAAATGAAGAACACTTCGGGTGTAGAATTGTCAGGGTCGCACACTGTTGTAGACTTGTTGTTCCCAATTAGCTTTACAGACGCTACACCTATTCCGGCTCAAGTTTACAATTACAGTCAAACAAAATTGACTTATAGTTCTGATATCAGAAAAAAATTCAATTTTGCTGCGGGAGTTGGGGGCGGAACCTTATTCAATGGTACCTATCAACAAATTGTAACCAAGTTTGTATTGCGTTCTCAGCCCTTACTTAATTTGAGTATTTCATTCGAGTACAATAAACTGAAATTTCCCGGTAATTATGGTAGCACTGAATTATTCTTAATTGCGCCCCGAGCGGAAATCAATTTCTCTACCACTCTTTTCTGGACCACCTTTGTTCAATACAACACTCAACGAAACAACTTTAATATCAACAGTCGATTCCAATGGCGTTACAAACCAATGAGTGATCTGTTCATCGTTTATACCGATAACTATTTCACTGATCCTTTCTTCAAAAACAAGAACCGTGCAATTGTATTCAAGTTGAATTATTGGTTGAATCTATAAAAACAGGAAGAAGAGAGTAATTAAGAATTAAGAGTTAAGAATTAAGAATTAAACAGCCCTATACATGTGCAAGAACGAGGGTGAATATTAGGGATGAATCAACTCAATACTTACAACTTATTACTTTCAACATATTACTTCAAACATACTACTTACCACTCCTAACCTCTACATATTCAGCAAATCCCAGCAAGTCCCAGAATACATTTCCGGTAATGGGTTTGCCGCGCAACATTCGGAGGATGATTCGAGCGGGTGTGGCTAATAAATAGAACCAAGATCTGCGAGTACCGCCCTTTAAAACAGTTGCGCCCACTTCTTCAAACACAACCTTGAGCTCTCTTACCGAGTACAATCGAACATGTGTGGGATCGTCATTGAAATTAAGTGATCCTTTCATGTGTGGAAGTTTTAAACTTCTCGGACCCGGATATTCTACATATAACACACCCCCGGGTTTTAACTTCGGCAACATCCTTTTTAAAACATCGGTTCCGTTGTGCAAGTGCTCAATCACATGAACAATTAAGATGGCATCAAAAAAATTGTTGGGGATAGAATCAAATTCCAGTTTTGTAAGGTTCATTTCGAAGAACCCTTTCATACACACAAAATCGGAGTTGTTGTTATTATAGTCTTTGTGAAGATCTAATCCATAATAGGTGCATTGAGGAAACAGGTTCGTTGTTTTGGATGCGGAGCTGTTTCCTGCGCCAATATCCAATAACACAAACGGGCGGTCTCCAAAATGTGAATGAAGAAAAGCAAATTTTGGATTCTGCCTCTTGATCCAATTGACAAGCGGACTTAACAATGACATGGTCTCCGAATGTACTCCATTTCCGGAGAATCGGTCATTCTAATACGTTAAAGTCATACACTTGCTTTCCACAAAAACGATGGTGTTTGTAGAAAGTCAACAAAAGGCGGGTCGCCGTTAACAAAATAACCGTCCGCAAACGTTTGAGCGAATTTTACGAAAGCACGCCCCGTATGGCTTTATTAAGGATATTGCAACCACAAAATTGCCAACATGAAATCGAATAGAAGAAACTTCTTGCGTTATTTGGGAATTGGCACCGGCACCTTGGTTACTGCTAGTCCGGCCATTGCCCGTGTAACAACAGACGAAGCCGACCGTCTCCCTTTTGAAGGCCCTGAATTTCAGGCACAGCCTTTTAATATGTGCGGCTATGCTGCTCCTAAATTACCAACTGTTCGAATTGCTGTAATTGGCTTGGGAATGAGAGGAAGCGGAGCCGTTGAGCGCCTGTGTTACATCGATGGAGTTGAAATCACCGTGTTGTGCGATAAAGATCCAGAACGTGTTGCCAAAATGCAAGCTCATTTGGCCAAAGTGGGCCGCCCCAAAGCCGCTGAATTTTCTGGAGAGGAAGGCTGGAAAAAAGCATGTGAACACAAAGAAGTAGACCTCGTATATACTCCAACTCCTTGGCACCTGCATACCCCTATTTGCTTGCATGCAATGAATAATGGAAAACATGCTGCAACTGAAGTGCCTGCGGCATTAACTGTAGAAGATGCCTGGAAACTAGTGGAAACTTCAGAACGCACTCGAAAGCATTGTATGATGCTCGAAAATTGCTGCTATGATTTCTTCGAGTTGTTAACCCTGAATATGGTGCGCAACGGATTGTTTGGCGAAGTGGTGCACGCTGAAGGTGCTTATATTCATGACTTGAGCAAAGAGTATTTGTTCAATAAGAATGCTTATACCGACATGTGGCGCCTGAAGCAAAACATGAAACACAATGGCAACCTATATCCAACACATGGACTTGGACCTATTGCACAATGTTTGAATATCAACCGTGGCGATAAAATGGATCATATGGTTGCCATGAGCACCAATGATTTCAGCTTAGGCATCATGGCAAACGAATTGGCAAAAACCGATGATTTCTTCAAGCCCTATGCGAATAAGAAATACCGTGGCAACATGAATACCACACTTATTCGTACCAATCTTGGGAAATCGATGATGGTTCAACACGATGTGTCTACCCCTCGCCCTTATTCCAGAATTCATTTGGTAAGTGGAACGAAAGCGGTAGCGCAAAAATGGCCCGGCCCTGAACGCATTGGCTTTGGACACAGTTGGATCAAAGATGCAGAGTTAAAAGAATTGTATGCAAAATACAGCCCTGAAATCGTAAAACACATCGGTGAAATTGCGAAAGAAGTAGGTGGTCATGGAGGAATGGACTTTATCATGGATTGGCGTTTGATCGACTGTTTGAGAAACGGGCTTCCACTCGACCAGAACGTTTACGACGCCGCAAGTTGGAGTGTAGTAGTTCCTTTAAGCGAACAATCAGTAAACAATAGATCAAAAAGTATTGACGTACCCGATTTTACAAGAGGTGCGTGGAAAAAGAACAAGCCGCACGATATTACATTGGCGGGTGGTGGTAACACCGGGGTTCGCAAAATAGCGAATCAATAATCTAGTAGTTACACTGTAAAGATAAAAGGTCAAGGTTCTGAAAAGCAACAGGAGGCTGTCTCTAAAAGACAGCCTTTCTTTTTGGGAAAAACAGTCCGAGGTTGGCATAGGACAGCCTCACTGCATGCTTACAGTTAAGAAAAGAAAAAGCAGAACCGAAATCAAAAAAACAATTAAGCAATAAACAGTATTGCGAATATCACAACTGTCAATAGTAAATTGATCAGGTAACTAGTAGTCAAGGTGTATTTCATATGATATGGATTTAATAGTCCTGAAAACACACTTGATAGCCGGGGTTAGTTAGAACGGAAGGGTGCTAACAAGTTGATCGCTTCAACAGTAATAAAGCTACTGCTGTTTATAAAGAATGTCAAGCGTAAATTAACTAGAAGGAGCTGCGATTTGTCCGTTCTACGATGTGAGAAGTTTTACTTAGTGTTTGGTGGGAAGGCTTTGGATGTTAGGGCTTTAGGGTTCACCGCAGAGAGCGCAGAGAACGCAGAGGAGCCGCGAAGATTGTTTTTTTTTCACCGCGGCGGCGCAGCGCCCTTCGACAAACTCAGGAACCGCTCAGGACAAGCTCGCAGCGGTTTCGCAGCGCTCCCTCCTGCTCATCTTCCTGTTCCTTCTCTGTTTTTCCTCGATTCCTCGTTCCTCGTATCCTCGCTCCTGCATTCCCTCCTGTTCTTCTTCCTGTTCCTTTTCTGTATTTCCTCGCTTCCTCGCCCCTGTATTCCCCCCCTGTTCTTCCTCCTGTTCTTTCTCTGTATTTCCTCATCTCCTATAAAAAAAGCCGCACGGTTTCCCATGCGGCTCTAAACAATGATTGTATTAAATTTTACTTACCACTTAAACTAATTACCGGTAAGGCTTTCTCTCTCACTAGATCATTAAATGCTTTCACATCTTCAGCCATCACTTTTTTCAATTTTGATAATTGCTCATCGCATTGACCCGCCAATACTGCATACACTTCTTTCGCTTGCTTGGGTGGCGCCATATTGCCGCTATTGGCCATATCGAAAACGCCTGATAATTTATCGTTCAAACGAATAGGGAAGTTCAATACGTCTTGACCGCTCTTTGCCTTTGTTTGATACAATACTTCTTCAATGGCAGTTAATTGTTTGTTCACTGCCTCGCCTTTCTCCTTTACTTCTTTTGGACAATCTTTTCCTTGCTTCGCTACAAAATCATTGATTTGATTGCGAACCGAACGAATGTCTTTAATTGCTTTTTGAACCTCATTGAATTTACCCGTTACTTTATTCAGGAATTCAAATTGAGCCTCGTAATCGGCCTGAGAACATTTATAGTTCGGATCTGCTACAATGGTAAACTTCCCTTGTATAGAATCGCCATCAACTTTCAATACATAATCGTAATCGCCCGGAGGAGCAACAATACCACCCGGAGTACCATTCCACAAAATCATTCCATCAATGGTTTCTGCTTCCGGATAATACAAATTCCAAACAAACTGATTCATTCCTGCCTTCACTTCTAATTTGTCTTTTCCACTAGTACTAAACGTCTTAACCGTTGTTCCCCATTTATCCTTAATAGCAATAGAAGCCTTGGTACTATCCGTTACTGCTCCCACCAAATAATTGATCACAACTCCATTTGGAGGATTTGCTCCGGCATTTACAGGTGCCCGTAATGGACCGAAACGAGAAACTACTCCAGGGATTCTGAATGCAGGATTCACCGGAAATACATGTATTTTTTTTGCGGCGATACCTGTTTCGTATTGTTGAACTGTGGTAAGATCATCAATGATCCAAAACGCACGTCCTTGCGTAGCTACTATTAAATCATTGTTTTTGATCGTTAAATCGGTAACAGGCACAATGGGTAAGTTCAATTGGAATTTTCTCCAGTTGGCACCGTCATCATAACTGATATACATACCGTATTCTGTACCTGCATACAACAAACCGGGGCGCTTTTTATCGGCACGCATGGTTCTAGTAAAATGCATTTTATCAATGCCATTTACCACTAGCTTCCATGTTTTTCCGTAGTCTTCGGTTTTATAAATATAAGGAGTGAAGTCATCTAATTTATAACGTGTTCCTATAACATAGGCGGCTCCTTTCTTAAAAGGATCCACTTCTATGCAGTTCCACATCATCCATTTTGGGCAATCTTTTGGAGTTACGTTCTCCCAATTCTTTCCAGCGTCTTTACTTACACTGAGCACACCATCGTCACTACCTACCCATAACAAGTCTTTTTCAACCGGACTTTCAGTAGCAGTGAAAATGGTACAGTAGTATTCAACCGAGGTATTGTCTTTCGTAATAGGACCACCGCTCGATACTTGCTTGGCTTTGTCGTTGGTAGTAAGATCCGGTGAAATTTGTTCCCAGCTTGCACCTTCGTTCTCTGTTACAAACAAGGCATTGCCTGCACAGTACAAACGCTTTGGATTGTGGGGAGAGAAGAATATGGGAAAGTTCCACTGGAAGCGGAATTTTTGAACATCGGCTCCTGCGCCCATGGGGTTATCAGGCCAAACAGAAATGGCTCTGTTCTCCCCGGTTTTATGATCCAATCTCGATAGATAGCCACCATAGTTTCCGCCATAAACAACATCCGGGTTTAACGGATCGGCCACTACGTAACCACTTTCACTTCCGGCGGTTACATCCCAATCGTCGTTGGTGATAGCCATTCCATAAGTGCGGTGTTTGATTCGAATGGTGCTATTGTCTTGTTGTGCTCCCAAAATTCTATAAGGGAAAGAATTGTCAGTTGAAACACGATAGATTTGCGAGGTAGGCTGGTTTTCGTACGTGCTCCAATTATTTCCCGCATCGAAGCTTATTTGGGCACCACCATCGTCTGCCACAATCATTCGCTTAGGATCTTCCGGATCGATCCACAAATCGTGGTGATCGCCGTGAGGAGTTCTGAGCGATCCAAAAGTTTTTCCACCATCTCTACTTACCATGAAGTTTACATTCGGGCAGTAAACGATGTTCTCGTTTTTAGGATCAACAAACACTTTAGTATAATACCAAGCACGTTGACGAATATTATTATCGCTGCTGGTGAGTGTCCATGTTTCACCACCATCGGCGCTTACAAACAAACCACCACCGGCATTTTCAATAATCGCATAAATTTTATCCGTATTAGAAGGTGCAATGGCAACACCAACAATACCCCAAATTCCTTTTGGTAAACCTTTTTTAGCACTGATGTTCGACCAAGTTTCGCCGCCATCGGTACTTCTCCACAAGCCACTGCCTTCTCCACCACTTTCCAAGCTATAAGGTGTGCGAATCAATCTCCAAGTGCCTGCATACATTATGGATGGATTGTTGGGGTCCAAAACCAGATCGGAAGCGCCGGTTTGACTGTTTACAAATAAGGTTCTTTTCCAAGTTTTGCCTCCATCGGTTGTTTTATATACACCTCTCTCTTCGTTTGGTCCAAATAAGTGACCCATTGAAGCCACCCATACCGTATTGGGATCGCGTGGGTGAACAATGATCCGAACAATATGACGCGCATCTTTCAATCCGATATTTTTCCAAGTTCGTCCACCATCTTCACTCTTCCACATACCCCCCAATCCTTCTGCCACATTACCTCGCATGGTATTTTCACCTTCACCCACATAGAGGATGTTTTCATCTGACGGAGCTACGGTAACAGCACCCATAGTACCTCCAAAGTATTTATCACTGATGTTTTTCCAATTGCTTCCACCATCTGTAGTTTTCCAAATACCACCACCGGTAGCACCAAAATAGAAGGTGTTTTTACTCTTGTAGCTTCCTGTTACGGCGCCACTGCGGCCTCCGCGCCAAGGACCTACCAAGCGATATTTAACATTGGAGAACAACACCTCATCAGCATTCGGAGGAGGTGGGGGAGCCTGAACGGCTGATTTTTTCTGTGCTACTGCAGAAGAAACTGCCAGTACCACTAAGCAAAGCATTAGTAATTTTCTCATAACCAAGTTGGAATTAGTCATGAAAGTTAACTAAAAAAAGAACGGGTGCCGAAAAATCCGACACCCGTTTATATAAAAAATTTCGCTACTATAATTTTTTATTCTCCACTTTGGGTTTATCGTCTTTCAACAAACCTTCTTTAATTAAAGCAGCTTTTACCTTTGCATCATATTTGGCCACAATGGCCTCATTCGATTGAGCAGCGCCATCTACCTCGCCTTTTAACACACCAACTCTTTGAAGTTGAAGGTTAGAAGGGGCAGATTCTTGCATTGCAACTGCCATGTATAAATCGGTAATGCGCTCGCGAATGCGCTCTTCGTCGGCAAAAACCGATTTCATCTTAGTTGCCAAACAATTTGCTCTCAATGCTTCCAATTGATCGTAATATTCTTGCAAGGTTAGTTTGAGTTTCTTGTTAGACGTACTATCCATGTACTTTTTCAATTGCTTTTGTCTTCCGCTGATATCGTCCACTACTTTAGCCAGCGACTCATGCAAACGATAAATATCCATTGCAGTTTTGTATTGCAATTGACGATCTTCTTTGCTGAAATTTGGATTCTTATCGTCGTGTTGCATTACAACGGAAGAACTTAATTCTTTCGAACCGGCTTTTAACTTTACGGTGTATTTACCGGGTAATACCATAGGAGCGATAAATCCACCGTAGTCCACTTTCGATCCGCCTGTTGCGGTTTTAGGTGGTTTCATGCGTTGGTTCCAGTACACTTTATTCAAACCTTTGCGATTGCTGGCAGGAATGCTTTGTACCAATTTACCACTGTCGTCGTAAATTTCAACCACTACTCTACCGCTGTTCAAACGATCTTTTAAGTAGTATTGAATTGGAGGAATAGAAATCGGATTCCCTGCATTCCATCCACCGGTTCCGGGGAACCCGCCATTGCCCCAATCGCCATTAGTTAAACGTATCGGTTTGTTTTCAAATAAGTACACATCCTTTTCAGCAATGTCTTTCGTGATCAATCGCATGGGGCTAATGTCATCAATTACAAAGATCCCACGACCATGAGTGGCAACGATCAAATCATTGGTTTTAGGATGAATTTGAATATCGCGAACCAAGGCCATGTCGGGCACTTTATTTTTCATTCGAAACCAAGTAGTACCTGCATCTGTTGAAGCAAATAAGCCCATTTCTGTACCGATGAACAACAAGTCTTTGCTCACCAAATCTTCTTTGATCTTGTGTGCGAAACCGGTAAACTCGTCGCTTTTAAACATTGTCCAAGTTTTACCTAAATCGGTTGATTTTGCAACATAGGTTTTATGATCACCATACATATGGTTTTCAAAACTTGCGTATACGGTATTCTTGTCGAAACGAGACGGCTCAATACTACTTACCCAAGTTTGTGCAGGAATACCGGATGCAGCATAATTCTTCGCCACATTCACCCAGTTCTTTCCTCCATCGATTGTGTATTGCAAATTCCCGTCATCAGTCCCAACCCAGATCATGTTTTCATCTAAGGGACTTTCTGCAATCGTAAAAATGGTAGTATGATTTTCTGCAGAGGTATTGTCAGCACTCAAACCACCACTGTTTTCTTGCTCTTGCTTCTTTTTATCATTCGTAGTCAAATCAGGTGAAATTCGGGTCCAATTTCTTCCTTGATCCGTGGTTTTATACAAATATTGAGCGCCAATGTAGAGATTCTTCTTATTGGCTTGACCAATTACAATAGGCGTATTCCAATTCCATCTTAGCTTGCTTTCACCTACACCTTGTTGTGGTTTGATTGAAACAGATTTTAATGTACGAGTATCAATTCTTCCTACATTTCCACCTTGACTTTCAGCATACACAATGTTTGGATCTACACCGTCTGGTTGCACCCAAAAACCATCGCCACCAAACAAGGCAACCCAACTAGAGTTGGTTACTCCACCCGGTGTAGCAGAAGGGGCTATCCAGCTTCCGTTGTCTTGCAAACCACCCATAATATTGTACGGTTCCTTTGCATCAACAGCTACATGATAGAATTGTCCCACAGGCAAATTCTGTAAAAACATCCAAGTAGCACCTTTGTCAACACTCATGTAAACTCCGCCATCGGAACCTACATACATGTGACTTGAGTTTTGAGGATTGATCCACAAAGCATGCATATCACTATGCAACCAACCACCTTCACCGCTTGACTCTGCGAAAGAATATCCGCCATCAACAGAATAGGAGAAAGTATAGGCAGGGCGGTAAACGCGCTTAGGATCTTTAGGATCTACAACGATAGTGCTGAAATAGAAAGGTCGAGCAACCACATTTAAAATTGCTGACTGCTTTTTCCAAGATTCGCCACCATCATTTGAAATGTAAAGTCCGGTTTCATTCGACTCCACAATTGCAAACATATTTTGCGGCGCACTGGGTGCCAGTGTGAAAGCAATTCTACCAAATGGTTTTGACGGCAATCCGTTGGTCAATTCTTTCCAAGTTTTACCACCATCGGTACTTTTATAGAATCCACTTCCATTGCCTCCTGAATTGAAGAGATAAGGCAAGCGTCGGAATTCCCAGGTAGAAGCATATATGATATCAGAATTGGTGGGATCCAAGATCACTTCGGCGCAACCTGCTTTTTCGTTGATGTAAAGTATTTTATCCCAAGTTTTACCGCCATCGGTACTCTTGTACAATCCACGATGTTTGCTATCACTCCATAAAGGTCCGGGCGCAGCTACATAAATAGTATTGCTGTTTTTAGGATCTACTACAATGCGAGCGATGTGCTCGGTACTGTCTAATCCAATTTTCACCCAATTATCTCCTGCATCGGTGCTTTTGTACAATCCGTCTCCAATTGAAACAGAGTTTCGCATGTTACTTTCGCCTGTTCCGGCGTATACCACTTTGCTATTCTTTGGATCAATGGCGATAGCGCCAATTGACTGACAGTATTTATCGAAAATGGGTTTGAAGGAAGCGCCTCCATTTGTGGTTTTCCAAATTCCACCACCGGCAGAACCCACATAAATGATCTTGGGGTCATCTGCAACTCCTTCAATGGCAGAAATACGACCACTCATGGTACCGGGACCCAAGGCTCGCGCCTCCATCATCCCGAATGTGTTTGAATTGATAGCTGTTTGTGCAAATCCGGTTTGAACAATTGCTATCGATATCAAAAAGCTACTTAACAGTATTTTCTTCATAACAGTATAATTAAAAACCCGGCTGTTAACCGGGTCTTTATAAAAGTAAGTTTGAAATTAACCTCCTACAGTAAAGATTTTTTCATCAACAGCCTTGTTCACTTCAATCTTGGTAACAGTCATATCACCTTGACCAAATGCACCACCAATTGTGTGCGCGAAGAAAACGCCGTCTACTGCTTTGTAGTCGCCATAGCTAACAGAAACTTCTTGCTCTTGACCCATAACAGTCGCTTTTGCTGTCATGCGAATGATAAAGAATGTTTTTGCATCAATAAAATAAGTGCGTGTTTTTCCTGCCTTTGTAGTTAATTTAATTTTGAAGGTAGAAGTACCATCAATATCTTCTTTACCCAACAATTCAACAGTGCTTCCTTTTTCTTTGTAGTTAAACAAAGCGCCGTTTAGATCCAATTCTTCAGCACCTTCTTTTACTTGCTCTTCAGGCATTGCTTCAGGAGCTGATTGGCCCATGAAAGGCATATAGGTCCAACCTTTTGTTGGAGTCATGATCATGTATCCATCCATACCCATGGCAGAGATGTCTACTCGCTGTCCAACATTGTGTACTTTAGTAGTAACAACAGGAATGTCCATTCCTTGTACACTTAAATTACTTTCCATTCTTACAGATTTTAGCGTGGCAAGCTTAGCTGCACCTCCTAACGCCTCGATGTTCTTAGCGATCACCTCATCTGCAGTTTGAGCACTAGCAGACAGCGAGAAGAAAGATGCAACAAGTAAGAATGTAAAACGAAACTGTTTCATTGTATTTTATTTAAAAGTTAAAGTGAGATTATTCAGGTTTATATAAACGTTCATCAATTTTTTTATTGATCAAAATGGTTTCGATGGTTGTATTCATGGCTCTTCCCCCCATACCCGGTCTTGAAATAGTAGTTGGGAACCAATATCCGTCAAATTGTTTGAAATCGCTATAATCAATATTCACAACCATGTCTTGAGGGTTAGGTCTATTGCCACCACCTTGTTGTCCACCGCCACCTTGCTGGCCTCCGCCTTGACCGCCTCCGGGTCTTCCACCTCCACCAAACATTCCCATTCCGGCACCTCCCTTCATAGAAGTTCGAACTACCATCCAAGATTTGTTGTCGATAAAGTAAGAGACGCTTTTACCCGACTTAGTGGTTGCTTTTACCACGTAACAAGTAAGATTATTAATGGTTTCAGTTCCGGTCAATTCTACCGAAACTCCCTTGGCTGCATAATCAATAAGTAGAGAATTGCAGTCCATTTCGGCCGTTTGACTATTATAAGCTTCTGCAGGCATGGCTTCAAAGGCACCACTGTTCCTTGGATTAGAGAACCAGCCTCCTTTCTCAGTAACAAGAACTGTGAAATTCCCCATACCAAAATCAACCTGTTGACGGTATAATTTTCCCTGTACTCTAATAGTAGTGGTGGTGATTTCACTTCCATTTGGACCTACCGCAACCCCTTCCATTTGAATGGTTTGGAGCGCTTTTAGTTTTTCAATTCCGCCCATCGCCTCCACATGCTTTGAAATAACATCTTCTGCTGTTTGCGCAAGCACTGTTCCTACAATGAAAAGTGATAGTACGGAGGCAAGTATCTGTTTCATACCTTTTTGATTAAAATAATAATAATAATAGACCAAATTTAATTTCTTCCTTGATACAGGCCTTGTGTTTTATCATTAATTTTCCGAATCACAATTAATCCCTATATGAGTCGATTTAGCGAGCAAAAAGTTACAGGAAATTTGGTAAAAATTTTAGAAGAAAGAATTGTTCCTGCCACTCTACACATTAGGGATGGAAAAATAGAAAAGATTGAGGAAGAAGCCATTAACACTCCCATAAATCCCCAATTACCTTTTATTACACCGGGCTTTGTAGATGCCCATGTTCATATTGAAAGTTCCTTATTGGTTCCTTCTGAGTTTGCCCGCATGGCAGTTCTGCACGGAACGGTAGCTACTGTAAGCGATCCGCATGAAATAGCCAACGTATGTGGCGTAGAAGGGGTTCGTTTTATGATTGAAAATGGAAAAAAAGTGCCCTTTAAGTTCAATTTCGGGGCACCAAGTTGTGTGCCTGCCACTACTTTTGAAACTGCCGGAGCCGAGGTTACCATAACAGATGTTAAGGAACTACTGGCGCTCGATGAAATTCGATACTTGAGCGAAATGATGAACTTTCCAGGAGTTATTTACAATGATCCTCAGGTTCATGAAAAAATAAAAGCAGCACATGAAGCGGGGAAACCGGTTGATGGTCATGCCCCGGGACTGCGTGGAGATGATCTCAAAACATATTTCAGCGCCGGCATTAGCACCGATCATGAATGCTTCACTTTCGAAGAAGCAAAGGAAAAACTGGAATTGGGAATGAAAGTGTTGATTCGCGAAGGCAGCGCTGCAAAAAATTTCAATGCACTTATCGACCTTTTAAACGACTATCCCGATGATATCATGTTCTGTAGCGATGATAAACATCCCGACAGTCTTGAAATCAGCCATATCAATGCGCTTTGCGCGCGTGCTGTAGAAAAAGGAATCCCTTTGTTCCACATATTAAAAGCAGCATGTATCAATCCGGTGCAGCACTATCAACTTCCGGTAGGATTGTTGAAAGAAGGAGATGCCGCCGATTTCATTTTGCTTGAGGATCTCAGTTCCTTTAAAGTAATAAGTACATATATCGACGGCGAATTGGTGGCAGAAAATGGGAAATCTTTTGTTCAATCTGTTCCCGTTCAACCATTGAATCAATTTGATTGTTCTGAGAAAATTCCATCCGATTTCGAATTGAAAATAAACAGTAATGCTACAACGCATACCATTCCGGTAATTGAAGCTTTGGAAGGTCAACTGATTACATTGCGCCAAGATCACGAACTCCCAATCATAAATGGTGTTGTAACTTCTATAGCAAAAAAAGATATTCTAAAAATTGTGGTAGTTAATCGTTATTTTAATGCTCCGGTAGCGCAAGGATTTATCACCAATTTTGGATTTAAAAAAGGAGCCATTGCCTCATCGGTGGCGCATGATAGTCATAACATAGTTGCTGTTGGAACATCCGATGAGGCCATTTGCGAAGCAGTGAATGCAGTGATACGCGAAAAAGGTGGATTAAGCTGTTTCGATGGGAATAGTACCGAGGTGTTAGGGTTGCCTGTGGCAGGATTGATGAGCGCAAAAGATGCTTACGAAGTATCAAGTGCTTATACCCGCCTTGACCAGATGGCTAAATCGCTAGGAACCAATCTGGCAGCACCTTTCATGACACTGTCATTTATGGCATTATTGGTAATCCCTAAGTTGAAACTAAGTGATAAAGGGTTATTCGATGGTGAAAAGTTTCAGTTAATTTCGTATTAGAGTCAGTTTTGTATAACCTAAAACTGCCTTATCCTAGATATGCATGAACGTAGAAAAAAACCAAACTAGTTCAGTAGAAATTGCCGGCGCATTTTCAGCTATGGTAAATGCCATTTACCCTGTTAGTAAAGAAGCCCTTGATTACGTTACAAAACGAATGTCGCCTGTATACATTCAAAAAGGATCACTTCTTGTAAGTAGTGGGCAACATTGCGACCATCTTTATTTTGTGGTGAAAGGTGTTTTGCGCGGCTACGTGCAACAAGGCACCAAAGAAATTACCACATGGATCACCGCAGAAAATGAATTGGTAACCTCGATTTCCAGTTTCTACCAGAAAGTTCCAAGCATCGAGAACATTGAAGCATTGGAAGATTGCACATTGGCAACCATCCACCGCGATGATCTCAATTACATGTACACTGCGTTCCCCGAAGTGAATGCTTTTGTGCGCATTGTTTTGGAAAAGTACTACCAAGATGCAGAGGAACGTGCGTATATTGCCCGACTCACTGAAGCAACCGGGAAATACCATCGCTTCATCAATACAAAAAGCCATTTATTGAATCGAATTCCCTTGAAATTCATCGCCTCTTATTTAGGGATGACCTTAGAAACCTTAAGTAGAATCAGAAGCAAGATCACTTATTCTAGATAGAAAGCCTCCTTTTGTTAACAGCGATTTCTGCGTGCTTTTTTTCAGTAATTTCCAAAAAACAACCACGCATGAAATGTATGCCCCTTCTTGCTTTTTTGTGCCTTAGCTTTTCTGCGATTGCACAAAAAGCAGCCCCTGTTCCCGCTAATAAACAAGCGGTGTTACAATCCATTGCCAAACACGAAGCCGAGTTAGTAAAAATTAGCGACCAAGTTTGGAGCTTCGCTGAAATAGCCATGGAAGAATATCAGTCGGCCAAAGTGCTTTCTGAGTATGCGGAAGCACAAGGTTTCAAAGTAACACGAAACATTGCCGACATTCCAACTGCCTTCATCGCTGAATATGGCTCCGGTAAACCCATTATAGGAATCTTGGGTGAGTTTGATGCATTGCCCGGCTTGTCTCAAAAAGCAAGTCCGGTAAAAGAAGCCTTGCAAAAAGGTGCTGCCGGTCATGGTTGTGGTCATAATATGTTTGGCGCAGCCAGCTTAGGTGCCGCCGTTGCCATCAAAGAACTTATTGCTAGTGGCAAACTAAAAGGCACCATTCGCTTTTATGGAACACCGGCAGAGGAAGATAAGGCAGGAAAAGTATACATGGCGCGCGCAGGTGTTTTCAACGATCTGGATGTTTGTTTAGATTGGCACCCGGCATATGAAAACTTAGCCAATATGCAAAGTTCGCAAGCTGTGGTAGACTATACCGTTAGCTTCAAAGGCAAGAGTGCTCATGCGGCTGCCGATCCTTGGAATGGTAAGAGTGCTTTAGACGCAGCTGAGTTGTTCAATATTGGTATGAACTACATGCGCGAGCATATCAAGCCCAGTGTTCGCATTCATTATGTGTACAAACAGGCTGGTAACGTTCCGAATGTAATTCCTGACGAAGCAAGTGTATGGATTTGGATCCGAGATTCCAAAAGAAGTGGAGTGGCTGAAGTAGAAGCACGCATGAAAGAAGTAGCAAAAGGGGCCGCCATGATGGCCGGTGTTGAAGTAAACTGGAAGCTCAATAATGGATTGTACGAAATCTTGGTTTTGGAATCGGGCGCTAAAGCCTTGCATAAAAACATGCAGTTGGTAGGTCCAATTCAATATACCAAGGAAGAATTATCGTTCGCCGATTCTATCATGAAAGCATACGGTGCTGCTTCTTTAGGAATAGATGGTAGCATCAAAGATTTAGAGCAAACACGCCCCGACCCCGATGGAGGTTCTACTGACGTGGGTGATGTGAGCTATATCGTTCCCGAAATTTCATTGAATGCCGTAACCGCTCCCTACAAAGCACCCTGGCACTCTTGGGTTGTTGTTGCCTGTGGTGGAATGAGCATTGGTCATAAAGGAATGTTGTTCGCCGCTAAAAGCTTAAGTGCAACTATGGTTGATCTTTTCGAAAATGAACAATTACGTAAAGACATTCGCAAAGAATTTGAAACGAAAAAAGGTTCCGAAGTGTGGAAAGCGATGTTGCCTGATGGGCCGCCGCCGGTACCGGTGAGAAGCAATTAGTATCAAGGTGTTAGGCTTTAGGCTTTAGGCCTTTCTTGATCACCGGCTTTTCAGATTAATACAGATTCGCGTTTAAATCAGGTTTTGAATTATTAGGTCTTTGGGCAGTTTCGCTGCTTGTTGTTCGCAAACGGATTTGAAACTACAGATAACGCAGATTTTTAATACAGATACACAGATTAGACTCTGAAATTCGTTTGGCACGGCTGAATACTCAGCCTCTAATCTGTGTAAATCAGTTAAAATTTGTGCAGATCTGTGGTCAAAAAGATACTCACCGCAGTAAAGAAGTGCGAAAAATTTAAAACAAGTAGTTACAACTAAAATCTTGGACAAGGTACAGGTTTGTAACCTGCCGGTCTTTTAATGTAGATAAGAGAGATTTCGAGGCCACCTCTGCTTTGTGAAGCTGTTTTTAAGCTGGAAATGTTTACATCATAAGATGCTCCCAAACGGAAGCCATTGAATTCAAGTCCGATATACGGAATCACGGCATCGTTCACATTATTGATACGCGTCCAAATTCCGGCAAAGAAATTAGAAGGATTATCGGGGTCATCGTTCAGCGCAAAACCTGCGGCACCACCGGCAACAAAATTGTAGGCACCAGCCTGTGTACTGTATAAAGAACTGAGGTAAATGGTTTTGGTAGCATCACCCAAAGGAATGGCTCCTCCGGCATGAACAGTATATCGCGTGTTCAATGTATAATAAACATCACCGGCAAAAGATTCTCTTGGTTTGTTTAAGTGATAAGCCGATGCTCCAATATAGTAGTTATTGAATCCGTCTGTTGATCCATTGAAAAGCACACCTGCACTCACATCGAAATAATTAAGATTGAGTTGTTGATCGTTGATGGTTTCGCCACTTGGAATGGTCCAACCGCCAAACTGATCCAACTCATCTTCAAAGTTCAACTTAGTGCCATCAAGTCTTTTGGTATTGTAGGTAGCTTGAAATCCCACACCAATTTGGTTCATGCCATTCTCATCCAGCCCTTTGTGATAGGCAGTGGTGAGTGATAACATGTTAGTGGAAAGAATGCCATTGGCTGTTTTATCGCTCATGGCAAGAATACCAACACCCCAAGTGTCGAGATCCGATAGCTTTCCGCGAAGTACAGGAAAATCGAGCGATGCAGTAGAAGTTACAAAAGCCTTGCTAATGGCAGGCCATTGATCTCGATAATTGCCGGCTACTCTGAAGTTTCCATTGAATTTTCCCGTGAGTGCCGGATTGAGGGTCAACGGCGACACAAAAAATTGAGAGAAATTCGGGTCTTGGGCCCGAGCACTCTGAAACAACAGTAAGGCAGCTATGAAGGTAATAAGGTTCCGCATCCAGTAAAGTCTCTATATTCTTATAAGACAAGCAAAATACAAAAAATGCTGAACCAAACCTGTTATTTATTTATGATTCAGATAACTGGTTAATAATGAATTTATTAAAGCAATTAAGACTGCATTTTGGTACCAAAAGCCAGGTCACCGGCATCTCCTAAGCCAGGCACAATATAGCCCTTAGCCGTAAGTTCATCGTCAATAGCGCCGCACCAGATGGTTGCATCGGGTGCTTCTCTTTGCACATACTCGATACCTACTGTGCAGGCGATGGCGGCTACCACATGTATTTGAGAGGGCTTTCCCTCATCACGTAAGTATTGAATGGTCTTTACCAATGAGGACCCTGTAGCCAACATTGGGTCACTTAGAATAACAATCCGATTTTCTAAATCGGGTGAAGAGATATACTCCATGCTTATTTCGAAACTACCGTCGCGATGGTGTTTACGATAGGCTGAAATAAACGCATTGTCGGCTTTATCAAAGTAGTTCAGCAAGCCCTGATGCAAAGGCAAACCGGCACGAAGAATGGTAGCGAGTACCGGCTGTTCTGCCAAAACCCGAGAAACCGCAATTCCCATAGGTGTTTGAATTTCTTTTTCCACCGTTGGCAATCGCTTGCTGATTTCTATGGCGGCCACTTCTCCAATTCGTTCCAAATTTCGACGGAAACGCATCCGATCTCCCTGAACACCAATATCTCTTAATTCTGCAATCCAGTCGTTTAGCAGTGAATACTGCTCACTTAAGTGTATTACCATAAAACAGCGTTTGGGTTTTTAAACTGCAAAGTAGAACTTCGCGCTACAAATCTATTGTGTACAAACAAAAAACAGAAATAATAATATGATCTACCGCGCGCTGGGATTAATGAGTGGCAGCTCTTTAGATGGGCTGGATATGGCTTTCGTGGAGTTTCACGAAGCGGGTGGAAAATGGACTTTTGAATTAAAACAAGCCGATTGCCTTCCTTATTCCAAGGAATGGGAAGAAAAATTAGCCCATGCTACCAAATTGAATGCAGGTGAATATCTTTTGCTGCACACGGAATACGGTCGTTACATCGCATCTCAAGTAAAACACTTTATTGAGAAATACGAACTTGATTATCAAGTTCAATTGATTTCTAGTCATGGGCACACCACCTTTCACTTTCCCGAACAACATACTACCGGACAACTAGGCGATGGTGCTTCTATTGCAGCTTTAACTGGTATTGCAACTGTAACTGACTTGCGTGCTGTTGATATGGCGCTGGGTGGTCAAGGCGCACCTATCGTTCCTATTGGAGAGCGATTGCTTTGGCCTGGCTACCCCATCTTACTGAATCTGGGTGGCATTGCCAATGTTTCTGTTCAAAGTAACGAGCAACACGTGGCTTTCGATATTTGTCCGGCAAACAAAGTATTGAATCTATTGATTCAAGAAATTGGAAAAGCATACGATGATGGTGGCTCTTTGGCTACTCAAGGAACTGTAAATGAACCGTTATTGAGTGCTTTGAATGCCTTGGATTACTACAGTAAACCCTATCCGAAATCGCTTGCAAATGATTTCGGAATAGAAATCGTTTACCCGCTAGTTAAAAATGCGGGTCTCACTCTCCCGGATGCCTTAGCCACCTATGTAGAACACATTGCAGTGCAATTAAAGCAAGCTTTATTATCATTCAAATCGGAAGAACCTATTTCAATGTTAATAACAGGCGGAGGAGCACATCACCGCTACATGGTTAGCCGAATCAACTATCATTTGGCATCCCTCAATATTACTGCCGAAATACCTGATGCTTCGATCATCAATTACAAGGAAGCAATTGTAATGGCGCTAATGGGAGTACTTCGTTGGAGAGAAGAAGTAAATGTATACAGCGCAGTAACCGGAGCAGAAAGAAACAGTGTGGGTGGAGCGCTTTGGATCACCACATAAATTCAAAGAGATGAGTTTTGAGTAATTAAGTTCTTTAGTTGGGCTTCGCCTGAAATAACCAAATAACTCAAAAACTAAACAACTCAATTACTCCAAATTAGTGGATATAACTAAAAAGAAAGCCCCCATTGCTGGGGGCTTTCTCAAAAACTAAATAACTGAATAACTCAACAACTCCTTAGTACCCTGGGTTCTGCACAATCACTCCACCTGTAGCATCCACTTCTCTTTGAGGAATGGGGAATACCAACAAGTTACTATTCCAAGCAAAAGAACCGGTAGCACCTTGCAAGCGTTTGATATCATGGATTCGAACGCCTTCGAATGCCAACTCCAATCTTCTTTCGGCCAATACATCAGCCAAAGTAGGAGCAGCAATTACATTCAAATTGGTGCGAATGGGGTTTCTGATCTCCGCTAAATCGTTCGCAGGAGTATCTCCAACGGTAGTGCCTAAACGCAAATTACATTCAGCACGAGTCAAGTACATTTCCGCAATGCGAATTACCGGTAAGTTCATGCTAAATGAGCGCCATTTACCACAATAGAAATTACCCGGACGAGCGCCCGTACCAACATAATACCATTGATTGAAACGAAGGTCGTTTACATTATAGGTATTTAAGAAGGCAGCTACCATTCTAACGTCGGCACGACCAATACCAGGCAAGCTAGCATAAAAAGTAGCCATTCCATTGTTAGCAGTTCCTGCGTTGTTTTGATCATTCTGCTGAATCTCCCAAATGCTTTCGTCGGTATTTTTATTATCGAATACCGCACGTACAGAGGCATTCATGGCGTATTTGCCACTTTCTATAACTGCGCTGGCAGCATCGCGCGCAGCGGCATAATTACCTTGTTGTAAATACACTCTGCTTAAAAATGCCAATGCAGTGAATTTATCGGCACGTGTACCATTGTCTTCAGGAAGTTTATTGATGGCAGCGCCCAGGTCTGTGATGATTTGCGTATACACATCCGCTACTGTGTTTCTAGGAGCTTTGGCAAACGCCTGCTCTTCGGTAGTTGTAGGAGTGGTTTTAATAACGATACCTGGTTGTGTATTACCGGCAACCGCACCCCAAGGCAAACCGAAATAACGCACCAATTCAAAATGCATGATGGCACGAGTAAACAAGGCTTCACCTTCCAGTTGATTTTTCAAATCAGCGTCGGTAACAAGGTTAATATTAGCCAATACAATATTGGCCATATTGATGGCTTGATAAGCCGATGTCCACAAAGTATTTGCTTCGCCATTGTCGCGAGTCATGGTTTTATTGGCAATTTGGCGTTGGCTTTGGAAGGTTCCTCTCCAAGAACAGTAGCCTTCGGCAGCTTGAAGATCTGCATCTAAAAACAAACTCGTTCCATACAAAGTGCCACTTCCCATAAGCGAGTAGCAACCGATAACGGCCGATTCTACATCAGAAGCATTCTGAATGGCCGTTGCAGCATCAATGCTTTGACGGGGTTCAATATCTAACTTTTTGTTACAGCTAACCATTACAGCTGCACCCAAAAGTAGACTTGCAATTATAATACGTTTCATAATTCTTTTGTTTGAAGTGATCAATTAGAAGCCAAGATTAAATCCTACACTAATCGTTTTGATTTGAGGAGGTGTATAGAAATCATGACCCAAGTTCAATGAACCGTTAGATGCGGAGTTAACTTCCGGATCGTATCCATTGTATTTTGTAAAGGTGAACAGGTTAGACGCAGCAACATAAACACGAGCATTCTCCATTTTGTAACGTTGCAACATTCTACGTGGCAAATTGTAACCAAAGTTTACACTCTTTACACGCAAATAAGATCCATCTTGAACCCAGCGAGACGATTTACCGGCTCCATTACCATCGTACAAACGTGGCTGAGGAATATTGGTGATTTGTCCGGGCGTTTTCCAGTAGTTCATTTGGTCTACTGTTTGGTTATCGAAGTAGTCTCCATTTACGCTTTGGAAGAATCCGGCCATATTGTAGAGACTTCCGCCTTTTACAAACTGACACTGAATATCCAAATCAAATCCTTTATAAGAGAAATGGTTGTTGAAACCACCGTAATAATCGGGGTTTGGATTTCCGATTATGGTATCAACTGCTTGTGAGTAATCGTTTGTTTTAGATTTATCAGCAGCATAGTACAACGCGTCTCCGTTGTTGGGATCAACGCCTGCATACATCTTACCATAGAATTGTCCAAAAGGTTGACCTTCTGCCAAACGACCCAATGTTCTTGTTCCGGCAGGAACCGGCGCAACTAATTTGGTCACTTCATTTCTATACGTTGACACATTCACTGAGGCATTCCATTTGAAAGCTCCCGTTAAGATGTTTGCGTTGATTACAAATTCAAAACCACGGTTGGTCATGCTACCGATGTTCTTGGTAACGTTTGTAAAACCATTGACAGCTGGCAAGGGTACGTTCAATAATAAATCACGTGTATTCTTGTTAAAGTAATCTACTTCACCGGTAATACGGTTATTGAAAAATCCGAAGTCGATCCCGAAATCAGCTTGATCTGTTTTCTCCCAGCTCAATGCAGGCACACCAATTTGTGATGCAATGATACCGGCGATATCAGCATAAGCAGAAGCAGAGTACAAACTCAAAGAACTAAAGTTTCCGATTTCAGCATTACCTGTTCTACCATAGCTAGCTCTTGCTTTCAAGAAACTTACCACAGGAGAGTTCTTTAAAAAGTTTTCTTCGGAAATAATCCAACCTACGGAAGCAGCAGGGAAGGTACCGTAGCGATTGTCTTTACCGAAACGGCTCGAACCATCTACACGGAAACTAGCACCTACCAAGTAACGATCTTTGAATTTATAGTTGGCTTTCGCGAAATAACTTAAGAAAGCAAACTGTGTTTCTGTAGAAGATCCTGCTTGAATAATAGCCGCACTGGCAATTTTGGTAAAACGACCATTCGGAAAACCAATACCGGTTACTGAAGCACCGCTGGTTTTTCCTCTTTGGTATTCAATACCACCCAAGGCATCAAAAGCATTGTCTTCATTGAACTTCTTTCTATAGTTCAATGTATTGGTTGTTGTAACAATTGCTGAAGTAACTTGATTACTAAAACTGTTACCTGTAGGGGCGCCATCCAATGTTTCTTTACCTTGGTATTGCTCTTCTTGCAGGTTATTGAAATCAACACCTACTTGGCTTCTAAACAACAAGTCGGGAGTAATCACCAATTCGCCATAAGCACTGCTAATTGAGCGGTAGGTAGTGTTTACATTGTTTGCATACACTTGATCCAATAAGTTGTTATAATACAAGGTATTTCTGTTAGGCGTACCATCTGCATTGTATTTTGCATGCAAAGGTGGCAATGCGTTCAACTGAAGTGGGTTAGAAAAGGCGTTATCACTAGGAACACGATAGTTACGACTCTTCGCCATTGATAAGTTCAAACCAAATTTTAAACGAGAGCTGATAGTATGATCAATATTTACACGACCGTTACCACGATCTAAACGGTTACCCAATAAGATACCTTTTTGATCGTTCCAGCTTCCGCTTACCAAAAACTTTGTTTTTGCATCACCGCCGGCAAGTGAAACAGTGTATTGAGAGATGCCTCCTTTTTGGAAAGCTGCATCAGACCAATTGGTATTATTGGTACTGTTCCAATCTGTTGTCCCGGTTTCAGCTTCAAATTCATCAGCAGCAACATAACCCATATTGTCAGCGGCTGCACCAAACAATTCTTTATACTGAGTAGCATTTAAGAATTTTTGCTTTTTTGTTGGCTCACTCCAACCGGTAAAATAACCAATGTTGATTCTTGTTTTACCAACTTTACCCGATTTTGTAGTAATCAACAATACCCCATTCGATGCACGAGCACCATAGATAGCCGCAGAAGCCGCATCTTTCAATACTTCAATGCTTTCGATATCATCTGGGTTCAACGTAGCAAGAGGGTTGTCGCTTTCGGTGAAACTACCCAAAGATTGGGTTACTACCGGAACTCCATCAATTACAACAAAAGGTTGTTGATTGGCAGAGATAGAAGAAATACCACGAACGCGGATATTCAAACCCTGTCCTAATTTACCACTACCCTGATTGATGAATACACCGGGTGCACGACCCTGTAAGGCCGACTCGAATGAAGGCAAAGGCAGGTTTTGGAAATCCTTCGAAGTAACTCTCGCAATAGAAGAAGTTACTTCTCTTTTGATCTTGGTACCATAACCAACCACAACAACCTCTGATAAGGCTTTGTTTGAAGCTACCAATGGAACGCTCATAACAGCGTTAATTGGCAATTCTAGGTCGGTATATCCAACATAAGAAAAAATGAGCGTAGAGGCAGTTGAAGAAACAGAAATCTTAAAGCTACCATCCGCTAAACTCACGGTATTCGCCGTTCCGTTCTTCTGTTTAATGGTAACACCAGCCAGTGGGGTACCATCTTTAGAATCTGTAACCTTACCGGTCACTTCCTTCGTTTGTGCAAAGGCGTTCGTGCTGAGTAACAGCAAAAATGCCATACACCATCCATACATGTTTTTCATGCGTGTAAGATTTGGTTAATAAATTGTTCGATCTCGTAACGAGAAAAAGGACACAAAGTTCACAACAGTTGCTGCGAAAACAAATTGTTATAATTTAAACAGTCATTAACTTGTTTAAATGGTTTAATATGAAGGATAAATTTTCACTCTTGAAAGCTAGAAACCTCTCATGAGAAAATTTATCTAAGTGAAGGAATTAGATAAGGAATAATAAAATATGAGAATAGTGTAATCAAGATTAGAGAAATCATATTCATAACGAATCCTGTCTTAACCATTTGATTTAATTTAATATGTCCGCTTGCAAACACAATAGCGTTGGGTGGAGTACCCATAGGCATCATACTTGCACAACTTGCACCTAGCGTCATTGGAATACCTATCAACAAAGGATTAATTCCAAGTGCATCGGCAATACCGGCAATTACAGGTGAAAAAACAATTACTTGTGCAATATTACTCATCACTTCACTTACAAAAAGTGAAACAAAACTCACTATTAATACCAAAACAAAGTGATCGGTGCCTGCAAAACCGGCTACCCATTTTCCCAGCATCTGAATCAATCCTGCTTTCTCCAACGCACTTGCCAGGGCAATTCCTCCTCCGAACAACAATAATATTCCCCAAGCCATTTTAGAAGTATCACTCCAATCCAATATTTTTCGAGTAGCAGGTTGATGAACTTCTTCCCCGGAAGGAACTACAAACAATGCGAGTGCTCCTAACAAGGCAATAATGGTGTCATCGAGTTTAAACCCTCCGAGTGTAAGTGATCGGCCCACACCAAAACTTAACTTCACCATGTTTTCCGCTAGTAGGTAGTTAAGAAGATCCTTAAATATCCACAAGAAAGCAGTGCCACAAAAAATGATCATTACACGCTTTTCAGCGGTATTGATAGGACCCAGTTGTTGAAGCTCGTGCTTAATATGTATTCTAGTAGCTTCATCAGATTTCAATTTATTAGGGTATAACCATTTTGTTGAAACCCAATAAAGCGTAACTAAGAGTAAGATAGCGATAGGCAAACAAATCAGCATCCAATCGAAGAACGAAATAGCGTACTTATACTTTTCTTGAATAAAGCTTACGAATGCAACATTAGGAGGTGTTCCTATAATAGTAGCAATACCACCAAAATTACTTGCATACGCGATGGCCAACATAATCGTCAATGCAAAATTCTTAATATTGCCTTCGCCCTTATGATTCTCCCCTACTACTTTAATTACCGATGCTGCAATCGGAAACATCATCATGGTTACAGCTGTATTACTCAACCACATACTTAGGAAGCCGGTAGCTAAAATAAATCCAAGTACAATTCGATCGCCGCTTGTACCCGTAATGTTTACTATGGTTAGTGCTATTCTTTTGTGAAGGTTCCACTTTTCAATAGCAAGACCCAACATAAAACCACCCATGAATAGGAAAATTATAGAGTCGCCATAGCCAACTGCTACTTCTTTTATTGGCGCAATTTTCATGAGAGGAAATAAAACCAAGGGTACCAGCGCTACTACCGGCATTGGGAGTGCCTCACTTACCCACCAAAAAATCATCAATACTGCTACTGCAAGAACCTTTGCGGCTTTTTCATCAACACCAAGCGGGTTGAGTGATAGAAATAAGACAAAAAGAAAGATCCCAATAAAGAATAGGAGAAGTTCTTTGGTTGTAGCAGATAACTGTTTCAAAGCAGGTTATTTTTTCGTTAGCGACTTGGTTTTGCTAACATAAGGATTATTTTTTAGAATAAACCGGTAGAGCCACCGGGCATGTTCGCCGGCATAGTCTACTCCAATTCTTGGTGTTGCCAACACTGTTCCTTTTTTAATTTGAAACCCATCGTCTTCAATTCTTATGATTCCCGAGATCAGATCTACCCCATTGTGAATTTTTGAGAGTCCCAAGGCTTTACATAAATTACCGGGGCCCCTTGTAATAGTTGGATCTCCCAATTCTTTACCCGTTCTCTTAGCCATCAACTCCTCTCCCTCCAAGGGTTCTACGGCTCGAATCAGCACTGCGTGAGGGTGCTCTATTTTATTGGTTACTACATTAAACATGTAGTGCAATCCATAGCATAGATACATGTACACTTTTCCGCCTTGTCCAAACATAATTTCAGTTCTCGCAGTTCTTCGATTGTTCCAAGAATGAGCTGCGCGGTCGGTAATTCCTTCATAGGCTTCGGTTTCAACGATACGCCCAACGGTCTTCCCTTCCGGAAGTTCTGCAACCAAGCGCTTGCCCAATAGGGATTTTGCAACGCTTGTTACATTGGGGTTTTCGTAAAATGATCGGGGTAATACAGGAAAGCTTGTCACAACGCAAATATTTACCTAAGTTTGGCGGCTTCTGAACCCGAAAACTACGCTAAATCAACGAAATTTACCGCCGTGCTGAAAGAAATCGTAATTGCTATTGAGGCTTTTTTCAGAGCGCATCGTTTTATCAAAAAACACAAGCTCTGGCGCTGGATCCTGATACCGGGACTGCTTTACATGATCTTATTCATGGCAGGCATGTATTTTTTCTGGAAATCGAGCGATAGTGCCATTAGCTATCTTTCCAATTTAATTGGTATCAGCAAATGGCTGCACGCATTACACAATCAGTTGATCAGTTTCCTATTTACAATGGGAGAACTGATGCTCCGCCTGGTATTGTTGTCTTTCTATTTTTCATTGTTCAAATACTTATTCCTCATCATTGGTTCGCCGGTATTCTCTTATTTGAGTGAGAAAACCGAAGCAATTATTGAGGGTAAGACTTACGATTTTTCCATGGCGCAACTGTGGAAAGACATGCAAAGAGGTATCAAGCTTTCGGCTAGAAATGCACTTTGGCAAACCGTGTATGTGATTTCGCTGATCATTCTTAGCCTCATACCGCTGGTAGGATGGATCACACCTGTAATTTTACTTTTTATTGAGTGCTATTATTATGGATTCTCAATGCTCGATTACAGTTGCGAACGTCATCAACTATCAGCGTCCAAAAGTGTGGAGTTCATCGGAAAACACAAAGGCTTGGCGATCGGAAACGGTATGGTGTTTTACCTGATGCATCTTGTACCTTTTGTGGGATGGTTGCTAGCCCCTGCTTATGCAGTAATTGCCGCCACAATTAGCCTTTATCATTGGGAAGAACAAACCTAAAATTATCATCGTGAGTGCAACGCTTTATCTCATTCCTTCTTTACTGTCAGAAAATGGCGTAGAAAGTATTCCTCCTTCCATCAAGAACACAGTGGAGAAGTGCCAGGTTTTTTATGTAGAAAACGAACGTACTGCCCGTCGTTTCTTGAAAAAAATCTGGAAGGAAATGAATATTGACAGTTACGAATGGGTACTCGCGAATAAGGAAACCATCGGCACTCATGAATTGATCAAACAATTTCAACAACACATTAAAGAAGGAAAACAGATTGGAGTGCTTAGCGAAGCCGGATGCCCCGGTATTGCAGATCCCGGACAGGTATTAGTAGAAATAGCACATCAGTGGGGAGCGAAAGTGGTTCCTTTGGTAGGACCCAGTTCTATTTTATTGGCTTTAATGGCCAGCGGATTGAATGGCCAACAGTTTACCTTTCATGGTTATTTACCTATTGATCCAAAAGAAAGAGAAAAAGCAATTCGTGATTTAGAAATGCAGTCGGCCAAGTCAACCGGCACCCAACTCTTTATTGAAACTCCTTATCGTAACAATGCGTTATTCGATACGCTTGTAAAAACACTCAGGCCCGGTACCAAACTTTGTGTAGCCGCAAACATTACCGACACAAACGAATTCATCCAAACCCACACAGTAAAAGACTGGGCACAAAAAAGACCGGAACTGCACAAGCAGCCGGCCTTGTTTTTATTTCAAGCATAACCGGAACTAGTTTCCGGCCTTCTCCACTTTGTAAACAAAATAACGGGTATCGCCCCAGAAAGATACTTTCCATATCTTTTCCTTGTAGTATACTTTTACTTTATAACCCTGGGCAATAGCCGAATCAATTTGCTTTCTGGCAGTTGTATCATTCTCACGAACCGAAAAATCCCACAAGCGAGTTGCTACCCCTGTTCCTGTTCCATTATCATCTGAAGGCGCTAAAAACCCTTGATCTAGTTGCCCCTCCCATGTTTTGAACAAGTATCCTTTATGACTTAGCTTGATCACTTGTCCAACTCTATAGCCATCACTGTAATTCCAATAATAGGCCATCAACACAATTACAAGGAACACCAAGGCAATAATTCCACCTACCCAAAGAATAATTTTTCTTACCATAAAATTGGTTTGAATAAGGTTTATTGTTAGCTACTATTACAAGCCGTATTTATCGATCAAATAAATGAGTGCGGCCATGTTAACAGCACCCAATTCCAATTCACGTTTGTTTACGTTTTCGAAAACATCGCTTTTAGCGTGGTGTATGTCGAAATAACGTTGTGAATCGGGAACAAAGCCGGCTAAGGGTGTACCAAGCGCACCTTTCAATGGACCGATATCGGCTCCGCCGCCGCCATTAGTTAATTCAAATACACCATAGGGTTTGAACAAATCGGCCCAAGTTTGAACCTTTTGCAATTGTGAAGGATTGGCCAAAGAAAATCCAAAACCACGAGGTGTAAATCCACCCGCATCACTTTCCAAGGCAAAAATGTGCTTCTCGCCTTTTTCTTTTGCTTCCTTTGCATAAGCTGTTCCACCACGCAATCCATTCTCTTCATTCGCAAAAAGTACAATACGAATGGTATTCTTCGGTTTGTATCCGATGGCTTTTAAAACGCGTAATACTTCTATAGAATGAACACAACCGGCTCCATCATCATGTGCTCCTTCAGCCGGATCCCAACTATCGAGGTGACCACCAATGGTGATTATTTGTTCCGGGTGTTCAGTTCCAATTAATTCACCAATTACATTATGGCCCTTTTCGTCGGGTAACATTTGTGCATTCGTTTTCAAAAAGCCACTTACTTTTTTGTTAGCAGCTAATGCGGCGGCAAGTTTATCTGCATCCTCTAATCCAACTGCAGCCGCCGGAATTTTCGAATAAGTTGTATCATAATTCATCGCACCGGTGTGTGGGTGGTTATCGGTAGAATGACTCATAGAGCGCACCAAAACTGCGAGTGCACCGTATTTAGCAGCTCTACTAGCGCCGGTACCACGGTAGCGACTTGCATCGCCATAGCTTTGAAATGTTTTTACAAATTTGGAATTGAACTTGTAATTATAGAATACAATTTTGCCTTTGATTTCATCTTTCCTTTTTTCTAATTCTTCGAATGAATTAATAAGGATGATAGGAGCGCTCACGCCTTTGGGCCCCGACCCCATTGAATTTCCGAGTGCCAAAACATTTAAGGCAATCTTCTTTCCATCAATGAAATAGTACGCTTCTTCTTTCGCACCCCTTACCCAATGAGGTACCATACATTCTTGCAGCCAAACCTTGTCTGCTCCGGCAGCTTGCAGCGCTTTTACGCCCCAAGACTCCGCTTTTAACATTTGAGGAGAACCGGCCACACGTCCTCCAACTGTTTTACATAAAACGCGGAGGTTATCGTACGCTTTTCCATTCACTAAAATTTCATCAGCTATGTTTCTAATCATCAGCGAATCATCGCTTTGAGCCATGGCCGATCCGGCCAGTAATGCAAGAACAGGTGTAAACAATTTTCGAAGCATGGGTGTTAATTTGGCTTAAAGGTAATCAATTTGGTCGCTCATTTTCCCGGAACGGTAAACCCCGGTTCAAAAAATAAGGCTACCTTCGAAAACTTAATTGTTAGCGTATATGAGAATTGGCATTGTTTGCTATCCAACTTTTGGCGGTAGTGGAGTTTTGGCAACGGAATTAGGAAAGGCATTGGCCGACAAAGGACATCAAGTACATTTTATTACCTATCAGCAACCCGTTCGATTGAGCGAGTTCAATGCAAATATTTATTATCACGAAGTATTGGTGCCTACTTATCCATTGTTCGACTATCCCCCATACGAAACTGCATTAGCAAGCACCATGGTTGATGTAATTGTGAACAACAACCTCGATTTACTGCATGTTCACTATGCCGTTCCGCACGCTTCAGCAGGCTATATGGCCAAAATGATATTGGCAAAACAAGGCAAACACATACCCGTTATCACAACTCTTCACGGTACCGATATTACACTCGTAGGAAAGGACAAGACTTTCGCTCCGGTGGTTACCTTTTCCATCAACGAATCAGATGCCATTACAGCGGTATCTGAAAACTTGAGAGATGAAACTTATAAGAATTTCGTGGTTGAAAAAGAAATTCAAGTAATTCAGAACTTCGTAGATTTTAAACGTTTCCGTAAAAAACCAATTGATGCGTTCAGACGAGTAATTGCTCCAAACGGGGAAAAGATCGTGATGCATGCATCTAACTTCAGAAAAATAAAAAGAGTAGGTGATGTAGTGAAGATCTTTGAAAAAATTTCGAAAAAAGTACCCAGTAAATTATTATTCGTTGGTGATGGGCCCGAACGTGCAATGGCAGAGGGAATGTGTAGAGATTTAGGTTTGTGTGATGACATGCGCTTCGTAGGTCGTCAAGAGCAAATGGAAGATATCTTAGCCATTTCTGATTTATTCCTCCTCACTTCTGAATATGAAAGTTTTGGATTGGCGGCACTCGAAGCAATGGCTGCCGGTGTACCCGTTATCAGCACCAATGCAGGTGGATTGCCTGAAATTAATGTAGAAGGAGTTACCGGCTTTTTAGGCAATATTGGTGATATTGATACCATGAGTGAAGCAGCCATCAAATTATTGTCAAACCCTCACTTGCTGCAACAGTTCAAAACCAATGCAGTTCATCATGCCGAAAAATTTGACATCGATAATGTGGTGCCTATTTATGAGGAATTGTATATGAAACAACTAGAGGCAATTAATAATTAAGAATTAAGAATTAAGAATTAATAAACGAGGCCCGTTGCTGCGCAACGGGCCTCTCTTTTTGTAAGTATCTTGTTTAGTAGACTCTCGAATGA
>FRDC01002007.1_pt1 | contig 33371 bp, 31 predicted proteins | sample 1106171 | NCBI WGS metagenome assembly FRDC01 (sample SAMEA3930566, study PRJEB13176) | freshwater metagenome | biome: Drinking water system; feature: drinking water; material: water | place: Singapore | collected 2014-12-20 | reverse complement strand
CGCCTCGCATTTCATCCATTTTGTTACGCACTCTTAGTGCGATTCCCGAGAGCCAGCAGCCTTCATGTGGCTCTCGAGGTCGTCATGTGCTTCATCCTCAAGGATCTGAAGCTCTTCTCCTAAAAATTCGCTAGCCTTTTGATCAAGAGCAAAATTGCGGGTTGAACTCCGCATAAAGAGTTCGGTCTGCTCAACAAAATATGGTTGCCACACCGCTGGAAGTTCGCGGTGAGCCTCCTCGTTAAAGAGGTCGCCAAAGGCAGCGCCCAACGCCTCAACACATCGGTGGATTTGGTCAGTGGCCTGCTGTTGGCCAGGTTTAAAATCGATGGAAGTCTCAAGGTTGGTCTGCCTGAGGGTTCCGGGTTTAGAGAGGCCGGCGGCAACCACGATTTCTTTCTCATAAATGCGCCCATCGATTTCAATTTTTTGCTGGCCAAGCTGCTCGCCGTAGATCTCCTGCAGGACATTTTTGATGAGATCGCGGAGGTCTCCGGGCAACTGAACGGAGCGCGCGGTGCGCGAAGTGGCGAGACGGGGTTCCATGGGGCCTCCAGTGCAGTGCAGTATAAATTATTCTCGGTCGCGATTCAATGCCCGAATGTGAGCCTGAAGCGGGCATCACTTGAACTTTTAACTAAGACCTATAAAGTGCTAATTTTACTGCGAAAAAAGTGAGGACAATCCGGATGCAGGACGGAGTGTACATTTCAACTTACGGTTGCCAGATGAACGTCAACGATACCGACCGTATGTACGCCATTTTGGAGATGGACAATTACGTCCCCGTCGATAAGCCCGAGGACGCGTCGGTGATCATCATCAACTCCTGTTCGGTGAGAGAGAAGCCTGTTCACAAGGTACACAGTGAGATCGGCACCTATCGAAAGCTCAAGGAACAAAACCCAAAGCTTAAGCTGGGCGTCGGCGGCTGTGTGGGGCAACAAGAGAAGGGAAAGCTTCTCAAAGATCTGCCGCTTCTGGACTTTGTTTTTGGGCCTGACAACATTGATGCTCTTCCCCAGATGATACGAGACCTTCGCAACCAGGATTCCCTGCGGCAGAGTTTTGCTCGGTTCGAACACAGTCAGCCATACGATGTTGAAACCCTGGTGCGGAATCCCGGGGTTTCCACCTTTGTGAACATCACCAAAGGCTGTGATAACTTTTGTACGTTTTGTGTTGTTCCCTTCACCCGCGGGCGGCTGCGCAGCCGCCCCATGAAGGACGTGCTACAGGACATCCGAGCGCTAACCAAGCGAGGGGTTAGAGAAATCACTCTACTGGGTCAGAATGTGAATTCCTACGATTCCGAATGTGGTGCTGATTTTGCCGGACTTTTGGAAGCCGTGGCCACCGAGACCGACATCTGGCGTATTCGGTTTACCACCAGCCATCCCAAAGACTTTAACCGCCCGCTCGTCGAGACCATGCAAAAGCATCGGAACAAAATTTGTGACTACATCCACTTGCCGGTGCAGTCCGGAAATTCCGAAATCTTGCACCGGATGAATCGTGGCTACACGCGGGAGGAATACATCGAAAAAGTGGCCATGATCAAAGAGGTCATGCCTGGCGTTGCCCTGTCGACCGACATCATTGTTGGCTTTCCGGGAGAGACGGAGCAGCAATATCAGGACACCGTTTCACTCGTTAAACAAATTGGATATGATTCCATTTTTGCTTTTGCCTATAGTCCGCGACCTTTCACGAAAGCCGCCAAATACGACGATCAGGTGGATCCTGAGGTTTCGCAGAGAAGGTTGCAAGACCTCCTTCAAAAGCATCGGGAGTGGTCGATGGCAGATTGCCATCGGTGGGTGGGCGATGAGTGCGAAGTTTTGGTCGAAAAGCCCGATCAACGCGATCCGCAGCTGTTGATGGGACGCTCCACACAGAGCCGCATTGTCCACTTTAAAAAGCCCACGCCCAGCGAAGCGAACTCGAGTGGCAGCGAATCGCAGTTTGACTTGATCGGAAAGTTGGTTCGAGCGCGCATTGTTTCGGCTATGCCTCATAACTTGCGCGGAGAGTTCACAGGACTTGTCAACAATGCCGCAAATCATTGAGTGTCGAGGGAAGCGCCCTCAAATCGGAAAAGACTGCTTTATTGCGCCGAACGCGGTCATCATTGGTGATGTGATCATCGGTGATCGCTGCAGCATTTGGTACAATGTGGTCATACGGGGAGATGTCTTCCCCATACGCATCGGCGATGAGACCAATGTTCAGGATGGTTCCGTTCTGCACGGCACCTATGGGCGAGCGGGGGTTTTACTGGAAAACAGAGTGACCGTCGGGCACATGGCGATGTTGCATGGCTGTCATGTGCGCGAAGGGACCTTGATTGGGATGGGATCAATCGTGATGGATTTAGTCGACGTTGGTCGGCACTGCCTGATTGGTGCGGGTAGCCTGGTTGTGGAGAATTCGAAGTTTAGGGACAATCAGCTTATTTTTGGTCGTCCGGCAAAGGCCGCGCGTGACTTAACCTCAGAAGAGATTCAGCGGCTGGAGCAATCAGCCGACAACTACTTGATGTACAAGACCTGGTATTAGCCGACGCGAATAGTTGAACGGAGCTGATTAGGCTGGGATGTTGGTCATCTCGATCATGGGAACTATGATTGAAAAGACGATGGCGCCGATCACGGTTCCCATCATGATGATCATCACAGGCTCCAATAGAGCAGTTAGGCCCTGCACTCCCGTGCGAACTTGAAAGTCATACGAATCGGCCACTTGCGAAAGCATACGTTCCAGATCGCCCGTTTTTTCACCGATCGCGATCATATGGATGACCAAAGGGGGGAATTCTCCTGAGCGTTTAAGAGGGCCTGCAATACTTTCCCCTTCGCTGATGTTGTCGCGGGCCTCCTCCAGCGCGCGGGCCAGAACCGCGTTGCTCACCACATTTTTGACAATGTCCATCGAGGAGAGCATGGGGACTCCGCCCGCAAGAAGGGTTGAAAGGGTTCGGGTGAAGCGGCTCACGGCAATCATACGGGCAAATTTACCGGCGACGGGTAGCTTTAGAAGAATGGCATCCCACTGAGCAGAGCCTGCGGTTGTTCGCTTCCAATTGAAAAACAAAAACACCGAGAGAACTGTAAAGACCACAATCACATGCCAGTAGTTGACGAGAAAGCCCGAGAAGTCGATCACGATTTGGGAGTACCAGGGGAGTTTTAATTCAGCCTGTTCAAATATCTCGGTGATCTGGGGTATAACGTAAACAAAAAGAGTCATTAACACACCCATCGTGAACACCAACATCAGAACCGGGTAGATCATGGCCGACTTCACTTTAGAGGCGAGTTCATTTTGCGACTCGGTAAACTCCGCTAAGCGCAGCAAGATCACGTCCAGCGTACCGGATGTTTCTCCCGCTTCCACCATGCTCACGTAGATGTTGTCAAAAATCCGAGGGTACTTGAGCAGTGACTTGTGCATGGTGCTTCCCTCGTTCACCATGTCGCGGACTTCGGTCAGGGTTTGCTTGAGAGTGGGATTTTCCACTTGATCGGCCACGGCACTCAACGCTTCGACCAAGGGGATATTAGATTTTATGAGGGTCGCAAGCTGCCTGGTCATGACCGACAGGTCTTCGACACCGACACCTTTGTTGGTACCTCGTTTTGTCGTGCGCCCCTTTTGGACTGAAGTCTGCCGATTGCGGAGATCGGTGATAAAGACTCCATCTTTTTTAAGTTTAAGGCGGGCGTTTTTGATGTTCTCCGCATCAACGGTGCCTTTAACTGAGCGTCCGTCTCGAGTTTGCCCACGGTACTCGAATAAAGGCATTATTGATCCACCTGAGTATTGGCAATGAGCTCTTCAATGGTCGTGATGCCCGCAAGAACCTTGCGCACGCCGTCTTGCCTTAGAGTTTTCATGCCCTGTTGAATTGCAAGTTTTTTGATGGTGCCACCATCGAGCTTTTGAAGGATCAGTTGGCGTATCTCATCGGTGATGACCATAAGCTCACTTGTCACCGTTCTACCAATGTAACCCTTTTGATTGCAGTGGTTGCAACCCATGGCACGAAACACGGTGCCTCGAGCGGCTTCGTTTCGAGTGATCTCAATTGAAGCCAACTCGGCTTCGGTTGGTTCATATGGAGCCTTGCAGTGGGGGCAAAGCACACGGATGAGCCTCTGCGCTAAAACTCCAAGGACCGAGCTTGCGATCAAAAAGGGCTCGCAACCCATGTCAATCATTCGTGGGATGGCGCCCGCGGAGTCGTTCGTGTGAATGGTGGATAACACCAAGTGACCCGTAAGGGCCGCATTGATCGCAATGTTCGCGGTCTCAGAGTCGCGGATCTCACCGATCATGATCACATCGGGGTCTTGCCGCAAGATAGACCGCAATCCATTGGCAAAGGTGAGGCCGATTTTGGAGTTGACCTGAATCTGCCCAATCCCGTGGATACGATTCTCCACCGGGTCTTCGACGGTGATGATATTCCGATCAATGGTGTTAATTTTGACAAGCCCTGCGTAAAGTGTAGTGGACTTTCCAGAGCCCGTGGGCCCTGTGACGAGTACGATTCCGTGAGTTTTTTCTAAAAGCTTATCAAGTTGAAGAAGTGCATCTTCCGGAAAACCCAACTGATCCAACGACAAAATGACATTAGACCTGTCCTGAAGACGCATCACCAGCCGCTCTCCAAAAGCGGTGGGCACCGAGTTAAGACGCACATCGATGTCCTTGCCTGCAAGCTTGAGGGGGATACGGCCATCCTGCGGGAGACGCTTTTCCGCAATGTTCAAATTACCCATCACTTTTATGCGGGAGGTGATCGCGTTTTGGAGTTTTTTGGGCGGTTTAAAGATGTCGTAGAGCGTTCCATCGATTCGGAACCTAACCACCATGTCGCGCTCGTAGGGTTCGATGTGAATGTCGGAGGCCTTTTCTTTTACGGCGCGAAACAAAAGCGTATTCACCAGTTTGATGACTGGGGCCTCATCATCGCCTGCCTCTAAAAGGTCAATAATGGGCTCGTCGAGGTCGTACTCGCCCTCCTCAATTTGGTCTAGTCCCTCTAGAGTTGCAGTGCTCTTTTCATAAACACGATTTATGGCGTCCTGTACCTTGTAGCTCGTCGAGACCACAGCTCGGGTTGGTTTTCGAAATAGGGCCCTGAGATCATCAAATGCTCGGGTGTTGAGGGGGTTGCTCGTGACCACGGTCACAGATCCGCCTTCGTCTTTAAGCGGGATGATTTCAAAATTTTTGGCGTAGTTGATGGGGATATCTCGTATCAAGTCGACGGGAATGTCGTTGACAGGGATGTCCTTCATGTATCCGACGCCCATTTCTTTACATAACAAAGACAGAATTTCATCAATTGTAGACAAATTCCGTTTAGCAATGACTTCGCCAATGGTGGGTCCACTGATGGTTGGCGTTGCCAGAATGGAGTTGAGCTGGAGTTCGCTTAAGCTTGTGTTCTTAATGACAAGGTTTCCAACACTCTCGGCCATAGTGAACTACTCTTGCACCTCTTGAGGCTCAGGGCTAGGGGGAGTTTTGGCTTCTTTTCGGCCGCCTCGTATTTCGTCGGCTTTGGCGCCGTAGGAATCGCGGCCGCCTCCGTACCGGCGGATGAACTCCACACGCTGGTCTAACTTTTTAGACGTCAGTATTTGGTGATCTTCTTTGGTTTTGATTATCCGGGGGGTTAAGAACACGACAAGATTTTGTTTAATTTTGTCCACTCGTTCAAACTTAAAGAGCCAACCTAGCACCGGGATGTCGCCAAGGACGGGTACCTTTCTAACCGTCGTTGTTTCCTCCTCGCGCATGAGTCCACCTAACACTGCCGTGTCGCCATCGCCCACCACGATATTGGTTTTGACATTTCGCTTGGTGAGCGCAATCGCAGCTTGAGCAAGTTGAGCGGCCTTGATCTCGCGGGAACTCACTTGCTGAATGGTCTGCTCTAGCTCCAATCGAACACTCCGCGCTGTAGGGGAAATAAAGGGTTTAAGCTTTAGCTTAATCGTCGCGTTTTCGCGCTGGATAGCGCCCTGGGTGACGCCGCCCACGCCCACGGTGTTATTAAGCCCCACCGGTACGTTTTCACCCACTTCGATTTCGGCCTCTTGGTTGTCCAGGGCCATCACCTGGGGTTGAGAGAGCACATTGGCGTTGGTGTTGGATCTCAGTACGTTCAAAAAACCCACAAGCGAGGTTACCCTTGTGGTTCCCGCGCCGGGTATGTTGATGTCAAAGGCATCGCCAGAACCAAAGCCCAAGATCCCGCCGGAGTCGTTTCGGGGATCAAGAATACTCTGAAGCGAATTACCTGCAAAACCGGCCCGGCCGATTCCGTTGCTGTTTCGGTCAATATTAAAAAAGCTAATTCCCCACTGTTTAGTGTCGGAGATGTCGATTTCCATGATGACGGCTTCAACAAACACTTGATTTCGAGGGATGTCGATCTTTCTCAGCAAGTTGCGGACGACGCTGAAGTCTTGCCGGCTCGCCGTGATGATCAGCGAGTTGGTCTCTTTGTTTGCGACCACTTTAATTTCGCCGCCAAAAATGGCGCCCGCCGCCTCGGCAGGCCGGTTTTGCCCGTCAAAGCCCATGGGAGGAGGTGGCGGAGGGATAAACCCTCCCGGATTGTTTTGATTCTGACCCTGATTATTTTGATTTCGATTTTGTCCCTGTGTGATGCCGCTCAAAGTCTGGGCAATTTTTTCGGCATCGCCGTACTTCACATAGTAAACAAAAACCCCACCGGCTTCGTCGAGCGGGATGTTAAAGTCCAATTGTCGCACGAGGGTCTTAATCTTTTCGATGCCGTCCTTGTTCCCTACGACGATGATGGAATTGGTGCGCTCATCGGGAATGACAAGCGAATAGGCTGTTGTGCCTTTTTGTCCGCTCCCCTCGGGGGCTCCAAACCGGGGTACCGGTGCGGTAAAAGCACCCCCCCGACCTTTACCACTTTTACCTTTATTAATGATCTGATCGATCAAATCGGCAATGTCGGCAGCTTTTGCATGCCGGATGCGGACAACGGCAAGCGTTTCTTCAAAGGTGGGGACGTCGATCTGCTGAACAATTTTAAGGACCCGCTCCACGTTGGAACCGTAGTCGCTGAGAATGATGGTATTGGTCGGCTCGTAAGGTTCGAGCGTGCCGTCTTTGGTTGTGAGTTGCCTCAGGTACTTGTTCACATCGGCAGCGGAAATGTGTTTGAGCTGAATGATCCGGGTGATCATTTGATCGGTATTGGGCGTGTAGGCTCCCGAATAGATTTCAATCGAATCGCGCTGCGCTTGGCGACTCGGTACGATTTTCAGAAACTTGCCGGCAGGCACGATCGAAAACCCGCTAATGGCCAGTGCCGACAAAAATGATTTATATGCTTCTGCAACCGTAACTTGGCTTGGCGCCATGATCGTGATTTTTCCGCGCACACCGGGGTCGACGATGAAGTTTTTACCGGTAAGCTCTGAAATGGCCTTAATGACGTCGGTAATCTCGGCATTGGGGTAGTCAAAGCTGTCAATCAGCTCGGGGAAGTTCGTGTTGGTAATGTCCTCGGGGAAAGCTTCAGAGAATTTGACCTTGGTGGGGCTTTTACGGACTTTTTTGTTCGCAAGCGAATTAGTCGCCGCCGCACCAGTACTATTCGCCGAGGGGGCGCCGCCAGGGGGAGTGTTGGGATCATTAAATGTGGGCGCCGGTGGAGCGGGCGGTTGAAATCCCCCGGGGGGTGGTGGAGGTGCAAACTCATCGCCCTCGTCAAAAAAGTCGTCGTCCTGTGCCTGTGAGAGGGGGGTGTTTGTGATTCCAAACAAAATGACCGAGGACAAAAGAAAACTGGACAGGACACGCCTCTTGGCGCTCGAGTTGAGCCATTTTGACTTCCATTTAGTTTTTTTCATCCCTCGCCCCTTGTTCCCCTTGGTTGCAGATTCCTCAGTTGATGCTGAAATTATTTATTAAAACTCGCCCTCGTCGTTCGATTTCGAGGTCAATTTTACGTTCGTTTCGAAGTTTATTATAAAGCTCCATCGCTTTGGCCGGGCTGTCGATGGGCTCTCCGTTGACACTTTTAATAAGATCGTCCTTTTGAATTCCGAGTTTAGTAAACAAACTTCCCGGAGCAATGTCGATCACCTTAAACCCATCGATACGACCTGTGGTGGGTGACACGTTAGGGACCGCAGTCGCCTGCTGTAAAAGTTCGGGTAAGTTCTTCATGTACTCGTTGAGGTCGTTACGGGTGATTGAAAAGTTGGTTTCACCCTCTTGAGCGATTTCTCCTGCCGCTTTGCCTTTGCTTTGAAAGGTCAGTGTCGAATCGTCCTTGATTTCGATGTACTCGATGCGGCCGTTACGAGCGTTTCTAAAAATGGCCCGCTTGCGCTCGACTTTGAGTAAAGTGGCCAAACCCTCGATGTCGTCATTGGGAAAGTAAGGGAGAATTTTATTTTGTCCGGCCTTCACTTCGATGGTGGCCACACTTTTACCTTTGTTGATGTGAACGATGGTTCCGATCAAGGTCAAAGGAAGATCCGAGAGGGTTGCGGGTCCTAGGTCGTCGGTCACCTGCCCGTCTTTGGCCTTTGCCGCTGTGGCTAAGGCTGGAGGTATCACGCCATCGGAGCTGAAAAGGTTTCTTCGTGAAATGCCCTCGTAATCGGCCAACAGCTTGCTGCTGAGTGGAGGCGGAGGAGTAAACCTTGCCGGAGGAACCGAAGTTGGTAAAAAGTAGTGGCGGGTCGCGATGATGGAGAGATCGGCCACCAGAAACGCCAAAAAGATGGCAAGGATGTAGCCGTAGTATTTTTCGAGACTTCGTCCGCCTCGGCGAGCCAACTGAAAGGTACTCTGCGTGAGATCACTCAAAGAATTGGGAGAATTCTTTTCAGAAACTTTTTGCAAGATCGTGTTGAGTTTTCCCACTCTGATTATAGTAATGAGTGAAGGCTAGGTGCGCAGCCAAATCGAAGGTCTCGGCTCAGGTCCACGGCTAAGGTCGAGTATTTTTATGCACGATGAATACAAATCTTTCACGCCACCTTGACCCAAGAAGGCGTGTGCTTGGTCTTGAAATCGTTTTTACGACGGCTACGCGTTTAAAAGTCTCTGGCCTGTGTATTGCTGTTAATCGGATTGAGCCGGGTGGGGACCCGGAGTTGGGTAGGGTTTTTTCTTTTGATGCGCCGGGGGGTGTATGTCGGAAGTGGTGATTTTTGCAGGTTCCGAAGTTTTCTTGCCGCTCAATGTACGGACCAATCTGATCCGTGTTCCTCAAGTGATCGTAGCCTTAAAACAGGCCGAGAGTTGGATCGAAGAGCTTGGGATTAAAGACGTGTCTTTGATGGCCTTCTTTTTATACGAGGATCGTCTCTTTCAGCGGGACGATGAACTTCGCAGACTCGTGAGCGGTGTTGCGCAACTGGCCCTCTTTAACCGCTACATGAGAAATCGTGAAATGCCGGAATTGTTTATGGGGCCTGTTGAAAGAGAAACCATCTTTTCTGTGGTGGCGAAGTCGAAAGGTTTACAAGAATGGGTTCAAACTCATCCGTGGACCGTGCGAAAGTTGCAGTCGATGGGTGTGAACATTGAAGACTCTGCCATCGGCGAGTGGATTAAGGCTCAAGCTCAGCAATCTTCGACCGACCCGCGCGATTGGGGACGACTGGCTGTCAAATCTGTCCCGACTCTGGCGCAAGGTTTTGTACAGGCTCCCATCAGTATCTTTAAAAAGGCGACTCCTCCAGCGCCACCCACCAGAGAAGCTGGCAGCTTTAGTCGGCGAGATCTGGCGGCTTTGACGGCGAAGGAAAATGCAATCCCCACTTACGAGGTCGTAGCCGAAGGGCACCCCAGCTACGAAGCTGCGATTCAAGAACTGGTCGACGGCCACAATGCCTTTCGGTTCACCGTGGTGGGCCCGGGCTTGGACATTCGTCAAGGGATGGGGTCGGAGGGGCTTAGTGAACTTATCGAGGTGGTGGATTCCGTTGACTGGGATCCGCTCCTGACCTGGATGAGGCCCGCGTTACAGACGGGGCTTGAAGGGTCGGCTTCCTCGCTCCATTGAGTGGAATTTGGAGTTTTGGAATTCGAATGACTCTGTTTCGCAAAGTACTATGCTCAAAGCATGGCCAAGATTTACACAAAGTCAGGAGACCAAGGACAGACCTCTCTTGTGGGCGGGGCTCGTGTCTCAAAATCCCATGACAGGCTAGAAAGTTATGGGACTGTTGATGAGCTCAATTCCAGTATCGGTATTTTGATTGCCGAAATCCGCAGTGTGCCTCAGCTTCGTCAAAAGGCTGATCGCGAACTTGGCTTGCTCTCGATGATTCAGAATACTCTGTTTGATGTGGGGAGCCGACTCGCTTGTGAAGATCTTGAAAACCAGAAACTTTTACCCAAACTCAATGCGGAGCGAATTGCCGATCTCGAGAGTGCAATTGATCATCTACAGAAAGACTTGCCTCCTCTTAAGAACTTTATTCTTCCCGGTGGATCTCGCGCTGCAAGCTTTTGTCATTTGGCTCGAACCGTGTGCAGGCGTGCCGAGCGTGCGACTGTGCGGCTGGAGCATGCGGCTCTTCCACCTGACCCCGATGTTCTTCGATATCTCAATCGTTTGAGCGACTACCTTTTTGTTTTGGCCCGCGCTCTGAACCACTGGTCAGGCGGCACCGAAACCATTTGGAGTAAATCTTGAATTTTTTGCCTCTGGGACTGCGAAGGGCACGGCCCGACGATAGCGAAAAGCTCAAAATTTTTTTCGCGCAGGAAAGCCTGGGCTCTGAATTTGAATTTCGGATGGTGAGAAAAGATCGATTTGATCAAAACTATCGTCTGCAGACCTCTGATTTTGATACCTATCTTTTGGAGAGTCCGAGCGGTTTAATCGAAGCCTGCGGGACCATGCTCTTTCGAGAGGGAAGAATTGGCTCTCACTTTCAGACTATCGGCTACGCAACGGACCTGCGAGTCGCAGCCCATAGGGAGGCGATTCGCACTTGGGCTAAACATTTTTCGCCAAGTCTGGCGGAATCCATGCAAAGGCGCGGCTGCCACTATGTGTTTTCGGTGGTCCCAGGCGATCGACATGCAGCTTTCAACACGCTCATTCGCCCTCGGAGTTCTCGTCGGCAAATGCCGCGGTTTTATCTCTTGAGATCTTTTGACGTGGTGGCAGTTCATGGTCAGTTCCCCTGGAGCGCACCCGTGCCGACGCTCGATGTTCGCCGAGCGACGCTCAATGACCTGGAACCCCTTGCGAATTTTTTGAACCACCGTTCGCGGCACCGCCCGATGGCGTTTCGCTACACTGCGGATTTGTTGAATTTTCGTTTGCGGACGTGGCCTGGTCTCACGATCGAAAGCTTTCTGCTGGCAGTTGATTCCCACGGAGACATTATGGGCTGTGTCGCGCCGTGGTCCAGTCAGGCTCTTTCAAAAATTGAAGTCGTGGGGTACCAGGGCTTTATGTCCACTCTGAAGGGTGTCTTGAGGATGGGGAGCTGGTTGAACTGGACACGAGGTCTTCCCAATAAAGGCCAAGAAGTTCGGTTTCGTTACTTGACACATTTTTATGCTGACAATCCTGATGTCTTTGAGTCGCTGGTGATGAAGTCTCTTGATCTATTTCCGGATGATCACTTTCAGTGCTACACCCATTTTGAGGGGTACGCTTTGACAACTCCGCCACGAGGCGTGATCACAACGACCTTTCCTTTTGCGCTGTACACGGTGATGCTTCCTGGAGCACAATTGCCCGACGAGCTCAAGCCGGGATTGACCCAGGAGCCGCCGGAGTTGGAGTTGTGTCTACTTTAGTTTCGAATGTAATTTCGAATTTAAGCTCCGGCGCCGTAGCGGGTCCGTTGCTTTTGACCATTCCGCACTCCGGTGAAGTTGTTCCAACGGAGGTGACTTGGCTCAATGCTCTTCCTGAAAAGATTCTCATGTGCGACGTGGATCGCTATGTGGACCGCATTTATGAGCAGGCCCTAGCTCAGCTGAAAGTTTTGAACGTCAAAACACCTTGGCATCGCTATGTCGTGGACCTTAACAGAGTGCCATTGGACATTGACCCTACCACCGTGGAGGGGGCGGCCGGAGAGCCTGGTTTGCATCGCCGAGGTTTCCATTGGTCTGTGACGACCAAAGGAGATGTGTTGTTGCAGAGGCCGATTCCATTGGCGATCCATGAGCTTCTGACAAAAAAGTACTTCGAACCATTCCATGAGGAGGTTCGTCGAGCATCACAGATGATTCGTTCTCGATACGGTGTGGTTTACCATTTAGATCTTCACAGCATGCCTTCGATTGGGACTCAGGAGCATCGTGATCCGTGGCAAAAACGCCCGCAGCTTTGTATCAGTGACAGCAAGGGAAAGAGTGCGGCCCCTGACTTTATGAAACTCGTTGTGGAGGCAATGAAGGGCGTTGGTTTTGAAGTCGGAGTCAACTGGCCTTATTTTGGTGGAAGAATCACCGAAACTTATGGACGCCCGGATCAAGATCATCACACAGTACAGATCGAATTGCGACGCGATCTCTACATGGATGAAAACTCCAAGCAGCTTTTGCCCGATTTGTTGCCGGCTCTATCGGCCAGACTGAGTTTAGCGTTGCAACGAGTGCTGGACGTGTTAAAGGCTCAATCGCACGTTCTGTCGTGAATAGGGGTAAGGCCAGTGAGTGAAATAAGATCGCAAGCCCGTGATTTTTTGACGTCGTTGCAAGATGAAATTACCAGCAGCTTAGACTCGGTCAATCATGCGACGTTCCGTGAAGACCATTGGGAGCGGGCTCATGACGCGGGGTCTGGAGCACAAAGTTCAACCTCGATGTCGCACAAAGGGGGCGGCGGTCGAACGCGCGTCTACGGCGATGAAGGGCGAGTTTTAGAAAAGGGCGGTGTGAATTTTTCGGAGGTCTTTGGCGAGTTTAATCCCGATTTTGCGAAGTCGATCCCCCTTGGGGATGGCAACGAGTTTTACGCAACCGGTGTATCGCTAGTGCTCCATCCCCGAAGCCCGATGATTCCCACCGTGCATGCTAACTATCGTTTTTTGCAACGAGGCTCCGCGAGTTGGTTTGGGGGCGGGGCAGATTTAACGCCCACCTATGTGTTTGAAGACGATGCGGTCCATTTTCACCTTGTTCATTACGAAGCCTTGAGGCCTTACGGCAAACATCGCTACGAGGAATTTAAAAAGAATTGCGATGATTACTTTTTTCTTCCACACCGAAACGAGACTCGCGGAGTGGGTGGGATTTTTTTCGACTACCTTCCCGCCACGCCCGAAAATTTTGACTTAGTGAAGTCTTGCGCTCGGGCATTTTTAAAAGCCTATCTTCCGATTGTGGAGAAGCGTTCTCAGCTGAACTACACTCCAGAGCAAAAGGAATTTCAGGAGTACCGACGAGGTCGCTATGTGGAGTTCAACCTCATCTACGATCGAGGCACGGTTTTTGGACTCAAGACGGGAGGAAGGACCGAGTCGATCCTGATGTCTCTTCCCCTCAAAGCTCGATGGCATTACGACTTTGTTCCTAAATCGGGCACACCTGAGGCTGCGCTCTCAAGTTACCTAAAACCTCGCGATTGGTTGCAGCTCGGTACTCCTGTTTCGTGATCTGGAGCTTGAGGAGAGCGCTGGACGTCGGATCACAGTTGTAGCATGCTGACCTGATGAATATTGAGAGTGCCCCGTTATTAGTGCGTGCAGTTATTTTCTTGTTCTTGGCATTTCTAACGGGATGCCAGTCCATTGGTCCTGTTGTGAATATGGCGCCAGTCGTCGCTCCGAGTGGTGGCGAGGCCCGAATGCCGACTCCGCTTGGACCCGCTCGAAAGACGCCCTCGTTGCCCAAGGGAACTTCTCCCGTGTTACTGGATGTCAAAGTGGCATTGGGCGCTTCGGACTCGGGTCTTGTTCAGGAGCGCGTTTCAGGATGCGTCAAGGACCGCGTTTATGCGCCTCTCCCCAATGGACAGTGGCGGGCCTTTTCGACTGAGGAATTCAAAATCCAGCAAGAGCTTGGGGTGCAAGATCAAGCTCGCCCTGTTGAAAGTTCGGGTACGGTGGCGCGAGCCCCTGTGCCTGCATTCGTGCTGGTAACCGAAACACCTGAAAAATTGGAAGACCTAAAAAAGCTTGTCGTCAGAGTCAAACGTGTGAAGCGTTCCAAGGATCACGTGATTGAAGCGCAGCTGTTTCGTCTTGAGCAAGCGGGCTGGATTTCCGAGACGCTACCGCAAGGTGGGCGCTATGCCGACACCAATAGTCGAGGCCGTAAACTTGAAATGGCCCCGACTACCATTGGTGAGCGCGTTTGTGGCATGATCCTGAGGAGTGTGGCGCAGCTCGCAGAAATGAAGGGGAATGGAAGTGCGGAGACTCATTCGCCTGCTTCAAGCTCTGAAAAGCCATCTGGCGGTGGCTAGGCTAGGACGGCGCTAGAGCAAAGGACTAGAGCAAAGGAAACGTCAAGCCGCCTGAAAGGGTAAAGCCCGTGTTGAACCAATCATTTCCGTTTATTGAGAACACCGGGTTGAGCCCCCGGTAGTAAAGCGCTTCGGCCGTTACAAGCACTCCGGTTGCAATTTCAAAACTTCCTCCCAGAGCGATGCTTGGCCCCCAATCAAATGAATTTCGGGGCTCTGTGGAAGGCGGGTTGTTGAATGTCATGGGAGCTATGCCATTGCCTCGAGAAATCTCAAGGTAGGAGTTGCTGCTGACGAGGTACGAAAGCAACAATCCGCCTTTTATGTAAAAGTTGGATCGATCCCACCGGTCCTTTAAGAGCCACTTGGCCATCACGGGGAGCGACAGGTAGTCCATCTGAGTCTCTCGAAAGATCTGGTTGTTCTCCTCTAAGAATCCCATCTGTTTATAAAGTAATCCAGTTGATATAGCCCAGTGCGATTTACCTAAGTCCAACCAGGCGCCGCCCGAAAAACCGGTCTTAAAACGTGTGTCTCCGGTGCCTGAGCCCGTAGCATCCGAGAAGGCCACCCCGGCGACGGGAGTCATGGTCATCTGCCACTTGGCCTTGGGCTTAAGCTCAACGCCAAGGTCTTGCACCGACTCCAGGACCGGGCGAGCAGGAGGGGCGGGGTTGTAATCTTGACCTCGCACCTTTCGAGCTTCTACGTGGTGAGCTGCCAAATTTGACATCAAGGCCGCGGCCAAAAGGAGCTTTGGAGTTTTCATACTGGGGATCATCGCAAGGTCCGAACCAACGCCCGGGCGCTGGGAACTCTCAGGCTTTGAGCCCAGCTTCACCCGCGGCCCTGCCCCCAAGCCAGACCCACCAAGCGTGTGCCCAAAATCGCCCCTGTTTCCATTCTGATAGGTGTAAATAAGTTTTACATGGGACTGAATTTGGGCCCAAAATTGTGACCAGTTCAATTTTCCATGGTGCGAGTAACTTTTACTTGGTGGTTAGTTCCAATCTGAGGCCAGGAGCAAGCTGAGGCCCGCTGAAGCTCCTTTTATTTAGCTCGCAAGTTGCAGATGAGAGACGACCTGAGGAGGCCTCGTGCGCGTAGCTCAAGATTTTCCAGGTGTTAATTCCAAAGGGTTTGCAAAAATTTTAAGAGGCCCGCGTCTGTTGGTCATGGGTCTCGTTAGTACAATTTTCTTGGCTTCTCCTCCAAGTTGGGCGCTAGGGCCCTTCGATTCGATTCAGCAGGAGCCTTCGGAAAGCGCACCACACGACGATAAAGCTGCTGAGCGAGCCCGCCTGTTGAAACATAGCGAGCGCTTTCTGAAAGCTGGTTTCAATTACAAGTTGATCAGGGGCGCCCTTCAACCAACGGAATGTTACAGATCTGCATTGGACCTGCACGGTTGCAACGCGGCTCTATCCCAAATTTTTCAATTTATGGGTTTTAAACTTAGGTTTTTAATGATGGGCGAAGAAAAGGCGAGCGGGCTAGGTTACGGAAAAATCAGTGGTCTTGAAGTGCCGCTGATTTTGGAGCAGTACCTCTACAGCAGTGCTAAGGCCGAGATCGGTCAAGTGCGACATGAACGCGATTTGTTTAAAGTCGAAGTCGAGGCAATCGAAAGCTTGATCAAGGCCAAAGGTATCGAAGTCGACCCCTTTCGGAAGCAGGTCAGGACTAATGATGTCTCCTCGCCACTGATCTCCCATGTCGCGGTTTTTGACATGTTTGTCGCTAACAACCTGGAAAAATTAAACGCAGGCTATGAAGGGCTCTTGGCCTATGTGGCTTACTTTTCCATGCTGAGGTCGGGCGACTCCCATGCGAATGTGATGCTCGTTGATGATTTAAAAGACTTCAAAGTTAGTAACTCTAAAATGCAGACCGGCGTGGGCCTGCAGTTTCTTTTGGAGAGTGGTTTAGGAGTTGGAGGACTGATTGTTGAGAGTGTTGTGGAGGGTTCTCCGGCGGCCAAGGCCGGCATTCAACGAGGTGACGTGCTCGCAAAGTTCAATGGTCTCGACCTGATCGACTTTGCGGGAAGAACCAACCCCGATAATCTCCAGAAGTTTAAGAACGAAATCCCCGAACCGCAAAAAGGCGATGTGTGGAACCTTGAGTTTATTCGACCTAAAGTTCCTCGTTCCGCCAAAAAGTTTGTGAATTTAAAGAGCCTTGAGGCCGCAGGCGCTTCCGAGGACAAGGTTGAGGGAGCGCGGTTTGCTCGAAAGGTACTAGTAGGCGAATTTGAAATGAAGAATGTGACATCAGAGATCCTAGGCCCACGCGGCAAGTTTGTCCGCATTCGACTTTCGGGCTTTGAAAGTGGCGTGGTTTGTCGCGCAGTCGAAGATGAACTTCGTGCAAGACTTTCGGGCCGAGCCGGGCAAAACGTACAGGGAATTATCTTGGATCTTCGTGGGAACCCTGGTGGAGACGTCGATGTTGCGAACTGCATTGTGGGATTGTTCTCGGGCAGCCTACCGACCACGGTGTTGGTTGACCTTAGCGGGAATGCGAGCATTCCCAAGCCAGGCTTCCGGTCTCCTGTTTCGAATTTGCCCATGGTCGTGTTGATGGACTCTCGGAGTGCGAGCGCGTCGGAGATGTTGGTTCAGGCTTTCTATGAGCATCGAAGAGCTTGGGGGGTGGGCCGCGGAACCTTTGGAAAGGGTTTAGTTCAGGAAGGTGTTCTACATACTAAAAAGACGAGCCCCTTGGGATTGGATGGTGTTTACATCTTTAAAACAGAAGGGGCATTCTTTTCCCCATTTCAGGGAACTTCTGGTCAATTTCGTCGGCGCTTGCCTCATTTTGAAGTTGCAAACCCAATTAAGGATCTAGAATCCAACGAAAAACGTGAAGAGGACCTCATTGCAATAGCTCCCGCTATCGAGGGAGTCCAGGAGTACCAAGAGCCTCGAGCCGAACAAGTTACGGCGATTCGAACTTGCCTTGTCAGGGGAGACGGAAAGGCCGGCCCCAACTGGATGAACCCGATTGGAGGGAAACAGTTGGACCCACAGGTTTACCATACGGCCCAAAGTGCGGTCTTCTGGGGAGATCTGCAGCTACGAGCGGCCGTTGAAGTGTTGAAGTGTCACAACAAGCTTGGTTTTGGACGCTGGCAGGAGCCGACCTTGCAGTCCGACGGAAGCTACGTTTTCCCCGGGGAAAAGGGTTCGGTTCCCCCACTGTCTCGAAAAAAGTAGGTGTCCGTCGTAGTAGACAAAAAAGTTTACCCGATGAGCGAAGGATCCTTAACTAAATCGCGGGTGATGTTTTTTTGGTGGGCTTCGTTAGTGCCACCCCCGATTTCAAGGAGTTTGGCGTCCCGCCAGAGGCGCTCGACCGCATACTCGCCCACGTAGCCGTACCCTCCCAAAACCTGTATGGCCCTGTCGGCGACCTTTTTGGCCATTGTGGAGGCGATCAACTTGACTCCGTCGGAGTCTGCCCGATTGCCTTCGCGGCCGAGATCCAGGCGCCTCGCCACGTCGTAAACGTAGGTGCGAGCACTTTTGAACTCAGCGTAACTCTCCGCAATGTGTCGCTGTATTTGACCAAAATGATTGAGCGAATGGCCAAAGGCTTTTCGGTCCGTCGCATATTTGTTCATGATCTGCACTGAGCGCCTGGCAATCCCAAGGCTCATGGCAGCGAGAGTGACTCGCTCGATCTCAAGGTTGCGCATCATGTGCATCATCGAGTCGCCCTCAGAGCCAATCAAGTGACTCTTGGGAACGAGACAGTCTTCAAATACTAACTCCGCAGTGCTCGAGGCTCTCATCCCCAGTTTGTCTTTGATCTTTTGGCCAACGGAAAAACCTTTAAATGATTTCTCAACCAAAAATGTTGAAATCTTGGGTCGATCCGGGGTGCCCCCGCTTCGAGCGTACACCAGTATGCAATCGCCAGGGGTTTTGTTGTCATCGATCACGCCATTGGTAATCCACATTTTGCGTCCATTGAGAACGTAATGGTCTCCCTTGAGCAGCGCCTGGCTTTCCATTCCCAGCACATCGGTGCCCACTGCAGGCTCCGACATCGCCATGCCACCCACCCATTCGCCGCTGCACATCTTAGGGAGAAGCTGAGCCTTTTGGTTGGTACTGGCATTTTGAGCAAAATTATTCACAAGCAACATCGAGTGAGCGAGATAAGCTAGGCAAAACCCCGGGTCGCTGGATGAAATCTCCTCGTGAACAATGACGGCGGCTGTGGCGTCGAGGCCTGAGCCCCCGAACTCGGTTGGGGCTGTTATTCCCAATAAACCCAGCGAGCCAAGTTTTCGAAATAGAGGAATGTTAAATGTCTCGGTCCTGTCGCTTTCAAGTGCTTGAGGTTCCACTTCGTCGGACACAAATCGAGCGACGGTTTCCCGCAGCATCTTGTGTTCTTCGGTGGGGTTAAAAAGATCAAACGTTTGCCAGCTCATCTCAATTGCCTAGCTCCATTTTGGCGATCGTCTGCAGTTGCATGTTGCTTGTGCCCTCGTAGATCTGCCCGATTTTAGCATCGCGATAAAATTTCTCGACGGGATACTCGGTCGTGAAACCGTTGCCTCCAAAAAGATCGACGGCTAGCGAACAAATCTTTTCTGCCGCCCGAGACGAAAACAACTTGGCCATCGCGGCCTCTTCGATAAAGGGCATCTTCGAATCCTTGAGCCTGGCGGCATTATAAACCATCAGGCGAGCGGCCTCTAACTGCGTTCGCATTTCTGCGAGTTGAAATTGAACTCCCTGAAATTGAGCAATGGACTTGCCAAATTGCTCGCGGCTTTTGATGTAGTTGAGGGTTGCTTCGTAGGCGCCCTGAGCAATGCCAATCATTTGCGCTCCGATGCCGATGCGTCCCTCGTTGAGAGTTTCAATGGCAATTTTATATCCCTTACCAACTTCGCCCAGCACGTTGGCCTTAGGTACAACGCAGTTGTCAAAAATGAGTTCGCAGGTTGAGCTCGCCCGGATGCCCATTTTGTCTTCCTTTTTGCCGACTTGAAATCCCTTGAAATTCTTTTCAACCAAAAACGCGGTGATGCCCTTGTAACCGGCATCCGGGTTGACGTTTGCAAACACGACAAAAAGGGTCGCTTCGTTCCCATTGGTGATCCAAAGCTTGTTCCCGCGCAAAGAGTAATGATCGCCCTTGTCGTCAGCTCGGAGCCGAAGCGCAAAGGCGTCTGATCCGCTGGTGCTTTCCGAAAGCGCGTAAGCACCAACCCACTCGGTGGCCATTTTGGGTAGGTAACGTTTTTTTTGTTCGTCGTTAGCCCAACGTAAGAGAGCGTTGGTTACAAGCGTGTTTTGAACATCGACAAGCACAGCAAGAGAGCCATCGATTCGAGCCAGTTCTTCAACCGCCAGGCACGCCATCATGAAGGTGCTGCCAGCACCCTTGAATGTGTCGGGTGTTTCAATTCCCATAAGGCCCATCTCGAAGCATTTTTTAACCAGTTCTTTATTCATTTGCGATTCGCGGTCCATTTGGTGGACCAGCGGTTTGATCTCACCTTCGGCAAAGGAGCGAACGGCCTCGCGGAAATCGCTTTCCTCCTGTGAAAGGGTTGTGAGCGCAGGACGTGCATGGTGAGATGAATCTTGTTGTGTCATGGGGCCTCCTCGAAGAGCAGCCATATTGTGCCACGTCGACTCGGTTTGACAAGCAGTGCAAGCGTGTCCAACACTGGGACTATAGGGGTCCTCGTATGGAGCTAATTCGAGTACTAGTGGCAAAACCTGGGCTTGACGGACACGATCGTGGAGCTAAAGTCGTCGCGCGAGCCTTGAGGGACGCCGGCTTTGAGGTAATTTACACGGGGCTTCATCAGACTCCCGAGATGGTGGTGCATGCAGCCACTCAGGAGGACGTGGACGTGATCGGGCTTTCGATTTTGTCGGGAGCCCACATACCCTTGGTCGAGGCCGTATTGAAGCTTTTGCGCAAGAAGGGGCTGAAAAAGCCTGTCTTTGTGGGTGGAATTATCCCCGACGACGACGCCCAGTCGCTCAAAAAAATGGGAGTTCGCGAGGTTTTTGGGCCCGGCGCGCCTTTGACTGAAATTGTGGAGCGCGTGCGAAGGGTCGCGACCAAAAGAAAAGCAAAAGAGTGATGGCATGAGAACCAAGCAGGGCGACAAGACCGTGTCACGCGCTCTAAGAGCCGCTAACGAGGCAGATGGCGAGGGGTCGTCGTGGTTGCGTTTTTTTGTGATGGCGATGGTGGCCTCTGCCATTGCGGGTGGTGTGGGCTTTTTGTGGGGAGTCCATGGTCATCGCTGGTTCGAAGTTTCCGCACCTGCGCCCGCTGCCCCTCGGATTTCGGTTAAGAGTGAGGTGCCGGTTTGGCGAGCTCAGGGAAATTCTTCCGTTGGTCCGTCGGAATGGATTTGGCAACACGGTCAGTCCGCCGAGCCACCCCCTTCAACGACAAAATCAAAAAAGTCTGTTGGCTCCCTTCGAGCTCAGAGAGAACTCCCACCGGTTATGGATTGCGGTGGTCGGCTCGATTGGGTTTCGCAGTGGAGCGGCCCTGAAATCAAAGCCCAACTGCGCGCAAGCTCTGCTTCGACAATTGAGAACTGGGCGCAGTGTTTCCCAAAAACTCAATCGGTCTTGGCGGAGATGTTGAAATCGTGTGGAGAGGCTCGGGTCGAAGTCAGCTGTGCAAGCTTGGCGTTGTTTTTTAAGGCCGAGGCCCTGGCTCAGAAGTCTATCACGGCGGGCACCCCGAGTGCAGAACTCTCCGAAGCCGAATTAGTCGCTCGGTTGGGGTTGCTGATGTTTTCGCTCAACGATCCAAAATCTGTAGCGCAATTACATGAGTTGGGGCTTTTGGCTCGGGAGAGGCATCCGGATTCGACTTTTGGTTTTAAAGCTTATTTGGTGGAGTGGATTGCGACCGCAGGCGAGGGGTTGAATACACAAATTCGGGGCGCAGGCTCGTTGGCTGTGGATCAACTGATTCAAGATTTGGCAAGGGCCGAACCCTCGGATGAAAATCTTCAGATTTTGGAGTCGCTACGAAGACTCGCTCAAGGAGGAGCCGCAATGGTCAGCTCCCCCAGCGATCTCTACGCTCAAGCGATGCTCGCCTGGCCTCAGCGGCAAAAGGAATCTCGGGATGCGATCATTAAATGCGTAAGCCTTGGGTCTTCCATTTCGGGTGTTCGAGCCTGTGAGGCGGCTCGCGATCGGTTGGAGCGAGGAGACGGCAAGCCCTTTTCTGTCGCGATTGGGTTGCCGCTCCAACCGCCAGTTTCGCACAATCCTTAGCATGCTCTTGGTGAGTTTACGGCCTGAACTCAGATGGACAAGGTGACGGAGAGCGCGTAGCTTGTTGGCTATGAGTTTTGATGTCCTGAAAGTATTAAAGGATATCGGGATTTTTATGATCCCGTTTTTGTTTTCACTCTGTCTGCACGAGTACGCTCACGGCTGGGTCGCCAAGAAAATGGGTGACCCCACTGCTGAGCGAATGGGGCGTCTCACCATGAATCCAATGGCCCATGCGGACATTTTGGGGACTTTTATTTTTCCGATCCTGGCACTTGTCAGCGGCAGCAGCTTGTTTTTTGGTTGGGCTAACCCCGTGCCCGTTGACGAGCGAAATTTTAAGCGCCCAAAGCAGGATATGTTTTGGGTGGCCGCAGCTGGGCCTGGGATAAATTTAATTTTGGCCTTTATCGCGATATTTATTGCGGTCTTTTTTGGGGAGCGCGGCTGGCTTGGAGGATTTACCTCGGAAATTGTGACGGGCATGATCGGGATGAACTTGGCTCTCGCAGCATTTAACTTGATCCCGGTTCATCCCCTTGACGGTGGCAAGATCATTGCGCGCTTCCTCCCTCCTGAAATGGAGCGAAAGATGGAAGAGAACCAACAAATGATCAACATCTTGCTTTTAGGTTTATTGCTGACCGGAATTCTGGGAAAAATTTTGCGACCGGCGGTCTATGCGATTGCAGCGTTAATGGAATCGGTCGTGCGGCTGATCGTCTGAGCTAACCAAATCAGAATGAGCGAGAAGGAATCAGAATGAGCGAACAAGGCCAGGCGGACGCAGTCCCGAATCCTCCCGAAAAAAAACTTCGTGTCATGTCGGGCATGCGGACAACGGGAGAGCTTCATATTGGTCATTTTTTTGGAGCTATTTCCAATTGGCTTAAGTTGCAACAGGACTACGAGTGTTTTTTTGGCGCTATGGATTGGCACGCCATGACCGATCAGTACAAAGACCCTCGAGAGATGGTGCAGAACACGCGGTTGATGGTTGCAAGCTGGATTGCGTTTGGGTTGGACACTCAAAAAAATGTCATTTTTGTGCAGAGCCGGGTTCCCGAACATCTTGAGTTGTTTATGATCTTTGCCAACCTGACGCCAATGGGCTGGCTCGAGCGGGTGAACACGTGGAAAGACGCCGAAGAGGAGCTGAAACTCAACGATGCCTACAATTTGGGGAGATTCGCCTATCCCGTATTACAAACTGCCGACATTGCGATTTATCGAGGGGCACTTGTGCCGGTGGGTCAAGACCAAGTGGCTCATCTGGAGGTGAGCCGCGAGATCGTGCGCCGCTTTAATTACCTCTATAAGGCAAAACTTCCAGAGCCCAAGCCCCTGTTGACGTCGACTCCCATGGTAACGGGTTTGGATGGGCGGAAGATGTCGAAATCCTACAAGAACGGCATCAACTTGGTTGAGGAAGAGGGGGTGCTCAAGAAGCAACTCCTGCAGATGCCGACGGACCCTCAGCGGGTTCGCCGCGATGACAAGGGTAACCCCGAGGTTTGCCCGGTGTTTGCTCTTCATAAGCTTTTCTCGACCGAGGCGACTCGAACTTGGGTGGTAGAGGGCTGTACCACAGCTGGGATTGGCTGCGCTGATTGTAAGATGGCTTTGTTCAATCATATCAACGCGTTCATGGAAAAACCTCGAGCACGAAGAAAAGAACTGTTGAATGATCCTGATGAGCTTGATTCAATCATTGCAACGGGGTGCGATAGAGCTCGCGAAGAGGCCCAGAAGACGCTGGACATCGCAAAGCGAGCGATGAGGCTACGTCCGAAATAAATGGGCGAGATCCAGAGGGGCATCCGAGAAGAGGGATTGGGCGATGGCATTGCATGTCCAGCTGGAGCAATTTGAGGGCCCTTTGGGTCTGCTCCTCTATCTCATCCGCAAGGAAGAGATGGACATTTACGACATTCCCATCCATCGGATCACGGGCCAGTATTTAGATCACATTCGTCATATTCGAGAAATCGACATCGAAGCTGCGGGCGATTTTGTCGCCATGGCCGCAACTTTAATTCAGATCAAGGCCAGGATGTTGTTACCGCAGTACGACGAGCAAGGTGAAGAGGTGGTCGATGAAGACCCTCGAAAAGAGCTCGTGCGTCGGCTGGTGGAGTATCAAAAATTCCAGACACTAGCCAAGGAGCTCGACGGACGTGTGTTGCTACATCGTGACGTGTTCCCAAGGGGGCTTACCGATTCAAGTTTCTTTGATGAGCCTCTTGCGGAAGACCGTCGTGATGATATCGAGTTGGATGAGGGCGGCCTGTTCCGGATGATACAGCTCTACAAGACCGCATTGAAAAAGTTTAGTCAGCGCGTGCACACTGTGGTCCAACGAACACAAAGTGTTGCGGCGAGGATCCTTGAGATTCGACACCTTTTTGCACCTGGCCTTCGAGTTTCATTTTTTGAAGTCTTAAATCAGGCTGATCGCAATAAACATAAGGTTTTGATCACCTTCCTATCGGTGCTGGAGATGACCCGGTTGGGCTTTCTCAAGATTTTTCAAGCTGAGCCCTACTCCGATATCCACATGGACTGTTTACGATCGATCGAATCAGATGTTGTGAGTCGTGTTGAGGAGTTTGAGACCCCATCGGATCAATTAGCTCAAACTTCGAATTTGCTTGCGAATGTGGCGGAGCCGCTCCCCGAGCCACTCGAGGTCGGTGGTGAAACTGTAGTTCAAGCGGAGCAGCTCGAGCTGAGGAGTCTTGGCGATGAGAGCGAGATGGCGACCGATGAGGACTTAATCCTAGCAGAAGAACAGTTGGGCTTTAGAGAACCTCTCGAAGAACTCGAGGAGCTAAAGGAGCGTCCAGGGGAGGCGGTGATGGATGTCTAGACGAGGAGAAGATTCAAAGAGTCATAAGATCGAAGTGGTGGTCGAGGCCGCAGCCGACGACCGTCCCGAGGCTGACGAAATGGAACCGGCGGAGATCGATTTAGGTGAGCTCGCCCAGTTTACAGCAGCAGAAATTGACGAAGTTTCAACAGTTGATATGGCTCAGATTCAAGCCACGCTCGAGGCGGTTTTATTTGCGGCCGATCGTCCCGTCAGTTTTGAGTCTCTACGAAGTGTGTTTAAGGGCACCACCGCAAAGACCGCTGAGATTAAAAAAGCACTTTTTGACCTTCAGGCCAGCATGAGCGCGCCAGATAGGGGAGTTTCTCTCGAGGAGATCTCGGGGGGGTGGCATGTCCGAACCAAAAAAGAATACACGTCGCTTTTAAGACGGGCAGGTAAAGTGAAACCGTTTCGCTTGTCAGGCCCTGCACTTGAGGTGCTTTCGATCGTGGCCTACAAGCAGCCGGTTGTAAAATCTGAGGTCGACGACATCCGAGGAGTTGAAAGCGGCCATTTGATGCGAGCTCTTATGGATCGAGGGCTTGTTCGTTTTGGAGGAAAGAGCGACCTTCCAGGAAAGCCCATGTGGTACGAAACCACTCGGAAGTTTTTAGAAATTTTTGGTCTTCGCAGTATTCAAGAGTTACCTACTCCCGCTGACATCGATAGCCTGATTCCTGAAGGAATAGGCGAGCCAGAGGCCGAGGTCAAAAAACTCGGTGATCTCACGGAAGAACTCAGTTTGGAAGCCAGTAAAACCTACTCGGAGGGCGAAGAGGAGCTGGGTAAGATCACAGAACAGCTTTCGCACATTTCGAGCTCGAGCGAATTTTTTGAAATCGAAAAGCAACGTGAAAGGGAGCGCCGCGATTTGGAGCGAGCTCGCGACATTCGTGACGCGCTCGCGTTTGGGAGCGAGGTCGACCCGAAGGATGTGCGATGGCTTGAAAAGTATGACCGCGCTCGTGCGGAGGCCGAGGCTATACGACCGCTCGCGCCTGATCCCGCGCTCGAGGCGGAAGATTTAGGAGTTGCAGCTACAAATACCGAAGTGATTTCGACTAACGAGGTGATTTCAACATGAGCTGGCCGGCGAGTGTGTTGTTGGCTGTCTTTGCCGCAAGTGTTTTTGCACTAGGTGGAACCGAGGAGACCTTGTCCTTCTCCGAAACAAGTAAGCGGCACTCCCAGCTTTTGGATCGGTACTTTAAGCTGGAGTCCTTGATGACCTCGGGCCAGCTGATGATCACGCCTGATGCGCTGGAAGATCTCAAGTCTCACATGACCAGATTGGCTGAAGCCAAAAAGGGCCGGATCGAGTTGATGAGAAGGAGAGGCTGGTCCGAGTTCGAGTATTTAAATATCCTCAAAGAAGAGTGTTCGACACTTCCTGACTGGGCGACGTGTTCGCAAAAACTACTGAAAGCAGGATATAGCGGTTCCCTGATAGACGAAACCGAACGAACCGCGCAAAAGACCCAGTGGAAGTGGGTCAACATCAACGAGAAGTACGACAACATGGTTCGCCGGATAAAAAGCGATCGCTATTACAAAAAAACAACCCAGAGCTTCGTAGAAGAAATGAACGCGTTTGAGGTTTACCTGAGTAAAGCAGAAAAAGAAGTTGCAGCAGCCCTGCAGGAGGGCAAGGGCACCTCCAAGCCGAGAGCGAGTCAATAGGCGACTAGGCCGACTTCTTCTTGCCTTTGAGAACGATTGAAAAATCCCACTTCGGAAAAGCGCGAGCAATGCCTTCAACCATTTCGAGGGTTGTGTTTTCTTCGCCGGATTCCAAACGTTGATAATGGCGCATGGTCAGATGTCCCACTCGATCCGCCGCCTGCTCTTGAGTGAGCCCTTCTTTAGCTCTCACAATGCGAAGCAGACAAGCAAGTTTTGCGTTGGCGTTGAGCCCATCGAACTCAAACGCCGTACGACTGGCTCGCTCGAAGCTGTAGCCTACGAGCTTGTCATTTTTTTCTGATTTGAAAACGGTGATATCGTCGGTAAGAGATTCACCATAATTGGCGGTCTTCTCGAAAATGACTTCCAAATAATCAAGGTCTTGATCGTACATTATGTTCATAACCGCTCTCCTTCGGGCTTTTTGTAAAGCACCTCGCCTTTTTTAGTTTGGCTTGTCGTCATGGTCGTTGAAACGAAACATCCTTGGGCCAAAATCTTAACGACCACAAGCCGGTAGCGAATCTTCGGTTCACGGGATTTCAAATGATAAAATAGCTCCGCGTTCTCCTTGTACTGGCTGCGCCGCACTTCCACGGGATCGACCAATGCTTGTTTGATATCTTCGATGGTGACTTCTGGGTGAGCATCCTGGATGTGTTTCCAAGTTTCATCGGAGAGCTCAACGGTGCGGCCCTGATAGTCCAACAGCTTCACGGAGACAGAATACGACATATATGTCGTATAAACAAGAGGAAACCCACCGAGATTCCTAACCTAGCGGCTCTTATCGTCTAAATTTCACAATGGTAGAGCCGGGGTAAAAATGAGTCGAGATTTTCTCGGGTGACCACTCGTATTGCCCACCCTCACTCCGAGGTAGGCCCAAAAGGTGAGCGCCCCACTGCGAGGCACCGACCGCGTGACCAAAACCATAGACTTTTACTTCGGCCGCTCCATTCACAAAATCGATTCGAAGTGGCTGATTCCAATCGTTGGGGCTTTTGAGTAGTCGAAAACCAAACCGGAGGCGATCCCCTAACAGTCGTGAGTCTGCAGCACTGAGCGCAACGGTTTGAGTTGCGCCCATGGGGGAGGTTCGGACCACAAGGTCGTAGACCCAAGTTCGATTAGATGAGGATTTATTTGACGAGCTCTCGAGAATCGCAACGACTTCGTACGGTTCTGTGACCACGGCTCGAACCGAAGGTAAATTTTGAGTCACGCCAAAAACTTGGACTGACGTGAGCTTAACCACCGAGTGGCCGCCAAAACGCCTTTCCGACACATTGGCCGCATCCGGCACAGCCTGAAGGTAATCGAATGGCGTGCCCCTTGTTTGACATTCGTTTGAGGCGCAGGTCATTCCGCCCGAATTGGAGTGGTACATGGCATAGATGGGGTTATACCCCCCGACAGCCAGGTACTCGCTCGCCGTCATTTCAGCGGCGTGGCGGGTTTGCTGGGTTTCTTTAGAAATACCCAAAAATTGTTGATTCATGGTCGTAGGGAGGATGTCCCATTCGCTGTTGGACACCGATCGGCTTTGGACCATCGCAACAATTGCGTTGGTCCGAGCCGCAATGGCCTGAAACCCCTTGGCGTTCTGACAAAAAGTCCTGAGCATTTCACTGCCCACCACGGAGGAGACATAAGTTTCAAGGTCGACAAAATTAATCACGTTGAGGACAGGCCCGGGCGTGGCCTGGTTCCCTCGGTTGCCCTCCGTGAATAGCTTCACCGCGAATCCACCTGCGAACTGCAAAATCGTGTCGGGGCCTCCCGTCCCGGTCGCGGTGGGTGGTCGGGCTGGATACTGAAAAGCAGTCGGGGTCGTCATTCCATATGCGGGAGTAACCCATAGAGATCCAGGCCAGGTTAGTTTGGTCTCACGGAATTGCGCGCCTGAGGTCACGAGGTAATAGACATCAATCGAGATCCCGTCAGAATTTTGTACAAGGCGCACCTGTGTTGTCACGGAAGGGACGACAACCTCGCCAGTCAAAAGATCGCGAACCTCAAGCCCGCTCGGGTTTCGAAACGAAACCCGATCTGTTTGGCTTGCAGCTGGGAAGTGGTCATATCCGGGGGTCCTCAATATCGGAAAGAGCTTGACCCGCACTTGACTGAACGACAGCTCGGTATGAGGTAAGGTGTCCTCGTTTACGTTGTCTCGAGGCGAAGCCAGATCTTCCCTAAGTTTGCGGATGGTCTCGGAGCCAATGTTAACATGGGCCTCCGAGAGGCTCGCCATCCCGGCGAGGACGACTGTGGCCATTAATAGCTTTTTCCCGAGCGCTAACATCGACCGTATAGAATCGCATTTGATTTCGAGCTGCAATCACCCAAGTGGTGGCTTGTAGGAAGTCCCTGACCTTTGAAATTTTTTCCAGAAGGATGATCAGCTGGGTGAGTGCCGTTAGGAACTCTGCTAAAGCTTTTCGCGATGTCCATACTTTCAAACTTCAGCGCACCTTCTCGACAAAGTCCCAGGTTGTTTAAGATGACCTACGGGCTTCTGGTTTTCGCTCTGTGTTTTCGGGGAGCGGCACAAAACGTCGAACCCCAAACCGTTGAGAGCCCAGAGGAGTTAGCTCGGCGCGAGGCTAATCTCTACGACGTGGTGGATCTTCATTTGAACAACTGGCCTCAGACTACGCGGCCCAAGATCAGCGCGCAAATCGAAGAAGGACCGCTCGAAGAGCTTCGGAACGGCATGCGTTTGCGGCACGATTCGATTCGCGACGAATTGATGATGCGCTACGGCCGCAATTTTCCTGATCGCTTTGCTTCCGAAACCTTCCAACCCCAACTTGTCGAAGCCTTTGATGAACTGGGCCGGCCTAAAGCCCTCTATTTTTACACCAATGGCGTTGTAAAAGATTTCGCTGATGCCGATGCCGGCGTCGAAGAGACCGCGCCCGGGCCTACTGCATTTGACCTTGAGGTGTTTCAGCTAAAGGGCTCGCTTGAGTCCGAGAGTTCGGTGGCACGCGACCCGTCGGACTGGCAGGGCTGTCGTTACGAACTCCGCTGGCACTCCATTTTGCTGAGGTATTTTTTGTTTAGTGAGTCCTGCTACGACGTCGAGCTGGATCAGGCCTCTGGAGAATTTCACAAGTCCAAAACAGTTAAGTACGCCCGCTGGGCTCACCTGATTGAGCCACGCGATAATGTGCGAAGGGTTGACGAGTCTCTGACCGCGTATCACGAACGCCAATGGGCGGACGTTGCGAGCCAAAACCCGCTTCAGTGCCCCGGCGGGAAGAAGGGTGGTCAGGCCAAGCTCTATTGTTTTTGGCGGGAAGACCTCATGTCCACCTCTTACGTCGAAAAATTGGTTTCTCGAGAAGGACGCGTGGCCGCAGAGGCCCTACTGTGCGAGCTACCAGAAAAGTTAAAGTGCGGATCATCTAAGGCTTGTTCTCATCGGTTGATCTGGCGTCAGCAGCGATTTGATCCACGACAGATTTGGTCATCTGATCTTGTTTATAATGCGAAACTCAATCCCCAAAAGGGACTGCGCTTTGCCACCCGTCGATGGGGAGTGAAGCTCGAAGTTGAACCGTTCCGCGCCCTCGATCACCGACGGGATGAAAAACTTTCGGTGCCGGTGACCCCGGGTCGAATTTCGGTCCCTGTTCAGGGCTCGCAACGGGGAGTGCAGTCGATGGAATGCCGCTGGCTACCTTAGAGTGCGTAACAAAATGGCGAACTGCTTCGTTGGCGTCGTCGTTGTCTTGTGCGGCGTACGAGGGGTACGCCTCCGCGCCTCCTCCTTGCCGCCTCGCACTTCATCCATTTTGTTACGCACTCTTAGTACGCCCATATCAAAGTTCGCACCAAGTTTTTCCCACTTGAGTTGGCCCGCTCGGCAAAGGCTGGTTTTCCCCAAGAAATCCAGGCGGAAAAAGCAAAATCACCGTGCTCCCCATGTTAAAGACTCCAAGTTCATCTCCGCGAGAGACACGATGAGGAGGATTGTAACGGCGGGTTTTGAGAACAGCGGGTGAGCGGTGAGGCACCGGCAATAGACTTCTCATGGCATCGCTTCCTCGATTGGTGACGACACTTTTGTCGAAGGCCACGGTCATTCGCCCCACGTTGGTGGCGCCGACCATGACGACGGCGACATTGCCCCTGCTGTGCTGCAGTTTAAAAATAAGTCGTTCGTTAACCGCAAACAAATCAAGGACATTCGAGGTACTCCATCCATTCACTGGCCAAAGCTTGCCCGGAATATGGGTGAGGCTCACGACCTCTCCATCCAGAGGAGAGTGAACTCGGTGGTAGTCTTTGGGGCACAAGTAGTAGGTCAGGTAAACTCCGCCCACAAGTTCTTGGGCCCAAGACTCGTCCCTTAACAGCTGGCCAATGGAATAGTCTCGTCCTTTAGCTTGAAGCAGTTTGCCGGAGGTAGTTGGGCCAGCCTCGGTGATCGTGCCATCGCAGGGGTGGACCAATCCCGAACCGATGGGTCTTGCCCCGAGCTTTAACCTTCGGGTGAAGAGTTCATTGATCGTCTGGTATTGGCTCAGTTCCTTTTCGGCCTCGTCCACATTAATTTCGAAGTAGTGAGCGAAAGCACTTATCATGGAAGTTCCAATTTTTCGCGGAAATCTCACGCGAGTCAGCTCTCCGACAGTCGCACTCAAGGCATTTTTAGGAAAATACTTCAAAATTGAATAAAGCGAGGTCATTTCCAAGTCCCTCAGTTTCTCAGTTGATTGGTTATGCCTGACCTGTTGGGTTTGGACAAGTTGAACCCCGAGGGCAGGTGAGAGATGATGGCGTCACTCATGAGTCGCATCTTGCCAAACCTCACTTTACGTATGGATGAGGATCTTTCCGATCTTGAGGAAAAGCTACGTTTACTTGAACCGCACTTTGCCCACTACCGGATCCTCAAAAAGTCAGTGGATGCTCGTCGTCGGCATGAACTTCGTGAGGTCTACACCCTGGAGGTTTTTGGTCAAGGTGAGCCTATACCCGATCGTTCAATCCAACTGGATCAAACCCCTTATCGAGGGCCCATGCCGATCGTGGTGGGCTCGGGACCTGCTGGATTGTTTGCCTCGCTGAGGTTGGCAGAGCGAGGCTTGCCGGTTCGATTAATCGAACGAGGCAGCTCCGCTCAAAAGCGTATTTTGGGCATCAATCGCTTTTGGAGGTATGGAGAACTGGACCCAGACAACAATGTTTGTTTTGGTGAGGGCGGAGCCGGCCTATATTCTGACGGGAAACTCATCACTCGCATCAAGTCTCCTCATATCCCCTACGTGATGCGCAGGCTGGTGGAGTTTGGGGCTCCTGAGGAAATCGAATACCTTGCCAATCCGCACGTGGGGTCTGATCGTATCCGCCGGGTGATCCCGCAAATTCGTAAGCGCCTCATCGACCTTGGTTGCGAAATCCACTTTGACACTCGCGTGACGGAGCTCATTTACGACGAGTCGAGTTTATCGCGCCGAGTGATTGGGGTTCGGACTCAAAACCGGCAGGAATTTAGAGCCGATCACGTGATCTTGGCCACGGGTCACTCCGCTGGCGATGTGTTTGAACATTTGCTCGATCGCGGGGTTGCCATGGTGGGAAAGAGTTTCGCCGTAGGTCTTCGTGTCGAACATCCTCAAAAGCTCATCAATCAAATTCAGTACCGAAACTTTGCGGGTCATCCCAAGTTAGGTGCTGCCAACTACAAGCTCACTTATCACCAGGCCGACACCGGGGTTGGGATTTACAGTTTTTGCATGTGTCCTGGGGGCTATGTGCTCTCCAGCGGGACCGAAAAAGATGGGGTGGTGAGCAACGGGATGAGCAACTACCACCGTAACTCCCCCTTTGCCAACGCCGCAATTGTAGTGACTGTGGATCATTCCAAAATTTTCGGTGGCGACCTGATGGGCGGTATGAAGTTTCGGCGCGAGCTTGAGACAAAGTCCTATCGAGCGGTCGTCGAGGGTGGTGGAACTAAACAAATTCCAGTGCAGCGTTTGGTTGACTTTTTATCCCAAAAACCAGGAGACGCAATTGCAAGTTCGACCCCTTCGGGCGTGATCGCGACTCGGCTTGATCAAATTTTACCTTCGTGGATGTTTGAAGAGCTCGTCAAAGGTTTTGAGGCCTTTGAGTCGAGCATGAAAGGATTTATTTGCAGAGATGCACAGGTCCATGGGGTCGAGTCGCGCACCTCGTGCCCCGTTCGAATCTTGCGCGACGAGGAGTCCTTTGAGAGTGTGAGCCACCGAGGCCTTTATCCCGCAGGGGAAGGCGCTGGCTATGCCGGTGGGATCACCAGCGCCGCCGTGGATGGGATTCGCATCGCAGAAAGCATATACGAGTCCGTTAGGTCCCAGGCGAAGGTGCAATCATGATTTTGAAAAGCCGATGGCACGCGGAGCTCGAGTATGGAGCCGCACTAGACGAAATGGTCGCCGCGAGTGAGCGAGTTCGTGGAACAACCGGGGTCGAAGTGTTGGGGTGTGAACATCCTCTTGTGATCACCTTAGGGCGGCATGCGCAGCCGGCTGAGGAGCTCGTGGGCGATGGGCAAAGGTCTCCACCTGTGGTCAAGACGGATCGAGGCGGCAGGGCCACTCTGCATGGGCCGGGGCAGTTGATGATTTACCCAATCGCAGACCTTAGGAATTTAGGAATTTCGGTTCGCGATTGGGTGGAGTTACTTCTCACGATGACTTCGCGGACTCTCGGTAGCTTTGATGTGATCAACCGTGTGGACCTTGAGCAGGCGGGAGTTTGGGGAGCGCGCGGAAAACTTGCTTTTTTGGGGCTTCGAATTGAACAGGGCGTAAGCCGCCATGGTTTGAGCCTTAACGTGAGTAACGACTTGTCCCACTTTCAGCAGATCCGGGCCTGTGGAGTGAGCCCCGCAAACCAAAAGCTTCAAAGGCTGGTTGAGGACCATCCCCAAGTCACTCCAGAAGGGGTGTTCAATCAATGGGTTAGGGAGTTCCAAGCCCGTGCTTGACCCATCTTCGTCTAACGGGTACGTCTTGCCGGTCTAAAAAAATTAGGTCCTATCGGGCTCTTAGCTCAGTTGGTTAGAGCGCTACCTTGA
>FRDC01000024.1_pt1 | contig 33380 bp, 53 predicted proteins | sample 1106171 | NCBI WGS metagenome assembly FRDC01 (sample SAMEA3930566, study PRJEB13176) | freshwater metagenome | biome: Drinking water system; feature: drinking water; material: water | place: Singapore | collected 2014-12-20 | reverse complement strand
GTTCCCCAACGGCCAAGTGGGGCTCCTGATAGACGATGTGACTCTGGTCGATACGACGAACGGCGGGCACACCCCGGAGCCCGGCTACATCTTCCTGGCGACTGCCTCGCTGGCAGCGATGCTGGCACTGAGGCCGGGGCGGCGATCTGATTTCCTCACCAAGTGATCGTCGCCCCGTTTTTGAGTTCAGCGACTTCCGGGACATCGAATACTACGCGGAAAGCGAAAGGTGCTCCGCTCGGAGCGTCAATATCTGCCGGGAATGCGATGTCCCGCCCGGCCTTTAGGAGAAGAACGTGATTGACATTCAGAAATTCCTGACTGAGCAAGCCGGTGGCGGCTTGCTGATCGAAATCAACGACACCCTCCAATCTCTCGTGAGGGATTGCCGCGACACAGGTAAAAAGGGCACGCTATCGATCGCACTGGCACTTGAGCCGATGATGACGCGCGACGGGGGAACGCAAATCAAGATCACCCCCGCAGTCACGTCAAAGAACCCCAAATATGATGCGGGCGTCGGGATCTATTGGCTGGTCACTGATGAGGCCGGGAATCCAGTCGGTCTCGAACAAGAGAACCCAGCGCAGATGAAGCTGATGATGGACCTAGAAAGAGAGGCTAAGTAAACAATGTACGCAGAACTCGCAGCAAAGATTTTCGAACGGCTGGACCGCCAAGTCGAACGACCCAATTTCGATCGCTTTTCGGACAACAAATCCGGAGCGATTATAACTGGATACTTCCTGCCCGACGGCAGATGGACAGAAGTCAGCCGTGGCAATCCGACGATTCACAACTTTCCGCCGATTGTCGTCTATTCGGCGGAATCACTGATCTCATACGCGCGCCTCCATGCGCTCGAAGCAATCGCAAAAAATCGCGCACTTCTGACATCGAACATGGACGGGCTTTGCCTGTCCATCGACTACGGTGCTGGAGAAGATGCGGAAGCTCATCGGCACAACGTCACTTTTGCGGCAGCGTTCGATGAGGATTGTACGGTAGCCGCCAAGGCGATACTCGGGGGCCTCGGATCATGGGTCCCGCTCGACAAGTTTGACTCTCTGCTGGACAAGTGCGCACCGTTCATCACGAATTTCGCCTCGCTCGAACAGGCGGCGTCGAATATGGAGGGTCACGAATCCGCCAAGATCGCTAAGACGAAGCACGCCTACAACGTCACCGTGCAGGGAGAAGTGACCTGTGCGGTCGAGATTCCGAAAGAGATGCACGTCGTACTCGGCTTCATGGGCGAACTAATAATGGCGGCAATCCCACTGCGCCTCTCCGTCGAGAACAAGCAAGTGCAGTTCATGCTGGTCGATAATGGCTCGATCACAAAGGCGCGGATGAACGTACTCCGCTCGATCACCGCCGAGGTCCAGGCGGCGCTGCCGGAACTGCTGACCATCAATGGCCGGATCTGATTCGGCGCCGCGTGAATCGCTGCCAGCGAGGCAGTTCCGCCGGGATTCAAAGGAGGAGTGCAGTTCTATGCTTTTGACCATTCCAAACACGCCACTGCCGAGCACCTATCGTCTAATAGAGGCACGGTATGATCCTGCCGCTAACGTGTGCCCAGCTTGCGGAGGGCTGGGGTGGCCCTGGGGTGGCTGGTTTCACTGTGATTCGTCGGATCGTGCATGTGGATGTATCGCCGTAATCGCAGACGGCCGAGCGTTCCTGCCAGAGAGCGCATGAAAGGAGGAGGACGTGAAGCGCATCAGGACCCGCCGGCGCCGCGTGCGCGTGCCGGAAAAAAGCATCCAGGCGGAGATCGTAACCCTGCTGCAACTCGCTGGATGGCGCGTTCACGTGATCGATGTCATCCGCGGTCGCCACGTGCAGTACGGCAACCGGACGCGCATCCTGAACCAGGGCGACATCGGACAGCCGGACCTGCTCGCCGTGCGAATGGAGGCATATGTGGTCGACTGCGACACTGTGCCATCCAGTGGGACCGTCCACGCGGCAGACAAGATAGTGGGCGCCCTGGGTAGGGTGCTCTACATCGAAACCAAAGCGGCTGACGGGCGACTCTCGCCGATACAGACGGCGTTTCACGAGGTTCTTCGGCGCGAGGGCTACGTGGTGGTTGTCGCGCGCTCCTGGGCCGACGTGGTGGCCGGGGCGGCGGCGGAAGGTGTGGCGGTGGAGCGATGAAAGCGCAAGGGAGAATGAGGTGTATCCCCATGAGTGTAGAATTGGAGCGCTGCATCTTAGAGCAGCGTCTCATTCAAGAGTGCACCGATGTGCGCGAAGGAAATGCGCCCGCTTGGCTGGTGACGTTGGGAATGGAAGATTGGGAGATGGAGAAGAGGATGATTATTGCAGAAAGCATTGATTCGGCAAGCGATTACGATCAGTTTTTGGAATCGAAGCGCCTCGTTTCTTTACCAGCCGGGTTTGATCCTACAATCGTAAACGATAATGCGTTCGACTTCCAGCGCGATATCGTTCGATGGGCATGCAAGCGCGGATCTGCTGCTATCTGGGCCGGCACCGGCATGGGAAAGACGTTAATGCAGCTGATGTGGTCTGACAACGTCGCGGCGCACACCGGAGGAAACGTGCTCATACTTTGCCCATTGGCGGTCGCAGAGCAGACGGCATCCGAGGCTGAAAAATTCGGCATCCCTGGTGCCGAAGTACGCCGGGATGGAAGTTCATTCCGAATCACTATCTCCAACTACCAGATGCTCCACAAAATCAAGCCTGAAGAATTCGCCGGGATCGTGCTTGATGAATCGAGTTGCATCAAGCATCACGAGGCAAAAACGCGAGCAGCCATCATGGAATTCTGCGCGCAGATCAAATTCAGGCTGTCATGTACCGCAACCCCGGCGCCAAATGATTACATGGAACTCGGGACCCAGGCAGAATTTCTAGGAATAATGTCTCGTACCGAAATGCTCGCTACGTTTTTCACGCACGATGGCGGCGACACTGCCATTTGGAGACTGAAGAAACATGGCGTCGAGAAGTTCTGGGAGTGGGTGGCATCGTGGGCGGTACTCATCACCAAGCCTTCCGATCTGGGATACGATGATCGCGCATTTCTGTTACCAAAGCTGACCCACCATGAGCACGTGGTCGAGGCTGAATGGTCGTCAGACTACCTGTTTCCTGTTGAAGCAAAGACCATAGACGAACGCCGGAAAGCGCGGCGCGATTCAATTCGGGAGCGTTGCAATTTAGCTGCTGGTATAGCCAATTCATCTATCGATAAATTCGTTGTCTGGTGCGACCTGAACGACGAATCCGAGATGCTCGCCGGACTGATCGATGGCGCCGTTGAAATTGCGGGCAAGCACAGCGACGATCAGAAGGTCCAACGGATGCAGGATTTCACGTCTGGCCGTACCCGCGTTTTGGTCACCAAGCCATCCATCGCGGGGTGGGGGATGAACTGGCAGCATTGCCACAAAATGATCTTCGTTGGACTGTCGGATTCGTTTGAGGCGATGTATCAGGCCACGCGTCGATGCTGGCGTTTCGGCCAGACGAACCCGGTCGATGTTCACATCGTTACCAGCGCCCTGGAGGGTGCGGTGGTTCGTAACATCAAACGGAAGGAGGAACAGTATGAAGTGATGGTTGAGGGCATGGTTAAGTACATGCGAGCCATCAACGACTGCGAGATCCATGCGGCATCGAAACAAGAGCAACCGGATGATCGAGACCTCCGTGAAGGTGCCGGGTGGAAGGCCTATCTTGGTGATTCCTGCGAAGTCCTTCGAGAGATCCCCGATAACAGCATCCACTACAGCATCTACTCGCCCCCATTCGCGAGCCTTTACACGTACACAAACAGCATCCGAGACCTCGGCAACAGCCGTAACCGGTCGGAGTTCTTCGTACACTACCGATACATCGTACAGCAGTTGTACCGGGTACTGAAGCCGGGCCGGTTGCTTTCGTTCCATTGCATGAACCTCCCTATCTCCAAGGAGCGCGAGGGGTACATTGGGATCGACGATTTCCGTGGAGATCTGATCCGCATTCACAAAGATGCCGGATTTATCCTTCACAGCGAGGTGGTGATCTGGAAGGATCCTGTTACGGCCATGCAGCGAACGAAGGCGCTGGGGCTGTTGCACAAACAGATACTCAAGGATTCTTGCCGTTCTCGTCAGGGAATCCCGGATTATCTGATCACGATGTTGAAGCGAGGCGATAATCACGAGCCGGTAGCCGGCCCGTTCACTCATTACATCGGAGACAATCCTCCGCCAAATGGCGGAGGAACGTACAGCATCGACGTTTGGCAGCGCTATGCATCGCCAGTATGGATGGATATCAATCCTTCCGATACTATGCAACGCGATAGTGCCAGAGAAAACGATGACGAGCGCCACATCTGCCCACTTCAGCTACAGGTAATCGAGCGGGCCTTAGATCTGTGGACGAATGAGGGAGACGTGGTTCTCAGCCCATTCATGGGCATCGGCAGCGAGGGCTACGTGGCGCTTCGTACCGGCAGAAGATTCATTGGCTGTGAACTGAAGCGGTCGTACTGGGAGCAGGCTCGCCGGAACCTCTCCATAGCGGCCGGCAGTCAGCAGAGGGCTTTATATTCTGAGGTGGCGCGTTAGCGGCCATTAGAGGTTGGTCAGGACATGGCGAAAGTGAGCGAGATCAAGTTGACGCCGACGTCGCATACAGAGCGGATTCGGGAGCAGTTGCGGACCCTGATCGCGGCCGCTCGGGAGGGCGCCGAATCGGACCAGGAGAGCGTGGTTTTGCTCGCCCGGGACGCCTGCAAGAAGTTCGTTCGGGAGGTGCTATGAGAGCGCGTTCGATCAAGCCCGGGTTCTACAAAAATGACGAACTGGCGGCGTGCTCTCCGATGGCGCGGCTCTTGGCACCCGGGCTGTGGATGATGGCCGACCGGGAAGGCCGCCTAGAGTATCGACCGTTACGTATCAAGGCCGAGATTTTCCCATACGACAACGTCGATATCGTCGCCCTACTGGACGAATTACTTGCTACCAAACACGCAAGCACTTTCTACCATGGTGGCAAGCGCTTCATCCAAATTGAGAAGTTTGCCGAACATCAGAGACCGCATGCAAATGAAGTGCCATCCGAAATAGTCTCGCCGAATCAAGCAGATGGAGTGACTTGCGACCAAGGTAGCAAGTGCTTGCTACCAAGGCAACAAGCACTTCGCTCTGAATCCATAACAGGAATCCATAACCTGAATCCTGAATCCCCACTCGCGGCGGCGGTGCCGCCCGGGGGAGACTTTGCTCTCGCCGCCCCTGAACCGCCGCACGAAGTACCCACACTCGACCCGGTTGCCAGCACAGTGGCGGAAGTCGCTGGGCGGATGAAGGCGCGGCATCCCGCTCTCCGGTCCTGCGGCATCACGGAGATTTCGCGGCTGCTGGCGCGGATTGCCAACAGGGCGAAGCCGAAGGCCCGTGTCGAACTGCTGGAGCGCATTGATCGCAACCACGCCGGCTGGTGCGCCTCGGAGGGCTGGACGCGGGACCGTGGGGAGTACGCGAAGGGCTTGGCGAATTGGCTCAGTCCGACACACGAGCGGTACTTCGAAGCCCCGCCCGTCGCCTCCGCCGCGCCAGACCCCGACGACCCCTACGAGCAGATGCTTAGCCAGCAGAAGCTCTACGAGGCCGATAACGCCGCCCGACGCAAGATGCTCGAGGAGGAATTCGGAGGCACTGCGGCATGAAGCGCAAGGCCGTCGATGCCCGCGAGATCGTGAACCTGCGCGGAATGCCAGCCGCAACGGACATCGAGCGCCTGATCCTCGGCTCGGTGCTGGTGGACGGCGCGGAGCGCATGGACGTGCTCGCCGGAGCGCTAACTGATGCCAGTTTCCACATGCCGTCGCATCGGTGGATTTGGGAAGCGTTGGTGCAGATGCGAGCCGAGGGCGACTCGCTCGACCGCGTGGCGCTGGCTCGCCGCCTGACGGCCAACGGCAAGCTCGAAGCTGTGGGCGGGCTGGCGGCCATCGTGAGCCTCGACGAAGGTCTGCCGTCGCTGGTGGCGGTGGACGGCTGGGTGCGAACGCTTCAGGATTTGGCGCTACGGCGCGCTGCAATCGTTTCCCTGAACGATGCCATGACCAAGTGCCTGACGGGTGATTCCGACGCGCTCAGCGCCGCCGTCAGCGTAGCAGAGGCCATTTCTCAGGCCACCACTGACCGCGCTGGGCTGAATTCTGCTGGGGAAGTCATCGAAAGCATCGGAATTCAGGAGTTTTGTTCGCCATCAAACACTTTTACGGGTGGCGTGGAGCCGCCGTACTCGTGGCCTAATTTCCGGGACCTGATTCCACGGTTTCGGCCGGGGCAATTGATCCTGGTGGCGGCCCTGACTTCGGCCGGCAAAAGCACGTTCGTTGCTGAGATCGCGCTTGAGGCTGCACTCAGGGGCGAAACGACGGCGGTTTTCTCGCTTGAGATGCGGGCCGATGAAATTCTGCCGCGCATGGCTTCGGCGATCAGCCACATCGACAGCTACGCGCATGCCAACGGACGCATGAGACCAGAGGAGCGAATCAGGTTCCAGGCCGCCGCCGCACAGCTCGCCGAAATCCCGCTCTACATAGACGACAGGTCAACGCAAACCGTCGCGACGATAACAGCAGCCGTGCGCCGTATGCGAACCAGACCACGGCTCATCGTGGTTGACTACTTACAGTTGGCTGAGTCTTCCGGAAGGTACGAGAATCGCGTGCAGGCAATTGCGGAAATCAGCCGTGGCTTGAAGCGTTTGGCGGGCGACATGGACGCACCGGTGATCGCGCTTTCGCAGCTATCGCGGCGTCCGGCGCAGGATGACAGGCGCCCCGAGTTGCACGATTTACGCGATTCTGGTTCGCTGGAACAGGACGCGAACGTGGTTGTGATGCTGCACCAGCACAAGGCTACGGCGATGCTCCCGGAGACAGGATGTGATGTGATCGTCGCGAAAAATCGCGGCGGCAGAAAGGGCGTGGTTAAGATGCTGTTTCGGAAACCGATTGCGAGATTTGTGGAGGCGGAATGAAAGCACTGACCATCAAGCAACCATGGGCGAGCCTGATCATGGAGCGTATGCGGTCATTGGAACTCGCAAGGACGGATCTTGCGTGCTACTGGAGGGCGACGTGAATTTCCTGGAAGAGGCGGAGGCGAACGCCGAGTTAGCGACTGAATCGCGCAACGCGCTCGCCGCGCTAATCGCGGACGCCAAGGCGTACCACGCGCTGCTGGCGGAAAATGTGGCTTTGCGGCGGCAGTGTGAATCACTGGTCGGCGCTGTCGTGGCGGAATCCGAAGCGACGATGAGGGCCGACAAGATGCGGCTGCTCCTGCTCGACGCGGCGCGCAGCCTGCACAGCTACGAGCGTAGCTACGGAGGCGGCGGAGGAATTGAGCAGGCTCGCGATATCGCCACCTCCCTTGGATTCGATGGCGGCAGCGATGAAGATCTGATGGCGTGGCTGACAGCGGAAGCGAAGGAGGTCGCATGAAACAAGAACCGGCTGAAGAACAATTCCTGAAGGATGTGGCTGGCCATAAGATGCGCATCCATCGCGACGACGGGCTATACAGGCACCTCGAATTTCGCGGGCCGCAGGGCTGGCATCACTGGTTCGAGGTGGTGACGTGGCCCAATGGCCTCATCATTCGAGGCGACATGGGGAATTGGGCGTTTTCGCGCATCGAGGACATGTTCAGCTTCTTTCGCGGTCAGCGAATAAACCCCGGATATTGGCAGGAAAAGCTACTCGCGGGGCGCAATGACGCGGACACCTGGGAATATTGGGCTTCACCGAACGTGAAGCTTTGCGGGTCGGAAACGCTGGCGATGCTGCGTCAGGTAGGCTGGCCCGAGCACGCCACGTGCGTGCTGTGTGGGCGCACCCCGACGGCTGGGCTCGACTGGTGGGACCTGGATGGCAAATCGGGTCCGTGCTGTTCCTTCCGCAATCCGGGTGGGTGCCAACAGAAAGGGGTGCGGTGATGAGACGAGATGAAGTCTATGACGCGATAGATACAGAGCGGCGCTTTCAAGACGAGCGCTGGGGAACTATCCACGATCATCCACATGGGGTTGGCTCGTGGATTCTCATCATGGAGAAGCTGCTGGCTGATGCACGGGAGGCGTGGGTAGGAAGAGCGGACGATATCAAGGCGCTTGAGGAAATACGCAAAGTGGCGGCCGTTGCAGTTGCTTGCGGCGAACAGCATGGGTTGCTTTCGCGAAATTCAAGGACTCAAGGAGGAACAATGCCGAGTAAGATCGAGTGGCTGAACGGTGGCGACACCTGGAATCCGATCATCGCGCGGGTGCGCCCGGATGCGGCGGACATCGCCCGCGCCAAGGGCTACACCTCTCTGGTGCAGATCGCCGAGAAGCAGGTGGGCAAGCGCGGCCACCACTGCGAGCACGTGCATGCCGGGTGCTCGAATTGCTACGCCGAGGCGATGAACGGGCGCTGCCTGACGCACATGGGCACCGGGCTTCCGTATGATCGCCGGTCGCGCGATCTGGTGGAGATGGAGTTGCACGAGCCGACTCTGATGCAGCCCTTGAAGTGGCGGCGCGGGAGGCACGTATTCCCGTGCTCGATGACGGATCTTTTCGGCGAGTGGGTGCCGGATGAGTTCATCGATCTCGTGTTTGCGGTGATGGCGATGTGCCCGCAGCATCGATTCATCTGCCTCACGAAGCGCCCGGAACGGATGGCGGATTACGTGAACATGGAAATGGCGCAGAGGGTGGCGGAAGATTGCATGCGCTACAGTTTCACGCGCGATTTTGATTCCGATTACGAGTTCGATGCGCGAGAGTCCGACCTTGACGAATGGCCACTGCCAAACGTAATCCTCGGAACCTCGGCGAGCGACCAAGCCACGTTCGACGCGGCGGCTCCGCACATGCGCGCGCTGGCTGCGGCGGGGTGGAACACGCTGTGGTCGATGGAGCCGCTACTCGGCGAGGTTGACATGAGCGCGGCACTGACGGAGCGCGAGCCGACGCCGGCCGAAGTTGATTCGGATCGCGGGTTCCACTACCTCCGCCATGGTGCGCCGTGGGCCTCGTGGGTGATCGTGGGTTCTGAATCCGGCCACGGCGCACGGCCCATGAACGAGGACTGGGTGCGCGGCATCCGTGATCAGTGCGTTGATGCGGGCGTGCCGTTCTTCTACAAGCAGAAGACCGTCGCCGGAAAGAAGATCGGGCTGCCTTCTCTCGACGGAATGCTGTGGACGCAATTGCCGGAGGTGCTACGATGAAGATCGGCTACATCGTTTATCAGGACCGCCACCCATTGATCTGGCGCAAGCGTGAACGGTGCCTGTGGATCGCCAATCGGCATTCGCGATCAGGCGGAGTAACCGTGTTCCCGACGCGAGAATCGGCACGAGACGCGATCAAGGCCACCGAGGCTTACGCCAAGCGCCACGGCTATGACTGGAGCCGCCTGGGCAAGTATTGGCTGCTGCGGGCGCGAATTGAGCCGGAGGTGGCGCGTGGCTAACGAAAAACTGCGCGAGGCTCAGCGCGGGTATGCCGAGGCGGCAGGTCGCACCGGTGATCCCATCCTTGACAAAATCTCGGACTGGTGCGACGAGCATGGCTGGGATGAGATCGACTCGCCCTCGTTTCTCGCATGGCTGAAGGCGAAAGGTGTAGACCGGGACAGCCTCATGATCGCGAAGTGCCGGATGCCGGAGGGATTTTGATGACGCGCGACGAAGCGATAGCGGCCATCGAGAAACTGCTCACCGCGATGGAGAAATGCCACATCTGCGGAGTATTGCTGAGCCTCGACCTGGATGATGCGGAGCCGACGCACTGCGAGAATTGCTCCGAGGATTGTGAGGATCACACAGCACGATACCCAGCATGCTCGCCCATGTGGGTGCTGCACCGCGCGGCACGAATGGCGCTGGAGGTGCTGCGTGCGCAAGAATGACCCGCGCTGGTGGCTGAACGACAACATGCGCCAGTGGCGCTGCTGGCATCGAGGCGCTGCTGGCGCGCTACAGGCAGAGCAAGGATACACTGCGCGAATCCAAATTTTGGAACGCTCGCATGGTGGAACTCGAAGCGCTGCTGAAAGGCGGTGCGGAGTGACCAACGTAACGATGCTCGCCATCGCGGTCGTGGTGAACACCCTTTCCCTTTCCGCCCTCATTTTCAAGCTGAAGGAAGAGCGCTCCAGCCGCCGCGCGGTGGAGGCGCACCTGATCAAGGCCATCGCCAGCCTGAGGGCCGACTTGAACCGGCTGGAGGCTCGCAATGTATAGCGAACAAGCGCACGCGATGCAGCCAGGCCCGGCGCTCGACGCGGCGGCCTGCCGTGGGCTCGGCATTGAGCCGCCCAAACTATATGGCTGCAAGATGACCAATCCCGATGGAAGTTGCGCGTACAGCGTTTACCCTGGAGACAGCAAGGATTCCGTCGAGCGGTGGATCGCGTTCTGTGCGGAAAACTATACGAGCGTCAAAAGGGAGCTCACTGAAACGCCGCAGTCGCGCATCCCAAGGAGGCCCCACGGCTGACTACACTGGCCGACGCAAATGGGAAGCCCTGCGAGACAGCAATGGAAGAATCTTAGGCCGCGTTCGCGAACTGCCGGAGGTGCTGCGTGGCTGACTTATTCGTGAAGAGGGATTGCCACTTTTCCCCGTGTCGCCGCTACAGGTACATGTTGCGCATCGTCTGGGACCCATCCGCTTTCAGGTTGCGTTTAGTCGGATCGACCTTGCGCGCCTCGGCGGCCGCACAGATAGTTTGCTACGTTCATCCTTCCCCCTTACTTTGCCGCAGTCTCGTTTATCCCTGCCGTTCGGCGCGGCAGGCCTTCTGACGTTTTGCTGAGCCGGGGCAAAGAGCCTCTATGTCGCGCGGCGCGACAAGTAGTCTGCCGCCTACATCCCGGCACTCGATTTGCCCATTCCTCGCCATCGCGATGATGGCGTCTCGAGGGCACTCCACCAGCATGGCAGCCTGATCCACTGTCATGGTGCATTTGGGAGGGCGTTTGCCATGCGCGCCCTTGCGAGCGATTCCACCCAGAGCGGCGATGGCGCGCCGGGCTTCTGGCGGTACTTTTCGCATTGCGGCTGCCCGGATGCCGGGGTCGCGCCGCGCGCAGCCGCAAGAAACGATTGCACCAGTGACCAGCTTCGTTCCGCGTACGCGGCGTGTTTCGCCGCAGTCGCATAGGCAGCACCACTCGGTGTGCCCCGACTTGTCGCGGCGCGCAAAGTGTTTGACCAGCAAGTGCCCGAAGCGCTTGCCCCGCAGATCGCGGATGCGCAGGAGATTCACCGCGCCTCCAAGACGATCGCGAATCCGCCGCAACCCTCGGCGTCAGACTCGTGCAGGCATACCGTTCCAGCCTCGTCCGTCCACCGGCCGTGATCCGCGCCCAGGTGCTCGCGGATCGCGGCCTCGGCCTGCTCCCGCGAGTCGTAGCGCTGTCCGTGCTGCCTAGCGTGCTCGGGATCGACGCCCGAGCACCCATCGGCGGGGTAGTAGCGCGTGACAAACTGCATTTCGGTCGGATTGATCCAGATCAGCGTCGGATCTTCGCTGGCGACCTTGCGCGCCTCGGCGGGCGTCAGGTCTTCGCGAGCATCCTCGATGGGGTCGCTGTACTTGTTCAGCGGCAGGCCGGCGGCCTCCGCGTACTCGATTGCTTCGTATCCGGTTAACTTCGCCATCTCATCCTCCCTTGCGGCCTTGCCGCTTCCTCTCTACACCTTAATCATGTAACAGAATCAAAAAGAAGTCAAGAGAAATGTTGCAAAAAAATCAAAAATATGTTAAGTATAAGATATGGAAAGACTTTTCGTACCGCTCACCGTGGCGGAATGGCATGAAATCAGCATCGAGGCTATCGTAAGAGGCACCAGTCGGCCGGCGGAACTGCGGCGCCGGGCCGGACTCCCGCCGCTCGATGATGGCCGCAAGGCCAACGGTCGCCGCCGCCCAAGGGCAGCGGTACGGAACGAAGAGGCGCTGGCAAAGGCCGGACTGGCGGGAGGCGCATGAAAACGCACCGCGTCGAATCGGCTGAACGCGACTATCGTTCGCTCGCTTGGTCATTCTGGTTTGGTGGATCGAAGGGCGACGACCAAATAGAAATGCATTCCGGCTTCCGCGTCGTCCGCGCACGCGTATCGCATCAATGCGCCAACTGGCGGCCAGACGGTAACCCTGGCAAGCACTTCATTGCTTCCGGAGAGAGGTGCATTGTCGAATCAGCCAAGTACGAAGGGAAGTTTTGTCGCTGCTACACATGCCTGCCGTGCCTTGATCGCTGGGCGAAGGAGATCGGAGAATGAAAACCCACCGCATCATCCTCCCCGCCCCGTGGCACGCCCGCGCCCTGGCGGGCGCAACCGCCGTGCTGCTGCCGATGAGGCCGCAGCCTGGGCTTGATACGTTTATCGGCAGCACGGAGCCTGCTTGGCTAAATCCTGGTCGCGGGTTCCTAAGCATTTCGGTGCGCGCTTTTAACGAAGGCGGCGTTGACTGGGCTTGCCCCTACGTGCCCGGCGACGTGCTGATGTGCCGGGAGGCGTGGGCTAATCCAGGGCTCAATGAGTATGAGTACAAGCTGATCGGGGGCAAATACCGCTGGCAACCCGCATCCCGCATGCTCGCCGCAGCCTGCCGCCTATGGCTGCGCGTGGTGCGCCGAGAGGCGCTGCGCGTGGCCGACATGACGGAGGAATGGCTACGGGCCGGCTGGGAAGCGGCGGGTGGGAGCCGCGAGGATTGGGCGTGGCTCGTGGAAGTGAAGAGGGAGGAGCGATGATAGTTGGAAGCTTTTGGATCGGCGCAAAATTTGCGTGGTACGACATGTGGATCGGGGCGTATTGGGATAGGGATCGATCGATGCTCTTTGTGTGCCTGCTACCAATGCTGGTGATTTGGTGCAAGCGGTTCCCGAAGTTCGGTGAGGGCGAGTTTCCGCTAGGTGCAGCATGACACACGAACAAGATCAACAGCAGAAACGCCACAGGCAAAGCGCAGAGCACATCTGGCACGTCTGGTTAAACCGATGGAGCGATCAGGCCAAGTCGCACGATCCCTCGATGTATGAATTCAAGTCGATGGTGCAGTTCATGGAGTACGGCGCGCGCCAGATAGAGAATGCGTACACCGGAAAGCTGCCCGTAATTCACCAACAGTGCTCCCGTAGTGCTCCGGAAAAGATAGACAACAACAGACTCCGCTGTGCTCTCGGAAAGGACGTGACGGAGTGCGATTTCCTGAAGTCGATCAAGGGCACTTTTGACGAGCAAAGGAAGGATGCGTACTACGCAGAGATTCCAGATGCTGAGATATTCCGGGTCATGGCCAATACGTGCGCTTGGCACATCTACACAACTCAAATCAAAGAGGGGAAGTTTATCGACACATCGGAAGGATGGCTGATGGACGAGTCGGATCGAATGTATTGGGAGCGAGTCTATAAGAGCTTGGCTGGCGGCGCCCCAGACCCGGCAGAGGAAAGTGAGGGCTGATGACGCCATTACTGGACCCACAGTTCACCCGCCAGCACATGCGCATCCTCGAATCGCGGTCGATGAGCTTCGTGGACCGCGCTACGCCCGAGAGAGAAGGTGAGTGATGACATGCAATCTGAGCTGAAATGACCAAGATTCAGCAGCAACACGAAAACACAAACCAGCAAGCCGCCCGCATCATCCTCGCCGACCCACACAAGCACGGCGGACCAGACTCCCTGGCCGTGCGGTGGGCCCGCGCGGTGCTTGAGCGGAGCGAAACGAGGACAGGCAAATGAAATGCAGGCTATTCGGAATTGAGTCACATCCGTAAGTCTTTGGAAACGCTTTAGCTAAACAGTGGAGAGGAAATGCCTGGCGCGCAGCTTTTCAATTGCCACGAAACAAGAAAATTCATCGAGCGCGCAGCAGAGCACTACGCCACCAGCGCGCCGGCTTTGGTCGATTGGCTAGACGAGGTCTACATCGCGCTCAATGAGAAGCCCGCATCGGTGAGCGTGTGGGAGATTATGCAACTCGATCAACTCATGGTCGATGGCACTTGGGAGCACCCCAACTACGCGCAGAATCGCTGGTACAAGGTGCGCGCCGCTCTGGGCAAAGAACGCGGCGTCCTCTCGTATTAGCCGAAACGCCCCTAGGAGGTATATCACAAATGACGATCAAACTCACTCAACGTGCGCGCACTTTGCTCAACTCAGCCCGCTCGGCGGACTGTGAGCGTTGCCGCGCCCTAGCCGAATCCCTTGTGCTCACTAGGACCCGCCGAAAACGTGGCCAGGGAGCTAAACCGTACGGCCAACTTCCTGGTGAGGCGGAAACGCTCGCCATGATCATGACCTGGTCGTCCGATGGTCTCAGCCACTCAGCTATCGCCCAACGCCTCAACGTGCGCCACATCCCCACCCGCCGCGGTACTGACTGGTGGCCCACCGTCATCAGCCGTATCGTCCGGCAGCACAGGTGAGCACCCGATTTTTTTGACTTTTTTGACTAGTTGAGCCAGCTAGCCTGAGCCAGAACCAGAACCAGAGGACCAATCATGCTATCCCAATACACTTACCCTTACCTAACCTCCCCAAAAACCAGTGGAAAAACAAAAAAATCCCAAGTAGAATAAAAGCGGGCCCGAGCCTGGGGGTGTCGGCAGTACCGGCAAGCGGAATCACCCGTAGCCGAGATGATGCGGCCCCTAGGCTCGGCGCGCACGCTGTCCGGGGTGGCTACGCCAGGCTCACCCGCAGGCGCTGGCCGATAGCAGTCAGACGAAAGTCAGCAAACGATGCGCGCTACCCACCGGCCCACTTCACCCCACCTTGCCGTAGGTGCGCTCACCCAAAGCGCACCCCGGAAAAAGGAAGGGGGTAAGGGGGTAGGTTTATCTGGAGCCTTCCTCAAGTGGAATCGATCCGGCAAAGCCGGGCGATGGCGCTCCCCAATCCACCCCTCACCAACAGCCGCCACAAGAGAAAAACGCCCGCACCCCAACACCTCCCCGCCCCTCAGCAATTCGCCACAGCGCGCCGTCATTACTGCCAAACCGTAAAAAATACTGTGAAACAGCAAAAATGACCCGAAATCGCAGCCTACAGCCGAATCCACCAGTCAGCCGCAACACCCCCGAATCGCCCACAGCGCGCCCCAGCCATACCGCAACGCTTGACGCGAGACGCAATCCGTAGCACAATCAAAGCGCAATGCTGTCCCAACAACAGTTCATGTCGGTCCGCGAAGCTGCAGCCGTCTCAGGCCTCTCTCAGGCCACCATCCGCTCTTGGATCAAGAGCAATCGCGTCCCAGCCTACGGCGCCGGCCGCTTGGTGCGCGTCAAAATCGCTGACATCCTCCAGCCTAGATCTCACCAACCTACGGACGCTCAGCGTATCAACATACGCAAAGCAGTAGAACGGCGCCGTATCATACTCGCCACCCACAAAACAGCCTAAAATAGCGCTGGACACGGGCTTTCTTACTCACTCCGCCAATCTCCCGCCACTGCTATCCAGGCGCGCGCCATGCAATCGCCGCGCCTTCCTCCAGGTCCAGGTATGGCGTCATCACCCGGCTCGTCCTAGCGCGCTCTGCGGCCCGAAATCAGGGCCAATACGCCTCACTTGCAACTCAATGTACAACTGGAGCCTGCTGAGCCAGGAGCGGGTCGTTTGTTTTCAACGACTTACGGTACAAGTTGACATAATGTCCATTATCAGACAACGCCCCCGCCCCTACCCGGTGGGGTCAAAATCGACCCGGGGAGGGAGCCAGAGGGGGAGGGGGAGGCGGCCCCGGAGGGACCCCTTTTTGACCCTGCGGAGTCGCGTAGCCCATGCGATAGGCGATCGAGCATGCTGGTACATTGCGGACTGGGCTCGATCCCTGATTCAACGACTAGGGAGCGGAGTGCTGATAGGCCATAGCAAACATTCCGCAGTGGGCGATTCGCTACGACAGCGCCGGATTTCGCGTGATCCCATGGGCATCGCGGGTGCGTGTAAGACTTGATGCTTTCATTGGATTGGCGTAGGATGAGTTGGCATGGTACAAATCCCCATTTTGAGAAGGTTTAAGTGGTTCCGGAGGTGGCGTGGCGGGAGGTGGGCTAGGGTGACAGCGCTTCTTTGTGGCGAGGTTTGGTTTCAGGTAGGACCAAGTTGCGTTGAGCGGACGGAGGAAGATTGGCGAGATCCGAAGTCGATGTGGCGTGGAGCCACTTCCGAGTGCGGCGTTGCGCGAGTGTTAGGCATGGCAAGAGAATTGGCCACTCGGCTACTGGGTGGGCACCGTCGCGAACCTGGGGCTTAGGGGAACCGGTATTGTGCAAATTGTCCTAAACCCAAGATCCCGCAGGCCGATTGCGCATATCCGCTACAGTTCGACGCGCTCCGCCACGGCGTCGATAGCCAGTCTGATGCACATCAGATTCTCGGCCAGTTGAGTGAGGGCCCGCCCGAGATCGGTATAGGCCGGTTGCGATGGATGGGTTTGGGTTTCGGCTCGTAGCACTGGCGCGATCCGCTCGGCGAGATTGCCAGCCGCAGTTTGCAGCTTGGCCGATTCCTCTGCCAGCCTCTCCGTCAGGGCCCGGATTTCCGGCGTCGGGATCATATCCGGGGCGTCACGATTCGGATTTGCGGCTACAACCCCAAGGGATACATTTCCAAGGCCCATGCCCAAAATAGGGCCGATCCCAAGGGAACTCATCTCGAAGGCCCTGGTCTTCATGACGCGGGTGCCATCCTTGGGCGCGGTTTCGATGGGCTGCCAGTTATACACGTGCTTTCCTCAGCGGCTTCGCCGGGCATACAGCGGAGCGCAGCCACAGGCGGGCGAGGTTGAGTTCTTCGAGGTGCCGGTTGACGCGGCGGATTCCGGATTCATCGGCGGTGTCGGCAAGTTCGTCTTCAGCCCGTGCTTCGGCGGCGTGCAGGCAGCGGCCCAGGACGATGCGGGCTCTTTCGTCGGTCATATCATTTTCATCTTGCGCAAAACTGGCATTCTTGTCAATATGTTGATTGAGGTTTAGTGATGGACGTAAAAAACGAGTGTGGCTTGCGGCTGGTGTGGGACAAGAATTGGGATGGGAATGTCTTAAATGGTGCTGATGCCGCGTCCTAAGGGCTCGGAGATGCCATGCGCTGCGCTCAACCTGCCCGAGCGCCTCGCCGCCGCACAGGCCAAGCATGGGCTCACCCCGGCCCGCATGGCTGCTCTGTTCGGGGTGAGCGAGCGCACGTACCGGCGCTGGAAAAAGGGGCACCTGAAATTCTTCAAGGCCGCGCAACTGTACCGGCTTGAGTTTTTGGAGCGAACAGCCGTTGCGAGCGAATACGATTCGGACCCCATTTGACAACTTCGGAGATGTGTGAAACTATTGGGCATACTGTGCGCCACTGGCCACAGCCCTCACTGAGTTTCAAGCTAGAAGTGTCAGATCAAAAACTTAAAATCAGAATTTTCGGAGCCAAAGGGGCCCCATTCACATCTTTGCCGCGCGCCTGCCGGTTCATCGCGACCGGCCAAGCCGTCTGGGAGGTGCGCATGGAAAGCATCCGGTTCCTGAATCCGAACTGCGCCACCACCCTGGAAATCGCCACCGGCTACGACCGTGCGAGCCGGGGTTCCATCGCCACCCGTGAACAGCGGCGCCGCCTGCCCGTTGCCGGTGACCCGGACGCGCTTCTACGTGTGGGCGGAAAAAGTTGGTTCGGCCACGGCTGGGACAAATCCGTGCACCGGCACAAGCCCGGTTCCAGTCAGCACCCCCAATGACCCCGCTCGAAGCCTTCGACCACGTGATTGCACTGGGCGAGGGAATCATCGAACAGCAGCAGCAGATCATCGAGTATCAGTCCGAAATCATTCGCCGGTTAGAGGCGCGCATTTCTGCGGATGCCGGGATTCAGGACGTTGTCGATATCAGCGTAGACCGGATTCTGAAAGGGGAATGAGATGAGGCGAACTACGGTTGCCGAACGAGCCAAGGAAAATGGGGGGCGCATCACCGGCGCACAGCCCATGATGTCCATCATGATCATGGGCAAGCCGGGCGCCAAGGAAGAATCGGAATCGCCCCCGAATCTGCGCGATTGTGGAAGCGGCAAGGAATGCTGCGCCACCTGCCAGCACTACGGAACCCGGTCCTGCACGGCGTTCAACGGATATCCGGTCTCGGCATCGGATGTCTGCGATCACTACACCCCGGCTGAAGTCGAAGAGGAAGAAGAAACTGAAGCAGCTTGAGCTTCAAAACCGGCGGCTACTGTTCGTCGAGTATTCGCAGAACACGCCCCGGCAGGGTGCCGAGTACGACGAGTGGGCGCAGACGCAGGCCGAACGCTTCGGCGTCAGTAGAAGCCAAATCAAGAACGCCATTGCGCGGGAAGCCTCGTCGATGGCGCTCGAGGTGCGCTCCTCGCAAATCACCGAAGCGCAGCGCACCGCGCAACTCATGGGTATCGATCAGGTGTCGATTCTCAAGGAACTCGTGAGTTGCCTGCGCGCCACGTCTCAACGGGCACTGCTCACTAAAGACGGCGAGATGAAGGTGCATGAGCAGCCCGATTTCCGTACCCGGCTTCTGGCGGCGGAAAAGCTGGCGGATATCTGGGGCATGGACGCTCCGGATCAACTGCGGGTTGACCAGCGCATCGAGCACACCTACGCCGCGATGAGTGATGCCGAACTCGCCGAAAACCTGAGGAAGTTGCAATCCGATGTCATCGATCTACTCCCAGACGGAGTTACGTTCTCAGCAGTTGGAAAAGGCCAATCGGATCGCTCAGGAGTTGAAGGCGCGCCGGGCACTGGTGGACCCCTACTATTATCTGACCGAGTGCACGAAAACGGAAGACGAACAGGATCCGGAGAATCCGTACAAGCCGTTTCCGAAGGACCGGCCCTACATCAAGCACCTGCTCGACGCACTGCAAACCGAAAAAACACTCTTCATCAAGAAGTCCCGAACCATGATGGGGACCTGGACGGTGTGCGGGTGGGCGGCGCACCACATGTTCACCAATCCGATGACGACAATCGTCTTCCAGTCGGAGGACATGGACCGGGCTGTGAACTGCGTGAACATGGTCAAGGCTCTGTGGCGCCACTCGATTCCGGCGCTGCAGGCCCGCTGGAAGCTGGAAAACGGGAAGCTTCCGAGTGAGCAAAGATTTGAATCATTCTATCTCGATAATGGCTCCTGGTGTAAGGGCATTCCAGGCCGCAATCCGGACAAGATCCGAAGCTTGCACCCGACGATCTACATTCAGGACGAAAGCGCCATCATCGCGCAGGGATTGGAATCATTCGAGGCGGCCGCAGCCACTCGATGCCTGAAGATGATCTGCCTGTCGTCGGCATTTCCCGGATGGTTCGAAGACAAGATCAGCGGGTTTGAAGCCATCGACTGGCCATACGGATCGGAGGAGTTGGCGGCATGACAAAGGGACAGGTTTCGACCAACCAGTTGCAGGATCAAATCAAGCGGCCCTTGAAGACCAAGCCGAAGCCTTCGAAGCCGGGCAAGATGGCGGCCGCCATGAAGGCACTCAGTTGCTAAGTGTTTCAGCCTGAAACCATCAATACCGGAATGCAGCCTTGGGCCTTCCCCAAGCGCCGCCCGTGTGACGGGATGTACATGACGGCCTCTCCGGATGGCGCAATCAAGTGTATCCACCTGCACTATCAGGCCGATACCTCACTGATCAACGATCCGGAAAAACTGTCTGGGCTACGGGCGAAGATGACGCCCGCCAAGTGGAATCAGGAGATGGAGGGCGATGCGCATGCCCTCAGCGGAGCCCGCGTCTACCCGTCGTTCAACCGCTCCATCCACGTCCTGCCTCACGAAGAGGTGATCTACGCAGACCCGGTTCGCAAAATCCCGCGCCGGGGCTGCCGCTACATGAGCATCGATCCGCATCCACGCACGCCGCACGCGATGCTGTGGGTGCTGATCGATCACTGGAATGACTGGTACATCTACCGCGACCTGTGGCCTTCCATCACCTGGGGCACTGCCGATAAGGTGAGCGATTACACCGCCGAGAACGAATTCTCCGTCAAGGATTACTGCGAGTACGCGGCACGCGTAGAAGGGAATCAGTTCCATTTGCACAATCCGAATCGTGGCGATGAGGAATGGGGCGAGATCATTTCCATTCCCGGAGCCGAGCGCATCATCGACCGCTACATGGACTACGCCGGTAAGGGCTTCAATGCCTCCGGTGAGGATTCAGCGGCCAAGGAGTCCTACGCCAAACGCTACGAGCGCTACGGCATTCAGTGCAGCAAGCCGAACAAGGAGCACGCCGCCGGTGAGGATGCGATCCGGACGATGCTGGAGGTGCGCTATCACGATGCCCTGCAAAGGCAGTGGCCCGTGCTGCACATCAGTTCCCAGTGCGAAGAGTTGATCTTTGAGTTGGAGAACTACCGCTATGAGCAGACGCGCCTTCACCTTCTCGACATTCATGATCTGAAGCAGCGCGGCGTATCCGCACGCTCGCACCAGATCGATAATCTTCGGTACCTGGCGACAGCCGGGCTCCGATACTTCCCGTCAATGGAGAGTTAAACCATGCCTGAATCCCCAATCGGCCAGTTTATGAATTGCGCGGATGGCAATCGGAGGGCCCGCATTGCCGTTCTCTTTGGCAATAACCCACTCGGACAGCAAGGGGTGGCGATCACCGCGAAAACTGCGGATTACACCATCAAGTCTGAGGAAATCGGCTGCGCCTTTTCGAATGAGTCTGCCACCGGGGCCGTAATCTTCACGCTACCCAAACCATTTGCCGGGGCGTTGCTGCACGTCTTCAAGGAAGCGGCGCAGAACGTCACGCTCGCGGCGGCTGGCGGAACTACGGTCAACGGCGGAGCTTCCATCGCGAACACGGCATCGGAGGCTGCTTCGGCCGTCATCACGCTCGTCGGGGTCAGTGCCACAAAGTGGAAGGTCTACAACAAGCAAGGCACCTGGGCGTAAATGAACGAATCCAACCTGAGGCGCGCTGGCGAGGTGATGGAGCGGCTGCGGCATTCCGCCCATTACATGCAGACTCGCTACTACTCCGAGTGGGAGCAGTCTATCAAGGCATACCGATGCCAGCGCGACCCAGAGTTGGATCACAACGGCAAGCCAGACCCAACCCAAACGAGCTTGGGTATGCCCGATACGTTCGGGTATACCCGCCGTGTCGTGGCCCGGAGCACCGCCCAACTTCCACAGTTCCGTTTCAAGGCGCGCAATGAGCGGCTGCGCGATCTCATCGGCCACACGCTCATGTACCAGTGGGATAAAGCTGGTCTGCAGATGCAGCAGAAGAAGCACATGCTGCAAACCGCGCTGCTCGGATGGTCGGTGCGCGCATGGTACTGGTGCCGGAATAAGACGATGCGCCGCCGCCGCGTGAATCCGATCAACCAATCCTCATGGCCAGAGATCAAGAAATCGTACGGCATTGACTTGGCCGCCATTCAAGCGAACCTGCCGCCGGAAGAAGCTGGCGCGGCTACGGCGGAAATCATCGCCAATCTGCTGCTGGAGCATGGCCGTGGGGATTACCTGCCCATCGAATACGAATACATCCCGTACGAGGGTCCATCCTGCGAGTTCGTCTTGGCGGCGGATGTGTTTCCGGATCCGGATGCGGACAACCTGCAGAAAGGCTTCCTGATCACGCGCCGCACGCGCTCGCTCTCATGGCTTCGCGAACAGCAGCAGTTCTACAAGTCCAGCGATCCGCAAATCGCCCAGAACATCGAGGAGATGATCCGCGATCTACCGGGAGGCTCTCAACGGGACCGGTCTTTCCTTTCATCGGATGCTGAAGATTTCCGTTCCATCATGGAGAGGGCATACGGCTTCAACCACTCGGTGCAGGGAAATTCGCAGAACTACAGCGAGCCGGTGTGGACGATCACCGAGGAGCATGTGCCGGGCTCCAATCCGCGTCTCCGGATGGTGGGGGATCAGGGGCACTTTATCTGCGACATTCCGTACCCGTACGATCTCGAAGGCCGCATTGCCTTTACGGAAGCGAAGCTGCTGGACGATCTGTGGGGCCCTGCGGGAGACAGCGTGCCGCGAATCCTTAGCGGGCTGCAGGAATTGCACAACCGCACCGTAGGAGTACGGACGGACTTGGCCTACAGTATCCTCCGTCCACTGGTCGGAACCTCGGACCGGTCATTGTGGGAAAACCCGGACCAATTGAAGCGAGGCTCAGGCATGCGCCTCGTCTACATGCGCGGAGGCCGGGATGCCATGTGGACGCACAATGACGGGCCAGCGGCGGCGGCGGTTGCCGTCGGACTTCAGGATGAAAGCGGCCTGATGCGCATGTGGCAAATGGGCACCGGCGAGTCCAATATGAGCATGGCTGCTGGCGTCGATCCGCAGCAGGGCCGCACAGCCACCGGCGCCAAACTGATGGCCTTCAACACCGACGTGCTGACGAAGGACTTCGTGGATATGTTCACAGCTACGTCTATCCGGCCCGATGCCGAGATGATGTACCTGCTTAACCGGTCCGAAATGACCGAGCCGGTCGAGTTTGATCGCACGCCGTACCGGCGCGATTACAGTGCCGAAAGCTACGACCCGAAACGCGTGGAGTGGGCAAAAGTCACACCCGAAGATTTCCAAGAGGACGGCGAAATCGTAGTGGAGGCGGGCTCCATGCTCGCCGAAGACGACGAAGCCAACATGCGCCGCGCTATGACCGTAGTGCAGACGATTGGCCCGTGGCCGAATGTCAACAAGGACACTCTGCGGGATTCGGTGCTGACCGCAATGGGATACGGATCGAGGCTGGCCGAGTTCATTCCGCCGCCAATGCCACAGCCACCGGCACAGCCGCCGGTCCGCGCCAACCTGAGCGTCAGCTTCAATGGCATGGACCTGTTGGCGAATGCCGAAGCGCTCGGAGTTCCACCCGCACAGATCATGGAACTGCTGTTGAGTTCAGCGGGCATGATGCCGGAACAGCAACAGCAGCAACAAGGCCCGCCGCTTCCGCCAGCCGGGATGCCTGTGCCGCCTGGAATGGTGCCGCCGGAAATGATGGGGGATCAGATGCCTGATCAGGATCCGGAGTCCGCGATGGCCGCCATCGGTCTTCAATGAGCAGATTGCTGAAGCGATTCCTCGCGCGATTCAAAAGGAAACCTTTTCAATGCGGAGTTCAGTACTCGGCGGCAGAGATCGAGATTGTACGGATTTGCCTCGATAACCCGAACTTCGTTTCCTGCATCCGCAAAACGATGCAGATCGAGACGCTGGCCGAGGCGCAGGATCTCAGGCCGCGAATCGCCTCCCAGAACTGGCATGAAGCCGCATTGATAGAGGGCCGCATGCAAGCCCTGGAAACGTTGGAGCAGTTGTTCCGCGCCATTGCGGAACTTGATACATCAACCCGTTCGTAAAAAGGCAGGATAAATAGTGGAAGCACAGACAATCGCGAGCAGCCCGGCACCGGCCGGGGGCCCGCCGGAAGCGTCACTTGATGGACTGATGGATTTCATCGGGGATCCGTCTTCTCCGGAACAGCCGGAAGAAGCCGCCGCCGGTGAATCCGAACCGGCTGAAACTCCCGTCGAAGCTCAGGAACCAGCAAAGCCGGCCGAGAAGCCGAAAACGAAAGCCGAAACGCTGGAAGAATTGGCCAGCCAGTACGGCCTCGACTCGAAGAATCCACAGCACCGGAAATTCCTGACCGACTTGCAGGCCGCCACGAAGCGCAATGCGGACAAGGACGAATACATCGAAAAACTCAAGGGCGGCTCACTGCTGAGCGATCTTCTTGCCGATGCGGAACCGGAGCCGGAAACGGAACAGGCCGCCAATGCCAAGCCTGTTCAAAAGCCTGAGGCGCCGAAGCCTGAAATGCAAGGGCGGCCGAAATTTGGAGACGTCGGAGACAACTGGCAATACCTCGAAGACTCGCAGCCGCAACTGATCGAGGCGTGGAACAAAGGTGATCACCGGACTGCCATGCAGATCCAAAACGCGCTGTTCACGCGCCAGATGATGCAGTTCACTCCAGTTCTCGAAAACTTCGTCAAGCACATGATCGAAAGCCAAGTTGGCCCGCTGCGCCCGATGGTCGAGGCGTATGGAGCCCGGCAATCGCAGGACGAAGGAATTGCGCTGGCTCGCCAACAGGTCAGGGGCTTGTCCGATGGCCGCGGTGAACTATTCAACACGATGATGAAGCCCGATTCCGAGGAGGCTCTGGTTATCGACGGAGAGCGGCTGCCCAATAGCCCTCTCAACCGGATTTTACAGCAGCATCCATACATTCTGGATCTTCGCGTACAGCACGACGATCCGAAAGAGGCGGCGCGCCGGACTGCTCTGAAGCAGTACGAAGCCGCAATGACCGTATACCGCCATCAGATGCGGACCGCCGCTCCTGATGCCGCGAAGAAGCTTGTCGACGCGGGCAAGAAACTCGCCGACAAGACCGCTCAGGACGAAGCTCGCCGGAAGATGAACGCGGGTAAACCGTCCGGTGCTGGCACGGCCAGCAATGGCAGTTTCCTGGATGAGATCGCTCCCAAGGGCAGCGAACTCACCATGAGCCAGATCTTCACACGCAGACCGTGAAGATCGGAGGATTTGCCCAATGGCACAAACCGTAGGACAACGTTCTACTTACCAGATTTCTTCCGGCCAGGAGAACCGTCAGGTTCGCAGCGTGGCCGATGAAATCGCGATGCTCGAACCGAATATGGCGCCACTTCTGACGCTACTCAACCGGATGAAGAAGTTCAAGCCAGTCGACAGCCCTAAGATCGAATGGCTCGAAGATGACTTCAACGCGCGATGGGCGCAGATGGGCGCGACAACGGCCGCAGCCAACGCCGCTTCCACTACACTGGTCGTGCTCGACTCGACCCTGTTCAACCCGGGTGATGTCTGGATTGCCTGCAACGGAAATCTGGCAACGCATCAGGAAGGTGTGCTGGTCACCGCGATCAACTCGGCGACCCAGATCACGGTCACGCGCAACTTTTACGGAGGTGGCATCGGCGCCATCAACGCGAATACCGCCCTGCGCTACGCGGGCGTGGCGCTCGAAGAAGGCGCCGCGATCCCGGACTCCCGCACGACGATTCCGTCCACCAGGGTATCGTACCTCCAGGAGTTCTCGCACACGGTCAAGATGACCGACACGGCGATGAACACCAAGACGTACGGCGCCCCGAATGGAGAAATGCGGCGGCTGGTCGAAAAGAAGATGAAGGAACACAAGATCGCCATCAACTCGGCACTGTTGTTCAGTAAGGCTTCCGAAAGTCTGACCGGCGGTCCCGGTGGGGGGCCGATTCGCACCACGCAGGGCATCATCCCCACCATTTCGAGCAACGTGACTTCGGCTACGGCTGGCGGCGGAATGCTCACGCTGAAGCTTTGGGACTCGTTTGTGAATCAAGCGTTCCGATACAGCGACAAGCGGGAAAAAGTTCTGCTTGCAAGCCCGATGGTCACAAGGGCCATCAACGCCTGGGCGTTCAGCAAATTGAACGTGGACTCTCCGGGCTCCGTTTTCGGCGTACAGGTTCAGACCATCGTCACGCCATTCGGGCGTCTCCAACTCGTCAACGACTACATGCTCGAAGACGGCATCTCCGGTCAATCCGGCTTCAACGGCTGCGCGCTGGCTCTCGACCTCGACCAGTTTCACCCGTTCTACCTGAGCGGCCCGGAAGGGTCATTCAACATGGGCTACAAGAAAGACGCTGGGGCTCAGGGCGTCCACAGCCGCACGGACGAAATTCATTCCAAGATCGGATTCAAGATCATGAATGAAAAGTACCATGCGCTGTTGATGGGCGTCACTGACTACCAGACCTAACCAATCAACCATCCGGCGGCCCAGGATAATCTCCTGGGCCGCCCGCAAAGGATTTCAATGGAAAAGAAAGCGTACTACACCAACCACGCCAATCTGTCCCTGCAAATCGATCAGGGCGAGGAGGTTGTCGTCAATGGTCGTGCCGAGCGTATCAACGTTCGGATCATCGACTTCACGCCGGTCGGCCAAACCGGCTACGGGCGCACCTACGTCGACAACGAGAAGGACGCCGCGCGCCTCGATGCCTTGGTCGCGAAGGGCCACTTGATGAGCGAGGAACAATACAACGCAGCGATCATTCCGCCGAGCGTCCGAATGACGCAGGTCGAAGCGGAAAACAAGCGCCTCTTGCAGGAAACGAACCGTCTCATGGCCGAAATGGCGAAGCGCAGCGGCGGCCAGCAGCAGCAATCCCGAGCCTGATATGTTCATCGAAGCCGTACTGTTCAGCAACCGCCCGTCCAGCTACAGCGCCATGCATGCGCTGATGACGGCTTCGAGTACCGCCAAGCTGGCTGGTATCCAGGTGCAGATCCGGCCCATTTTCGGGTCGCTGATCCACGTTGCCCGTAACCGGGCCGTGGCAACCATGAACCCGGATGCCAGCCACTTGCTGATGGTCGATGATGACATGCTCCCGGAGCCACAGGCTATCGTCAAGCTCGCCAACCTCGGAGCGGATATCGCGACTCCACTCTGTACGACGCGCGTTCCGCCCGTGGAATTGTGCGTCAAAGTGTGGAACCCCGTGGCCAAATCATTCTGCATGATGGACGACATCCGTCGCGACCGTCCAGTGACGGGAAAATTTGCGGCTGGTGCCGGATTCCTGATGATGCGCCGCGAACTTGTGGAGGAACTCATCGAGTACTACCTCAGCGGCAGGGATTGGGTCAATGCCAACCTCGACCGCCATGCGCGCATGGAAGTCAGCCTAAAGCGAGTGGAACGCGAGCGGGCTCGTATCGAGGGAATTCGCCGGGAACTGTTCGCTTCCGAAAAGCTGGTACGAGTGTTCGACTATCCGGTCCTGGACAACGAGATTCAGCTTGGAGAAGACATCGGGCTTGGGTTGCCACTGATGGAACTCGGCAAACAGGTGACGGTTGACCCGACGATCCAGGTCGGGCACCTTGGCGAGTACCCATTCAGTCCGGCGGATTATGAGCCGAAAGGACAGGCGGCAGCGGCATGACGGCAAGACAGATCTGCGACATCGCGAATTCGACCGGAATGGCCAGCCGGGATACTGACCTCATGGTGATGCTCGGGGCGAACGTGCTTCCGGCCTACCTGCACGACATTGGGTACACATCGTGGATGCGCCGCGATGTCGATATCATCGTGGGACAGGGGGACTGGTCATTCCCCATACCAATCCACATCGTGTGGGTGCAATCGGTTTCGCCGAAAAATGTTCCGGGCCAGCCTGTCGATCCGAACCGGCAGTACACGACGGAACTGCGGTATATCGGCGAAGACATGGCCGGGCGCCGTTCCACGGTGGCTCCAACGGCTACCGGTGATCCGGACAGCTACACCATCACGCTCGACATCACGGACCTGCAACTCAATCCGGCCACCGGTCGCCGCCGGATCTGGCTCAACAAGATCCTCAGCGCGGAAACGACATACCGCGTCACTGGCACCGTGGGCCTCGGTGCAGGCGAGGACTACACCAGCGACTACAACATGAACGACATCGTTCCACCGGAGTATCAGTGGGGGCTGGTCGAGGGGTTGAAAGCGCAACTGGTGCTAGAGCGCTGGGGGCAGGCAGATCGCCGCTATCCGCTCTATCGCGATCAGCGCGACGCGTGGGTGATGCGAGCCCAGGAACGCAAAGAGATGACGCGCCAGAATCACTACGTCTACGCGAAGTAGATGGCCGAATCCAACAAGCCAATCCCGGTTCCGTTTTTGGGTCTCGACCTGAGCGGTAATCCGACCGCGCGCCCGTACGGCACGGCCTCCGTATGCGACAACCTGCGCGTGATGCCGGGCGGCTGGATCCGGCTCCGTGGCGGGCAGAAGGCGCGTATCGCCGCCGGTCACCAGGATATCATCCAGTTCATGCCATCTAAGGTGGACTCGAAGACTGGAAATTCGCAGCACCTCTACCACTACGAAAACTCCGCATCCCATGACGTTGGCGTGATCAATCTGTCCAATTGGACTACGGCTCTCATAGAGTTCGGAGGCCCCAACATCTCCGCCGGGGCCATGATCCCATACGCCATCGCCAATGAGTGGGTGGTCTACGGAAATGGCTACGGCGTGCATTCGAATGCATTCGCGTCAGCGCTCAACAGTGTGCCGTCGCTGAGCTACTGGAAACCTGGAGCCACGGCCCGGTTCTTCGGTCTGTATCCGGCCTACGATTTCAACATCGCTACGATCTCTTCCACGCTTTCTGGTACTGGCCCATTCAATAACATCCCATCTCCTGGAATCTACGTGTGGGTTGGCTTGTATAACACCGTTACGCAGCATTACTCCAATGCGCAAATTCGCCTTGGCCGTATCACCGCAAACGGAACTTCGCAACGCGTTGTGATTCAGGGGCTCAATTGCATTCTGGCCCCATATCATTCAACTGCCGAGCGGGATGAAATCAAGATCGTATTTTACGCGACGGAGGTTGGAGGCACGGTCGCGCACCTGATCCTAAACGCTGCTGGAACCGGACCATATACCGTGGATCTCGGAACCGCATCGGCCAGCCTGCACGTGTCTTCAACGCGTGCCATTGGCTTCCTTGTCGATGGAACGAAAGAACGGCCCATCAACAACTACCCGCCACGGCAAATGCGGTCGATGTGCTTTGCGAACGGCAGGCTTTTCGGAATTCTGCGGCCAGAAGGAGTTTCTGCCACAAAAGATGCGCTGTGGGGAACGCCCGGCATCTACGACGAGAACGATCAGATCACGTGGCCTCCATTCGAGTACGAAATTAAGACTACCGACTTATCCGGTGTCGTCTGGAGCATGGCTCAAGGCGATCTCCGGGCAGAGTTCGTTGCCGGAGATCCATTACAATGCTGGCCAGCGGTAAACTTCAGCCCGACTCCGAGCGGAGAGCGCCCGGTTTCAGTGTTCGCGGCCCCGAATGACATTGACGCCGTAGTGTGGACCGCCACCAGAACCTACCTTCTTCGAGAGCAGGCCGACGGGTTGATGGAGTGGACCGCCATCGCTGATTTCGGTATGAAACCGACGAATGTGAGAACTCCTTCCCGCTCCCAATACGGTGTTCTGTGGGTAAACAATTTCAACCAGATTTGTTTGCTAGACAACCAGTTGCGCGTGCGAGTTCTGAGTGGGAAGTACGACGCGGTTCTGCGAGACGAACTGGTGCTGTCGGCGGCCTACTTTAAGGATCCGTTGAACTCGATTGATCGCTATCAGGTTTTCTACGGACTGAATAAGGCGTTGATTCACGACTTTGCCACTGGTTCGGCCTATACGGAAACCCGCACTCCAGTTAAGGCTGCAGCGCAGGTCGCGGACGGAAACGGGAGAGAGTACATGCTCATTGCGTCCGGAGTGACCAGAAATTCAACGCCTGGCGGAACAGGTTACGATGTTACTTCGATTGAAGCTCAGCCCGATCTGTCATATCGTATCCCGGCTACCGATGAGAACTATGACAACACCGGTACAGTGAAGGTTTCATCCGTGATTGCGGATGGGACGCTCGAATTTAACTGGACCGATTACGGCGATCCGGACGCCTTTAAGGAAGTCTACGAGATTGTGTCGCTCGGAGATGGAGAGCGGTCCGCCACGCTCGGCGAGAACCCGTTATCGGGAGAGGTATTTCGAGATTACGAGCCGGTTACCGCCGGAGCCGGAGCAAAGATCGACTTCGAGCCCGTTCCGCAAAAAGCATCCATCCGGGCCTATCTCGGAAAGATGAAGCAGGTGCTGCGCTTCGCGGCGGCGTGGAAGTTCCGGCTCACGATCAAGGCGCACGCCTCCGACACGGATGGGTACTACATCAACCCTTCCCAGGACGGCAGTTTGGCCTCTAATTTCTACGCTTCGATCATGAAGCTGATGATCAGGATCGGGAACACGAACAACCGTGGATGAACTGGATATCAATATCGCGGGCCGGGTGGAATCGGCACTTGACAGCGCCACTGGCAGGATGGTGGCTCGGCGCACCCGTATTGCCCCGAAGCGCCCCGCGCCACCGCGCAATGTGAAACTCACTGTCATAAGCGGAACTTATTGGAAGGTGACATGGGAGCCACCAGCCAAGGGAACCGTGTTCGACGGGTTTCGGATTCGCAAGGACAGGGATAGCGGAACGGCCGATTTTGAAGTGTCTCATGGTCAAACATCGCAGGCCTTCTTTGATGGAACGCGATTCTTCGTTTCGACCTACATCTCTAACGGAGTCGAGAGTTTGCCCGTGGTCGCGCAGTAAGGAGCAGATCTATGCCCGCATTAGGACCGACTGACGCCTTCCGGGAAGCATCTAGGTTCCCGCGCGAATACGCTGCGTGGATGTACCAACAGATGAAGGATTACCTCGACCGTGCCAATCGGTACGGCGGCGAGGGGGACCGGCTCCAGCAATACCTGACGAACTACCTGCTGTCGCAGATGGACAGTGGCTACATGTCTCCGGATCAAATCCGCTCCATGGGCGAGCAGATCATGCCGGGCTTGGGCGACATGCTGGCCCGCCGGGGCAGCCGCCTGGATGACATTCAGAACTCGTACGGTGGACGGTACGGCACCGGCGATGCCATGGGGACCATCTACGATAACCTCCATGGCTGGGCGAACGATATCGGGTACACGCAGGGTGCCACAGACCAGGACATCCTGGACACGTTCATGCGTGGCAGTACTGCGGACCGGGCCACCAGCGGTGACATTCTCGGTGATATTGGCCGCACCTCCGATTTTCTACAGCGAGGCGCGAATGACACTTTTGGAGGTTTGCGCGGGGCCAACGCCCGTCTCGGGCAAGATCTACTGAATGCGACCAATCAGGCGTACTCCGGGCTGCGATCAGATTCGGATCGAACCTTTAGCGGGCTGGAAAGCGAACTCGGACAGGCTTTCGCCGGTCTCAACCAACAGGGCCGCGACACGTTTTCGCGGCTTGGATCAAGTGCCGAAGATACATTCACGGAGGCGCTGGGCGAGGCCGAAAAGCTGCGCCCCGGTTCTGAACTATGGGCGCAACGGATCGGCCGCAATTTCGCGCCTGTTGTCGCTCAAGCCAACTCCCGCCTTCGGCGGATGGGGATCGGCCCGAATGACCTGCAATCTGCCTCACTGAACGCCGACATTGGTTCCCAGCGAGCCCGTGCCATGGATGACGCCATGGCGCAGGAAATGGGAACCTTCGCGGATCGCATGAACAGCCTGAGGCTGGGCCGTCAAGGGGCCCGCGAGCGGTTGGGATTGGGACAACTATCCTTCAACCGGGACAATGTGCTCGACGAACAGTCTGGCCGCCAACGCCTACGGCTCGGTGGATTGCAGAACCGGCAAGGATTGACAGAGCGGGAGCAGGGCATTGGGCGTGATCTCGCGCAAACCGGTTTCGACCGCGAGGCTAATTTAGCCATCGGGCAGAACGATCGCGTATCGCAAGCAGCGCGTGATGCTTCGACTCGCTCTGCGGCTGAGCGCATTCGCTCCCTGGGAAATCAGCAGGCCCTCGACGCCTCGCGATCCGCGCAGGCTCAGCGCAACCTCGCGGCGGCGCTACAGAACACGACCGATTGGCGCAATGCTGGCAATCGGGCCGCACTTGGCCGCCGATCGATGGAATTGGACGATTGGCAAACGCAAGCCGATTTGGCGCGGGAACGGAACGCGGAAGACCTGCTTGGGCTGAACCTGCGCAATCAGCAGTACCAAATGGGGCAGGATTGGTGGACGCGCAACCTCGGAATGCGGGATTCCGCAGCCTCGAATCTGGCCAATATGATGGCGCAAATGTACGGCCAGCGGAATTCGTCGGCGAATATGGCGCGTGGCTTCGGAGGGGATGCTTACCAGGGTTACGGCGACACTCGCCGGAATGAGGAAGGCAAGGGCGGATGGCTTTCTAGAATGATCGCTGGATTCGCCCCTGGTCTACTCAGCCTGATCCCTGGCGTTGGACCGGTTCTTGGGTCTATAGCAAGTACCGGAATGGACGCCACGGGCTTCGGCGGTGGCAGAGGTGCTCCCGGAGGGGGCTTTGGAGGAACAAGCTTCAACTGGCAAAATGCGATTCAGGGATGGCGCAACCAGGGACGCCGTGGCGGCAATGCTGGCAGCTTCTACGATCCTTATGGGGACATGGGGTGAGGGTAGGAATATGGGACTGATTGACGTGATTCGCGCGCTTGGCGGGGCCGTGGCGCGCCCATTCGTGGATGAGCAGCCCATTCTCCGGGAGCGTACGCGAAGGGATTGGCTGACACTTCCAGGACCGGGCGGAACAAGCGGCTTTTCTGGTCCAATTGAATTAGCCACGCTTGGAGCCCAGGTAGCGCCGCCGGAATCGGACGAGTATTACGTCGAGACGCCGGCAGGCGATTTCGAGGAAGTTGGTTCGCGCAAGGTTCCCAGCGCTTTATCGAGGGGGATCAAGGGCGTTTTGCCATCCATCCTCCGTGGCGGAATCATCGCGGCTTCTTCTCCCACGCGCGGGCAAGTTGGCACTGCTGGTGATATTTTCGGAGCGCTTCGAAACGTGATGGCGGATCGCGATCAACAGGACATGATCGCGTACAATGTGCGCCTCCAGAATCGGATGGATGCCGAGCGGTCACAGATGCATCAGGCGCAGATGGACCGCTACGCGGCGGATGCGGAGCGCGACCGGGCGATGGCGGATCGCGCTCGCGGAGTTAACTCGCAAACCATGGCCGATCAATACGCCGCCTTCATGAAGGTTGCCATCGACCAATACGGCATGACCATTCCGCAGGCCAACGCTGCTTGGGCAAAGCAGTACAACCCAGCGGACAAGCCGGTCGCTCCTCCGCGCACCGCGCAGGAGAACTGGGCTAGAGAACTCGCCAATCCGAACGCAACCCCAGAACAAGTTGCGGCTGCCAAGCAGGAATACATTGATGAGCAGAAGGTCCGCCAACGGCCTCCATTCCTGCGCCCCATCACGGCACAAACCGCCGAAGGATTGAAGGTCATCCTGCCGGAACGTATGCCTGATGGCGCGCTTGAAACTCGCACTGTAGACGTGCCATTCCAAAGGCCAACCCAGGTCCGGCCGCCAGCAGCGGCGCCGAGGCAGCGCCAGATGACGCCAGCGCAAGCCCGCGCGGCGCAGATCAATCAAATTGCAAGCAAGCTTCTGGCGGAAGCTGGTGGCGATGTATCGAAAGCTCTACAGTCGGCGGCTGGTGACCCACGCGCCAGCCAATTTTTGACTGAAATCACCGGCGTGCTAAGGAAGATCGAGCCGAGAAAGAAACAGGGATCTCTCGCCGAATGCGATTCAGGGATGGCGCAACCAGGGACGCC
>FRDC01000185.1_pt1 | contig 33395 bp, 33 predicted proteins | sample 1106171 | NCBI WGS metagenome assembly FRDC01 (sample SAMEA3930566, study PRJEB13176) | freshwater metagenome | biome: Drinking water system; feature: drinking water; material: water | place: Singapore | collected 2014-12-20 | reverse complement strand
TCGCCATGCGGCCCCTTGCGATAGGCCGGGAAGACGCTGGCGAGCGACGAGATATATTGCGTGTTCACGTCGCGCGCCATGCGGATGCCGTACCAGGCGGTGGCGCGCTGCGGCGTGCTCTGCGACCAATCCGACCAGGCACGGCTGTTATGGCAGAAGGTGCAATTGACGCCCAAGGCGGACGACATGTGCATCATCAAGCCATAAGTCTGCTCGGTGCGCGCGATCGAGGCGCGCGAGGCCGGATTGGGCAGCGCCTTGGCCCCTTGCACGCGGATATTGCCGCGATTTTCGATATAGGGGCTGAACGGATCATAAGGCAGCGAAGCATAAGCGACGCTCGGCGCGGGCGTGTCCTGCCCGTGTTTATAGCCCGCGAGCTTCGCCCCCGCGCCCGGCGCATCAGCCATCGACCATACATAGCGCGGCACCGCATTGCCGCGGTGGCAGGTATAGCAAGTGACGCCCGTCTGCTGGACGTGGTTCGACCAGCGCGAATTGATCGCCTGCGTCATCTGGATCATCCGCCGCGCGACGACCTTGGTATATTTTTCGTCCGAGGCGAGATTGTTGGGATTGTGGCAGTAATTGCAGCCGACGTTGTTCGGATCGGCGCCTTCCTGCGGCGCGACCCAGGTATTGATCGCGAGCATCAGATAGTTGAAACGCTCGGCCGAGATGTCGCCCAGCACCCGCACGTTCTGATAGACTTCGCGCGCGCGCTGGCCGTCGGCGGGCGGCAGTTCATAGGGCGGCGGCGGCACCGGTTGCGGCGCGTGGCGCTTGGCCGTCGTCACCTGGTTCAGCCCGGTGCCGCGATAGCCATTTTGCGCGACGAGCTTGGGGCCGAATTCACAGCCCGACAGGGTCAGCGAAAGGGCGCCGGCGATCACCGGCGCGAGATAGCGAGACGCAGTCATTGCGGGGCTCCCGGCAAAGTGGCTGGATCGATCACGCCCGTACTCGGATAAGCAGGAGCATAGCCGTGCTGCTGGGCCCAAAGGAACCAGTTGTCGACCAGCGTACCGGTGATGAGGATGCCGATCCCGCCGGTGAGCGTCGTCAGCACCGCGAACCACCATGCCCAGCGGTGGATCGATTCCATCGTCGCGTTGAACCCCATCGTCCAGCGCCAGAACAAGGCGGCGCGCTCGGTCGCGGTGCCGCGATCGACGATCTGTTCGATCTCGCGCTCGCCGCCATAGCGGCCGACCGCGAGGATCGTCGCGCCGTGCATCGCGAACAAGAGCGTCGAGCCATAAAGGAAGACGATCGAGAGCGCGTGGAACGGGTTGTAGAACAAATTGCCGTAGCGGATCGAAAAAGCCGCCGTCCAATCGAGGTGCGGGAAGATGCCGAAGGGCACGGCTTCCGACCAGCTGCCCATCAGGATCGGGCGGATGAAGCCCAACACCAGATAGAGCCAGATCGCGCTCGCGAAGGCCCAGGCGACATGCGTCCCCATCTTCAGCGCGCGGGCGCGCAGATAAGTGCGGATCCACCAGAGGATGATCGACAGCGTCAGGAAGAAGCCGGTGATCAGCCACCAGCCGCCTTCCTGCAGCGGCGGCAGGATGCGCAAGCCATATTGCGGCGCCGGCGGCTCGAGCGCGAGCCAGAAGAGCTGGCGCACGAACTGGATCGGGTTCCAGTTCACGCTCGCCCACATGTTGAGCCCGATGATCACGAAGGCGAGCGTGCCGAACACGAGCGCCGCCGATCCCAGATAGCCGAGATGGATCGGGCCGATTTGCGCGTTGCCGAGCTTGCCGATCCAATGATTGTAGAAGGGCGTGCCGGTCCGTGGCTCGCTCCCGTCCGTCGCGGGCGGGCCGAATTCTGCGGGTCCGCGGATTTGGACTTGGGTGAAGATATTTTGATAGGTCGCCATCGCTCCCTCCCCGCTCAGCGCCAAATCGGCAGGTTGAGCCACCAGGTCCACCATTCGGGCCAACCGCGCGTCCACACGGGGCCAGAGATGATGATGCACACCGCGCTCCAGAAACCGGCGTTCAGCGCCAGCAACAGCCCCAGCCGGTGAATGCCGAGCGTGCCGATCGAATAGCCGATGGTATCGCGGAAGAACGCGTCTTCATATTCGGGCGACTTCACCTCGTCGCCCGGCAGCGGATTGACCGCCGACAACACCAACGCGCCGTGCAGCGCGAGCGCGAACGTGGTGGTGAAGAAGAAGCTCACCGCCAGCATGTGCGCCGGGTTGTAGTGGAAGTGCAGATATTGATAGCCGGTGTTCGACACCCAGTCCAAATGGCTCCAGATGCCGTAGGGAAAGCCCCAGTGCCACGCGCCCATCAGGAACGGGCGGAACACGACCAGCGTGACATAGGCGAAAATCGCAAAACCGAAGGCGATGGGCACGTGATAGCCCATGCCGAGCTTGCGACATATCTCCACCTCGCGCAGCGCCCAGGAACAAAAGGCGCCGATCGCGCAGATGGTAATGATCTGCCACAGCCCGCCTTGCAGCAAGGGCGCGAGGCCCAGGCCATATTTGAGATCGGGCGGCGCGATCGAGATCAGCCAGGGGTTCCAAGTCGGACCCTGGCTCGCGCCATAAAGGATCAGCGCCGTGCCGACGCCCGCGAACAGGATCGTGGTGATCCCGAAGAAGCCGACGTAAAAGGGGCCGATCCAATAATCGAACAGATCGCCGCCGATGAGCGTGCCGCCCCTTACTCGGTACTTCCGTTCATAACTTAGCAGTGCCATGGATCAAGCTCCCGCACCCGCGCGTCCTAAGGGACGTCGGCAGTTAATGGCCTTGCGGCTGAAACGCCGGGCGAAGGCGTGGCGGGGGAGCGCCCGTAAGCGCCCGCGCCACCACCCTCGCCCGCGTCGCCGCGCTACGCCCGCGACACGATACTCGGCTGGGCGCGCTTTACTGTGCCGGCGGAGCGGCAGCGGCCGGCGCGGCGGCGGCCGCTTCGGTGTGCGGCCCGTCGAGCCAGTTGTAGCGGTTGGTGCTGAGCAGAATGAAGTGAATCAGCACCGCCAGCGAAAAGAGGAAGATCGCCAGCACCGTCAGGATGCGGCGGCCATCGAAAGTGACCCACATTCTCCACATGATCGTCTCTCCTCAGGCTTTGCCGGTAACGTGGAGCGGCGCCGTGGCGGTGAGACCCGCCTTGTACGGCGCGGTGCCCGGGAACCACGGGCGCCATTGCCACACCAGGAAATGCGCGACGCACGCAACGAACACGAAAAAGCCCATCGAGACGGTAAAGAGTTTGTGAAACTCCTTCGCCTCGTCCGGGGTCATATAGGTCCCCGGCCCCATGCGATCGTCAGTCATAAACGCTCCTTCCTTCTGGGTCGTGCCGGCGAGATGGGGCGCGCGGCTCGCGTCCCCCGACGGATCCACCGGGGGAAGCGCCCCGGGGGATGATGGTGCCGCGCGTGGGCGCGGCGAATGCTGTGCGGCGGCTCATGGCACCGCCTCGGCGAGCAGGGCGTCCAGCCGTTCGGGCGAGACGCGGGTTTCGCCCGCGCGGCGCGCGGCGGCCTCGGCCGCGTCGCGCAGCCGCTTGGCGGCCGAGATGCGGAGCAGCACCGGCTCGGCCTCGAGCCGCAGATCGAGCGCGGCCTTGGCGGCGTCGTCCCAAGCGATCGGCGCCTCGCGCGCGGGGGTGGGTTCGACCGCGTCGAGCTGGGTGGCGAGCGGCAGGATGTGGAAAAGCGCGTCGAACAACGCGTTGCACACTTCCTGGACGAGATAGGTCGCCCCCGCATAGCCCATGAAGGGCGTGCCCGTGTGGCGGCGGATGATCGCGCCGGGGAAGCTCGCCGGGATATAGACCCCGCGCCCGCCCGCCTCGGCGAGATACATGCGTTCGTTATACGAGCCGAACAGCACGAGCGGCGGGTTGCTCTTGATCGCCGCGCGCACCGCCGCATTGTCGGGCTTCACCCCGGCCGAGCGTTGGAAGGCGAAGGTGCAGGGCAGCCCCATTTCCTCTTCCAGGAAATGCCGCAGCCCGCGCGCGTAAGTTTCGGTCGCGACGACGCCGAAGCTCGCGGTGGCGAAGAAATCCTGCGTCACCGAGCGCCACAAATCCCAAAGCGGCTTGATCGTGCTGTGCTTTTCGCGCGCGATGAACGGCTCGGGATCGAGCCCGAGCAGCTCGCCGAGCGTGCGCAGGAAAGCGGTGGTCGAACCGAGCCCGATCGGCGCCTGGAGATAAGGCCGCTCGAGCGCCTCGCACAGTCCGCGCCCGAATTCGCGGTAGAGGCACACGTTCACCTCGGCATCGGCCAATTGGCGGATGTCGGCCAAATGGCTGCCCATCGGGAAGACGAGGTTCACCTCGGCGCCGATCCCCTCGACCAGGCGGCGGATCTCGGCGAGATCGCTCGGCAGGTTGAAGCTGCCATAGATCGCGCCGATGATGTTGACCTTCGGGCGGGCACCCGCCTTGCGGCGCGGCGGCGGCATTTTCTTCGGCCCGAACTGCGTCCACAGCCAGGTGAGCGCGCGGTCGGCGGACTGCCACTGATCCTCGTCGATCGTGCGCGGCAGAAAGCGCTGGATATTGGTGCCCTCGGGCGTCACCCCGCCGCCGATCATCTCGGCGATCGAGCCGGTGACGACGACCGCGGGCAGATCGGGGTCGAGGCTCTTCCAGGCGCGACGCATCGCGCCCTCGGTGCCGTCGCGGCCGAGTTCTTGTTCGGACAAGCCGGTGACGGTGATCGGCAGCTCGTGCGGCGGCAGCGCGTCGGTATAGTGCAGCACCGAGGTGACGGGGAGATTCTCGCACCCCACCGGCCCATCGATGATGACTTGCAGGCCCTTGATCGCGGTGAAGGCGTAAACCGCCCCCCAATAGCCGCCCGCGCGATCGTGATCGAGGATCAGCATGTTAGTTCCTCCCCACTGGTGGGGAGGTGGCAGCGCGAAGCGCTGACGGAGGGGGGCACGCTCTTGGCGCCGCCCCTTCCACCGTGCCGTGCACGGTCCACCTCCCCGTAAACGGGGAGGATTTGGTTCACGCGGCTAAACACCCACCGCCTCCTCGGCCTTGGCGGCGGCGATGCGGCGCGCGGCGAATTTGGCTTTGAATTCGGGGCGCAGCACCGGCGCGTCTTGCCAGACGCCGGCGGTCTCCTCGCGGCCGACGCCTTCGAAGAAATCGCGCATCGCGTCGAAGCGCGCCTGGTTCGCCATCGCGCCGTTCACCACCATCGCGAGGCTCCCCGCGCCGGCCGGCCCCATCAGCGGCCGCGCCGAAATGAGGTTGGTGAAATAAAGCGCGGGCGTGCCCTTGCTCTTGGCGTGCTGGACGACGGGCGTGGTGCCGATCGCGAGATCGGGGCCGAATTCCTCGACCGCGGCGATGTCTTGCTCGAGGCTCGCGCGATATTGGACGCGCGCGCCATGCGCCTCCAGCCAATCGCGATCGGCCTCGCTCCAGGGGGTGCGCGGGCAGGCGGTGCCGACATAGGGCACGTGCGCGCCGCTTTCGATGAGCAGCCGCGCGACGAGCAGTTCGGAGCCTTCATAGCCCGAAACCGTGATCCGCCCTTTGACCGGGCGCGCGGCGAGCGCGCCGGCGATCGCGGGCAGAAAGCGGTTCTTGGCGGCGTCGATCTTGGCTTGGGCGACGCCGCACGCCGCGCCCACCGCGTCGAGCCAGGCGGCGGTGCCGTCGCGCCCGACCGGGGCCGAGCCGATGACGCGGCGACCCGCCCCTTCGAACACACGCACGCTGGCGGTGTAGAAGGGATGGATCGCCGCGACCACCGCGCCATCGAGCGCTGCATAGAGTTCGCGCCATTCGCGCGTCGGGACGACCGGGCCGGCCGCGAGGCCCAGCGGCTCCAGCATCAAGCCGATGCCGGGTGGGTCGGCCGGGAACATCTCGCCCAGGAGAGTCACCGTCGGCCGGTCCGATCGTTCCTTGGGGGCGGCGACCGGGCCGGCCTCGGCCTCGTTCGCCGCGTAAGCGAGCATCGCGCCCGCGAGCACGTCCTTCGCCTCGGCATGCGTCGGCACGCCGAAGCCCGGCACGTCGATGCCGATGATCCGCACGCCGTTGATCGCCTTGGGCAGCAATTGCAGCGGCACGCCCGAGGCGGTCGGCACGCAGAGATTGGTCACCACGATCGCGTCATAGAGCGCGGGATCGGCGGTCTGCTCGACGGCTTCCTTGATGTCCTCGAACAATTTGCCGGTGACGAGCGTTTCGGAATTGAACGGCACATAGCCGACCGTCCGCCGCGCGCCGTAGAAATGGCTGGTGAAGGTGAGGCCATAGACGCAGCAGGCCGAGCCCGAGAGGATGCTCGCGGTGCGCCGCATCCTGAGGCCCACGCGCAGCGAGCCGAACGCCGGGCACATCGATTGCGGCTGATCGTGCGGCCCTTGCGGATAATCGGCGGCATAGCGTTCGAGCACGCCCGCCTTGCCCGCCTCGATCGCCGATTGGCGCAGCGTATCCTTGGAGGCGCAGCCACCATTCCTCCCCGAGCTTTGCTCGGGGAGGGGGACCACTGGCGTAGCCAGTGGTGGAGGGGCGTCGAGTGTCAGCCGATCGGCGCTGCGGGCCGCCCCTCCACCATGCTGCGCATGGTCCCCCTCCCCAAGCGGCGCTTGGGGAGGACCGGATTTGGCCTCAGACGGTGTCATAGATCACCTCGAGGCTGGGCTTGGGGACATAAGCGGCGCCGCGCATATCGGCTTGCGTCGCGGGGAGCAGCGTCACATGGCCGCCGGTATCCTCGGGCTTGAACAGGCCGAGCAGCGCGTCGCCTTCGAGCGGGGTCGGGCGCACCGGTGGCGCGGCGGCGACGTTCAGCGCCAATTGCTCGAACAAGGGCGCCCATTCGCCGCCGGGCTTGCCGATGATTTGATAATTGGCCGATTTGCGGCGAATATCCTCATGCGCCGGGATCGCGGCGAGCACCGGAATGCCGGCGGCCTCGGCGAAGGCGTGGGCCTCGCCGGTGCCGTCATCCTTGTTGATCAAAATGCCCGCGACGCCGACGTTGCCGCCCAGCTTGCGGAAATATTCCACCGCCTTGCAGACGTTGTTCGCCACATAAAGCGATTGCAGATCGTTCGAGCCGACGACGATCACCTTCTGGCACATGTCGCGCGCGATCGGCAGGCCGAAGCCGCCGCACACCACGTCCCCCAGGAAATCGAGCAGGACGTAATCGAATCCCCATTCGTGGAAGCCCAATTTTTCGAGCGTCTCGAAACCATGGATGATGCCGCGCCCGCCGCAGCCGCGACCGACCTCCGGCCCGCCCAGTTCCATCGCGAACACGCCGTCGCGCTGGAAGCAGACGTCCTCGATCCGCAATTCCTCGCCCGCCAGCTTTTTCTTCGAGCTGGTCTCGATGATCGTCGGCGTCGCCTTGCCGCCGAAGAGCAGGCTGGTCGTGTCGCTCTTGGGATCGCAGCCGATCAGCAGCACGCGCTTGCCCTGCTGCGCCATCATATAGCTCAAATTGGCGAGCGCGAACGACTTGCCCGAGCCGCCCTTGCCGTAAATCGCGATGATCTGCGTTTCCTTGGTCACCGGCCCCGAGGGCACCGGATCGGGCTCGCGCCCCGCCTCTTCACGCAAGGCTCCTACATCGAGCATCATTTGGCGGACCTCCAATCGAGAACCATTTTCACGCATTCCGGGTCTTGGAAGGCGGTCGCATAAGCATCGACCGCCTCGCTCGCGGGGCGGACATGGCTGACCAACCCGTCGAGGCTGAGCGCGCCCGCTTCGACCAAGGCGATCACCGCCCGGCTGTCTTCGGGCGTGAATTCGGCGGCGATGCGCAGCCGCGCCTCGCGCATGAAGGCGTGGGGATAAGCGAAGCTCAGCTTGTCGTAGAAACCCGCGAGCACGATCTCGCCGCCGCGCGCGAGCCGGCTGATCCAGGCGTCGAGCTGGCTGCCGGCGCCGCTCGCGTCGCAGATCGTCGCATAGTCACGCCGCAGATCGAGGTTGGGATCGATCACCGCATAGCCTTCGGCGCCGGCGCGGCGCGTCGGATTGGTCTCCCAAACGATCGGCGGTCGATCGCCGAGCGCGACCACCAGCCGCGCGATCAGCCGGCCGAGAATGCCGTGCCCGATCACCAGTTCGGGCAATTGCCCGCCGATGACCGCGTGATGCGCGGTCGCCGCGAGCGCGAGCAGCACGCCGCGCTCGCCGATCGCCGGATCGATCCGCAGCGCCCGCGCCGAGGGCAGAACGACTCGCTCGGCCGAGCCGCCGAACAAGGCATGCGCGCCGACGAAGCAATTGGCGCCGGGCACGAACACCCATTCACCGATCCGCTCGCGCGCGAGCGACCCCGCGTCGACGACGCGCCCGACCGATTCATAGCCCGGCACCAGCGGATAGCCCATGCCGGGAAAGGGCGGCATCGCGCCCGACCAAAGCAATTTCTCGGTGCCGGTGCTGATACCGCTCCAGGCGATCTCCACCAGCACGTCGCCCTCGGCGACGGGCGCCAGCGGCAAGGGGCGCAGTTCGATGCGTTGGGGGGCCGCCAGGATGATCGCAAGCGCGTGCATGGTCGCTCCTTCGCCGCCAAAAAAACCGGGCGGGAACGCTCTATTTATGTCAATCTAACGACACGAGAGTTTGTGTCAATAGAGTTGGACATATTTCATTCGACGCCTGCAATGACAAGTTGCGCGTTGAGCGGCAGCGCGGTCGGCCTTCGCCGCCATGTTTTGAAACCCGCCTCGCCAAGCAACGCGCCGATCTCGTCGGGGCGGCGCGGGCGGCCCGATCCCATCGCCCAAAGATAAAGGCCGAAATAAGCATCCCCCATCCGCTTGGCGCCGCGCGCGCCCGCCATCGGCTCGGCGATCACGAGTCGCCCGCCCGGCGGCAGCGCGGCGCGGACCGCGCGCAGCAGCGCCAGCGCGGGGGCGTCGTCATGATCGTGGAGCACGCGCACCAGCGTGATCAGATCATGGCCGCGCGGCAGCGGATCGCCCAGGAACGAACCGCCATGCACTTGCACCCGCGCGCCCAGGCCGGCGGCCTCGATCCGGGCGGCGGCGCGCTTGCCGACCTCGGGCAGATCGAACAGGCCGATCGCGAGCCCCGGCACCGCACGCGCGACGGCGGCGGCGAACGCCCCCTCGCCGCCGCCCACGTCGAGCATCGCGCGGTGGCGCGCGAAGCGATAGGCGCCGATCACCAGCTCTGCGACCAAGGGCTGCGAGGCGGCCATCAGCCGCGAATAATCGCTCACAGCGCCCTCGGGCCCCTGCCCCGCGTCGCGCGCATAATGCCAAAAGCCCTGGAGCGCGCCGCCGCCCCCGCCGCGCCGCAGCAGCGCGACCGGATCGGCGAGATCGGCATAGAGCAAGCGGTGGTGCGCGATCATCGCGGCGATGCCCGGATTGCCGAGCAGCGCCGCGCCGTCCGGGGCGAGCGTCCAAGGCTGGGACATTTGCCCGGACAGCGGCTCGACCAGATCGAGCGCGGCGAGCGCGCGCAGCAGCCGCTCGGCGCCCGCCACCGGCATCGCCCATTCGGTCGCCAGTTCGTCGGTGGTCGCGGGCGCCGCGCGCAGCCGCTCGAACAGATCGAGTTCGATCGCGGCGGCGAGAATCTGCGAATAAGCAAAGCCTGCGACTCGATCGAACATCGTCCGCGCCTTGCTCTGGACCAGCCAGCGCAGCCCCGGCAGGCGCAGCATCGCGCGCTGGACGCCAGGGTCCGCCAGCAGACGGTTGCGCCAAGCCACCCAGCTATTGTCTTTGCGAATGGACAGTTCCATGATGTCCACCAGACTGGACGCCTCCCATCGGGGCGTCAATCGGTCGAGGAGCGAAAGCGTGGCGAACGAGCGCGACGACGTGATCGTGATCGGTGCCGGGGTGGGCGGGCTCAGCTGCGCCGCGCTGCTCGCCGCGCAAGGCCTGGCGGTGACGCTCGTCGAGGCGGTGGCCGGCCCCGGGGGCAAGATGCGCCAGCTCCGCTGCGGCGACGCGCTGGTCGATGGTGGGCCGACGGTGTTCACCATGCGCCCGGTGTTCGAGGCGATTTTCGAGGCGTGCGGCGCGCGGCTCGACGACGAAGTCAAACTCACCCCCGCGACCGTGCTCGCGCGCCACGCCTGGGGTGACGCGAGGCTCGATCTGTTCGCCGATCGCGCCGCGAGCCAAGACGCGATCGGCACGTTCGCGGGCGCCGCCGCCGCGCGCGGCTATGCCGGCTTCTGCCGCGAGGCCGAGCGGCTGTATAACGCGCTCGAGGCGCCTTTCATCTGGGCGGAGCAGCCCAACCAAATCGGGCTCGCCTGGGCGATGCTGCGCGCCAATGCCGCCGATCTCTTCTCGCGCCGGCCGTTCCAATCGATGTGGCGCGCGCTCGGCGATTATTTTCCCGATCCCCGGCTGCGCCAGCTGTTCGGCCGCTATGCCACTTATTGCGGCGCCGATCCCTGGCAAGCGCCCGCGACGCTGATGCTGATCGCGCATGTCGAGGCGAGCGGGGTGTGGCTGATCGAGGGCGGGATGGTGGCGCTCGCGCGCGCGCTCGCCGCCCTCGCCGAACGCCATGGCGCGGTGATCCGCTACCAGGCGCCGGTGCGCGAGGTCCTGGTCGATCAAGCGGGCGTCAGCGGCGTGGTGCTCGAAAGCGGCGAACGGCTGACGGCGCGGCGCGTGGTGTGCAACGCCGATCCCGCCGCGCTCGCCGCCGGGCGGTTCGGCGCCGCCGTCACCCGCGCCGCCCCGGCGATGCCGCCGCCGCTGCGCTCGCTCTCGGCGCTGGTGTGGACGACGCATGCCCGAACCGCCGGCTTCCCGCTCGCGCACCACAATGTGTTCTTCTCGGGCGATTATGCCGCCGAGTTCAAGGCGCTCGCCGCCGGGCGCGTGCCCGCCGAGCCTAGCATCTACGTCTGCGCCGCCGACCGCGCGAGCGACGGCGGCGCCCCGCTCGGCGGCCCCGAACGGCTGCAAATCCTCGTCAACGCCCCCGCGCTCGGCGATGCCCGCGCGCTTACCCCCTGGGAGATGGATCAATGCCAATCGCGGATGATCGCGTGCCTGGCGCGGGCCGGGCTCGAGCTGACGCTGCCGCCCGCGGCCACGGTGCTCACCAGCCCGGAGGGGTTCGAGGCGCTGTTCCCCTCGACGGGTGGGGCCCTTTATGGACGGGCCTCGCACGGATCGGCGGCCGCCTTCCGCCGCCCGGGATCGCGCACGCCTATCCCGGGGCTTTATCTCGCGGGGGGCGCGACGCACCTGGGGCCGGGCGTGCCGATGGCGGCGCTCAGCGGCCGGCTAGCCTGCGCTACCCTGCTCGCGGACCGCGCTTCGACGGCGCGGTTCCACCCGGCGGCTATGCCTGGTGGTATCTCGACGCGACGAGCGACGACGGCCGCTTCGGCCTGACGATCATCGCCTTCATCGGCAGCGTCTTCTCGCCCTATTACAAGGCGAGCGGGCGCGGCGCGCCCGAGGCGCATTGCGCGCTCAACGTCGTGCTCACCGGCCCCTATGCCAATTGCTGGGCGATGACCGAGCGCGGCGCGGGCGCGGTCGCGCGCGAGGCGCATCACCTCGCGATCGGGCCGAGCAGCCTCGCCTGGGACGGCGACGCGCTGGTGATCCATATCGACGAGACCTGCGCGCCGGTGCCGCTGCCGATCCGCGGCGTGGTGTGCGTGCGCCCCGAATGGGTGGGCGAAACCGGCTTCCACCTCGATCCGCAAGGCAAGCATCGCTGGCATCCGATCGCGCCGCGCGCGCGCGTGCAAGTCGCGCTCGCGCATCCCGCGCTCGGCTGGCGCGGCAGCGGCTATCTCGATTCGAACTTCGGCGAGGAGCCGCTCGAGGCGGGGTTTCGCGATTGGCATTGGTCGCGCGCGCATCTGCGGCGCGACGTCGCGGTGCTCTACGAGGGCACCCGCGCCGGGGGCGAGCCGTTCGAACTCGCGCTGCGGATGGATCGCCAGGGCCGGTGGGACGATGTGCCCCTCCCCCCGCGCCGCGCCTTGCCGCGCAGCTTCTGGCGGCTCGAGCGCTTGACCCGCGCCGATGCCGATGCCTGGCCGCAAGTCGAACGCACCTGGGTCGACGCGCCCTTTTACGCGCGCTCGCAACTGCGCACGCGGCTCTATGGCGAGGATGCCTGCGCGGTGCACGAAAGCCTGTCGTTGCCGCGTTTCTGCGCGCCGGCGGTGCAGTGGATGCTGCCGTTCAAAATGCCGCGCGTGGCTTGAGCCAAGGGCCCGATGCGGTTCAGGGCGCGTGGATGCCGAGCACGGGGGGCGCCACGGGCGCGGCGAGCGCCCCGGGCGGGCGCGTCGGCATGAAGCCCTGCCCCAGCAGCACCATCGACAGCACCGCCGCGAGCCCCAGCGAGCCGATCACCACCCGCGTCCAGGCGGGGCGAAAGCTGGGCTCGCTCATCGCGGCGCTCGGCAACGGTCGCGCGGCGCGCGGCGGCGGCGCGCGGGGCATGCGCTCAGGAACATCGGCGTCTCCCGGGTCTCGTGGCGGCGGGCAAGAACACCGGGGTGGTGCCTTGGCGCGCGGCGGACGAACCTCGTCGCCGGGCAGATGGGGAGGCGCGACCGCCGCATCTTGCAGCTTTTCCGCGCGCGCCGCCCATTCTTGTGTAAAACGCGCAAGCCACGCGCGCTAGAATTCTGATTTGCGGCGGTTTCCGCGCGATCGGGTCGGGTCCGCGGGCAGCGCCGCGCGGGCAGGTGCGCGGCCGCCCGCTTGGCGTTATGCTCGCGTCCCACGACGAAAGGGAGAGGACCCGATGACCCAAGCGCTCTATCCCGTGCCCGAGGCCTGGGCGCGGCGCGCTTATGTCGACGCGGCGGGCTATGAAGAACGCTATGCGCGCTCGATCGCCGACCCCGAGGGCTTTTGGCGCGAGGAAGCGCGGCGGCTCGATTGGATCGCGCCCTTCACCCGGGTGAAGGAGACGAGCTTCGACGAGGCCGATTTCGGGATCAAATGGTTCGCCGATGGGGTGCTCAACGTCAGCGCCAATTGTCTCGACCGGCATCTCGCCGAACGCGGCGATCAAGTCGCGATCCTGTGGGAGCCCGACAGCCCCGGCGAGGCGCGCCGCATCACCTATCGCGAACTCCACGCCGAGGTGTGCCGCTTCGCCAATCTGCTCAAGGCGCAAGGCGTGCGGCGTGGTCATCGGGTGACGATCTATCTGCCGATGATCCCCGAGGCGGCGATGGCGATGCTCGCCTGCGCGCGGATCGGCGCGATCCATTCGGTGGTGTTCGCGGGCTTCTCGCCCGAGGCGCTCGCCGGGCGGATCGAGGATTGCGACTCGACGCTCGTCATCACCGCCGACGAGGGGCTGCGCGGCGGCAAGCGCGTGCCCTTGAAGGCCAATGTCGATGCCGCGCTCGCGCGCGACCAGCGCGCGTCGAGCCATGGCGTCCGCCGCGTGATCGTGATCCGGCACACCGGCGCCGAGGTGCCGATGCAGCGCGAGCGCGACCTATGGTATCATGAAGCGATCGCGCGGGTGGACGGCGATTGCCCGCCCGAGCCGATGGGGGCCGAGGACCCGCTCTTCATCCTCTACACCAGCGGATCGACCGGCAAGCCGAAGGGCGTGCTCCACACCAGCGGCGGCTATCTGCTGTGGGCGGCGATGACGCACCACTATGTGTTCGATTATCGCCCGGGCGAGATTTACTGGTGCGCGGCCGATGTCGGCTGGGTGACGGGGCACAGCTATGGCGTCTATGGCCCGCTCGCCAATGGCGCGACGAGCGTGATGTTCGAAGGCGTCCCCAATTTCCCCGATCCCTCGCGCTTCTGGCAAGTGGTCGACAAATTCGGCGTCAACAGCTTCTACGGCGCGCCCACCGCTTTGCGCGCGTTGATGCGCGAGGGCGACGGCTTCGTGCGGGCGACCAGCCGCGCCTCGCTGCGGTTGCTCGGCTCGGTCGGCGAGCCGATCAATCCCGAGGCCTGGGGCTGGTATCACCGCGTCGTCGGCGAGGGGCGCTGCCCGATCGTCGATACGTGGTGGCAGACCGAGACCGGCGGGGCGATGATCACCCCGCTCCCCGGCGCGACCGCGCTCAAGCCCGGCAGCGCCACCCGCCCGATGTTCGGGGTGAAGCCGCAACTGGTCGACAATGACGGCCGCGTGATCGAGGGCGCGGGCGAGGGCTGCCTCGTCATCACCGACAGTTGGCCGGGGCAGATGCGCGGCGTCTGGGGCGATCAGGCGCGCTTCTTCCAAACCTATTTCACCACTTTTCCGGGCAAATATTTCACCGGCGACGGCTGCCGCCGCGATGCCGATGGCTATTATTGGATCACCGGGCGGATCGACGACGTGATCAACGTGAGCGGCCACCGCCTGGGCACCGCCGAGATCGAATCGGCGCTGGTCGCGCATCCGCAAGTCGCCGAGGCCGCGGTGGTCGGTATGCCGCACCCGATCAAGGGCCAAGGCATCTATGCCTATGTCACGCTCAACGCGCATGAGGCGCCGAGCGAGGAATTGCGCCGCGCGCTGGTGCAATGGGTGCGCGCCGAGATCGGACCGATCGCGACGCCCGACGTGATCCAATTCGCCCCCGCGCTCCCCAAGACGCGCTCGGGCAAGATCATGCGCCGCATTCTGCGCAAGATCGCCGAGGGCGAGCTGGGCAGCCTGGGCGACACCTCGACGCTCGCCGATCCGGGCGTGGTCGACGCGCTGATCGCCGGACGGCCGCTCGCGCCGGCGTGACGGCGCGCGGTTCGAGCAACGCACCGGGACGGGCTCGATTGGTCGGGGAGACAGGATAGCCACGGCGCGGCTAAGCCATTGCTTCTCAGCGACATTTTGAAACGATAGGGGTTCAAATACCGCTCAGTGCGCAGTTTTCACCGTGGGCTGCGGTGGAATTTCGCGGGACTTCTTCTCGTTTTCGACCAACGGTTCTACTGTTGCGCCGAACCGATCGGTCGCTAGACGGGTCTTGCCGATCGCCAGCCCGCGTTCTGCCCGATTGCCCTTTGTCGAGCCTACTGCCGACAGCTTCCCATCCGTTCGCGGCTCTACCTTTCATCATTGCGGCTGCGCTCACGGACCGCAGCCGACGCCCCCTGACGTGGCCCCATTTTTCCTCCATTTGGCGCTAGGGCACGCACTCGTAAATCGCTAGCCCTTCGGCGCGAGGTTTGATTCAAGCTCCGTGAAGGGAGCTGAGGATGCGCCAGCGTCGTTACGAGTTATCGGATTTCGAGTGGTCGGTGATCGAGCCGTTGTTGCCGAACAAGCCGCGCGGTGTTGCGCGGGTTGATGATCGGCGGGTGCTGAACGGCATTTACTGGCGGCTTCGGACCGGGTCGCCCTGGGCTGACATTCCCGAGCGCTACGGGCCTTACACGACCTGTTACAACCGGTTCGTCCGCTGGCGGAAGGCAGGTGTATGGGACCGACTATTCGAAGCGGTGTGAAAGGCTTACGAAGGCGATGTGCCGATGATCGACTCCTCGTCGATCCGCGTTCACGAGCACGGAGCGAACGGTAAAAAGGGGGCCCGGACGAGGCGGCTGCCCCCGCTGGGCACGTTGCTGGAAGCCGACGCATGGGGCGCCCGCGCGGCGGACTCACGACCAAAATCCATGCGCTGGTGGATGCGCGCGGGCTACCGATCACGCTCAAGCTGACGCCCGGTCAGGCGCACGACGGTCGCAGTGCCGCCGACATGCTTGCAACCCTCGGCGATGGCGACATGCTGCTTGCCGACCGCGCCTATGACAGCGACGCGCTCCGCGCCGACATAGTGGCGCGCGGCGCCTGGGCCAACGTCAGGCCGATGCCAAACCGCAAGCAGCGTTTCGCCTTCAGCCCCTTCCTCTATCGCTATCGCAACCTCGTTGAACGCTTCTTCAACATGAGGCGGTGACCTAGACGGCGTCGCCGCCGCAACCGCTGCGCCCACCGGTCAATCGCCCGCCCAAAAACCTCCACCGCTAAACCCATTGTAACTATTGCCGTGCCAAGGGTTACGCCCGGAGGCGGACCATGACGACACTGTATTACAGCCGGGACAAGCTTATCTTCAGCGGGGCCTTTCTGCTGTTCGGCGCGCCCATGCTGGGGCTGTTGTGCATGTTTGGCGGGCCGATCATGATGCTGATCGGGGTTCTCCTGCTGGTCAGCGGACCGCTGCTTTCGGTCGGGCGGATCGGGCGGGCGCTGGGCGACCTCAAGGCCGTCGAATATGACGAGCGGCAGATTACGCTCCATGCGCTGGGGCGGACGCGCAAGCTCAATTGGCGCGAGGTGACGGCGATCGAGGTGCAGACGCTGACCCAGAGCGTGCTGGGCGTGATCCCGGTCGACCGGCAGCATTCGATCCGCATCAGCCATTCCGGCGGCATGGTCGGCACCGCGCGCATCCTTATTCCTTTCAACGTGCTTGCCGACGACAAGGCGACCGTGGTCGCCCGCCTCGCGGACATGGAGCGCCTGCGCAGCGGGCGCGGCCAGCCGCTCCCCCGCACCGCGCCCCCGGCGCTCGACGATGAGGCCGAGCCGAGCGATTTCGATGCCGATGCGGTGATGGCGCGCTATCTCGCGCAGCGCGAGGCCGAGGCGCAGGCGGACGCAGCGGCCGCGCCCCGGATGCCGCCGCGCGTCGCCGGGTTCGGCCGCAAGCGGGCCTGAGCGCTCAAGGTCAGCTACATTAAATGCCATCGTCGGCCCGGACGGAGCTCCGGGCCTTGGCTTTTGATTGCGGACGTCGCGCCGGAAGAAATTCCTAGGCCGTGTTGACAAAAGACTTCAGCCATAGGCGTGCGTCGGCGAGGTTGAGGAAGCTCTCGAACGATAGAATGGCAAGTTGAACCAGAACGGCCGCTTCTTGCCCGTGGCAGGGTCCGGGGCCGCGCTCCACTCTTGGAAGCGCGTGGCGGGGACGAGGCAACGCCGTTCGGGGTTCGTCAGCGCCGAGCGCCAGAATGGCGAAGCATAGTTGCGGACATTGACCACGGGCGCCTTTACCCCTGCCGGCGGGGGAAAGCCCCGGCGCATCAGGTCGAGCGCGCGCTCGCCGCCATCTTTGCGTACCACCCAGCCCTCACGCCCCGGCGAGACGTAATCCTTCTCTAGCTCGCCTCGTTCGATCGCAGCGGCTGTGCTTTGCGGCACGCGAAAGTGCGCCGCGACTTCGCCGCGAGAGGTTTTGACCGAGTAGAGGTTGCACATGCGCCCTGCCTAGCTCCTACTGCGCCGAGCCGGCAGCGCCCGACTTGCTACAGCAACTGCTACTGCACTTGCTACAGCGGCTTATTATAAGTCTCTGCAAATAATAGGTTTTTTGAAATGGTCGGGGAGACAGGATTCGAACCTGCGACCCTCTGCTCCCAAAGCAGATGCGCTACCAGGCTGCGCTACTCCCCGACGCGCCCCGCCATGCGCCATCGGCGCCGCGCGCGCAAGTCGCCGCTCTAGTTCTTCGATTTGCCGCGATTTTCGAGTCGGCAGGTGATTCCACCTGCCTGGCAATCGCTCTAATCGGGGAGGCGGCGCGCGGTGAGCGTCGCGGCGGCGGCGAGCAGCGCCAGCACGGCGGCGGCGGCGGCGATCGGCAGGAGGCCGAGCAGGATGATCGGCGCGACCAGCGCCGTGCCGAGCGCGGGCAGCGCGAGCATCGCGACCACGATCAGCGCGGCGCCGCGCGCCTCGTCGCCCGCCGCCGCCACCAGCGCCGCGTTGAACCCCGCCGGCCCGCGCAGGCCCAGCCCGAGGTTGAGCAAGAGGAAGATCAGGCTCACCGCCAGCGGGCTTCGTCCGCCCGCCAGCGCATAGGCCAAAAGCCCCAACGCGCCGATCAGCCCGAGCAATGTCGCGAGCGCGATCAGCCGGCGCGTTCCCAGCCAGCGCACCAGCCTGCCCGCCGCGAGCGAGGCGAGGATGAACAGGCCGACGCCCGCCAACTGCATCGCGATGAACGCGGCGATCGTCGTCCCCAACACGCGCGTGAAAACCACCGGCGCGCCGAACACGAACACGAGCAGCGCCGCCACCGTCGCCGCATGGGCGAGCGCTTGGAGCAGGAAGCTCGGTCGGCGCAGGAGCGCGGCATAGCTTCCTGCCCGGCGTGGCGGCGGCGGTGGCCAGCCGGGCGCCAGCCGCGCGGCGAGCGCGAGCGGCAGGGCGAGCGCGGCGAGCACCCCGAAGCTCGCGCGCCAGCCCCCCAGCCCGAGCAGCGCCCAGCCGGCGACCGGCGCCAGCGCCGGCGCGAGCGATTCGATCGCGCCGATCGCCCCGAGCGCGCTCACCGCCCGCGCCCCATAAAGCCGCCGCAAAATGCCCGGCGCGAACACCCCCGCCGCCGCCGACGCCATGCCCTGCGCGAAGCGGAGCGCGATCAGGATCGGGAGCGAGGGGCTCGCCGCGCAGAGCAGCGACACCAAGGCATAAGCGGCGAGCGAGCCCGCGATCACCGTCCGCTCCGCCGCGCGCCCGGCAAGCGCGCCGAAGAGCAGCAACCCGGCCGCCATCCCGCCGGTGAAGCTCGCGAGCACATATTGCGCCTGGGCGACGCTCCCGCCGAGCGCGCGCGGCAACAGCGGCACCGCCGGCAACACCAGATCGGTGCCCGCGAAGCCGAGCACGGTCGCCCCGGCCAGGATCATGAAGACGAGCGCCCGCCCCATCCGCGCGTCAGCCGGGCTTACGCGCTCTGACGACGGCGGCCCGGCCGCCGCAGACCGTGACGAAATCGGCCCAATCGATCACCGCGCCGGCTTGTTCGAGCCAGCGCGCGACGGTTTCGATCCGTTGCGGATTGTCGAATTCGGGGGAGAACATGTCGAAAGTATCGAGGATGATCCATTCGCGCCGCTGCTGCGCCGAAAGGCCGGCGGGAAAGGCCCTGAAATCGCAAATCGGGATGAAACGCGTCAAAGCGTGCAACCCCAGCCGATCGAGCAGCCGATAAAGCGCGACCGCGCCCGGCGCATAGCCCCGGATGATCTTCAGCAGCAGGGGATGCGGAAGTTTCTTGGCGAGCGGGCGCAGCAGATATTTGGCATGGCATTTCGTCCACCAGCCCTTGATGGGGTAGAAATCGATCGCGAGCCGCCCGCCGGGCTTGAGCTTGTCGAACAGGCAGCGGACCGCGGCGCGAAAATCGGGCGTATGTTGCAGCACGCCGAAACAGAAAACGAAGTCGAACGCCTCGTCGGCGAACGGCAGTTCGTAAATACTCGCCTGGGCGAGCGTCAGTCGATCGCCGGCCAGCGCGCCGTTGGTCGCGAGATTGGCCTTCACCGCGTTCGAATAATCGATGCTCGCCAAAAGCGCCTCGGATTGGCGCAAGACGATGTTGGTGAAGCGACCGGCCCCCGAGCCGACCTCCAGCACGGTTTTCCCGGCGAGCATCGCGGGCGTCCACCCCGATTCGGTCCAAAAACGATCGGCCGAATGCGAATGCGATCCGTCATCGATCTGCGTCGCCGCGAAGAGATTCCACTGCATGCCGAAATTGCGGGCATAATTATCGTCGTCGACGAAGCGGGCGATGCCGTCCACGATCGGAAATCTTCTTCCCGACGGCGCGACATAAGCATCGCCCTCGCGTCGCAGCCGATCGCGCGTTCCCGGTTCGACGAAAGCGATGGTCATCCGAGGGTTCCTAGACTTGCGGCCGATACGCCGAGGATCGATCGGCGATAGACCAGCCTCGCGCTGGTCGAAAGTCCGCGAAGCCGAGCACGGTCGCCCCGGCGAGGATCAGGAAAATGCGCGCGCGGTCCATCGCGCCCGCCCGTAGCGCGGCGGCAAAGCGCGGCCCACGCATCTTTTATGCCGCGACCGCGCGCCGCCACCATGCCACCATCGCGCGCTAAATCCGGGGTGGCGCTTGGCATCGCGCCGCCTTTCGACCAAAGGCTCGGAAAATGCCCTCGCTCCAGCTCATCTGCCTCGATGCCGACGATACGCTCTGGCACAATATGCGCCATTTCGAGGCGACCGAGGCGGCGCTCGCCGATCTGCTCGCGCCCTTCGCCGAGCATCGGGTCGCGCGCGCGACGCTCGCCGAGGTCGAGACGCGCAATCTCGCGCTCTATGGCTATGGTGCGAAGAGCTTCACTCTCTCGATGATCGAGACCGCGCTCGAGCTGTGCGGCGACGCGCTTACCGCCGCCGAGCTGCGCGCGATCCTGGAGGCGGGTCGGGCGCTGCTCGCGCATCCGGTCGAACTGTTCGACGGCATCGCCGAGACGATCGAGGCGCTCGCCGAAATCGCGCCGCTGGTGCTCGTCACCAAGGGCGATCTGCTCCACCAGGAAAGCAAGCTCGCCGCCTCTGGGCTGGGCGCGCATTTCACCGGCGTCGAGATCGTGAGCGAGAAGGATGCGGGCGTCTTCACCCGGTTGTTCGCCAAATATGGCGTCGCGCCCGAGGCGGCGCTGATGGCGGGCGATTCGATGCGCTCGGACGTCCTCCCCGCGCTCGCCGCCGGGGCTTGGGGGATTTACGTGCCGCATTCGATCGTCTGGAGCCACGAACGCGCGCCCGCCCCCAGCGATCACCCGCGCTTCGCCCAACTCGATCGCTTGGGCGATTTGCCCGGCTGGATCGCCTCACAAGGTCTCGACCAGCCGCGCCCCGCTACCGTCTGACAGGATCAGCCGCGTCCAGCGGCAGCGGCCCGAGCGGGATCATCCGCGCATCGCCGCCGCCGCCGCGAGCGCCCGCTCGCGCGCTTCGCGGTGGCCGATGATCTTGCGCGGATAATCGCGCGGGCGCGCGCCCGCTTCCTCGGGATCGTGGATCGCCGCGTCGCTCAGCCCGCGCAATTCGGGCACCCAGTGGCGGATATAGCCGGCCGCGTCGAATTTCTCCGATTGCGAAAGCGGCGCCATGATCCGCGAGAAGATGTTCGCGTCCACCCCCGATCCGGCGACCCACTGCCAATTGACCGCGTTGGAGGCGTAATCGGCGTCGACCAGCGTGTCCCAGAACCAGCGCTCGCCGACGCGCCAGTCGATCAGCAGATGCTTGATCAGGAAGTAGGCGGCGATCATCCGCACCCGGTTGTGCATCCAGCCGCTCGCCCAGAGCTGGCGCATCCCCGCGTCGACGATCGGATAGCCGGTGCGCCCCTGCTGCCAGGCCTTCAGATCATCGGCGACGCGGGCGTCGTCGCGCCAGGCGAGCTTATCGAATTGGGGCTTGGCGTTGCGCGCGGCGTAATCGGGGAATTGCAGGACGATGTTCTGCGCATAATCGCGCCAGCCCAGCTCGCCGAGAAACGTGCCGACCGAGCCGCCCTTCCCCGCCACCGCATGCCAAGCAGCGGCGGGCGAAATTTCGCCGAAATGGAGGTGCGGCGACAGGCGCGACGTACCCTCGATCGACGGCAGATTGCGCTGCTCCTCATAGCGGGCGGCACGATCGGCGAAGGCCGCGAGCCGCTCGGCGGCGCCGGCTTCGCCGGGGGTCCATTCGGCCGCGAAGCCCTTGGCCCAATCGGGCTTGGTGGGGAGCAGCCCCCAATCGTCCAGAGCGTCGCTCGCCGGCCATTGGGCGGGCGGATCGAGCCGTTTGGGGGCGGCGAGCGGCTCGGGCGGCGGGAGCGTCGCCGAAAGCGCGCGCCAAAAGGGGGTGTAGATTTTGTACGGCGTCCCCTGCCCGCTGACGATGCTGCCCGGCGGCGCGAGATAATTGCCGTCATGGCAATGGAGCGTCAGTCGCTGCGCGACCGCGCGCTCGGCATTGCGCCACCAGGGCTCGTAATGGCGCAGCGCGTGGACTTCGGTCGCGCCGGTCTCTTGCGCGATCACCGCCAGCTGATCGTCGCAGCGCCCGCGCCGCAAGATCAGCCGCGCGCCGCGCTCGCGCAGGCTTTGGTCGAGGCTCGCCAGGCTATGATGCAGCCACCAGCGCGAGGCGCCGCCCAGCTTGCGATGCTTGGGCGTCTCGTCGTCGAGGATATAGACGGGAATCACCGCCCCCCGCGCGGCGGCGGCGACGAGCGCGGCTTGATCGGCGAGGCGCAGGTCGCGGCGAAACCAGACGATCGAGGTCATGCGCTGCTGATAGCCTCACACAAAGCCACGAAGCCACAAAGAAAGGCGCTAAGCGATTGGTCGGTAGTAATTGTTCGCTACGCGACGCACACCCTCTTTGAAACTCGCCGCGCCAAAGTTCATCAGCAGGCCAAGCGGCAGATCCATCAGGCGCAGATAAGTGAGCAACTGCTTGCCGTGGACCGGAGCAAGGGCTTCACAGGATTTGAGTTCGATCACCAGCTGACCGGCAACGAGCAAATCGATCCGAAACCCTTCGTCGAGGACGAGCCCCTCGAAGCGGATCGGCACGGCCTTCTGCCGCTCGACCAAAAAGCCTCGCTCCGCGAGGCTCTTGAACAGACAAGCTTCATAAACCGACTCGAGTAACCCAGGCCCCAGCGCCTGATGCAGCTTGAAGCCACAAACGACGGCAACACGCGCCAGCCCTTCGATATCGTGGCTTGCGTCTTCGTGCCTTTGTGGCTTCGTGTGAGTCAAACTTTCTCCCCCCTTCAAATCTCGTGCGGCTGTTTCTCCACCATCCAGGTTTCGCCCTTCGCCACCAAGCGTTGCAGGTCGGCGCTCTTGCCCGCCGCCGCGCTATCGTTTTGCGCGATCACCGCGTCCTCGAAGGTCGGCTTGGGGTCGTCATAGAGGACGCCCAGCGCCATCGGGAATTCGCCGAACGGCAGCTCGACCAGCATATGCGCGACGGTGCGGTTGGTGACGTCGTGCACCACCACGCCCGCCGCCTGCCAATCGCCGTCCACCACGTCGACGACCACGGGGGTGAGCGTCATATGGTCGATCGCGATGCCCTTGGTGCCGCCCGCGAACAGCATCGGCTTGCCATGTTCGAGCCACAATTGATGCCCCGGCGCCTGATCCTTGGCGGTGAAGGCGGCGAACACCTCGTCATTATAGACGATGCAATTCTGGAAAATCTCGACGAACGCCGCGCCCTTGTGGTGATAAGCGGCTTTCAGCACCTGCGGCAGGTTCTTGTGGACATCGATCCCGCGCGCGACGAAGCGCGCGCCCGAACCGAGCGCGAAGGCGCAGGGCGTGGCCGGGCGATCGACCGAGCCATAGGGCGTCGAGGGGCTGCGCGTCCCCTCGCGGCTGGTGGGCGAATATTGGCCCTTGGTGAGGCCGTAAATCTCGTTGTTGAACAACAGGATCTGGCAGTTCAGATTGCGCCGCAGCAGGTGCATCGTGTGGTTGCCGCCGATCGACAGCGCGTCGCCGTCGCCGGTGATGATCCACACGTCGAGTTCGGGGTTGGCGAGCTTCACCCCCGTCGCGATCGCCGGCGCGCGGCCGTGAATCGTGTGGAAGCCGTAGGTTTCCATATAATAAGGAAAGCGGCTCGAACAGCCGATGCCGCTGACGAACACGGTGTTTTCCGGCCGCGCGCCGATCTCGGGCATGGTGCGCTGCACCGCCTTCAATATCGCATAGTCGCCGCAGCCGGGGCACCAGCGGACTTCCTGATCGGATTCCCAATCCTTGATCGTCGTCTTGGCGATGGGGGTCATGTCGTTCATGGCAACGTCTTTCGTTGGATCAGGCGAGCGCCGCGTCGATCGCGGCTTCGATTTCGGCGATGCGGAACGGCTGGCCCGACACTTTGTTGAGCGGGCGCGCGTCGACCAGATATTGGTCGCGCAGCAGCGTCTTGAGCTGGCCGGTGTTCATCTCGGGCACGAGCACTTTCTCGTAACCCTTTAGCAGAGCGCCCAAATTGCCGGGCATCGGCCAGATGTGGCGGATGTGGACGTGGCTCACGTCCTGCCCCCGCGCCCGCGCGCGGCGCACCGCCTGGTGGATCGGGCCGAAGGTCGAGCCCCAGCCGACCACCACCAGCTTGCCGCCGGGCGCGCCCAGATCGACTTGCTGATCCGGCACCTTGATCCCCAGCACCTTGCCCTGGCGCAGCTCGGTCATCGCCTGGTGGTTGGCGGGCGAATAATCGATATTGCCGGTGCCGACCGATTTCTCGATCCCGCCGATCCGGTGGAGCAGCCCCGGCGTCCCCGGCTTCACCCAGGGGCGCGCCCCCTTGGCGTCGCGGGCATAGGGTTGGAAGCCGCCCTCGGGCACCGCCTCCAGGAAACGCACCGGGAAGGGCGCATATTGGCTCATATCGGGCACGCGCCACGGCTCGGCGGCGTTCGCCAGATAGCCGTCGGTGAGCAGCATGACTGGGGTCATATACTCGACCGCGATCCGGCACGCCTCGATCGCGCAATCGAAACAGTCGGCGGCCGAACGCGCGGCGATCACCGGCATCGGCGCGTCGCCGTTGCGGCCGTAAACGGCTTGATAAAGGTCCGATTGCTCGGTCTTGGTCGGCAGGCCCGTGGAAGGCCCGCCGCGCTGCGAATTGACGATGACGAGCGGCAGCTCGGTCATGATCGCGAGGCCCATCGCCTCGCCCTTGAGCGCGATGCCCGGACCCGACGAGCTGGTGACGCCCAATTGCCCGGCATAGGAAGCGCCGATCGCCGAGCAGATCGCGGCGATCTCGTCCTCCGCCTGGAAGGACGTGACGTGGAACTCCTTCAGCCGCGCGAGGTGATGCAGGATCGCCGAAGCCGGCGTGATCGGATAGCCGCCGAAGAACATCGGCAGCCCGGCGAGCTGCGCGCCCGCGACCAGCCCGAGCGAGATCGCCTCGGCCCCCGTCACGGTGCGATAAAGCCCGGCCGGCGCGGGCGCGGCGGCGATCGGGTGCTGCTTCATCGGCCCCGAAAGCTCGGCGGTCTCGCCATAAGCATGGCCGGCGTTGAGCGCGGCGATGTTCGCTTCCGCCAGGATCGGCTTCTTGGCGAATTTCTGGTTGAGCCAATCGACGATCGGCTGGCGATCACGATCGAACATCCACAGCGCCAGCCCCAGCGTCCACATATTCTTGCAGCGCAGCGCTTCCTTGTTGCCGAGGCCGAAGGGCTTCACCGCATCGAGCGTCATCTGGCTGATGTTGAGCTTCATCAACTGCCATTTGGCCAGGCTGCCATCGTCGAGCGGGTTGGCGGCGTATTTGGCCTTGGCGAGATTGCGCTCGGTGAACTCGCCTTCGTCGGCGATGATGAGGCCGCCGGGGCGCAGCTGATCGACATTCACCTTGAGCGCGGCCGGGTTCATCGCGACGAGCACGTCGGGCTGGTCGCCCGCCGTCGTGATCTCGGTCGAGCCGAAATTGATCTGGAAAGCGGAGACGCCGAACAATGTCCCCTGCGGCGCGCGGATTTCGGCGGGGAAGTCCGGGAAGGTCGCGAGGTCGTTGCCCGAGAGCGCGGTCGAGAGCGTGAACTGACCGCCGGTCAGCTGCATCCCGTCGCCCGAATCGCCGGCGAAGCGCACCACGACCGATTCCGCGGGCGGGTGGGCGCTGGCCTCTTCGGGGAGGAGAGTGTGGGTGGCGGTCGCCATCGTCATTGTCCTGTCATCGTTGTCAGCCGCGCCATAAGCGCGAAGGCGGGTGCGCCCAAAGTAGAAAATCAGCCCGGAAGGTAAAGCCGGGATTTCGCGAATGCAGCACCGAGCGTGCGCACCGATCGCACATGGCGCGCGGCGACTTCCATCGCGTCCGCGCCATAACCGCCCCCGAGCGTCGAAGCGAGCGGGACGCGCCGCGCAAGGGCCAAATCGGCGACGAAGGCATCGCGCGCGTCGAGCCCCGCCTGGCTGAGCGCGAGCCGGCCGAGCCGGTCGCCGTGGAACGGATCGACCCCGGCTTGATAGAGGATCAGCGCGGGACGCACCGCCTCGACCAAGGGGACGAGCGTGGCCGTAAGCGTCGCGAGATAATCCTCGTCCCCCACGCCATCGGGAAGCGGCACGTCGAGCGAGGAGCGCGCCTTGCGCGCGGGGAAATTCTTTTCGGCATGGATCGAATAAGTCACGATCTCGGGCCGCCCGGCGGTGAGCGCGGCGGTGCCGTCGCCCTGATGCACGTCGCAATCGACGATCAGCACCGGCGCCACGCCCTCGGCGGCCAGGCGCACGGCGGCGATCGCCAGATCGTTGAACACGCAATAGCCCGCGCCCGTCTCATACAAGGCGTGGTGGCTGCCCCCCGCGCTGTTCGCCGCGAACCCCTGCTCCAGCGCGATCCGCGCGGCGCGATAGGTGCCGCCGGGCACCGCCTGCGCGCGGCGCGCGACGAGCGGGGTGACCGCGAAGCCGATCCGCCGCTCCTTCGCGCGCGGCACTTGGGCGCTCAGCACCTCGGCCACATAATCGGGGCAATGCACCGCTTCCAGCCAGGCGCGCGGCATCGGCTCGGGCGCGTGCCAGTCGATTGCGTCGCCGCTTTCAACCAGCAGCTGACGGACCAGCCCGTTCTTGTTCCATTGATAAGTCGAGCCCGGCGCGCCGGGGGCGACATAATCGGGATGATGGACGACCGCATACATCGCCTCTAGGTAAGCGCGAAACAGGATGAGGAGGAGAGCCGGTGACCGACCCCCATGCGACCACACCCTATGTGCGCCCCGACGTCGCGCAGTTCCTGGCGTTCCTCAACAATTTGCCCGGCCCGCGCACGCATGAGCTCGAACCGCCGGCGGCGCGCGCGACTTATGTCGCGATGAAGGACGTCGCCGATCCGCCGCTGGGCGACCTCGCCGAGCATCGCGACCTCGCCATTCCCGGCCCCGCCGGCACGATCCGCGCGCGGCTTTACGACGCGCGCGGCGAACGCGCGGCCGGCCCGGCGCTCGTCTTCTTCCACGGCGGCGGCTTCGTGATCGGCGATCTGGAGACACATGGCAGTTTCTGCGCCGAGCTGGCGCGGCAACTCGATCTGCCGGTGATCGCGGTCGATTACCGGTTGGCGCCCGAACATCCCTGGCCCGCCGCGCCCGATGATTGCGAGGCGGCGGCGCGCTGGGTCGCGACCAGCCCCGCCGAACTCGGCCGGCAGGTGACGGGCCTGGTGCTCGCGGGCGACAGCGCGGGCGGCGCGCTCACCGTGATCACCACCATGGCGCTGCGCGACGCGCCCGCGGCGGTCCCGGTGATCGCGCAATTCCCGATCTATCCGGTGGTCGACGTCTCGGCCAATTATGCCTCTTACGAAGCCTTTGGCGACGGCTTCCTGCTCACCAAGCCGAGCATGACTTGGTTCGACGGCCATTACCGCGCCGACTTGACCCATTGGCGCGGCGCCCCACTCACCGGCGCGCACCACTGCCTGCCGCCGACGCTGGTGCTGACGGCGGGGCTCGATCCCTTGCGCGACCAGGGCCGCGCCTATGCCGCCGCGCTCGCCCGCGAAGGCGTGCCGGTGACATATCGCGAGGCGGTGGGCACGATCCACGGCTTCGTGACGCTCCGCAAGGCGATCCCCTCGGCGCAGACCGACGTGACGCAGGCGCTGAGCGTCCTCAAGCTGATGATCGCCGAGGCGCAAGCGTGATCGACAAGACGTCGCTGCCCTATCGCCCCTGCGCCGGGATGCTGGTGATCAACCGCGAGGGGCTGGTGTTCGTCGGCCAGCGGATGGACCAAAAGCTCGAAGCCTGGCAGCCGCCCCAGGGCGGGATCGACCCAGGCGAAGACGCTCTCCAGGCTGCGATCCGCGAGCTGGGCGAGGAAACCGGCATTGCGCCGGAGCATCTGGAGCTGATCGCCGAGGCGCCCGAGGAGCTTTATTACGACCTGCCCGAGGAGATGATCGGCCGCGTCTGGCAGGGCAAATGGCGCGGCCAGCGGCAGCGCTGGTTCCTGTTCCGCTTTTTGGGCACGGACAGCGACATCGACATCGAAACCGAACACCAGGAATTCCGCGCGTGGCGCTGGGTTCATGCCGATTCGGTCGTCGAACTCGCGGTTGACTTCAAGCAGCAGCTCTACCGCGAGGTGATGGCGGCTTTCGCGGGGCATTTGGGGTAGAATAAATCCTCCCTATTCATGGGGAGGGGAACCGCCCGCGCAGCGGGTGGTGAGGGGGCGGCGAGGAAGCGCTGCACCCGGTTCCGCGCCCCCTCCGCCAGCCGCTAGCGCGGCTGCCACCTCCCCGTGAACGGGGAGGATTTTCAGGTTCACGGCTTCGCGACCATCACCCAGACCGCGGCGACCAAGGGCACGGTCGCGATCAGCCCCCAGAACAGCCAGGCGCGGGCGTCGCGGCGATAGGCATCGGGAATCTCGGTCGCGCCCGCGAAGGCGCGCGCCGCGCGCGCCTGGCGGATCTGGAGCGGCACCAGCAGCCCCAGCCACATCAGCCCGCCGCCGAAGAACAGCGCCTGCCCCCAGAACAGCCACCCCGTCGTCCACAAATTCAGTTCAGCGATCCAGGCCATCGCGTAGCCGCCGCCGATCGTCAGGATCACGCCCCAAAAGGTGAGCCACCAATCGGTGATCGTCACCAGCCGCTGGGCGAAGGCGACGACGCGGGGATCGCCGGTGCGATCGGCGAAGAATTTCCAGATCGCGGCCGCGGTAACGTTGCCGAGCAACATGATCACCCCGGTCAGATGCACGAATTTGGCAAGATCATAGCTCATCGCCGCGCCAATTGAGCCCATGCCGGCCCCGAAAGCAATTGTCTGGCGGCGGCCGAGCGAAGCGGCTAGAGCGCGCCCATGGCGTTGAGCGGTGCCGAACATGCCCTGATCGAGCGCGCGCGCGCCGCGCCGATGCTCGGCTGGGTCGAGGCTTGGGCGGCGGTCAATTCGGGGACCCGCAATTTGGCGGGGCTAAAGGCGATGGCGGGGCTGCTCGCCGACGCTTTCGCCGCGCTGCCCGGCGCGCTCGCGCTCGTGCCGCCCGCGCCGGTCGAGACGGTGCTCGCGGACGGCAAGGTCGCCACGTTCGATCATGGCGACCATCTGCTGCTGACGGTGCGGCCCGAGGCGCCGGTGCAACTGCTCTTCACCGGCCATATGGACACGGTCTATCCCGCCGATCATCCCTTTCAGACGCTCGCCTGGCGCGAACCCGGCGTGCTGGGCGGCCCCGGCGTTGCCGATATGAAAGGCGGGCTCGCGCTGCTGCTCGCGGCGCTGCGCGCCGTCGAGGAAGCGCCTTTCGCCGAGCATTGGGGCTATCAACTTCTCATCAATTCCGACGAGGAAACGGGTTCGCTTTCCTCGGCCGCGCTGATCGCCGAGGTCGCGCGCGGCAAGCGCGCCGCGCTCACTTACGAGCCCGCGTTGCCCGACGGCACGCTCGCCGGCGCGCGCGGGGGCACGGGCAATTTCGCGCTGATCGTGCGCGGGCGCAGCGCCCATGCCGGGCGCAACCCCGAAGAAGGGCGCAACGCGGTCGTCGCCGCCGCCGATCTCGCGCTGCGATTGGCGGCGGCCAAGGGCGACGGCTTGAGCGTCAACCCCGCGCGGATCGAGGGCGGCGGGCCGAACAACGTCGTGCCCGAACACGCCATTTTGCGCGTCAACTTCCGCCCCAAGAATAGCGAGGCGATCGCCCGCGCCGAGGCCGCGCTGACCGAGGCGATCGCCGCGGTCGCCGCCGCGCATGACGTGGCAATCGAGCGCCACGGCGACTTCAACCGCCCGCCCAAGCCGATCGACCCCGGTGCCGCGCGGCTGTTCGACATGGTGAAGACGGCGGGCGCCGATCTCGGCCTCGCGATCGGCTGGCGCGACACCGGCGGGGTGTGCGACGGCAACAATATCGCGGCCTGCGGGGTGCCGGTTGTCGACACGATGGGCGCGCGCGGCGGCGCGATCCATTCGAGCGACGAATTTCTGATCGTCGAGAGCCTGGCCGAACGCGCCGCGCTCTCGGCGCTCACCATCAGCCGATTGGTCGAGGGGGGCCTGTGACTTTCCGTATCCGCGCCGCGCGCGACGAAGATTTGCAGCATCTGTATGAAATGGCGAAACTCACCGGCGGCGGCTTCACCAATCTACCGCCCGACAAGCCCGCGCTGAAGGCCAAGCTCGATCGCAGCCGCGCCGCTTTCGCCCAGGAACAGCCCGGCCCGCTCGCGGACGAGCTGTTCGTGCTGGTGCTCGAAAACGCCGCGACCGGCGAGGTGCGCGGCACCTGCCAGCTCTTCACCCATGTCGGCCAGCGCCACCCCTTTTACAGCTATCGCATCGGCACGCTCACCCAGCATAGCAAGGAACTCAACCGCACCTTCCGCGCCGAATTGCTGACGCTCACCACCGATTTGGAAGGCTGTAGCGAGGTGGGCGGGCTGTTCCTTCACCCCGGCGAGCGCGCCGGCGGCCTCGGAATGCTGCTCGCGCGCAGCCGCTATTTGTTCATCGCAAGCCACCGCGCGCGTTTCGCGGAGCGCATCCTCGCCGAACTACGCGGGGTGATCGACGAGGCGGGCGGCTCGCCCTTTTGGGACGGGCTCGCCGGGCGCTTCTTCGGGATGAATTTCCAGGATGCCGATCGCTTCAACGCGACCCACGGCCATCAATTCATCGCCGATCTCTTCCCCAAACACCCCATCTATATCGCGATGCTGAGCGAGACCGCGCGCGCGGCGATCGGCGTGCCCCACCCCTCGGGCCGCGTGGCGATGCGGATGCTGGAAAACGAGGGGTTCGCCTTCGAGAAATATATCGACATTTTCGACGGCGGCCCGACGATGACCGCGCGCACCGACCAGGTCCGCTCGGTGCGCGAGGCGGCGGCGGCGCGGGTGATCGCGATCGACGACGATGGCGGCGCCCCCGCGTTGATCGCGACCGGTCGCCTCGCCGACTATCGCTGCGCTTATGGCCGGGTGCGGCCGGCGGGCGACGGGGTGGTGATCGACTCCGCCGCCGCCGCGCTGCTGGCGCTGGAGGTGGATGACGAGATCGCGCACGTGGGGCGGTGAGGACGGCTATTGGCCCCCACACCAACCGTCACCCCGGCCTCGCGCCGGGGTCCCGCTGCCTTCGACCGTCGCCTGCAAGCGGGACCCCGGCGCGAGGCCGGGATGACGTATCAAAATGAACGCTCGCTGGGAGAGGCACATGCTGCGCGAAATCAATTTCGATGGAATCATCGGCCCCAGCCATAATTATGCGGGGCTCGCCCCCGGCAATCTCGCGGCGACCAGCAATGCCGGCTCGACCTCGCACCCGCGCGCGGCGGCGCTGCAAGGCATCGCCAAGATGCGCGCGAACCTGGCGCTCGGGCTCGCCCAAGGCATTTTCCTGCCCCATGCGCGCCCCGATCACCGCTGGCTCGCCGCGCTTTACTGCGACTATGCCCGCGCGCCGCGCCATCTCCAGGCGCAGGCGCTCTCCGCTTCGGCGATGTGGGCCGCGAACGCCGCCACCGTCTCCCCCGCCCCCGATTGCGCCGATGGCCGGTGCCACCTGACCATCGCCAATCTGATGACGATGCCCCACCGCAGCCATGAAGCGCCCGAGACGCTCGCCCAGCTGCGCCTCGCCTTCGCCGACGCGGCGTTCGCCGTCCATCCGCCGATCCCCGCGCCGTTCGGCGACGAGGGCGCGGCCAACCATATGCGCCTCGCCGAGGCGCATGACGCGCCGGGGGTCGAGATATTCGTCTATGGCGAGCCCGGCGGCCCCTTCCCCGCGCGCCAATCGCGCCAGGCCTCGGAAGCGGTCGCGCGCGCGCACGAGCTCGATCCCGATCGGGTGATCTTCGTTCAACAGAGCCCGCAAGCGATCGCCGCGGGGGCGTTCCACAATGACGTGGTCGCGGTGGCGAACGAGGACGTGCTCTTCACCCACCAACAGGCCTTCGCCGTGCAGGCGAGCTTTTACGAGGCGTTGCGCGCGAAACTGCCTTCGGTGCGGATCATCGAAGTGCCCGCGAGCGCGGTGAGCCTCGACGATGCGGTGCGCAGCTATTTGTTCAATGCCCAATTGGTCAGCCTGGCCGACGGCGGCATGGCGCTGATCCTGCCGCGCGAGGCGCGCGATCATCCGCGCGTTTGGCCCTGGTTGCAGCAATTGATCGCGGGCAATGGCCCGATCCGCCGGCTCGAGGTGGTCGACGTGCGCGAATCGATGGCGAACGGCGGCGGCCCGGCGTGCTTGCGCCTGCGCGTCGTCGCCGATCCCGCGACGATCGACCCGCGCTTCCTGGTCGATGACGCCAAGCTCGACCGCATCGCCGCGCTGATCGAGGCCGAATGGCCCGAGTCGATCGCCGCGCGCGACATCGCCGACCCGGGGCTGATCCAGCGCATCGAAGCCGCGCGGGCGGCGCTGTTCGAGCTGCTCGACCTGTCGGATTTACTGACATTTAACCATCGCGCTTAACGCGAATCCCACGCGAATCCGCGGCTGGCGCGGGGCTTGCTTAATCTTCGGGCATGATCGGTCGCATCGCCCAATTGTTCGTCATCAAGAACAAGTTCGAAGCCTTTTTGGTGATTTTCGGGCTCGCCAATGGCGCGGTCGAGCGCGGGGTGCGCTATTTGGAGCAATATCCGGGCGTCGGCGGCTGGCTGTTGTTCGCGGTCTGCCCGATCGCGGTATTCATGGCGGGCGCGCGCATTCTCGACTCGCTCGATCGCCAGCGCGCCGAGGAATAGCGGCGCGCTCGCCTTTCGCCGCGCGCTGTGCCATCTATCGATGATGCTCGATCCCGCCCTTTCCGACGCCGCGCTCGCCCGCGCGATCGCGATCGAGACCGGCGATCTGCTCCGCGATTTGCTCGCCGATCCCGATTGTCCGGGCGATGAGCTCGGCGCGCGCGGCGATCGCGAGGCGAACCGGCTGATCCTCGATCGGCTGCACGCCGCGCGGCCCGATGATTTCATCCTGTCGGAAGAATCGCAAGACGATCGCGCGCGTTGCGCCGCGCGCCGGGTGTGGATCGTCGACCCGCTCGACGGGACGCGCGGCTTCTGCCGCCAATCGCCCGATTGGGCGGTGCATATCGGCCTCGCGATCGACGGGGTGCCGCGCGTCGGCGCGGTGACCCTGCCCGCCTCGGGTCGCATCTTCTCGTCGGACCAACCCCCCGCGCTCCCCGCGCCCCGGAGCGGTCGCCCACGCATCGCGGTGAGCGACTCACGCCCGCCCGCGATCGCCGCGCGCGTCGCCGAGGCACTGGGGGGCGATTTGCTCCCAATGGGCTCGGCGGGGTGCAAGGCGATGGCGGTGCTCACCGGCAAGGCGGAGATTTACCTCCACGCCGGCGGCCAGTTCGAATGGGACAATTGCGCCCCCGCCGCCGTCGCGCTCGCCGCCGGCTGCCATGCCTCGCGGATCGATGGCGGCGCGCTCGTCTATAATTGCGCCGATCCGAGCCTGCCCGATCTGCTGATCTGCCGCCCCGAATGGGCCACCCCCGTGCTTTCCGCGATCGCTGCTGGTTGAGCTTCCCCGGCGGGCGCTCCCGGTTTAGGGGAGGCCGCCTTTCGGGGAAAAATGGTGCGCGTCGCTCGGCAACTCTTTCGGTCTTTCCTGTGGGCGGCGGGCGC
>FRDC01003629.1_pt2 | contig 33441 bp, 33 predicted proteins | sample 1106171 | NCBI WGS metagenome assembly FRDC01 (sample SAMEA3930566, study PRJEB13176) | freshwater metagenome | biome: Drinking water system; feature: drinking water; material: water | place: Singapore | collected 2014-12-20 | reverse complement strand
GTCCATTTGACGTCAAAAAGAGCGTAACCGACAGTCGCCACAACCAGAGCCAGTAAAATCCAAGTACCCTTTTTCATCACGCGCTTCTCCGACGCCACCACATGAAACCACTCATTGAAAAGAGCAGCAACGGAAGAGGTAAAATCAACAAAAAGAAGTAAACCCAAAACTGAGTCGGCGAAAGCTCCATTTTTGTGCGGGTCACATCTTTCGGCGTGATTGAAATCGCACTCTCCTCCTTGGCCAAGAAGGACACCGTATTCAATGCCAAGTCGCGGTTGAGGCTCCCATAAAGCAGAGCATCGCTAAACTGCAAAGAGCTTCCGTACACAACCAGCGAAAACTCCTTTTCGCTCGTGCCCGCCTCTTTGGGCCACTTCCCCTTAGCCAACAAACCGAGAACGAAGGGACCTCTTTCGGACTCCTTGAGAGCCTGCTCAGGCTTTGAAAATGCCTGAGTGTCGCGAAAAGCCATCGACTGACCTGTGGTTCGCAACACATCTTCTAAGTTGATTCCAACAGGAGCCGGCGTCACGCGCCCCAGGGACTGCGGCAAAGAAAACAAAGTGGACTCGTTGCGCGAAAAAGGCTTTGTGATGGGAGTCGAGCCGTACACGTTGCCACGCACGGCCCGAGGATCGACGCGCACAGTTCCGCCCAACTCAAGCGCTGTCACAATGAGATTGTCTTGGAGCTTTATGCCCGCCTTTTGCACTAAGGGGGTCAGGCCATGAGTGGTCTTTGGATCCAACGCCAAAACCAGTTGCCCACCACGGGCCAAATATTCTTCAAAAGATTTGAGCTCAGCTCCAGTGAACATCTGCTTCGGCCCCAAAATCCACACCACATCGGCGTCCGAAGGGATTTGAAAACTGCTGTCAAAATTTAAGTTGCGGACGGAGTAGCGATTGGTCTGCAGCAATTCTTTGAGTGCCTGCATGCTCAAACCGTCTTCTTTTTTTTCAAAAGGCAGTTCTCCGTGACCCGAGGTGAAATACACCACCTTCTCTTTTTCGCGAGTCACCTTCACGATGGCTGACGTCAGTTCTTGCTCATCCACCTTCTCCATTTTTGCTCGACGACCTTCATACTCAATCCAAACGGTTTCCACGCCGGAGACCACACCGAACTGATTGGTCAAATCGGGACGTTCATTTAAATCCACAAACTCCAATTTCAATTTGGAGGTTTCGTCTTGGTATTTGCGCAAAAGATCCGTGAACGCTCTCTTGCGAGCTTCCACCTGGTCCGAATCCTTGTAAAAATAGTAAACTTTGACATCTGATTTCAGGTCTTTGACGACTTGAATGGATTGGTCGGAAAGCGAATTCACTCGCGTCGCCGAGAAATCGAAAGTCTTGTACTTTCTGGCACCGAGAAAATTCACTGCCACCAAGAGCACAACGGCAAGCAGAATCATCACCCCCATGCTCATGCCACTTTTCGTGGTCTTCGCAGCCAAGAATTCGCTCAAAACTTTGCGATCCAAATACATTCCAGCAGCGAGACTGAGCACACAAAGGGCCAACGCGATCCACATGAAGGGAGCAAAACCCTTGAGAATCGCCCCCACCAACAAAAATGAAACCAGACTCAAAGCTGCAACTACATAAAGAACTCGACTCAACATTTTCATCGCCTTACCTCCAACGAGAAGCTTCCACGACACGTTCCGTGAGAAACACAAAAAGAGCTGCCACGCTCAAAAAGAACACCAAGGCGGAAGTCCGAACGGTGCCTTCAATCAATCCCATCAAATGAGTGTTCAGAGAGATGTGCTCGAACACGGCACGAGCCGTCGCGCCATCCACAACTTGCACCAGACTGCCGATCAGCCACAAGCTCACGTTCAAAACCACGGAAAGCACATAGGCAATCACCACAGACTCGGTGAGAGAGGAGCAGAATAGATCCACGGCCACGTACACCATCGCAACCAGAAAAATTCCCAGCGCCGCGATCAACAACATCGGCCATTGAAACTCAGCAAAATAGCGAGTTGTGATCGGGTAAACCAAAGACAGGAGCATCAGGACAAAAACTCCGACAAGGGCCGCTGAAAACTTCCCCAAAACGATTTGGGCTGAAGTCACCGGACTCGTGAGAAGCAGATCATAGGTCTTCATTTTCTTTTCTTCCGCAAACAAACGCATGGTCAACGCGGGAACGACGAAAATAAGCACTAAATTCAGAATCGAGAGATGCCCCAAAAACACGGAGTAATAAATATTGAACTGCTTGTTGTTCGCTTGCGGGTTGAACATAGGCATTTGCAGCTGATTGTTGAAGCTCCAAAGACCTTCTGGATACTTGAAGCTTAACACGCTGGCCACGATGCCACACACCGCAAGAAAACTCGGACTCAGCAAAAAACTCTTTCCTTCTTTTTTAAAGATGGCCCAAGTTTTCATTTGCTCACCTCCCGTTTGATCTCAGTCTGGCGCCCCGAATTCCCATACGTCAGATTCAAAAACACATCTTCTAGATTCTGACGGGCGGCGCGCACTTCGAGCAGGCCCCATTTGTGGCGCAAACTGGTTTCTGCCACCTTTTCAATCACTTCATCATTGTCTTCACATTCGAGATGAAATTCGTTGCCGCTGAGCTCAATAGCCCGCACTCCAGAGACCTGACCGAGTTGCTGTTGAATTTCAGATCCCACTTTTTTCACACGAAGGACGACCTTGAGGCTTCCTGTGCGACGATTGGCCAAATTCTCAATTGTGTCCTCAGCCACAATGCGTCCCTTGTTGATGATCACGACACGCTCGCAAGTCGCCTGCACTTCCGGCAATATGTGAGTCGAAAGAATGATGGTGTGCTTGCCGCGCAGTTCGAGGATCAGGTCGCGAATCTCAGCCACCTGTTTGGGATCAAGTCCAACAGTGGGTTCATCCAAAATCAACACCTCGGGATCTGACACCAACGCTTGGGCAATTCCCACACGCTGCCGAAATCCTTTGGACAAATTCTGAATGAGTCGCTTCTGCACATCTTTGAGGTTGGTCTTCTCAAGAGACATGTCCACTTGCTGCCGCAACAAAGTCTTGGGAACACCCTTCAGTTCAGCCACAAAGGACAAATAGTCGCGAACGTACATATCACCATACACAGGAGGCGTTTCTGGCAGATATCCGATGCGTTTTTTCACCTCAAGAGGTTGATCAAAAACATCGTAACCACACACCTTGGCCTCACCCGAACTCGGCGCCATGTATCCAGTGACGATTTTCATCGTCGTTGACTTGCCGGCGCCATTTGGTCCCAGAAAACCGACGACCTCACCCTTGCGCACTGTAAATGTCAGATGATCAATCGCCGTGTTTTCTCCATAGAGCTTTGTGAGATTTCGCACCTCAATCACGGGAGACTCCTTTGTCAAAGGACTCAGTTTAAAAAATCGCCCAGGTTCTGACAAGAAAGAGTGTCAGTTGCGTTTTGACGCAACTGTGAAGTGCTCTGCTTGAGTGTAGGTGACGGCTCCCTTGCGATCACCACGAATGGGAGTGACAAATTGACAGCGAGTGGCAACAACCGAGAATTTTTCCAGTCCCACCCAGGACCGACGAACCGATTCACGGATCAACCACTGTGCCACCTCGGCCAGATAAGGCTTGGTTAAAATCGATTTGCGTTCGCACAAAATGATCGCAAAGGCACCGGGCTCATCTCGCAAATGCAACCACCAGTGCCAGGGTTTCGCCTCACGGAGAAGGGTCAAATTTTCTTCTGCATTCCTACCGCGTCGGACCCAAAATTCCTTCAGCTTCACTTGACGAACCCTGAGCTTTGAAGGTGGGGGTTCATTTTTCCTGGTGACTTCCGCGGGGCCTGTCGCAGGTTGATCCAGCTCAGCGCGAAGTTTTAGCAAACGAAGCTCAGTGGCTGATTTTTTTTCACGCAATTTTTTTGCGAAGGCAAAGACGTCACTCAAAGTGCCCCCATCGAGTCGATACTTTTTGAGAAGCGCTACTTGTTCCGGCAGTAAATCCGCCGAGCTCTTCATCATTTCGCCAATTTCTTGGAGGGCCTCGACATCCATCCCGTGCATTTCTTGCTCTAAAACCGAGATGGCTTTCTGTTTTTTTTCGAGGTTTCTTTGGGAACTTTTCTGAACCGGTTTGGTTTGGTTTTGTTTCTCCGCAAGCCAAAGCTGCGTCCAATCTGAGATCGAAACCAGGTCAGAGTCGACAACCAGACTGGGGTCTTGCAGCTCCAAAATCTGCGGCTTTTCCCAGGAAATTTTCTGGGCACCTGAAAACACCAAAATGTTGGGCCGATGTGGGATGAGATGCACCTCGACCCTCAGGTTCTCATCAACTCCGAAATGCATTTGCAAAACTCGACCGTACTCGGGCAACAGACGAAGGCTGCGCAAACGTTGATTGCGAGCGTGGGCCAGCAAAAACAAAACCACAGGTTTTTTTTGCGGCTGTCCGGCCGGGAGCTCGTCCAAGAGAAGCATTTGGGGTTGAGCCTTATGAAGACTGAACGCAAGGTGAAATGTGCGGCGTAAATAAAACTCAAACAGCACAAGGTCCGGTGGCAGAAATCGCACATTTTGCAACTGAGCTCCCAACAACTCGGGCGCAAGCTCCTGGACAAAAGACTGGAGCAATTTCCAAGAAGGGGTTTTCATCAAAATCCCTTGAGATCCGACTGCAAAGAGCCGACAGAAAGCCCATGCAAAGCGATGACTTTCTGCACGAACTTTTGGATGAACGCATTTTGGACACCCGAAACTTGCGACAGACTGCTGATGACTTGGTGCATGACGTGGTTGGTGAGTACATGTTCGCTTTGATGCTCCAAGGTCACATTCCCCAGAAGTTTCTGGATCAACTGGAACATGATTTGAACGAAGAGGTTCATGACATCCTCAGAAAGAAAACCTATGGTTCCACATCTCTGCGCGACTACCGCCTGACAAAACTGGGACTCAAATAAGAACTCGCAACAAAATTCGTTACGCGCTCCAAACTCCTACAATCACTTTTGCCCAGAGAGGGTTGGAGCCGAAATCCCCTGAGCCGTTTTGGTCACAAAAGCCCGGGCCCCCGCCCCAATTTCGATGGCCTTGTGCTCGGGAGAAGACATCTCCACCTTTCCGGATTCGACAGATAAATCCGTACGATCATTCTTATGCTCAACAGAAAACTCCGTGCCTCTCACTCCCACAGTGGCTATGGGCGTGAGAATTTCGAAACTGTCTTTCGGATCTGCAAACTTCTCCACCGTGACTTTGAGCTTGCCTTCCAGCAGCTGCAAAGCTCGCTGCGAGGGAGTTTTGAGCGAATAATTTTTCACAGCAAAACGAGTCTTGGGCAGAACCACCAAAACGGTCCGATCTTTCATCACAATTTTTGCTTCAGCTCCCGCCGCTGTTTCCACCACATCTGTGGGGGTCACCGGAGAGCCCACTTTGGCGGCGAAGGGTTTTCCTTCACGCTCAATGATCACCTTTCCGGTCACAGAATTGATCATTCCGACGGTGATGCTCGCGATCTGTTGGGCTTTTGATGGAGACTGGGCCAATGCGGCTGTAAGAAGTAGGTACAACATGCCTTGAGCTTAAGAGTTTTCTTCAAAGGTTCCAGGTTCTTTTTGTGACTCGCCGCACAAGTGGCATGGAGCTCGGCAGCTTTGGGTTCGCCTAAGGAAACTCACAGATGAATTCAGCACCCTGGCCTGGAACGGAATTTACGCGCACAGTTCCGCCGTGGTTGAGCACAATGTGTTTCACGATGGCGAGCCCCAGACCTGTGCCCCCCACTTCCCGAGAACGCCCGCGGTCGATGCGATAGAATCTTTCAAACAACCGATCCAAATGTTCTCCGGAAATGCCGGGGCCGTTGTCCTTCACCCTCAACTGCACCCCTCGCCCCCCAGCAACAGGCTCCCAGACCACGTCAATCTGTCCACCTTGCGGGATGTATTTGATCGCGTTGCTGATTAAATTGCTCACCACCTGCAACAATTTTTTTTCATCCCCCTTCATCGTTTCCACCAAAACTTGGGTTTGAATCACGATGTGTTTCTCAGCCGCGAGGGGCGACAAACGCTCCAGCACATCCCGGGTGATCCCAGATAAATTCACTTCCTCAAACTGGAATTCACTTCCGTGTTCGAGTGTGGCCAAGGTGAGCATGTCGTTCACCAATTCCGTGAGACGATCCACATTGCGCATAACGATTCCTAAAAACTCAGGAACCTGATCCCATCTTTTGTGTTCCACGTCTTCTTTCAAAGTTGCCAGAAAACCTTTGATTGAAGTCAATGGCGTGCGCAGCTCATGAGACGCGTTCTCAACAAACTCAATGCGAATCTGCTCTGACTTTTTCAGTTCTGTAAGGTCCTGAAACAATGCCAAAGCACCGTACACCTGACCGGAACGTTCGTCTCGTAGCGGGGTCACGCTCACCAAAAAATTTTTGAGTGCCGTTTGCATGTAACTCTGCACTCTCAATTGGGTGCGCACCATTTTCTTTTCCTGAACACATTTGTGAAACAATTCCAGAATCCCTGGGTCCCGAAAAACATAGTCCAGTTGCAGGGCATTCTTATCTGCGTGTTCTCGAACCTGATCGCGTGACAAAAAGTGCGTCGCAAATTCCGAATTAAAGTGCACCACTTTCTGTTCCAAATCCACCGTTGCAATCCCATGTTCGATGGCGCTCAAAAGGGCTTTGGATTCCTGCCGCTCCAGGGCCAATTGAACCTTTCTCCGCTTCAGCTTTTCTTCAATCTGATCCAAGACCAGTTCCAACTCAGTGAACTCTCCTGGCTCCTCGTCAGCCAAGTCTTCTTGAAAAATTTCTTCACCAAAAAGAGCTCGCGCCCGCTTTTTGCTAGCAATACGGACTGCTTTTTTAAGAGTGCGGTGAAAAGGCCGAACCACCTGCCAAGAGACAACCAACGCGCACAAAAACGCTGCCGCCAAAATGTATGCAGAGAAAACAGTCCACTCGAGAGGGGCTCCGACAGTTTTAAGCAGCCAAACCTCAAGTCCAACAGCTCCGCCCACAACCAGCGCAATCTGAATAAATACCAATAAAAAAAATCGGCGAAAAAGGCGCCAAGGAAAAGTCGATGAGTTCACGCTCGAACTCTGTATCCAACTCCTCGAATAGTTTCAATCCAGTCAGCGCAAGATCCGAGCTTTTTCCTCAATCCAAAGACATGCGTGTCAATGGTTCTACCGGTCACCGAGATGCCTTCTCCCTGCACCACGGAAATGAGGTTGTCTCGGGTCATCACCCTCCCCTGGTTCTCAGCAAGATGAACAATGATTTTAAATTCTGAAGGCGTCAGATGGAGGGCCTCGCCACAGCACTGCACCTCGTAGGTTTGGGTGTTCATCACCAACTCCCCCAATCGGATCTGCCCACCCCGGAATGCGGTTCCCTCGCCACTTCTTCGCAAAAGAGCTTTGGCTCGAGCCTGAAAAACCGCCGGCTCGAAGGGCTTGGTCATATAATCGTCTGCACCATTTTCCAGGCCCTGCACGATATCTTCGGGAGAGGACTTGGCTGTCACCATAAGCACCGGCGGGCGTCTCTCCGGGCTCTCTGCAAGCCCTTTGAGCACTTCCACACCGCTCATCCCCGGCAACATCCAGTCCAAAACAATGAGATCGTACCGATTGTTCTTGAGTCTTTCGATAGCCTCAAAACCGCTCGAGCACTGCTGCACACGATGTCCCAACCGCAAAAGCAACAAAGAGATCAGTTCTCGAATCTCGGACTCGTCCTCAACGACCAGAATCTGAGCCGACGTGCTCTGCATGCGAACCTCCGTGGCGAATGTCTTCGCCAGTCGAAACAAAAATAATGTCCTCTGCAACATTGGTTGCGTGATCGCCCATGCGCTCGAGATTGCGTGCCACCAAGATGAGGCCCAAAGCCGAATCGAGATCTTTGGGATGAGCTTTCGCATGTTCAATCATCTGTTTATGAATGGCCTTGTTGCAGGCATCAACCTCGTCATCCATCAACAACACCTGTCGTGCTTTTTCCACATCTTCTTGCACGAAGGCATTGAGGCAATCGCGCACCATCTGCACGACAAGCGGGACCATTTTTTTAAGCTCCGGAGGGATGGCAAGAGGTGGTAGGCTTAATAGATCCTTGCCCAAATGAGCAATGTTGGCACACTGATCGCCCATTCGCTCCAAGTCGGAATTGATCTTGATGAACGAAAGAATCACTCGCAGGTCACGAGCCACTGGTGCCTGCTTGGCAAGCAGGTTGAAGCAAGCTGCATCCACATCCAGCTGGTCCTGATTGACGTGATCTTCAATGTTGTGAACTCGAAGAAACAGTTCGGGATTTCGATTGAAAAGACCGTTCGTAGAGTCCGCGAGGGACTGCTCCACCCAACCACCCATCTTGACGAGCAGGCGCTTGATGTCTCCCAACTGCGAATCCATATATCTTTCCACGACCATTTCCTTTCTCAGATGTGCCACGCCTTCACGGGAAGGCGAAGGAAGAACCTCATCTCAACGAAATGCTAACAGTTTGATGAAGCAGTCGACAAGTTGCATCGAGGCCGCTATGGTTTTCTCATGCTCAAAACATCCAGACTGGCCGCCATCGACGTGGGAAGCAACGCCATCCGCATGGTGATTTGTGACTACACCCCAAAAGGTTTTCATTTTCTAGAAAAATTCCGAGTTCCAATTCGTTTAGGGGGGGATGTTTTTGAAAAAGGCCAGATCTCGGGACGCAATCTCAAGGAGGCTGCTCGAACCTTTCGAAACTTCAGCGAACTCATGGAGAAGTACCAAGTCAAACAGGTGCGCGCCGTGGGTACCAGCGCCCTGCGTGAAGCCGAAAATCAAAGAGCATTTGTCGATTTGGTGGAAAGGAAATCCAAAATTCACGTCGAGGTCATCTCTGGCACCCTTGAAGCCAACTTAATTGCCTTGGCAGTCTCCAAAGAAGTGCATCTCGAAAATCACGTCACCGTGTTGATCGACATTGGCGGCGGGAGTGTGGAGTTCACTCTGGTCGATCGTGGAAAGATACTGGCCACCACCAGCCAACCTATGGGAACCGTGCGAGTTTTGGAACAGCTGAAGAAACGCAAACTTTCTGAAAAACAAATTCCCTTGGTCATTGCTGAGTTTTTGCCGACAATTTCCCAGTTTCTCCAAAAAAAGCCTCAGGAAAATTTGGATTTTGCCGTAGGAACTGGGGGCAATATCGAGGCCTTCGGAAAACTCAAGAGCACACTTCTGAAGTCCGAAAATCGGTCCTTCATCGCACGCGGCGAGATTGAAGAAATGATTCTTAAGCTGCATCCCATGAGCGTGAAAGATCGAGTGGACAAGTTGAAACTTCGCCCCGATCGGGCCGACGTGATCATGCCAGCCCTGCACTTGGTGTCACAAACGCTTCAACTGGCCGGGGCTGAGCAAATTTATGTGCCTTATGTGGGTCTCAAAGACGGTCTGCTCTGGTCGATGATCGATTCGCTTTCGAAGCGAGCCTGATTTCTTCATGCCGCCTGTCGAGATTCTGGGCGAGAAAATCCGCGTGGCGCAATCCCCAGGTAAAGTCGAAAAAAATCTTGATCCAAATCAGGCCAACTTTCAATGGCCGAACACAATCGATCCAAATCTCTCTGTCCCAAACGCTTCAATGAGGGCAAGAGTCTTTGCGCCTCATGGTGATCCCAATGACTCAACAGACTTTGAAAACGCACCAAAGCTTCGGACCGAGGCACAAAGCTACGTCCCATCGAAGCTGGAAGCAACAATTGCTCAGCCAGCAAAAACATCAACGATTCTTCACGCGTGAGGATTTGATCTGCGTGCAACGACTCATGCAAACGGGAGAGAATTTCCTGGCGCTCACCCACCGGGCACTTTTGTAAAACTTGAACAGCTTGAAAAAACATTTGAGGTTTTTGCGAGGGATCCTTCGAGCGAGACTCCAACTTTTGAATCACTTTTAAACTTTCACTCTTCTGTTCACGCAAGAGTTCCATCAATTTCCCAGCGTTGGCCTGACCACCGAAAGCCAGCACGGCCAAGCCGAGCCGCGCCTCATCCGACGAATCGAACTGTTTTGCCTGTTGAACATTTCCGCGCCAGACACTTTTTTCCTCAGGTGGCAAAATCTCCGGAGTCTCCACCGTGGACAGGAAGAATTCCAAATTGGCCTGAGGCAGCAACTTTTGAATGCGCTCTCGGATTGGGGGATGACTTCTTTCTTCAAAATTGGCCCAGGGGTTCGCAAAGAACAGATGCGCAAGCCCCACCTTATTGGGACTTATCACTGAACTGCCAATTGCCTTTTCAATTTTTGCAAGAACACGCGCGAGAGACTCTGGATTGCGCGTGAATTGAGCTGCCGAGGCATCCGCCAAAAATTCGCGCTGTTGTGAAATGCACGACTTGAGAATCCGAGCAATGAATTGACCCACGAGTCCCGCGACAAACAGAACCGCAAGCGCAGCCCCGGCTTTCCCCCGTGCAGACCGGGATGAAACGCGAGCCCCCAGTTTTTGCAGAATCAGAAAACCACTCACCACCCCTGCAAGCACCTGGTTTAATCTCACGTCTCGGTAAATGAGATGGCTGAATTCGTGGGCCACGACTCCTTGCAACTCGTCACGTGTGAGGAACTTCAATGCTCCCGAAGTGACAGCAATCGCCGCCTGCTGAGGGGTGTCCCCTGCGGCAAAAGCATTGATACTCTCGTCTCCACGCAAAACGAAAACACTGGGAATCGGAAAATGCGCCGCAATCGAAATTTCCTCCACGATGTTGAGGAGTTGTTTTTCCCGAGCATCTCCGGGATCAGCAGATTCTCCACCCAACTGGGCGGCCACGCTCCTCCCGTCCCACAACGAGTGCCATTTCCATAAAGTGATCAGTGTGAAGAATGCCATATTTCCAAATGCAATTTTCTGCCAATACTCAGATTGCAGTTTCAATGCCTGCTGCACCCCAAAACCAACCCCCACCGACACCAAAATCACGGTCCACGTGAAAAGGAAAAGGAGAACGCCAGTGTCTCGTCGAGACTGCCTCTGCTGTTCAAAAAAATTCATGCCGAAAAAGAAACGCGAATGGTCTCACGTTCCTGAGGTTGAGCCGCCTCATAAGCCACTGCCTGGGGCAAGTTGAGCTGGGAAGCGATAAGATTGGTGGGAAACACCTCTCGTGAATTGTTGTAGCTCATCACTGCGTCGTTGTATGCCTGACGTGCAAACGAAATTTTGTTCTCTGTACTGGTGAGCTCCTCCATCAAACGAGACATTGTCTGATCGGATTTGAGCTGCGGATAAGCCTCCACAGAAACCAACAGTCTCCCCAGAGCCCCAGAAAAATTCGATTCAGCATTAAAAAAATCTTGTGTGAGTTGAGGATTGGCAGCCAGATCTTTGAGGTTTTGCAAAAGCGAGCTTGCCTGATTGCGAGCTTGAATCACGGCGGTGAGCGTTTGTTGCTCGTGTTTCATGAATGCCTTGGCGGTTTCGACCAAGTTCGGAATGAGATCGTAGCGACGTTTGAGTTGGACATCGATCTGAGAAAAAGCGTTATTGACCAAGTTTTTTGCGCGAATCAACCCGTTGTAAACGATCGTGGCCCATATGCCACCAACCAAAAAAAACACTCCCGCAACCACCAGAACCATGCAACCCCCCTAAGGCCTACTTCAAGATTGCCTTGCCCCGGGTGTGGGACGCAATTCGACCTCGACCTTGAGAGGGGTCAGTCTTCCAACTGTTTTGGTGAGATGAAAAACTGCAACTCCGCGCGACCAGGAGCGAGATGAGAAAAACTCTCGACCTCAAGATGAACTAAAGAACTCTTACGCAATTCAAAAAATGACTGCTGCAATCCCGACAAAAGCCAGCTTGCAAAACCACCCAGTTGAGGTTCGTGCCCCACGCACAACAATGCCGTAGCCTTGGAAAAATCTCCGCGAATTCTCTCGGCCAATGCCTGAGGTGGAGCCGACGGAACCAACTCGACAACCTCTTTGATCGCTTGCACCTTCAGCTGGGATCGCACCGCCTGAGCAGTCTGCACGGTTCGCAAATACGGCGAAGTCAGAATGATCCATTCCGTTTCAATCTGCCGAGAAAGAAATTTGGCCATCTTCTCGGACCGGGACTTCCCCTTTTCGGTGAGTGGGCGCAACGCATCGTCTTTGTTCGCGTGGACAAATTGGTCTCTGTCTACCGCTTGACCATGTCGCATGAGTACCAGTTTCATGTTTTCTCCTCGGCATCCAAAAGCAAAATGGGTGGAGAGATTTGAGCTTTGGACATCAGAACTTGATGCACTCCCACCTCGCCCCCTTTGCGGAGCTTGTACTGTCCGGAAGCATCCATGTCCCAAGTTTGACTTTGATCGTTCGTGTACATCTGAAGAATTTCCCACAAACGTTCCCGCAAACTTCGGTCCAAAATTGGCACCACACACTCCACTCGCGCATGCAGGTTGCGATACATCCAGTCGGCGGAACCAATGTAAAACTCGCCATCCACAGGATCAACCGAAGCATTGCGAAAATAAAAAACTCGCGAATGTTCCAAAAACCGGCCAATGGTGGAAAACACTCTGATGTTCTGGGACAAGCCGGGGAGTCCGGGGCGCAAACAACAAAATCCTCGCACATTCAAATCGATTTTCACCCCCGCGGCACTGGCCTCGTAGAGAGCAATCGAAATGTCATTTTCTTCCATATTATTCATCTTCGCGACGATCCCTGTAGGTTTTCCGAGGCGAGCGTTTTCCTTTTCTCGATCAATCATCCACTTGAATTTCTGAAACATGTTCACCGGCGCAACCAGCAGATGACGGTAGTCCGATTTCAAACTTCGACCTGTCAGGTAGTGAAAGAATTCCACCAGCTCTTGGGTGATTTCGTCGTTCGCCGTCAACAATCCAAGATCGGTGTAATGCCGAGAAGTGGCAGGATTGTAGTTGCCGGTTCCAACATGAGCATAGCACTTCAGACCTTCGCCTTCTTGTCGCACCACGAGCGCAACCTTGGCGTGGGTCTTTAGGCCCACAATTCCATACACAACGTGAACCCCAGCATTCTCAAGCTCTTGCGCCCAGTAGATGTTTCGCTCCTCATCAAAGCGGGCCTTGAGCTCCACCAAACAAACAACTTGTTTGCCAGCCTCGGCCGCACGAATCAACGCTTGAATGAAAGGAGAATTGTCGCCCATCCGATACAAAGTCATCTTGATCGCCAATGTTTTTGGATCCTCCGAGGCCTGCCGAATGAATTTCTCGACGCTGCCTTGGAAGGACTCAAAGGGGTGATGCAACAGGATGTCCTGTTTGCGGATCACGTTGGTGAGACTTCCCGACTCGTCTTCCCCAATTGCCTTGGGCAGACTGGGGATGTGAGGATGATCGTGCAATTCTGGAATCTTGAGATCCGCAATCATCGAGAGGGTCCGATCGTCCATCAAATTGGGCTGTTCAAAAAGATCTTCAGACTTGAGTTCCAACTCTTCCATCAAAAACTGCAGTACCCAGGGATCTGGATTGGGACCATGTTCAAGGCGCACGACTTCAGCGAATCGGCGCATGCGCAGCTCCTCTTCAATTTGCGCCAACAGATCCTCGGCATCCTCTTCCCCATGCTCAATGTCTGCATTGCGCGTGAGTCGAAAGGGCATGATGCCCTCCACCTGCAAAAGGGGAAAGAGCTCGCCCAGGTTTTCTTGAATCACATCCATCAAGCGCACAAACCGATGTCCGTTTGAATCCACCTGGATCCACTGTGGCAATACTTGAGGTATTTTCACCCGCGCAAAAAGTTTTTCTTCGCTCTCCGGATTGCGCAGCACAACCCCCAAAGATGTGGACAGATTTGAGATGAAAGGAAAGGGATGTCCAGGGTCCACACTTAAAGGGGTGAGTACCGGGAATACATTCTTTCGATAATCATTCTGTGCATGCACTTTTTCTGCGGCGGACAAGTCTGACCATCGGAGCAGGTGAATGCCGTTTTGTTTCAAAGCCGGAAGTACACTTTTGTCAAAAATCTGAGCTTGAAGACGAATCATCTCCAAGACCTGCAGTCGAATTTCACCCAACTGTTGATGAGGGGTCTTCCCGTCCGAAGACTTGGCGGAAATTCCGAACGCAATCTGTCTTTTGAGTCCGCCCACTCGTTTCATAAAAAACTCATCCAAATTGGAGGTGCAAATCGACAAAAACTTCACTCGCTCCAGAATCGGAACTTTGGGATCTTCTGCCTGGTGCAAAACCCGACGATTGAAATTCAGCCACCCCAATTCGCGATTCGTGAACTTCTCTTGCGAAGAGAGCGGATGCTCAATGACCTTCGGCTTGCGGCGAGAAGTTCGCTTTCGCGTGGAAAGGGGGTTCTTAATTCGAGTCATTGGGGCAACTCTATCGGGGAATTACTTCTTTGCCTAGACGCCGCTCAGACAAGATTCTGTAAGGCCTGTAAAAAAGGCTCAAGACCTGGGAAGGGGGAAATGCGACCGAGCTTTTTGCCATCGCGAAAAAACAGAAAGGTCGGAATGCCGTGCAAACCGAACCTCACCCCCAGATCCATGTGCTCGTAAACATTGACGTGGTACCAACGAATGCCAAGGGATGCCACCGCTTCACGGGACTCATACAAGATGTGCTTGGCCACCTCGCAGTTAGGACATTGATTCCCCCAAAAGAACACCCCCACAAGCCCTGGCTCCACCAAGGCAGGGTCAAAGGTATTCTCGTCCAGCTCCCGAGAAATGAGCGTGGTCAAAAGGGGATGAAGACTCAAGGGACGTATCTTCGGAGAAAGGGCCGACTTTCGCTCGACTCGTCCGCAAAGTCCTTGATGAAGTCGGGGCCCTCTTGCTCCCAGCGTTGCAGACCGAGTGTGACGTCCTCAAAATAACTTCTCAGCTTTCCCCAGTCCTCGCGACTCCGAAAGTTCAGCTGCAGTCTCGTGACCGGAGCGAGAGAATCGAGCCAATCCAATCCCCAATGGAACCGAAAATCATTGGAGTGCTCAGAGAGTGCCACTGCTCGGTAAAATAACCACCAAATCAAGCGGATGTTTTCCTCTCGCACACCCGCGAGAGCCCCAAATTCAATGATCAATTGGCGCCGATTGGGATCCCATTTGAACAGGATTTCAACGTACACGGGCTCTGCGCTCTGAATGTCCATCGATGACTTCGGATTGGCACGCTTGAGAACCAACTCATGCTTCGCCGGATTTGACTTTCGAAGATCCACGCTCCAACCACCAAAACCTGGCCGCACCTCTTCGGCCAACGCATCCACCGTCAGGGAGGCTAATTCTCCCACTGTCAGAGACCCCAAAACCTGAGCTCTTTGCCCCTGGAATGGGATCACTTGCGCGCTCGGACGAGATTCAACATCCCAGCAGGTTTCAGCCCAAACAGAAAAGCTGAACAAAACCCCCGAAATACCTAAACTGAGCGATTTTTTCATAGATGCAGGCTACTTAAGGCAGACCTGAGCCAAGGTCCAGCACATTTTTTACTCATCTCGACCAGCCTTTGTTCCGATGAGAAATTACATGCAATCGCTCCCCAAGTATCAAGCCCGGTGGGCTCGATACATCTTGAAGCCCGAGGACAACACGCTCATTCGGTTTGTCGGTCCTCAAAAGCTGCCGTGGGAAGAAGACACGGAGATTCAAAACATTTCTCTTTCGGGCTTGGCTTTCACCGCCCCCTCGGATCTGTGTCCGGAACTCTCGGAGATCATCAAAATTGAATTTTCAATTCCCGGAGGCCAACAGACCGCATGCTTTGCTTTGGTCAGTCGTCTTGAACCCATTGGTCACACACGCATGTTGGTGGGAGTGCAATTTCATCGTCTCAATTTGGCGCAAAAAGTGATCTTGGCCCAAGCCCTCACTTTGAAGCTCAAAGATCAACAACTGCAGTCCGTTCGGAAAAACCACCAAAAGTTGCACTTTTGGCTCGTGGCCATTCCCCTGGCGTTGATCGTGCTCAGCTTGTTGGCCATGTTCCTCGCCAGTCGGTAATCTACCGCGGCCGGATAAAACAGAAGATCGAGTCCCCTCTTTCGCGAGAAACCTGCACCGTGGACTGAGCGCAATAGGACGTCACAACCTGGTACGGATCAGACGAAATTTGAAAGTGGTACCCAGGTCCTCGCACAAAAACCCCAGTGGCAACGTAGATCTGGATAAAATCTCCTGGCTTGGCTGGTTGCATTTCCGCCTCAAGCTGCTGTTCCTTCGAACGCACTTCTTGCGCCTCAGCAACACCTGATCCAATTGCACCCAGCAAAACAAAACTCGCAATCAGTTTTTTCACAACGACCTCCGATGCGAACACCGATACCCAAACGGACTTTCAGTCGCAATCAATTTCGATTTGCCGCGCGAGTAAAAAAATTTTGCGCTGACAATCTTTTGCATTTTTTTTCATTTCCGGATGTCCTAGGCAAAAAAGGGGGATTCGATGAATACAAAATTTATTTTCACCTTGTTGGGACTTGTGCTGATGGGCACCGGAGCGGGAGCAGCCGAGGTCACTCCAAGCTGTGCGCCCACCACACCGACAACGACTCCTGCGCCGAGCTGCGCCCTGCCGCCAGCGCCAAATCTCAAGCTGAGCTGCACGCTCAGTCAGAGTTACACCAATGCAGCGGGCGATCGTGTCGTCGTGGATCTCACTCCGACTGGCCTGACACCAACAGCAGTTCCGTTTCACACGGGAACAGGAAGTTTTTCAGGTGCCAGTTTCTCGTTCTCCACGGCAACGCCCCACGGGGAGATGACCGTGCGAGGCTCGGGAAACGCATTGGATGGATTTGAGCCCGCCAGCTACGAAGCCGTTCTCACCGTGACCGTGGACATCAAAGACAAAGACCTGCGAATCATCAGCACGGAGCCCTTCATGGATTTGCACAAATTTGATGAAGCCAAGGAAGATCGAAAAGAGGTCATGTTCACGCTGGAAAAGAAGAACCTCTACGTCGCTCGATGCACCATTGCACCTTAATACTTGGTTTTGTTTGAGAACCGGGCTCAGTCACCGGTCCATTCGTTGACACACTCTAGGCTTCTCGGCCGACCATGCGGTCGAGGAGCTCCTCAGGCTTGAGGAATAGAACTCCTGTGCGTTTTCCAGTTCTCCAAACCACCTCCGCACTAATGAAGTGGCGACGACCCACATTGGGGAGCTCCACGGTCAAACGCAGCAGATCGCCACGACGAACTGGGGTGTCGTCAATTGGATACTCGAGACAAGCACCGGTGCGTGAAATGTTCGCAAGATCCGCAAACAATTTTCCGGCTTTTCCATAGATCTCGACGGAAGCTTTTTCCTTGGTTGGAAAGCGAAGTGCAGCCATATGTCGAGACTATCGGAGCATTCCCTGAAAGAATAGAGGGGTTCTTAATTTGAGACAGTGGACTGACTGAGAGTTGTTCATGTCGATGAAGTTTTTGACAGTTTATCTCACGCCGATGCGAAGTAGAAACTCCTCTCGAGAGATCTCTTTCGCTCCAAATGCACTCACCACCGAGGTCACCATTTGGGTGTCGAGCCAATCGACACCCCGGCGCGAGAGCCACTCACAAGTTGCCACCAATGCCAACTTGGATGCGCCGGTAACGAGATGAAACATGCTCTCAGCCGTACAGTATTTCGGAGTGCGCACTCCATACAGTCCCCCGACAAGCTTTTCGCCGTCCCAGATTTCGGTGGAGTAAGCCCAATCATCATTAAAGAGAGACGTGTACCCGGCAATGATCTCTTCGTTGATCCAGGTGCCTGACTGCCCCGGACGAGGCTGGTGCCGACAGCCCGCTATCACAGCGGAAAAATCCTGGTTGTGAGTCACTCTGAGAACAGATTTTTTTTTCCACTTTTTAAAACTGCGCGGTTCATGCAGGTCTTTGAAATCCAGCACTCCCCTTGTTTCTGGAGAGAACCACAGCATCGGGTACCCCTCATGGGGCCAGGGAAAAATCCCTTTGCAATAGGCTTTTTTTAGCGTGGCCGCATCGGTCGACCCGCCCACTGCAATTAAACCTTGCTCAGCGGTGAAGCGCGGATCTGGAAAATCAATGTCATCTATCCTTTTTGGCACAAGTCACACTGTCCGCAGGGTTTGCTCGGTTCCGAAAAATGTTCCAAAATGCGCTGAGCGCGACAACCCGAAGTCATCTCACTGTATCGGATCATTTCCAAAAGATCCGTCTGGGCCTGTCGGCGAATCTCCTCTCCGACAACGTCTTTGAGATCTTCTGGCGAGGGGGCCTGCACAAACTCGTAACCCCATCTGCTGGGCGCGGGCACCAAACTTCCCACCCGGTCCAAGACTCGCAAACAAGCCTCGACACGCCGATCCCTCTTGTTCGCAAAAGAAAAAATTTCCTTGAGGGGCGCAATCCCCTGAGACTGCAGCTGCAACAGATTCCGCTCGATCCAGGTGGCCACAAAGAGAACATCAGCCATATCTGGATAAGCCCATTTGATGAACTCTTGCTGAATGGCAACGTCATCCGCATCGTAAAGCAGGTGACAGTCAGCTGGTTTTTCGTCGCGACCAGCTCTCCCCGCCTCTTGAAAATAGGCTTCGATGCTCGCAGGAACCTCGGCATGAATCACGGCACGCACATCCGCCTTGTCCACTCCTAAGCCAAAAGCTGGAGTGGCCAACATGATTTTCTCATCTCCAGCAAAGAACGCCTTCTGCCTGGAGCGCCTCTCCCGGGGGGAAAGGTCTCCGTGATACATGAGATGCCTCACTCCCAACGAGCTGAGAGAATCTGAGAGCTTGTAGAGAGTTGCAATCAGACTGAGATAAATGATCACAGGCCCCTGAGCTTGATGGCACAGGCCCACCAAGGATCTGAGTTTCGCATCCATGCCAAACAGAGAGTGCACCGCAAAGTGCAGATTGGGTCGTGCAAAACTGGTGCGCAAAACCTGAGGGATGGAGAGCTCCTTGCAAATGTCTTTCTCGACCACTTCAGTGGCCGTGGCAGTGAGAGCCAAAGTGGGCGGATTTTTGAGAAATTTTCGGATCTCTGGCAGTTTGCGATAATCTGGCCGAAAATCATGGCCCCAAAGGGAGAGACAATGAGCTTCATCAACCACCAAAATGTCCACCTTCCGGTTGGCAATGGCGTCACGGAATTCGGGTTTTTGAAATCTCTCGGGCGTGACAAAAACCAGACGACCTCGACCCTGCCTCAACTGCTCGTAACGCCGGTTTCGCTCCTCTGCGGCAAGCGACGAGTTGATGAAAAATGAATCCAGACGCAGCTGGCGAGCGCGCTGCACCTGATCTTGCATCAACGCAATGAGTGGACTGATCACCAAGACCAAATCCACCTGCGGACGCAATGCCAGCATCTGATACACCAGGCTTTTACCCGATCCCGTCGGCATCAGGCCGAGCGCCGACTCCCCCTCCGAAATCACCCGCAGAAGGTCCAATTGCACGCCTCGAAAGTCGGCAAACCCAAAATGCTCTTTCAGGAGTTGACGAAACTGAATTTCATGCTCATTGTGCACTGCGGTTCCCATCTGAGTTTTTAGGGGTTGTTTTGCACTCGACACGCATCGATGATAATCCCAAGAAAATTTTGATGCCAATCCTCTTTTTCTGAGGGCGCGGACGAAAACAAAGCGAGCAACTGAGCGAGCATTAAACCGACGGAGAACGGTATGAGCACGAACAAGAAATGGGACATCAACTTAGTCAGAAACATTGGGATTTCAGCCCATATTGACTCAGGCAAGACAACGCTTTCTGAGCGCATTCTTTTTTATGGTGGAAAGATTCATGCCATTCACGAAGTGAAGGGAAAAGACGGCGTTGGTGCGACCATGGACTTCATGGATCTCGAGCGAGAAAAGGGGATTACCATCCAATCAGCCTGCACGCAGGTGACTTGGAAAGATTGGACGATCAACCTGATCGACACTCCCGGGCACGTGGATTTCACCATTGAAGTGGAACGCTCACTGCGCGTTTTGGACGGCGCCATCCTGGTTTTGTGCGGAGTTGCAGGAGTGCAGTCTCAGTCGATCACTGTGGACCGTCAGATGAAACGTTATAGCGTTCCTCGCTTGGCCTTTGTGAACAAGCTGGATCGCCAAGGCGCAAACCCGTTTCGCGTGAAAGATGCCTTGACTGAAAAACTGAAGTTGAATGCGGTGCTTTTTCAAGTGCCCATCGGCCTTGAGGACCAACACAAGGGCGTGGTCGATTTGGTGACCATGAAAGCGTACCAGTTTGATGGAAACAGCGGTGAAAAGGTGACCGAGATTCCGATTCCTGCCGACATTAAGGATCAGGCCGAAGAACATCGCCAGATCATGATCGAAAAGTTGGCGGACGTGGATGAGGGCATCGGAGACAAGTTCTTGATGGGCGAAGCCATTTCTGTAGAAGAACTGCACGCTGCCACCCGTCGCGCTGTCATCGGCCTGAAACTGGTTCCAGTGTTTTGTGGAAGTGCCTTCAAGAACAAAGGCGTTCAGCTGCTACTGGATGCTGTGTGTCGCTATTTGCCGACTCCAGCTGAGAAAAAAGAACACGCTCTGGATTTGGACAACGATGAGGCCAAACTGGAGCTATTTCCAGACTCGTCCAAGCCACTTTGCGCCCTAGCGTTTAAGCTGCAGGAAACTCCTTTCGGTCAACTGACCTTCATGCGGGTTTACCAAGGCAAGCTCTCTAAGGGTGACTTCATCGTGAACACTTCCACTGGAAAACAAGTGAAGGTGCCACGTTTGGCACGCATGCACGCCGAGAAGATGGAAGACATCGATATCTCTTACGCTGGGGACATCGTGGCGGTGTTTGGTATTGATTGTGCGTCGGGGGACACCTTTACCCACGAGGGCTACAACGTTGCGATGCAGTCCATGCACATTCCGGATGCCGTGATCTCGCTGGCGATTTCTCCGAAAGACAAATCCGGCGCGAACAACTTTTCCAAGGCTTTGCAAAAGTTTCGCAAGGAGGATCCGACTTTCCGTGTGCATCGAGATGAGGAGTCTGCGGAGACCATCATTTCTGGAATGGGTGAGTTGCATTTGGAGATTTACATTGAGCGCATGAAGCGAGAGTTCGCGTGTGAAACCATCGTTGGGCAACCTCAGGTGGCGTATCGTGAGACGATTGGCCAAGAAGCTGCTTATGATTACACACACAAAAAGCAAACCGGTGGTGCGGGTCAATTCGCCAAAGTGGTTGGAAAAATTCTTCCGCTGCAACCCGGAGAATCGACCGAAACTTTCTTGTTTGAGAACAAAGTGGTCGGTGGACGCATTCCTCGAGAATACATCCCCGCCGTGGAAGAAGGTTTCAATGAGCAGTGTCAGAAGGGCCCTTTGATTGGGTTCCCCATTGTGGGTGTGAAAGTTGAACTTTCGGATGGGGCCTACCACGATGTGGACTCCAGCTATATGGCGTTCAAAATCGCCGCGATGGCAGCTATGCGGGAAGTGTATCCGAAAGCCAAGCCAACTGTGTTGGAACCCATCATGAAACTGGAAACCACAGTTCCTGAAGAATACCAAGGAGCTGCAACGGGACAGATCAACCAGAGACGGGGTGCGATTCAAAATACCACCTCCATCGAAGGCAACTCGGTCATTGAAGCCCACGTTCCTTTGAGCGAGATGTTTGGATACTCGACCGATTTGCGATCAGCGACCAAGGGTAAGGGAGAGTTCTCGATGGAATTCTCGCACTACTCTTCAGTGCCGAAGTCCATTCAGGAAGAGTTGGCGAAAAAATACCAGGAAAAGCGAGCTGCTGAAAACAAGTAAGCCGCAGACGAAATCGGGCCATGTATCACAGAGTGTCACTCCAAGCATGGCCCGCTTTTTTTGTGTTACTCTGTTGGCAAAGCCATGAGTTTGATCCTTTCTGTCTCAGTCGGAATTTTGCTGGTTTCATTTTTGTGCTCACTGGTTGAAGCTGTCCTCCTTTCGCTGACGCCTGCATTCATTCAGATTGAAAAGCATCAAAATCCGAAGGCCGGAAAATTGATGGAGCATCTGCGGGACAATATCAATCGCCCGCTCTCAGCCATTCTCACCCTCAACACCATTTCACACACCATTGGAGCCTCTACCGTCGGAGCCATGGTGTTCTCGAGGTACGGTGACGCTTGGGTCACCTTTGCATCGATTGTTCTCACGTTTGCTATTCTCATACTTTCGGAGATTTTGCCCAAGGTGATCGGTGCCCTCTATTGGAAGAGCCTGGCTCCAGTGTCCTGTTACATCACCCAAGCCATCGTTTTTCTGATGTACCCTGTCGTGTGGATCAGCGAAGGTATGGTGAAACTGTTTAAGGAGTCTGAAGAGCCTGAGCTCACCCGGGAGGAAATTCTTGCTTCGGTCCAGATCGGCGCGACTGAGGGAGAGCTAGAGCACAAAGAGAGTTCGGTGATCAAAAATCTTTTGATGCTCGACACCCTCTTTGTTTCCGACATTATGACTCCGCGTTCGGTGATTTTTGCGCTGGACGCAAACATGACGGTTGAAGAGGCTCACGAGAAATATCGACCAATTCGCTTTTCTCGCATTCCTGTTTTTGAAGGAAACTTGGACAACATCATTGGCTCGACCATGCGTTACAAAATTCACGAGGCGCTTTCCAGCGACCAGCATGAGGTCAAAATCAAGGACTTGATCACTCCGCTCAGCACTGTTTCTGAACGTATGTCGGTGGCCCATTTGCTGGATCATTTCATCAAACGCAAAGAACACATGAGTCTGGTCATTGATGAGTACGGCATCGTGACAGGTTTGGTGTCACTCGAAGATGCGATCGAAACTCTCCTGGGTGTGGAAATTGTCGATGAGCTCGATCATGTGACCGATATGCGACAGTATGCTCTCGAACAGTGGCAACAACGAAAAGCGAGCTTACGCAAATGACGCGAGCTGAATTGGCAAAAAAGGTTTACGACATTTGCTACCTTCGCGGCGAATTCAAACTTCGCTCGGGAAAAGTTTCGAACGAATACTTCGATAAATATCGCTTTGAATCTCAACCTTTGCTCTTGCGAGAGATCGCTAGGCACATGATTGCGCTCATTCCGAAGGACACTGAAATCTTAGCTGGTCTGGAACTTGGAGGAGTCCCAGTTGCGACTGCGTTGTCGCTAGAAACCGGCCTGCCAGTGGCATTTGTGCGCAAAGCAGCCAAAGACTACGGAACCCGCCAGTTTGCTGAAGGCATTTCGATTGAGAACCGTCGGGTCTGCGTGATCGAAGATGTGGTGACCACCGGGGGTCAAGTTCTTCTGAGTACCGATGATCTGCGCAAGGCCGGAGCGCTCATCTCCCACGTTGCTTGCGTAATTTATCGCGGTCCCCAGGGTGAGAATCCTCTGCAAGAACGAAAACTCACCCTACACGCCCTCTTTGAAGCCCAGGAATTAAAAAAATGATTTTTTTGCTGTTTCTCAACCTCGTTTTTTCAGATTCGGATCAGGCAATCCAGAAGGAAGCCTATTCCACGACCTCAAAACAAATCAGCAATCCAAAATCTCGTGCAGAGATGCTTCGCCAGAATCCAAAAGCCCAAGCGATGGACAAGGATTTAAAAGACCTGGTGCTTACAGATGAAAATCAAAAACTCATTTACGAATTGGCCGCTGAGGTTCTTATGAATCTGCAGGATCAAACCCCCGAACAGGCCTTGGAGAACTTGCAAAAAGCTCAGCGAGATCCGTCCTCATTTGGCGCCAACTGGACCCCTGAACAAAAGAAAAAACTCAAACATCTCGTTGAACAAATCCAAAACGCCCGCAAACAAAAACCTTAGAGTGCATAATAAGATGGATCGACAACTGCGCCCGACACCGAGATCGTAGACTGCTCATTTAAGAGCGACGACGTAGGCGATCCACGCTTCACAGGGTTCGCCTTTTTCGGTTCGGCGAAAAACACCGTTGCCACCCAAACTTTTACGGGGAGAGCCTTCCCAATACACGTAGGTTTGTTTGAAGCCCGCATCTTCAAGTATTTCTCGAAGCTCAGGGATGGACCAAAAACGCCAATCGTAAGTGAACACATTTTTTTTCTTTTTTTTGCCTTTGGGTTTGAGGTGAATGGCAAACTTCGCTTCGTTGGTGATGGGGTTGAAAGTTTTTTGGTCCCAAAAATAAGTGTGCTTGCGAAATTTGGTGTGTTCCTCGTTCGGCTCACCACAAGCCATACCACCAAAAACATCCATGAGAAAAACTCCCGAAGCATTGAGTTTTTTTCTCACTCTTGAAAAATAATCCACGAGTTCTTGGCGTTTCTTAAACAAAAAATATGAAAAATTTAAGACAGTCACCACATCTGATTTGGGAAGTTTGGGATCTCGCACGTCTTTCTGAAAAACCTGAAGACGCTTTTTTTGGTCGTCCGTCATGGGGTCAAAAAAATGTTCTTTTCCGTATCTGAGCGGCTTCGGATCAAGATCGACTGCGATGGCTTTGTTCTTTTTATTCTTCTCGACCCAGGTTTTCGCCAAAACAAAGGTGCCACAAAAATCTTCGCGAATGGTGACCGGGGATTTTTTACGAAGATCTTTAAATACTCGCTCGATGAACTCCAAATCCACTTCCGGGGACTGCACGGAATCAATATAAAGTTTGAAAATGTCCAAAGTCGATTTTTTAGAACTCAAGGAACCTCAAGCAAAATTTCTCGGATGTTCCTGAGGATGTCTGCCACCTGCGGCACACTCGCCTCTTCAAGATTATTGTGCAAGCCAATGCCAGGCACATTCAATCCGGCCAAAACTCGCGGCTTTGCCAAAAGTTCGTAGAAAAGCTCTTGCACCACGCGGTAGGACAAGTGCTCAGCAAAATTCGTCACCTCGGTCTCCTCGTTGACGAAAAGCACTCGGCCTGTCTTGCGAATGGATTCTCGGATGCAGGGCCAGTCGTAAGGGTAGATGGACCGCAAATCGATCACCTCCACCGAAGTGCCTTCTGATTTCAGCTGATCCGCCACTTGATTGCACATTAGAACATGGCGACCACAGGTAACCACAGTGATTTGATCTCCAGCTCTCGTGATTTCTGCTTTTCCAATCGGCACCGTGTACTTTTCCAACTCAGGCCATTTGGGCTTCCATTTTGTGCGATCCCCAATTGGGGCATCAATCATGGCTTTGAGTTCTTTTTCGCTCTCGGGCTCACCGGGGATGAGCTTTTCTCCCTTAATTCGCATCAAGGCTTTGGGCTTCAAATACAACACCGGATTGGGATCTTCCACCGCAGAAAGCATCAAACCATAGGCATCCAAAGGATTTGAAGGCATCACGACTTTCCAACCTGGCAAGCGAGAAGCCCAACTCTCCAAACTGTGCGAGTGATAAATCGATCCACGAATGCCCGCACCCACTGGAGTCATCACAACAATGGGCATATTGTATTGCCCGTTGGAAACCCAATGCGTGTTACCAGCCACCTTCAAAAGGTCAATGGTGTTGAAAATGTAATCGCAAAACTGAATTTCCGCGACACAACGCTCACCGGCTAGTCCAATTCCAGTCGCCATGCCAATGATTCCACGCTCATCGAGCGGTGTGTTCCACGCCGTCTTCAAACCTTGAGTGGCTGTAAATACACCCCCCAAAGGAGCGCCCACATCTTGTCCAAAAATATTTCCGACTCCCAAGTGATCTTCGCTGTAGTGAAGAGCCATGCGAATGGCCTGTGCCATGTTTGCCACTAGAACTTTCTCCAATCCGCATTTTCATTGTTCGCAAAAACATGATCCCAGACCGACTCCGGAGTGGGAGCCGGCTCTTGCCGTACTTTTTCCATAGCATCACGCGCTTCTTCATCAAACTTACGCCAAATTTCCTTGAGCTCATTTTCTGAGAGAAGGTCCCAAGCCAAAAGCTTTTTCTCAAAGTCCTTCACTGGATCAAGCTCTTGGGTGATGAAATTCGCCCCGCTTGCAGAACTGTGTCCGTACAAACGAGACACTCGCGCCTCGATAAAGCTCGGTTTGCCAGTCGAGCGGATGTAGGCCATTTCCTCTTGAAGTGCGAGATAGCTTTCAATTGGATCATTGCCGTTCACGACTCGCGCTCGAATGTTAAATGCACGAGCGCGATCCGCTATTTCTTTTTCTCCATGCTGCCCTTCAAACGGTGTGGAAATTCCCCATCCGTTGTTTTGCACTGTGATTAAAACGGGAAGCTCTTGTCCCTTGCGCGAAGACCATACGAGGCAGCTGGCAAAATCTCCCTCAGCCGTTCCCGCGTCTCCACCCGAAACGATGGTGATGCCTTTACTTTTTTTCTGCTTTTGAATCAGCGCTGTGCCTAAGCAACTCGAATACTGAATCTCAATCGGAGAAGACACCGGAACCACATTCCATTGCGGGAAGCAGTAATGCCCCGAAAAGTTTCGCCCCCCCGTGCAGGGATCCGTTGCCCGGTTCATGATCAAGCGAATGGAATCGACCATACTCATTCCCATTGCGACCAAGGTGGGAGTCCCACGGTAATGCAGGTGGAGATAGTCAAACTGAGGTCCTTGCCCTTTTTGCGCCAGCAAGCCCATCGGCACACCCCAGGCTTCTTCACCAGGTGCCCCAATCCAAAAGTAGGCATCTCCCGCTTTGTAAATTTTGATCAGGCGCTCTTCGAGAACTCGAGACTTCACCATGAGCTGATGCATTTGCAAGAGCAGACCCTCGGGGAGCTTCAAGACACTTGATTTTTTGGATTTCACAGCAGTTTTCAAGCGTGCTTTGGGAGTGGCAGAACTTTTGGTTTTTTGCAAAGCAGACCTCGAAATCATGGGACAGAGAATCTCGTGAACCCTGTTGGGAAACAACAGGATTTTATCGAGACTGCGCTGCGATCTCCGTCTTCTTTCCTTCAAGCTGGATCAGGTCCATCAAGACATTCAAGGACTCCTGAACCTCAGGCCTTTTTAAATATTCCTTCTCTTTTTCGGCCTTGGTGGCAGCTCGCAAGGCTCGTGCTTTGTCCTTTTTTTCTTTGTCTTTCACGGCATCGCCCACCCGTATGATCTTGCCACGCGCCTGAGACTTCTGAAGTTCCTCAGCAATTTTCTTGAACTCCGGATCCTTTTCCACCCGCATCTTTGACGCCTGCTTCAATTTATCGATCCAAGCTGGCTGAATTTCCACAAACGCATCTTTGCCCTTTGCCTCGGGAGACAAAAAAGCATCAATTTTTTTAGGAGGAAACGAATGATCCAAACTTTTTTCACCGATGTCATCCAACTGGAACGGACTTGGGAAAATCACGTCGCCTTCTACACCACGATGTTGAGTCGAAAATCCACCGGGAGTGAAAAACATGCCCACGGTGATTTTTGCTGCGCCCAGAGATGCGTTACCCGGAGGAATGTCCACCACTTGTTGCACGGTCCCTTTGCCAAACGTGTGATCTCCACCCACAATGACCGCTCTTTTGTAGTCTTTCAGAGTGCCCGCAACGATTTCTGAGGCACTTGCACTGATGCGCGAAGTGAGGACCACCAGGGGACCACCCCAATCCACAGTTGGATCTGTATCCCGTAAAATGATCGGCTTGGAACCCTCGTCTCGACCGCTTTGTTTCACCACATTGCCAGTCGCGAAAAATAAGCCAGCAATCTTCACAGCGTCGTCCAACACTCCGCCACCGTTGCCAGAGAGATCGAGTACGATCCCCTCGACTCCAGCTTTGCGAGCTTCTGCAATCACACGCTTCATGTCGGCTGCCGAACTGCGACCACCTCGCTTATTGTCTGCATAAAAACTGGGAAGACTTACGACCCCCAACTTATGAGCCACCCCGTCCTTATCTTTTTGATCAATCAGGGTCAGTTTGGCCGCATCGTCCTCAAGTTTGATCTCATCTCGCACCAGGAGAATTTCAGCTCGCGAAGTTCCCTCAGCGCTTTTTCTCAAAATAAGCAACCGAACCTTGGATCCCTTTGGCCCACGGATCTTGCGAACCACGTCTCGCAGTTCCATCTCGATCACGGTCTCCATCTTTCCGGATTCGCCCTGCCCCACAGCCAAAATCTTATCCTGGGGAATGACTTTGCCCGACTTGTCCGCGGCTCCGCCTGGCACCAACGCCTCCACCACCGTAAAGCCATCCTGAGACGACAAAGTCGCTCCGATCCCTTGAAGCGTCAGCCCCATTTGAATGCGAAAATCCTCATTGGTATCACGAGACATGTAACTCGTGTGCGGATCCAAAGCCGTGCCCACGGCATCCAAGTAGCTCGCATACACATCTTCGGGGCGAGAATCCGCCACCCGCTTCACGTTGCGGTCCCATCCCTTGATGACGTTGGTTTTCGCCTCAGCCAGCTTCATGTCCGTCGCTAGATAATTGGAGATCTGAAACTGAATGAATTTAGCGAGGAAATCCTCGGCATCTTTTTGGTTGGCACCGAAAGGTTTCTTTTGAGGATCAAAAACAAACTCCACCTTGGGATCAAACTTAAAACCTTTGCCGAGATACTTTTTGGCAAAATCGGCTCGTTCTTTGACACGAGCTTGGAGAAGCTTTTGATTTTCAAATAGCATCGAACAATCTTTGTTTTGAATCTTGTCGAACAGGGTTTTTGCCTGCGCCTTGATTTTCTGAACATCTTCCGTCAACAGATACATTTTTGTGGGATCGAGATTTTTGATGTACTGATCAATGACCCGTTGGTGCAGCTCATCAGAGCCAGGCACTTTGAGGTGGTAAGACAAGAAGACCTGCTCGATCGGCTTGACGTATCCGCACTCCATTTTAAGAACTTGGGCTTCAACTTGAACAACGCCGAACAACAGAACCAGGGTGGATATGATTTTTTTCATGATGACACCTTCTTCGGAAAGGCCATTATCTTTCTGAAGAAGGTTTTTCAGCAAGCTCAAAGTCGAGGACCAGTTGTTCCGCAGAGGCATAAATCTGATCTCGTGCTCCAGACGAGGTCACTTCGTGTTTTACAAAACCTTCACCCGTGGTCTCAATTACAAAAAAACCATTGTCGGGGAAGTCTTTTTTGAGCTCCCGCATCACCTCAAAGATCAGTTCGAGATTTTGCGGATCGTCGTCAGACATCCCAAAACGATGATGCGAGTTATTGCCGTACTGTTCAAAAGCCAGCTCCACACTTTTGCGGATTGCCATTTTTTTGAGCTGAGGTGTGGACAACTTTAAATCCAGGTCCCCGAGATTCTTGCGCGTTTCAACGTGATTGACGGGAAAAACCGAGAGGTAGTTTGGCTCCTTGGGCAAATGCTGAGCCTCGACAAAGCAACGAATTCCTTCTTTCAAGGTCTCAGGATGATGTCCTCGAGCCGTGATCAAACTAAGAGGGCGCTCATTGTGGGTGGCGTGTAGAAAACAGTTCCAGCTCGGCCCTTTCCACACAGAGTTGCCGCCGACGTCCATGGCCTGCAAGACATCTTCTACGAACAGTTGTCGTCTTTTACCTAACGCCTGAAGCTGCTCGCGTGTGTGATCGCGAAAACTTCGAAATGATCCGGTGTCTTCATTCCAATCCAGACCAAAATCTTTCCACGGACCAGGTTGACCCAGAAGGTTCGAGATCCGAGCATATTCTCGGCTCGAAACCGAAACCTCATGTCCCGTCTTGAAGTTGCGCAAGTGCAACGGCGTCAGCAAGGTCGCGATGTTGTCGTCAAAATCAAAAAAGTAAAAGCTGCGACCCCCGAGGTGCAAATTGCGATCTGGTTCCACGCCCTCTCGATCCAAAATTCCCCGGGTCCCCGCCTTGAGCTCCAATTGGCTCGCCATGGGATTCTGTCTAGAGGAAAAAGGGCTGCGGGATCAAGCCCCCTGATCAACTGGCTTTCTTTTTTTCGGTGATTAGCTCCAAAGCCATGGCCAGAGTCACTTTGCTGGCATCTGTACCCTTAGGAACGCTGGCGTTGATCTTGCCTGATTTCACGTACAAACCATAGGGCCCGTCGAAAAGCTGCACGTTTTCCTCAGTTTTCGGATTCTTGCCCAGATCTTTGAGCGCCTGTGCGCGACCCCGTCCCTTTTTGGGAGCCGCTAAAATCTCCAAAGCTCGCTGAAAGCTCACTGCAAAGAGAGAGTCGGTCTTTGGAATGGAACGAAACTCTCCGTCACAAACCACGTAGGGGCCAAACCGGCCCAAACCCACTTGCACAGGTTTCTTTTTCTCCGGGTGCTCTCCCAAAGTCTTAGGTAACGAGAGCCAATTCAGAGCCTCGGGAAGCGTCAGAGCTTTGAGATCCGTCTCAGCTGGCAACGACACGCGCTTCGGCTTGTCTTTCGCTCCAGACCCTTCGCCCAATTGCACGTAGGGGCCATAACGACCCGTTAAAACATAGACCGGTAGTTTTGATTTGGGATCCACCCCCAAAGCATCGTGACCCTTTTCTTTTTGCTCGATCCAGGTCTCCACTTGTTCAGCCGTTACATCCGCGGGAGCTTCCTTATCGGGAATTGAGGCGCAAACCTCTCCACCCTTCACAGGTTTACAAACGTAGGCACCGTATTTTCCCACGCGAAAAGAATACTTCTCCAGACCCTCCAAACGAATCGAACGCGCTTGTTCCGGATCGATTTTCTTTTCTTGGGTTTCAACTAATTTCTTAAGCCCCTGACCACCCAAGTAAATTTTCTTCAAATAATCCACCGACTCCAGATCCCCATCGGCGATCAAGTCCAAACTTTTTTCCATCTCAGAGGTGAAACCGACGTCCACATACTGGGGCAGGTGTGAATTCAAAAGATGCGAAACCACCAAAGCGGTGAAAGTTGGAATCAGCGCAGAGCCCTCTTTGCGCACATAACCTCGATCCACAATCGTCGACATGATTGAAGCATAGGTGCTGGGACGCCCGACACCTTCACGCTCTAGGGTTTGCACCAAACTCGCTTCGGTGTAACGCGCGGGTGGTTTTGTTTCATGCTCAGTGGGCTCCACAGAGAGGGCCTTGAGTTGATCTGCCTTCTTAAGTGGTGGAAGCTGCACTTCCCGCTCCGCCAGTTCGGCTTCTGGATCATCACTGCCTTCCACGTAGGCACGTAAAAATCCTGGAAACTCAATGGTCATTCCGTTGGCCGAAAAAATCGCTTTTCCATTCTTCAGTTGCGCAGACACTTGCTTTTGTTTCGAGTCCACCATCTGTGAAGCAACGGTTCGCTTCCAGATCAAATCATAAAGTTTGAACTGGAGGCCGGACAGCCCCGTCTCATCTGGATCCTGAAAGGTGCTTCCCGCCGGGCGAATGGCTTCGTGAGCCTCTTGCGCACCCTTTACTTTTTTAGAGGCGTAGTTGCGAAACTGCGGCGGCAAAAATTCCTTGCCGTACTTTTTTTGAATGCAGCTTCGACTGGCGGCAATTGCCTCCTCCGACAAGAAAGTCGAATCCGTTCTCATGTAGGTTATAAATCCTTGTTCATACAATTTCTGTGCTACTTGCATGGCCTCACGAGCACTCAGACCAAACTTGCGGTTGGCCTCCTGCTGCAGAGTTGAGGTGATGAATGGAGGCGCCGGCTTACGAGAGACAGGTTTTTCCTCAACCTCAATCACCTCGAAGGGGGTTTTCTGAACCTGGGCTGAAGCTTCCTTTGCCTCTTTCTCGGAGAGTACAACGACCTGGGCTTTTTTGCTGAGTTCCCCCGTCGATCCATCAAAATCTTTCCCAGTGGCAATGCGCGAACCGTTCCAGGTGTGCAACTTGGCTTCAAACTCAATTTTGTTTTTCTCGAATTGAGCGAGAGCTCCAAAATATTTGGCTTTACGAAATTTGAGCCGCTCCATCTCGCGCATACTGATCAACTTGACGGCCACCGACTGCACTCGCCCGGCGGACAGCCCGTAGGCCACTTTTTTCCAAAGCAAAGGAGAAATCGTGTACCCCACCAACCGGTCCAGAATTCGTCGCGCCTCTTGGGCATGCACCAAATTCTGATCAATTCCCCGCGTCTCCTTGAGGGAGCGAGCAATGGCCTCCTTGGTAATCTCGTTGAACACCATGCGCTTCATGGGGATCTTCGGTTTCAACAATTCTTTGAGATGCCAACTGATGCTTTCACCTTCGCGGTCTTCGTCCGTAGCGAGATAGAGCTCAGAGGCATCTTTCAACTTTTCTCGCAGGGTGGAAACCACCTTCTCTTTGTTCCGAGGCACACAATAGATGGGTTCAAACTCACTGGAAACATTCACCCCCAGCTGTGCCCACTTTTCTTTTCGATATTTCTCAGGGATGTCTTTGGAGGATTGCGGGAGGTCGCGCACATGCCCCATGCAACTTTCAACGATGAAATCCTTGCCCAAAAACTTTCGGATGGTCTTCGCCTTTGTGGGGGACTCCACGATCACGAGCTTTTTTCCGCTGCTCTTAACACTTGCTTGAGGCATGAAATGAAAATGAAGGCTCGAGGCACTGCGACGCAAGGCATTTTTTCGACTTGAAGCGCCATTGATTTTTGTTTTTGGAGCGACCCTGGTGCCTGAAACAATGCTTTCAAGATGCAAAAAATTGAACATCTCTCCGGGCCCATCGAACTTTTGTTCACCGACATCGATGACACTTTGACCAGTGAAGGAAAACTTCCCAGCGAGTCTTACACCGCCTTGTGGAAGCTTGCTGATGCAGGGATTCGCGTGATCCCCGTCACCGGGCGACCTGCAGGCTGGTGTGAAATGATTGCTAGGCAGTGGCCCGTTTTTGGAGTCGTTGGAGAAAACGGTGCGTTGGCTTTTGCTTTGCGTGAAAATCAGATGCAACGCATTTTCGCAGAGGCCAAGCCCTCCCCCTCTCGACTCAAAAAAATTGAGCAGGAAATTTTAAACCAAGTTCCAGGATCTGCCGTGGCCTCTGATCAGTTTGCTCGGATGTTCGATCTTGCCATTGATTTCTGTGAAGATGTCCCGCCACTTGCCGAGAGCGATGTGCAAAAAATCGTGCACATCTTTGAAAAGCATGGAGCCACAGCCAAAGTGAGCTCAATTCATGTGAATGGTTGGTTTGGAAAGCACGACAAGTTGTCCATGACCCTGCAAATGATGCATGAACTTTTGGGGTTGAGCGAAGGGGACCTTAAGAATCGATCCGTCTTTGTTGGCGATTCACCGAACGATGAACCCATGTGGGAGTTTTTTCCGAAGGGCGTGAGCGTGGGTGACCTTTCGCGCTATCCACAATTAAAGTCTCCTCCTACCTTTCAAACGCGTATGAAGAATGCCGCCGGTTTTGTCGAACTCGCAGAACACCTCCTCGCCCAGACAGGGTTGACGCCTTAAAACTTAGTTGATTCGTCAGAGTGTTCATCTCTCCACATGCGGCGATTCATGACAAATCTAGTTTTTGTGCCCTCGAGCCTGAACTTTTTGAAGTATCCAGCGTTTCACAACCGACCTCGGTTTTAGATTTCTTCGGGTACAGCAGCGGCCGTGGGCAAGCACACGCAGATCTGGGTAC